>JAAUYH010191288.1_pt1 | contig 11955 bp, 12 predicted proteins | sample 7278061 | NCBI WGS metagenome assembly JAAUYH01 (sample SAMN14350203, study PRJNA611818) | marine sediment metagenome | isolation source: surface marine sediment (0.6m) | place: French Polynesia: Moorea | collected 2018-08 | reverse complement strand
GCGAGGTGGATCTGCCGGACGCCGAGGTCGTAGTAGCGCTGCACCATGGCGATCTCGCCCTGCAGCGGCAGCGACCCCTCCAGGTCGAAGGCGATGGCCAGCTTGCCCTGCGTCTTGGCCCGGCGGATGTCGGCGACGGTGCCGGCCTGCACGAATGCGTCTGCGTGGGCCTGGATGCCGGCGCGGAACGCGCTCAGGACAGCCATCACATCCGCCACCGGCGTCATGTCCATTCCGGCATTGATGGAGACGAAATCCACCCCGGCATCGCGGTGCCGCTGCAGCCGTCGGATATCCGCGTCCGGCCTGAGCGGCAGGCAGCTGTGGGCGTCCCAGACCAGCGCGTCGCGGTGCAGAGTCGCGTCCGAATCGGGCGATCTCGACCGGCGTCCCGTCACCGCGTCACGCTCCCGTTCCGCGCGATAATATCCGCCACGATGCGATCGCTCCGGCCCTCTTGCATGCACTCAATCTTAGTCTGTAGGTTACGCGGCCGCGGACGTAAGAGTGATCGATTTGCGCTATATCAGCACACGGGGCGCCGCTCCCGACCTGGAATTCGACGACGTACTGCTGACCGGGCTCGCCCGCGACGGCGGCCTGTATGTGCCGGAGGCCTGGCCCCGATTCGACGGCGGCCTGGTCAAGACCCTGCGCGGCCGAAGCTACGAGACGGTCGCCTCCCGGGTCGCCGCGCCCTTCGTCGCCGGCGGCTCGGTGACCGAAGAGGTGCTGGAGCGGCTGGTCGCCGAGGCCTATGCCGGCTTCGGTCACACCGCACGGGCACCGCTGGTGCAGATCGACCAGCGGCTGTGGCTGATGGAGCTGTTCCACGGGCCGACCCTGGCCTTCAAGGATTATGCGATGCAGCTGCTGGGGCGGCTGTTCGACCACGTGCTGGACCAGCGCGGCCAGCGCGTCACCATCGTCGCGGCGACGTCCGGCGATACCGGGTCGGCCGCGATCGAAGCCTGCCGCGACCGCAAGGCCGTCGACATCTTCGTCTTGCACCCCAAGGGCCGGGTGTCCGACGTGCAGCGGCGGCAGATGACGACCGTGCCATCCGACAACGTGCACAACATCGCCATCGACGGCTCGTTCGACGATTGCCAGGACCTGGTCAAGGCGATGTTCAACGACCAGGCTTTCCGCGACCAGATCAGCCTGTCGGCGGTGAACTCGATCAACTGGGCCCGGATCATGGCCCAGACGGCCTATTACGTGGCCGCCGCCGCGGCTCTGGGCGTGCCGGACCGGCGCATCGCCTTCAGTGTGCCGACCGGCAATTTCGGCAATGTCTATGCCGCCTATGCCGCCCGTGCCATGGGCGTGCCGATCGAGCGGCTGATCATCGGATCGAACCGCAACGACATCCTGACCCGCTTCTTCGAAGGCGGCGAGATGCGCATGGAGGCGGTGGTGCCGACCATCAGCCCGTCCATGGACATCCAGGTCTCCAGCAATTTCGAGCGGCTGCTGTTCGACCTCTGCGACCGCGACGGGGCGCGGGTCGCCGCGGTCATGAGCGCCTTCCGCAAGGACGGCAATTTCGCCGTCGACGAGAACCAGCATGGCCGGGTCCGCACCCTGTTCGAGGCGCACCGGCTGGACGATGACGGAATTCGCGCGACGATCGGCGAGATCTATGGCGAGACCGGCATGCTGGTCGATCCGCACACCGCGGTCGGCCTGTCGGCGGCCCGGCGGAGCGTGCTGGATCCGGACGTGGCGGTGGTCGCGCTCGGCTGCGCCCACCCGGCCAAGTTCCCCGACGCGGTGGAGCAGGCGGCCGGCGTGCGGCCGCAACTGCCGCCGCGGCTGGCAGACCTGTTCGACCGCCCGGAACGGGCGACCGACCTGCCGAACGACCTGGCGGCCGTCCAGGGGTTCATCCGGGACAATGCCCGCGCCGCGCAGGTGGCGGCATGAGCGCGCGGGTCACGGTGCTGGACAACGGTCTCAGGGTCGCGACCCAGGCCATGGACTCGGTGGAGAGCGCCTCGCTCGGCGTCTGGGTCGGGGCCGGCACCCGCGACGAGGAGCCGGAGATCAACGGCGTTGCCCACCTCTTGGAACACATGGCCTTCAAGGGCACCGAGCGCCGCTCGGCCCTCGCGATCGCCGAGGAGATCGAGGCGGTCGGCGGCCATCTCAACGCCTATACCAGCCGCGAGAACACCGCCTACTACGCCCGCGTTCTGAAGGACGACGCGCCGCTGGCGCTCGACATCATCGCCGACATCCTGCAGCACTCGGTGCTGGACCCGGAGGAGCTCTCGCGGGAGCGCGCGGTGGTCCTGCAGGAAATCGGACAGGCCGCGGATACGCCGGACGACATCATCTTCGACCATTTCCAGGCGACCGCCTTTCCCGACCAGGCTCTTGGGCGGCCGGTGCTCGGCACAGCCGAGATCGTCGGCGGCATGCAACGCCAGCGACTGGCCGACTTCATGGCGACCCATTACGGCGGCGACAGCCTCGTCGTCGCCGCGGCCGGCAACATCGATCACGACGCCATCGTCGAGCAGGCCGCCTCGGCCTTCGACAGCCTGCCCGAGGCGACGGCGGCCAGCGCCGAGCCGGCAAGCTATGCCGGCGGCGAGTACCGCGAGGCCCGCGAGCTGGAACAGCTCCACCTCGTATTCGGCTTCGCCGGGGTCGGGCACCAGCATCCCGACATGTATGCCGAATCGGTCCTGTCGAACCTGCTGGGCGGCGGCATGTCGTCGCGGCTGTTCCAGGAGATCCGAGAGAAGCGTGGGCTCGTTTACGCCATTTACAGCTTCACCGCGTTCTATCGGGATGGCGGGCTGTTCGGGATCTATGCCGGCACCGGCGACACGATGGTCGACGAGCTGGTGCCGGTGCTGTGCGAGGAAGTGGTCGAGGTCGCCGAGACCGTGACCGAGGAGGAGGTCGCCCGGGCCCGGACCCAGTTGAAGGCGGGCCTGCTGATGGGGCTGGAATCGACCTCCAACCGGTGCGAGCAATTGGGCCAGCATCTGTTGATGTTCGGACGGCCGCTGCCGACCGCCGAGGTGGTGGAGAAGGTCGATGCCGTCGATTTGCAGGCGGTCAAGCGGGTCGCCAAGGGGCTGGTGGAACGGCCCCTGACATTGGCCGCGATGGGACCGGTCGGGCGACTGGAGCCCTATGACCGTATAATGGAGCGGCTCGGCTGACCGGCCGGCGATTTGAAGGCACCGCCGCGCAATCGCCGTTCTTGGGCGCGACGGTTGATCGGGCGCGTTGTTCGGTGCGACCCGCGAGAGACTGACGGACCGGATCGTTGATCGCATTCCTGAAGACCAGCTCCAACGGGCTGCCGCAGGTGAGGTTGGATGGGCCGCGGGTCTATTTGAGGCCGCCGCGCACCGCCGACTGGCAGGACTGGGCGGCGCTGAGAGCCGAGAGCCGCGAGTTCCTCACCCCGTGGGAGCCGACCTGGCCGGCCGATGCGCTGGCCCGCAGCGCCTTCATGCGGCGGCTCAGGCGGCAGGCGGCCGAATGGCGCAACGACGAGGGGTTCAGCTTCCTGGCCTTCGCCAAGGCCGATGACCGGCTGATCGGCGGTCTCGGCATCACCAATGTGCGTCGCGGGGTCGCGCAGATGGCCTCGATCGGCTATTGGACCGGCCGGCCCTTCGTGCGGCAGGGCTATATGACCGAGGCGGTCAAGGCGGCGCTGGAGTTCGGCTTCACCCAGCTCGGCCTGCACCGCATCGAGGCCGCCTGCATCCCGTCCAACACCGCCAGCAAGGGCCTGCTGGAGAAGATCGGCTTCCGGGCCGAGGGCGAGGCCCGCAACTACCTGCGCATCAACGGCGAATGGCGCGACCACCTGCTCTACGCCATCCTGCGCGAGGATCTGCAGGGCTAGGTCGATCCGCGCAGACCGACAGCAGTCCTCAGCCAGCGACGCTGCTCCACGCTTCAGAGCATTCCTCGCAACCGGCATGGGCTGGATGGAGGAAGATGCAGGGATCGCGCTGCAGCCTTGGCAGCACGGTCTGGACGAGATCCCGGGCGCGCATCAGTTTCGAGTGCGCATGCCCGATCCGGCCCTGTGACTGCAGGCCGGCGTCCGTCATCCAGCCATCCGCCAGCCGGAAGCGCTCGCAGCAATGGTCGTTTTCCAGATATTCGATCCGCTTCGGCATGCCGTCTTGCAGCACCGTGATGTGGTGTCGGGTGCGATAGGGAACATTGGCCAGCAGTTCGGCGAGGTGCAGGGTCGTGTTGGCGTCATGGTCGACCCCGAGCAGCAGGATCCGGCCGTCATGCTCCAGCACCCGCCCGACCGGGCTGGCGCGCTGATGCGGCGGCAGCACCATCGGGTCGGCCAGGATGTCGTCCGCCCTCGGCCCCCGCGCCGCGAAGGCGAAGGGGTGCGGGCTGCGCCTGACACCCGGCAGGCGCCAGAAGGTGTCGGCGACGATCCCGAGCTCGGGTGCAGTCGGCGTCGAAGCCGGGTCGAAGACATGGCTGTCATCGCCGGTCCAGGACGGCGTGACCAGCGTGCCCGCGGCCCCGATCGCCTGGCCGAGCGCGTCGACCAGGCCCTCCGGCCCGCCCTCGATCGGCCGCACCGCACGAAAGGATGCGTGCACCAGCAGGAGGTCGCCTTCGCCGACGCCGAGCGCGCGGAACTGGGACACGGCCTCGGCAATCGATGTCTCGTGGCGAGCGGTCGGCATCGCCGAACACTATCGGATTGCCTCTGTCATTCAACGGCAGCGCGCACCGCGCCCGCCGCCGCCCGCGCTCAGTTCACCGCGGCACTGGCGTCCGGGAGTTCTCCCGCAAGAGCGGCCACCGCCACGACGTAGTTCTTCTGGTAGACGGCCGCGCATTTCGGGCAGGTCGTATAGAAGTAGTACAGGCGCTCGGCCTCGAGCCCTTGATCGGCCAGTTCGCCCGTCATCTGCCGCTCCCAGTCGGGCGCGTCCGCGTACGGGCCTTCGAACACCTTGGTGCGGTAGTCGCCGCTCCAGCGGACCATCTCCTCGCCCGGCACCTCCTTCGAGACGGCGAAGAAGTGCTCGGCCTCGGATGCCGATACGTCGCGGCTCAGGATGATGATGTCGTTCTCGTCATAGGCGTTCGCCTTCATGATCGCGTCGAAGGTCGTCTCGAAGACCGGCCCGATATCGATGGGCACGTGATCCTCGCTTCGCGACGTCGCTCTCACGAACAGCTTGCGGTCGAAGTGAAGGTCGCGGTTGTCCCATCCCTCGGGATTGAAGCGCGGGCAACAGCCTGTCGGGTTGTCGCTGGCGTCATAGGACGGCAGGGCATTGGTCTGCATCTGGCCCTCCTGTGTTGGTCTCGGGATGGGCTACACCCGAACGGGCCGGCGGCCCATGACGCACGTCAACCCGGCCTGAAATCCGCCGGTGCGTTGTGCGGCTCGTGTGTCGTAACCTCGGCAGCAGCGGTGTTTGGGGGAGAGCCGACGATGGCCCAGGGAGACAACAGCTCGGACGGAGGCGGCAGCTCGGTCGTCCTGGTGATTGCCGTTGCCGCCGCGCTCACCGTCTTGATCGTCTTCATCGGCGTGAACAGGCTTACCAGCCCCACCATGGAAGAGGAGATCACCGCACTTGACGAGCGGGACCTGCTGGCGGTCGCGAACAGAAGACGGCTGCCGGATTCGTTCACGCCGGCGCCCGATGTGACCGCAGCCCTGCCGATTGAAGCGCAGGTCTATGTGCCTGCGTATTCGTCGATCTATGTCGGGCAGGGCACGGTGCGGTCGAACCTCGCGGCGACGCTCAGCATCCGCAACACATCGCTCACCGACGCGATCGTCATCCGCGCCGTGCGGTATTACGATACCGATGGGGATCTGGTCTCCACCTTCATAGAGCGGCCGCACCGGCTGGGTGCGATGGCGACGGCCGACTTCTTCGTTGATTCATCGGATGTTCGCGGCGGAACGGGCGCCAACTTCGTGGTCGATTGGGCATCGGAGCAAGCGGTCAGCGAGCCTCTGATCGAGGCGGTCATGGTCGGGTCGGTGGGTGCCAAAGGCATCTCGTTCGTCAGCCGAGGCCGGCGCGTCGGTACACTGCCGGAACCGCTTCCGATTACGCAGTGATGCTCAGAGGCGTGTGCATAACGGGCTGCGCCCGCCGGCTCGGCGGGTTTTCGCGACCTCGTGGCCACAATGTCCGGGCCGGCCTCGGGCTGATCACGGCCGGTCCGCATCGAACCAGCAGAGGCTGAAGAATTCCGACATGCCGATCGATACCTATGTGAGGGACTTCGTGACCGTCTGGGTGGTCGTCGACCCGATCGGGACGATCCCGGTTTTCATCGCCATGACCGCTGGGCTGTCGAGTTCCGAGCGCCGCGGCGTGGCCATTCGCGCCGCCCTGTTTGCCGCCGCGATCCTGCTCGTCTTCATTCTCGTCGGTCAGATCCTGTTGGAAGCCCTTGGTGTTTCCCTCATCTCGTTTCAGATCGCGGGGAGCATTGTTCTGTTCCTCTTCGCGCTGCAGATGATTTTCGGACCGGCAAAACCCGTCAAGGATATCGGTGTCGTCGAGGCGGAGGCGGGGGAAGGGGCCAGGGAAACGCGTGTTTCGAGAGGCGATGTCAATGAGATCGCGGTCTTTCCGCTGGCCGTTCCGTCGCTGGCTTCGCCAGGCGCGATGCTTGCCGTCGTGGTCCTCACCGACAATCACCGCTACAGCGTGTCGGAACAGGTGGTGACCTCGGGCCTGATGCTGCTGGTGATCTTGGCGGCGCTGGTGCTGATGCTTGCGGCCGGTCCGATCAATCGACTGATCGGCATATCCGGGGCAAGCATTCTCAGTCGCGTGATGGGGCTGATCCTCGCGACCGTCGCCGTGGACAATTTCCGGCTCGCACTCATTTCGACCGGGCCCTATGGATGATCCCAGCGGTCCCGTTTCGGTGGTCGGGTCGCCTATCCCCGTGCCGGCGCGATCCGGTCGAGGCGCAGGCGGTGGCGCTGATCGGTGATGCGGTAGACGCCGCCCATCACCGCCGCCAGGGCGCCGATGCCGGTGCCGCCGGCGATCAGGAACATCACCAGGATCTGGTATTTGACCGCCTCCGCCGGAGCCACGCCTGCGAGGATCTGGCCGGTCATCATGCCGGGCAGCGCCACCAGCCCGGTTGCGGCCATAGAGTTGACGATCGGCATCAGGGCGCTGCGCATGGCGGCGCGGGTGACCGGACGCAGGGCCTCGGTCCGGGTGGCCCCGAGGCAGAGTTGCGCCTCGATGCCGACGCGCTCCTTGACCGCGCCGGTGGTCAGCGTGTGCAGGCCGAGGCTGATCCCGGTCATGGTGTTGCCCAGCACCATGCCCAGCAGCGGCAGGGCATAGCGGGGATGGTACCAGGGCTCCGGCGACACCTGGGTCGCCAGGGCGAAGATGGTGACCAGGCTGGCGGCGACCAGCATGCAGGCGGTCCCGAGCCCGTAGGACCAGATGCCGGCCAGCCGACGCTCCTGGCGGGCGACGATCTCGCGGCCGGCGAACAGCACCATCGCCAGCGCCGCCAGGGCCGTCCAGAGCGGCGAGACCAAGGCGAACAGGGTCGTCAGGACCAGGCCGACAAGGGCCAGTTGCACGACCATGCGGACCGTGGCGATCAGCAGCTGCCGCTCCAGTGTCAGGCGCAGCACCAGCGACAGCGCCCCGTTGATCAGCACCAGCACCGCCGCCAGGGCCAGATCGGTGATGTCGAGTACGATGTACTGTGACCCGGTCATCACCGGCACCGGCCGTTCTCGATGGTCAGGCGCCGCGCGGCGATGCGGCTAGCCTGCTCGCGGTCATGGGTGACCCAGAGAACCGCCGCTGCGGTCTCTGACCGGTAACGCTCGATGGTGGTCTCCACGGCGGCGGTGGCCTCGGGATCCAGGGCCGATGTCGGCTCGTCGAGCAGCAGCACATCCGGGCCGATCGCCAGGGCCCGGGCGAGGCCGAGGCGCTGCCGCTCGCCGGTCGACAGGCGCTGCACCGGCCAATCGCCGCACCCCTCGGGCAGGCCCAGAGCCGTCACCCAGCTGCGGGCCGCGTGCCAATTGGAGAAGTGGTCGGCCACGCCGTCGGCCCACCAGCCCGGCTCAGTCGGCACATAGGCCACCCGGCGGCGCCACCGGGGTGCCGGCATGGCATCGCGATCGGCGCCATTGAGCCGGACTGAGCCAACGCTGGGATCGAGATCGGCGATGGCGCGCAGTAGCAGGCTCTTGCCCGCGCCTGATGGGCCGCTCACGGCCAGGCATTCGCCGGGCGGGATGGAGAATGAAACGGGCTCGAGGCCGGGCCGGGCGAGTTCACGGACGGCAAGACCGCCCGCGACACCGGTCACGCGTGGCCGGCGTCGCCGGACAGCATGGCCGGGCTGACTCCCAGCTTGGCGATCGACCGTTCCCATTTGGTCGACAGGTCGTGGTCGAACAGGATGGCCTCGTCGGCCGGCGCGTGCAGCCAGCCATTGGCCTGGATCTCGCCGTCGAGCTGGCCGGGGCCCCAACCGGCATAGCCGAGCGCCAGCAAATGCTTGTCGGGGCCCTCGCCGGCCGCGATGGCGCGCAGAATGTCGATCGTGGCGGTCAGCCCCACCGACTCGTCGACCATCATCGTGCCTTCGCGCTGGAACTCGCCGGAATGCAGGACGAAGCCGCGACCGGACTCGACCGGGCCGCCGAAATGCACCATCTGGTCCTGCACCGTGCCTTCGGTCTCGATCTCGAGCTGTTCCAGCAGGTCGACGAAGGTGATCTGCGGCATCGGCTTGTTGATCACCAGGCCCATCGCGCCTTCGTCGCTGTGCGCACACAGATAGATCACCGTCCGCGCAAAGCGCGGATCCGCCATATTCGGCATTGCGATCAGCAGCTGTCCCGTCATGTAGCCAGACGTATCCAACTCTTCGAACATCGTTGCGAGGTGCCTCCTCGAGGCCCGGGGACCGGGCCGTTGTCGCCGTCGGGCTAGCACCCTCTCCTGACGGAATTGTGACAGCAAAATCAGTGGGTGCCTAAATATATATCAGGGCAGCATTAATAAACTGCCTGGCCCGGAAGGCCGTAATGTGCAGGATTCCGGCGGAGCGATATTGGCAATGACCCTGAACCGCACGATCAGCCTGATGATCGCTTTGGCCGTGGCGGCGCTTGCCGCGGGCCTGGCCGGTGCGGCCAATGCTGCGCGCGGCGGCTGGGTGTCGCAGGAACTGCTGGACGGTGAATTCGTCGATGCGCGGCTGATCGCCTCGGCCAACGGCGTCGGTGAACTGGCGGCGATCCCGGCCGGGCTGCACATCCGGCTGCCGGATGGCTGGAAGACCTATTGGCGGTCCCCGGGCGAGGCCGGGCTGCCGCCGGCGGTCGATTGGACCGGCTCGGAGAACGCGGCGGATGTCCGCTTCGACTGGCCGGCCCCGCACCGCTTCACCCTGTTCGGGATCGATACCTTCGGCTATGCGGAGGAGGTGGTCTTCCCGCTGACGGTGACGCCGCAGCAGACCGGCGAGGCGGTGGCGCTGTCCGGACGGCTGGACCTGCTGGTGTGCAGCGATGTCTGCATCCCGGCCCAGTTCGACCTCAGCCTCGACCTGCCGGCGGCGTCCGCCACGGCCGATGCCCGCACCGCCAATCTGATCGACCGCTTCGCCGCGACCGTGCCGGAGGACGGTGCCGCATTCGGGTTGGCGGTCGAGCGGGTGACCGCCGAGGACACACCGGACGAACGGTTACTCGTCGCGGCGACCGCGCGCGAGCCCTTCGCAACGCCGGACATCTTCGTCGAGGCCGCCGAGGGGTTCAGCTTCGGCGCACCAGCCTTCACCTTTTCCGATGACGGCCGCCGCCTGACGGCGGAAATCGCGCTGCTGGAAGCGCCGTCGGACGGGCCGCCGCTGGTGGCGCTGCCGGTCACCGTGACCGTGGTCGACGGTGCGCGCACCCTGGAATGGTCAGGCCGGACCGGTTCGCCGGCCGGCCCCGAAGCGGCTGGCGCCACGACCGGTTTCGCCGCGATCCTGGCGTTGGCCGTGCTGGGCGGGCTGATCCTCAATCTGATGCCCTGCGTGCTGCCGGTGCTGTCGCTGAAGCTGCTGTCGGTGATCGGCCATGGCGGCGGTTCGGCGCGCGCCGTCAGGACCGGGTTCCTGGCGACCGCGGCCGGGATCGTCGCGTCCTTCCTGGTGCTGGCGGCGGCCGCGACGGCGGTCAAGCTGGCCGGCGGCGCGGTCGGTTGGGGCATCCAGTTCCAGCAGCCGCTGTTCCTCATCGCCATGGTGGTCATCCTCACCTTGTTCGCCTGCAACCTGCTGGGCTTCTTCGAGATCGCCCTGCCTTCGGCGGTCGGAGACGCGGCGCTGAAGGTCGGACATGGCGACAGCCTCGCCGGCCATTTCGGGACCGGCGCCTTTGCGACGCTGCTGGCGACGCCCTGCTCCGCGCCCTTCCTCGGGACCGCGGTCGGATTCGCCCTGTCCCGCGGACCGGTGGAGATCTTCGCGGTGTTCCTCGCGCTCGGCATCGGCCTGGCGCTGCCCTACCTGGCGGTGGCGGCCATGCCGCGCTTGGCGACCATGCTGCCGCGCCCCGGACCGTGGATCATAGTGATGAAGCGGATCCTCAGCCTGGCCCTTATCGCCACGGCGCTGTGGTTGCTGAGCGTGCTGCTGGTCCAGTCCGGGGCCGCTGCGTCGGCGCTGATCGGCGGGCTGATGCTCGCCATGGGCCTCCTGCTGTGGCGCCGCAAGGGCATGACGGGCGGCGCCCGGTTGGCCGGCGGCGCCACCGCCGCCCTGCTCGCGGTCGCGGCCTTCCTGGCGCCGCTGCCCTTCGACGACGCCCGGTCCGGCCAGACAGACGCCATGGTCGAGATGGATTGGGCGGTATTCGACCGCGCGACCATCGACAGCCTGGTCGGCGACGGCGCCATCGTCTTCGTCGATGTCACCGCCGATTGGTGCCTGACCTGCCAGGCGAACAAGCAACTGGTGCTGCAGCGCGGCGCCGTCGCCGAGCGCCTGGGCGCCGAGGACGTGGTGCCGATGCGGGCCGACTGGACCTTGCCGGACGACGCCATCGCCAGCTTCCTGGCCAGCTATGGCCGCTACGGCATCCCGTTCTACGTGGTCTACGGCCCCGAGGCGCCTGAGGGTCTCGTCCTGCCCGAACTCCTCACCAGCGACATCGTGCTTGAGGCGATCGCACAGGCTAGGCAGGCCGGCTAGGCGGCATTAGTCTTCCCCTTTCCAAGCGGATGCCGCGGCGGCACGGGCCGGCCGCGGCACCGGTCATCCGGGATACAGGGGAAGGATCGCATGACGATACAGGTTGGCGACAAGATGCCGTCGGTCACGGTGAAGCACCTGGCCGAGGACGGCATGGCCGAGCTCAGCACCGATGAGATCTTCGGTGGCAAGAAGGTGGTTCTGTTTGCCGTGCCGGGCGCCTATACGCCGACCTGCCATGCGCAGCACTTGCCGGGCTTTCTCGGCAAGGCGGACGCGCTGAAGGCCAAGGGCGTCGACACCATCGTCTGCCTCGCGGTCAACGATCCCTTCGTGATGAAGGCCTGGGCCGACGTCTCGGGCGTGCGCGGCGACGTGCTGATGTTCCCCGACGGCAATGCGGCGCTGACCAAGGCGATCGGCCTGGAGCTGGACGCAAGCGGGGTCGGCCTCGGCCTCCGGTCGCAGCGCTACGCCATGATCGTCGATGACGGCACGGTCAGCTTCCTGGCGGTCGAGGATGGCACCGGGCTCGAGGTCTCCAGCGCCGAGAGGGTCCTGGAGGCGCTGTAGCGCCGGCGGGCATTCGATGAAGAAAAACCCTCCCCGGAAGACCGGGGAGGGTTTCTCGTCTGGATACCGATCGCTGATCAGCCGATCGGTCCGCCACCCTCCTTGGTGATCACGACCACCGACGGCCGCGGTGGCATGTCATCCTGGAAG
>JAAUYH010107620.1_pt1 | contig 11955 bp, 7 predicted proteins | sample 7278061 | NCBI WGS metagenome assembly JAAUYH01 (sample SAMN14350203, study PRJNA611818) | marine sediment metagenome | isolation source: surface marine sediment (0.6m) | place: French Polynesia: Moorea | collected 2018-08 | reverse complement strand
TGATTGTGTATTAACCATGCTAATAACGGCCGTCCGCAACATCAGACAAATACATTGTTAAATTTTGTAACCTCCTCCATCCGCAAGCAGCTTCAGTACATGGGTGAATAGAGTCACATGGCTCAATTTGGGCGGAGATACGCGGCAACAATGATTGTTGCCTAACGGCTTCCTGACGACGATTGACGGCGTTTTGACGACTGTTTATGAGGGCTTCATCACGAGATCGCCATTGTTGCGTGGCAACATATGATTGTCGTTCTATCGTGCCAGGAAATGTAAGCCGCACAGCAGCAGATGAGTCCACCATGCGGCAAATATCCGAATCAACATGGTAAGTGGCTGCCGCTTTGTGAGGTATTGCTGCCAGCCGGAATGGACTCATGGCGCGACGAGAGGTTCGGTCAATTTGTGAGGCATTCCGGGCCTACCAGATAGTCGCCATTGAGCCAATCGACAATCTCATGGGCTATTTGGTCATTTATCTGAGAAAAATCGGCTATCAAATCGGCCTTTTCGTCTGAACTAATCGAATCTAAGCTCCGCTGTAGCGTATCGAGGTTACGTAACAATAGATATTTCAATCCTGGCGTACACAACGTGTTCAGCGAAACAGTGAGAGAGTCGTTGGGGAGTAAACCCCCATGGCCATGGAATACCGAGACAACTTGGTGCAGGCAAATGATAGATAGATAGGCCTGATTCATGGGATTGACAGCCCAGCCCGCAGTGGCGCGGAATGAGGCCGCCGTGCGGCCGAGAAACGGTTTTAATGACAGTTTCCTGCAGTTCTTGGGACCATCGTTGGCGAAGTAGTTGTCCCATATGAACGGGCGCCGCTGCAGAACATTGGTCACTTCGGCCAGATGCGGCGCGCTTATCTCGTCCGAAATCACTTTGGGACCAGTCCAGAGGATCTCAATCTCGGGTGTCAATCCGGTGCCAATCTCGTAAAGATAGCGAGGCGGACGCGGGCCAAATACTCGATCCAGGACAGGATCGTCGGAGTAATAGGCTGGGCAAAACAGCAGGGTCGCATCCACCTCGCTCTGCACAAAGTGTGCGATGTCAATCTGCCTGGAGGCCAATTCTTCCGACGGCTTCATGTCGTCGAAGAACAACCCGAGATAGTCGAGATCGAGGCCGCGCAGGCGTTGCAGTTTGCTACGCAATGCCGCCCTGCTGCTAGAATTCCATTCAGCATAAATCTCAAACGGGCTGAGACCAACGCCGTATTGAATCCCGAGCGAGCGGCACTGATTTCGGTGGCGGAGAAGGGCGTCCCATACTTCGCTCGGATGGTCCTCGATCCAGGCTTTGCGCAAATGGGCATCGCTCTTGGGGGCATAGATATAAAAGCCACCGCCGAATTGGGCCAATTGCTCACACACGGCGGCCCGACCTGCCCACGTCCACGCCGGGCCAAAAAACCCTTCAACTACGCCTATTCCATGCATGAGTGGCTACGAGCCTCGCCTGAGATGAATACTTCCACTTTGGCATCCCGTACATTGGACGCTCACGGCATTCACCAATGCGACTGCCGCCGTAGCGTCACCGCCATGTGATGACACGCGACCAGGGCGTCGTCAATTTCGGGCTTCAGCGTAGGCGCTTGTGCAGGTCTCGAAGTAACTGCGGGCAGTGTTTTCGATGGTATGGGCCAGCATCGCCTCGGCAATCGCGGCGCGATCGTAGGGGTGGCGCAAGCCCTGAGCAAGTGCATTTGTCAGGGACTCCGCGTCAGCCGGGGGCACAACTGTGCCGCCATCGGCGAGCAGCGCCATGATCTCGGGCACCCCACCGACGTCCGAGGCCACCACCGGACAGCCGCAGGCAAAGCTCTCAACGAGGACGTTGGGCCACCCTTCCTCAGTGCTGGGCAAGCACGTGAGATCCGCGGCGGCGTAATAGATCTTCATCCGCTCGACCGCCTGAAAGCCCTCAAAGCGGACGTGGCCGGCGATACCCAGACGCTCGGCTTGGGCCCGCAGCGGCGCTTCCTCCTTGCCGTTGCCCACGATCAGGGCGCGCACGCCGGTATCAGTCCGCACGACGTGGGCAAGGGCATCGAGAAAATAGTGGATACCCTTTTCCGGAGATAGCCGCGAGGGCACTAGTATCACACGCTCGCCGTTGCCGTCGCCCCCGCCGTCGCCTCCACCACTAGGCACCGGTCCCAAACCGAGCGTCTTGCGCGCCTCGGCCCGATCGAGGGGATGGAACTTGTTGCGATCTATGCCCGTCGGCACCACGGCAATACGCTGCCGGGATACCCCGAGCTTTTCCAGTTCCCCCCCGAGAGCCGCGCTCACGGCGATCACGCGGCCAGCATTGCGCATTGCCCATTGGATCTGTGGCCGGCGCCGGGGCTTTTGTGCCGCATCGTTGATATCACTGCCCGTCACCCGCACAATGGTCGGCAAACGCAGCAATTTTCCCAACGCCACCGCGGCCGTGCCGTCGGGATAGGCCCAGGACGACAGCAACACATCGGGCTGAAACGCGCGCGCCGCCTGCCATACCGGCTTGGCCACGGAGACGCTGTAGAGACCGGCCTGCAATGCGTGCAGGTGCGGCACGTGTAGCCTGCGCGGATGGAGTACCGGCGTGCCATCGTCGTCGGTTTCCACCCGCGGCAGCTCGATCATGGGGCGCAGTCGCGGAACTCGCTGGGCCAAGGCCGCCGGGTACCAGGGCACGGGCGCCACCACGCGAATTTCGGCCAGGCTACGCATGGCGTGGAGAATTCGGGTATTGGCCACGCCCATGCCGGGCGCGAGCGGCGAGCTATACAGGCCGCTGAGAAAGAGAATCTTCATGATTTATGCCGCGCAATCACTGCTGTGAATCAATCCACCCCGATTCTCCCATCGAAACGGCATTCAATACACCCCTTCGGTGAGTAGATCATCCTCATTTTCGGTGAATGGCGCCACATCGCTCACGCCGTCCCACGGATACCAGGGATGGGGCCCCACGCGGATCGCGCTATCTCGTTCGAGGAGGTTGGGAATGAAGAGATCTTCCAACAGGGTGGTGATGCAGACCCGGCCGCGCTGCCCCACGGCCACCTCGCGCGTGGGCTCCTTGGGATCGACGACGCGGATCACACCGAGTGGCGGTGGCAGATGATAAGAACGGACATCGGTCGGGGTCATGGGATTGGCCTGCAGGGCATGTCCCATCAGGGTGTTGCCGTAGGTGTCGACCCAATGTATGCCCTCGAGGTATTCCTCTTGTATGTAACGCACCTCTTCGCGCGAACATGAGGTGCCGCCCGTACACACCGCGCGCACACCGTATTCGGCGAGCGGCTGCGTGAGCTCCTCCACCATGGCCGACAGCAGCTTGGGCGTGGTGAAGAGGATCGAAGGCCGTTGCGATTGCAATAAGATCTCAGTCTGCGCAATCACGTGTTTGACATAGCCGTCGGTCGCCTGGCCGTGACGCAAGAGCTCTTTGATCCAGCGCGGATCGAGATCGATAAAATGTGCCGCACTACACCAACTATCCACCAGCCGGGCCACAAAATGCCCGTAGGCGTGGGGGCCCGACGGCACCATGCCCACCACATCGCCCCCGGCCACACCGCGAGCCTCCAGGGTCGCGCTGTACATCTTGACTTCGATATCCATGCGCGTGACGTTGACGATGCGGCACGGTGCTCCGGTGGTCCCTCCAGTTTCGAGTACCCGATATGGATGGCCGGCGAGACCGCGCGGCAAAAGATCGCGCACATTGGCCTGGCGCAGGGTCTCCTTGTCAAAGAAGCCGAACTTGCTCAGTGAGGCGTAGTCCTTGATATCGCTCAGCGGATCAAATCCCAATTTGTCCCGTTGATTGAGCCAAAAAGGGGCGCCAGTGGCTTCGGAAAAATGCCACTTCATCATCCGCACAGTCCACGCGTCGAGATCCAATTGTAGCGCCGGCACTCGCTGGCGCATACTCTCGTACAAATTCTCGTAGGTCACCTCGGCTTGGCCGCCGTCGGTCGTCGCAGTTTCGCTGGTTGTCATGCCGACTATACTAGCGAACTTAGTTGTCGTTGCAATCGAAGATGAACTGCGATGCGTCGGTAACGCCACGCTTCTCAGCAGGGTCTACTTCGACGATGGCGGCGAACGGAAACGGCAATTCTCGCCCGACCAATGGATGAGCCTCTATTTGGCTCACGTGCACCAGGGTGGGGGCGAGGTAGGTACGGCCATCGCGCTCCTGCACAATGGCCCGCTCGGTGACGAGGCGATCGTCCGCTTTGATTTCGCCGTTGATAAATGTCTCGATCTGGTGCGCCTGTGCGGGGTCGGGAAAACTGCCGATCGGCAGCTCGGCATCGGGGGGATCGAGGCGAATGGCGTCGAGGGCGGCGCCGAGCTCCCGGGCCAAAGCGCCCGCATCACCGTCGCATAGCACCGTGCACACGCTCTTACAAAAACGACCCGAATCCGACGCAATCAGGGGCGCTAGCCAGGCAGCCGTGGCCTGTGGATCTGCGTCCTTTGGCACCCGCGCGCACGCCCGACCGGGACCGCGTAAATCGAGGGCCGCGCGATCGGCAAACGCAGCGGCAATAGAATCACCGCCGTACACGATCTGCCGGTCGGTGGCGTCTACCAGCGTCTCGAGCACTGGGGTGGTCGTGGGGTAAAAGCCGAGTCGCGCCGCGGGCCAGCCCGCGGCCAGTAGGGCGGCGGCAAAGCGCGCGGCCGAAAATGGTTCGCGGCGGCTGGGCCGAATCCAAATCGCCCCGCTTCGCACTGCGGCATCCATGACGCCCTCCAGACACGTGAAGGAATTGCCCGGCAGAGCGATGAGGGCCAAGGCGTCATCGGCGGCTTCCGTGGGCAGCCGATCCAAGTGGTCCATCAGCATATGCGACCAGCGCGTTACCAAGGCGGGCGGCAAGCCGACCACGGCCCCCATGGCCTCGCGAAACGCCTGTGGGTCTTGCGGTCCGAGATTGCCAATCGTAAGGGTGCCGTCGATGAAGAGCTCGATAGCGCGCCGAAAGAGATCGATACGCGCAGCGCGGTCGCCGAGGGGGGCGAGCTTTGCCGCCGCAGAGCGAAACCTGCGCGCATCTCCGCGCACCATCGCCGCGGGAGCGAGCGAAAGCTGCAGCGCTGGCAGTCCGGTCAGGGACGCGCCGTCGAGAGACTCGTACCACGCGCCGCGACGAAAGAGCGGCAATGTCGCCTTGGGCTCAGAAGACGGATGCTGGCTCATGAGAGTTCACTCCGCAGTGCTACGAGCACGCGCTCCTGTTCGGCTCGGGTCATCGTGGGATACAGCGGCAGACAGATATGCCGGTCGGCAAAGGCATAGCCGTGGGGGAAGACCCCGGGGCCGGCCGCCTTATTGGCAAAGAACGGCTGATCACAGAGCAGCGTATCGTAGACTTCGCCGGCCAGTGCGACCCCGTAGCGCTCACGCACCCGCGTCTTGAAGGTTTTGCGATCGACGCCCTCGGGAAGATAGGCGATGTATTTGTAGTAGTTGGAGCTGACACCCTCCGGCATACCGTGCAGGCGCAGGCGCGGAATCGAAGCCAGGTGCTCGTCATACCACGCCGCCAGCTCGCGCCGCGCGGCCAGCATCTCGCCGAGGTGCTGCAGATGGGCGATGCCGACGCTGGCGTGGATCTCGCTCATGCGCCAATTGGTGCCAAGGCGATCGTGCAAGTTGACCTGGAGCGACAGCTTGCCGTGATCGCGATACTTGCGCACCTCTTCCAGGGTCTCTTCCGAACTGGACGAAACGACACCGCCCTCGCAGCTCGTCGCCACTTTGGTGGGATGAAATGAAAACGCGGCTATATCGCTGAACGTCCCCGCCAACTGATCGCCGAGACGCGCACCGAGCCCCTGGGCCGCATCTTCCACGATCGCGATGCCGCGGCGCCGGCATTGCGCCACCACCTCGGGCATGGTCGGCGATACAATGCCGCCAATATGCACGGGCGCCACGACGGCCACATTGTCCAGGCGATCGAGGGCCCGCTCAAGGCCCACGGGATCCATGCCCAAACCGTCGGGCTCGATGTCGATAAACTCGACCGAGGCACCGGCGCGCACGGCTGAAGCCGCGGTGGCGAAAAAGGTGTTGACCGGTGTGAGAACGGTTTTGCCCTCCACCCCGAGGATGCGGAATGCGATTTCGAGAGCGGAGGCCCCCGAGCTCACGGCCACGGCTCCCGCGCCCACCCAATCGGCCGCCTGCTTCTCGAAGCTGGCCACCACCGGTCCCTGAGTGAGAATGCCCGTGGATAGCGAAGCTTCAATCCTGTTCAGGGCCTCGGCTTTGGCGCCATCTTCAAAGCGGATGCGCACCGGGGGCACCATGGGCTGCTTTGCCGGCGCCGGCGGCTGCTCCACCAGGGCTTTTTGATAAAATGCCACGACTTGCGCAATGCCGGTGCCGTGTCCCATGTCGAGGGCGAGTACCTCCGCACGGTCCGCAACGCCGATATCGCCGTAGATATCACGGACCACATCGGCAGCGCCTTTGGCGTCCTCACCGTCGATAAATCGATCGCCGAGTCCGTATTGAATTTGCACTGGTGCCGGAGCCAAGGCCCCCAGAAGATCGGGCAAATCAGCATATTGCAGGATGCCAGGTAAGATGGCCCCGGGATGGCCCGACAGCTTGCTGCCGAAAAGCACCGGATAACTGCCGAAATAGCTGGCGATGCAAGTGGGCAGAGGTCTCGGCGTCACGAGCGCCGTGTGCAGAGTCACAGCACCGCCCAGACTGTGACCAAAAAGGCCCACGCGATCACCATCCACCCATTCGTGCGAACTGAGCCACGCCAGTGCTGCCGTGGCATCCGACACCAGCGCCCCCAATAGGGAGCTACCACATAGAGACAGCGATTGGGCCAGAACGGTGGCTTCGTCGCGCCCCTCCAGCGAACGCGCATCCAGGCCGCCATCGAGTCCATAGTCGAGGGTCAGCGTGGCAAACCCAGCGCGCGCCAAATGCTCGGCGACGTTGCGATCGGGATAGTCGGGAGTCGCAGCCCCGGTGACGCAGTCTAAATGTGCGTTGCGTCCCGCGCTGACGAGAACGGCCGGGCATCGCTCGGACGACTGCGGCGCGAGCAGGGTTCCGCGGATCTTCCGCCGACTCGCAGTGGAAAACTCGTAATTGAGCGAACGGAGTCCAGGTTGTTCGCCCTCGGACTGTTCCTCGACGGAAAGAGTGATGTTCTCGAGGGCCAAGAGCGAGGCCACCTTACTGCGAATTCGGCCGATCCAGCGCTTGGCGGCGTCACCCGAGGCTTTCTTGCCCGAAGCGTTGGTCGCCGTATCGGCGGCAGAATCGCCCAGCGAGGCGCGATAACCGAGGGAAGGCGTGCGAGACAGCAGATGAAAAAGACGGGAACTCTGCATCCGGAGAACCTACTTACTCATTGGATTCCACGTGAGCGGATTTGACCGACAACCACAGAAAACGCAGACAACATCGGCGCAGAGATGTCTGCCAGCCTCGTAGTCGGACACTTCGGTGGGCCGCTGCCCACATGGCCAATGCGATTCGAGTACGACGAATTGTTAATAAGGCACCAATGACACGATAAAGATAGAACAATAATCATTGGGCTCGTCAGTATAAATGCAACTGGCACAAACGACCAGTAGCAGCGATCAGCAGAACCGACCATCTGTTTTTAACATGCTTTCACATGCGCAAATGGACGGTACAGTCGTTTTATGTTGACGGGCCTTGCGTGGTACGAGCACGCCGGGGTGGAGAGCAGGGAGGAATTGGTAATTTAGGCGGGTTTTGACTGGTGGGTGGAGCGGCAAGGGAGGATTTTTGTACTCAAAGGTAGCACCTCAGATGTATACAGCTCTGCAGATGACGAAGTGTCTAATATTGAATCACTCCGGACCATAATGCGAACTGTCGTGCTTATCGTAGCTACGGTTGCAGTAAGAGGTGCAGGTTCTAGATATACACATCCCCCCCGTCATCGCAACAATGAAATAGAACGCGGATCCCCCACTGGATGAGATATGGCCGGTGCGTGTCCAGCCAAAGGGCTGGTGGCCAGTCCCTGGGTCGCTTGACACGACCATGGACTGGCGTAATGATAACCTCCCACCCCGAGTAACCTGAGACGACCCTAGTTTCCCACCTGAATTGTCTCTGGTGAAGACAGGAAGTAGTGTATGCCGAGCAATACAATCGACGAATTTTTCGGCCGCGCTGGGTCGAACTATCGATTAGACGACTTTCTCGGTCGCGCTGACCGGATTTATGTAGATTACGATAAAGCGCCCTGGATCAATCTCTACATCGCATTGGCCATGACCTTTGATAACGCCCCAGCGTTAGAAGTGATCAACGAATTCGCAGAGGTCATGGTCGATGTCTGCCCGCGATGGCTGGATTATCCGCGCACCCTCCCCCTACCCTTTGTCCCACCCAAGTGGGAACGCGATCCCGACTTTCACTTTGCCAATCACGTGCGCTGCATCGACCTGGGACCAGACGCCAGCGAACAAGCGGCATGGCGCGTCGCCGAGGAAGCCTATTGTAGAGCCCTCGATCCGAGACACCCACGCTGGGAACTCGTCTACATTCACGGCCTCGCTGGCGGCCGAGCCATGCTCTTGGTCCGCATGCATCACATGTACATGGACGGGGCCTGTTTGAGCGTGGTGTTCTTCGAGGCATTTTCGCGCATGATGGACGAGTCCCGCAAGCGCTCCGGTGCGGCGAAGAACCCCGCTGCGGCAGCCGACAGCCCTCATCATGCAGCAAACGGGCATCGTCGCGGCAACGGACAAAACCATCGCCGAAGCATACGTTCCTTGACTGGTGCCTTGCATCACGCCACCCGAGGCGCCGCATTTGAATTCGATGGCGTGCGTTCCCGCTTGCGACAAGCCGGTAGCAAATTGTCCCAGGCATTGAGCGAAGCAAACGTCCGTCGCCAACTGGGACAAGAGCTCGTGCGTTTTACCCGCCATGCCACCGAGGCTCTCACCACGCGGCGCCGTGCATTGGGTGAACCCAACAACACGCGGACGCTGCTCCATAAGAAGATTGCGGTCAAGGACTTTCGCAGCGCGGCCAAACGGGCCAAGGGCGGCGTCAACGATATCTTGGTGGCGGTTGCGAGCAAAACCACCAGCCGCTACTACGAGGAAATCCAGCACGAACACGACGATGTCATCGTGGTTGTTCCGGTGGATGCCCGCTCCAAGCAATCCCCACTCGTACTCAATAACACCATCCATTGCGCCCTCGTCCGGCCGGCCCACCACCGCAAGGGCGAATCGCTAAAAGACATCCGCAGACGCATCCTATCTGCGCTGCGTCTCGATCAGCAGCCCGTCACCGAATTTACTGGTGCACTATCAAGCCTTCTTCCCATGGTGGCGCGCCGTCGACTCGACCAGACCTTCGATGTGCTGCCCGACATCGTCACCAGCAATCTGATATATCCGGCGACCGTCGGCTTGGGCAAGAACCATCTCATCGAAGATTTTTTCGTCTTTACCCCGTGTATGGGGTCGACGGCCACGTTTATGGTATTCACTTATCGCGAGACATTATTCATTTCGACGATCGTCAATAATGGAATTGTCCGCGACTCGGCGCGATTTGCCGAGATCCTCGATGAGGAATTCGCCAGCTTCGGCCTGTAGCAGTGCGGCGCGCATGCGCGCGCTTTCGCGAGATTACGGCGCAAAGGGATAACCGCCAGCACCACGCCAAATCTCGTCGATGATGAGAGCTTTGCGCACCACGACCCAGCCGCGAGAGCGCCGCTCCAGATGGTCGACATAGCGGGCCGTCACCACATCCACGGTCGGGGCTTGTCCGCTTTCATCGTCTGTCGCAATAAAGTGTGGCGTGGCGGTTGCGCTGGTCATGATGGCGCTATGGGGTCCGGTAAATTGCACCCGCACGTTGCCGACGACGTTGCGCGCACTGGTGTAATTGGTGTTGATGGCAAAGGTCTCAATAAAGCTGACCAACTCACTTAATGAATTCATGCGGTCGGTGGTCACGCCAAAGAATACCACTTCGCTTTTCACGTCCTCGGCAAAGCAACCGCGCAGCGTGGTCAGCGCGACCTCTTGGTCGCCGCCCAGGTCGGTGAAGATCTGATCGTGACCTTGGCCGTAACAGGCAGCGGTATCCTTAATCGCTTGGGTATCGAGGAGACGCTTGAGGCGCCAAGGCAGATTGTCGTCGGCATGGGCCGGCGAGATGAGCCCCACGGCGGCGAGGCAAAGGGCGAGGAGATAGGTAATTCGCAATGTGTTCACGGTGTATTTCCTTGTTTTGTTTGTCTGCGTTTCAGTACTGCCTAGGAATATGCGTGGCCCCCACCTGCCCCGCAATCAGGTTGTCCGAATAGCATTTATTCCATTCGGGGAACGCGACCCCGCACGCACCGCCGTACTTGTCGCTTGGCCCGCCAAGGCGGCTGCAATGGCGGCCGCCTTGGCACCTGCCGTGGCGCCCGCCATAACGAATGGGATTCTTACGCCAGCGATATTGGGTTTTGCACTTGATCTGCAACAATCACCAGTCTCCAACCAGGACCAGCAATCGCGCAAAATTTGCCCCACCACGGCAAAACCGGCCCAACTGGCGCGCACAGAGCGAAGATGGTTGCGAAGAGGGTTATCGCGACGGCATCAGTCTTGGTACAACCCGGGGCATGTCATGGATGGCCAATCTCGAACGCTACGTCGGTCTCACCCCCGAAGGTGGGCAGCCAAAAGTCGATCAGGCGGCCCTGCACCGCAGTATCGTGGTCAAGCTCGCCGCACAGGGCTTTGCCGTACCCAATGCTGACGAGGAAGAGAGCATACTCGAACTCGCCGGCGACCTCTTTCACCGCTACGCCGAACAAAACCGCCTACTCACCGGCCACTTGCCCCCACCCGATGAACGGATCCAGGCGTTTTTGGATGACGTGCTGAAACCTACTGGCGAACACGTGTCCCTGCCCAGTCAAACGGTGGCCGTGGATCGCTACGGCTTAGCGCGCGAACTATCCGTGCCCGAAGGCCAGCGCGAATACCATAATGACCACGTGTCGAGCTATCGCCTGGAAAATGGCGTGCTGCACAACCCGCTCAACGATCGCCGCACCACCAAGGGCGTATTTCACGTCGCCGACTACGGCCTACCCATCCCGGCCGACAAGATCCCAGTACCGCTTTTGACCTATGCCCGGCTGCTCAAGGCCGCCTTCGCGCCCCCGGCCGACATGACGGTATTGCCGTTTACCGCCAACTGGCGCACGCCGGTAGAAACCATGGTGTCGCTGCTCTTGCGCCCCGTCGTCTGCCCCGAGGTGCCCGGCGTCCGGGCCCAGAAGCGCATGGAAGTTCGCTTTTTTGCCCCCGGTGGCCTGGTGTCCAATTTGGACTTTGTCGAGAGCATTTTTGGCAATGCCGGCGACCCCCACTTGCCCGAGAACGACGCGGGCCTGGATGTCGAGCATTGGACCGGTCATAGCGGCTGCGTGGTCTTGGCCCCCCATCTGCGCAATCTGCGCAAAAAAGACCTCGGTCTCCCCCACGTATCTGAGGCCAGTGAGGCCCAGCAAGCCTCCGGCATGTGCTGGTCCGAGCCCTACGAGCTCTACAACGGCGGCAAGCCATTCAAGATCACCCTGCGCGACCGCCGCGGCATCATGGTGACCATTTTGGCCGATAACTATTTTGGCTACTGCAAAAAAGAAGTCAAAACCCAGCTCGGCCTATCGGCCAATTTATCGGGCTTGGCCGAGGAAGAGCACGCAGGCGGAGCCCTGGCCTTTTCCGCCTACAGCTTGGGCCATCGCTTTTTGCCCGACGCCCGCATCATCGGCACTGACCATCGCTTCACCGATGCGGTCAAATTGCTCGGCGACACCGTGACCGTCCATCCCGAGGGCTATGCCACCGATCGGCGCTTTCCCACCATTCATCTGTTGCC
>JAAUYH010082183.1_pt1 | contig 11955 bp, 11 predicted proteins | sample 7278061 | NCBI WGS metagenome assembly JAAUYH01 (sample SAMN14350203, study PRJNA611818) | marine sediment metagenome | isolation source: surface marine sediment (0.6m) | place: French Polynesia: Moorea | collected 2018-08 | reverse complement strand
GATTTGCGACCGAGATCAGTTCGGCTATCGATGCGATCAACATACTGCAACGACACTACGATCAGCAGCAGGAAACGACATGAGACAACTCAGCGGATCGGATGCTTATTTCCTCTACAGCGACCAGCCCGGCAAACACCAGCACGTGTCGACGATCTACATCTACGATCCGTCGACGGCGCCTGCCGGCGAGGTTCCGTTCGACACGATTCTCGAACACGTGCGCAGTCGCCTCGCCACGTCACGACTCTTTCGTCAGAAACTCGTGCACGTGCCGTTCAATCTCGACTATCCCTACTGGGTGGAGGATCCGCATTTCGAGCTCGAGTTCCACGTCCGCCACATCGCGCTGCCGAAGCCCGGTGACTGGCGCCAGTTCTGCATCCAGGTCGCGCGCTTGCATTCCCGGCGCCTCGACATGAACCGGCCCGTCTGGGAGATGTACGTCATCGAGGGACTCGACAACATTCCCTGGCTGGCGAAAGATGCGTTTGCCGTCGTCACCAAGGTGCACCATGCAGCGATCGACGACGTTACCGAAAACGACATCACGGTCGCGTTGCACGACCTCGATCCCGAAACCGAGGTTGGCGGGCCGAAAGCGATCTGGCGGGCCGAGAATACGCCGGGCAACCTCGAACTGCTGGCGCTCGCGTGGTTCAACAATACGACCAAGCTCGTAGAGTCCGGTCAGGCGTTCTGGGACAAGCTGCCTTTCATCGGCAGAAAACACCGCGAGACCGAGGAGACGCTGCACATCGGTGACGAAGAGGCCCCCGACAGCCGCTTCAACGCGAAGCTTACACCGCATCGCGTCTGGGACGCGCGCTTCTTCGATCTCGACGACATCACCGCCATCCAGGAACTCGTACCGAACACGAAAGTCAACGACGTCATTCTCGCGATCTGCAGCGGCGCGTTGAGGAAGTACCTCGACAGCAAGGGCGAGCTGCCGGAGCGTTCGCTCTGGTCGCTGTTGCCGATTCACGTGCACCATACGTCGGAGCGCGGCATTCCCGGACACCGCGTCAAGCTGACGCGTGCGCGACTGATGACGAAGTACGAGGACCCGTTGCAGCGCTTGCAGGCAATACAGGAGGAGATGGTGTGCGTCAAAACCGAGGACGTCATCAGCGCGGCCGAAATGACCGAGCTGCAGGACATACTGCCGTCCGCAACCATGGCGGCGGCGGCTCGTACGATCGTCGCTGGCGTCGGGCCCGGTGAGCACTATCGCGAGAATCACAATCTGATTATCACCGACGTGCCCGGGCCGACCGAGCCGCTGTACTTGTGTGGCGCCAAGCTCGTCGCGTTCACGGGGATGGGCATCATCATGGACAACCTGACGCTCGCCCATACCGTGACCCGTTATGACGGGCAGCTCGCGATTGCGGCGGTCTGCGATCGACAGGTCATGCCGGATCCCGGCTTCTACGCCGAGTGTCTGCAGGAGTCTTTCGAGGAGCTCAGGACGCTTGCGAATGCACCGTTGCGAGAAACCGCGCTGTCAGGTTGACGGCAGCATTCGCTCGCGGGCTGTAATAGATGTCGAAAGCGTGCGCGGCGCCGGGAAATTCTGCGTAACCCGTCAGACGGCCAGAGCCGGCATCCAGCTGCTCGTAGAAGTCGCGCGCTTCCGCGACGGGCGTCAGCGTATCTGCATCGCCGTGCAACAATAACCACGGTTGCGTCGCCTCTTCGCAGAATTCTCGCGGTGACGCTGCGCTGAACTTGCCAGGCTCCGTGTCGGGGAAAGCCTTCAGAACCAGGGGGCCGACGATCTTCGTCAGGAACTCCGGATGGTGCGCGCCGAGGCGGTTGGTGAGGTCGAGCACGGCGTAGCCCGGCACCACGGCCTGCACGCCAGTGTCCGCGTCCTCGAACCCCGGCTGCAGGTCCTCCCGACCCGGGGTCAGCCCGGCCATCGCCGCAATGTGTCCGCCTGCCGAACCGCCGGCGACGGCGATGAACGAGGGATCGACGCCGTATTCCCCGGCATGTTCGCGAATCCATGCAATGGCGGCTTTGACGTCGACGAGGTGATCGGGCCACGTCGCCCCGGGGCTCAGACGGTAGTTGACGTTGAAGCACACCCAGCCCAGCGTTGCCATGTGCAGGCACAATGGCAGGCCCTGTTCGCGCTTGTCGCCGAACAGCCAACCGCCGCCATGGACGTAGACGAGGGCAGGGCGATTGTCGCTATTGGCCTCGGGCCGGTAGACGTCCAATGAAAGCGACCTGCCCGCGACACGACGGAACTCGACGTTCTTGACGACTTCGACACCGTCTCTGGAGCGTGCAAACGGTGAGAACATCAGCGACGGTGGCACGGGATCCACGGCATCGAGCTGCATGTCGGTTGCGGTCTTTTCAGCGACGCCGGCGGCTTCGAGGTTAGGTAACCACAGCCTCACGAGCTGCAAATCGATAATGACGAGAATGGCCAGGCCCACGCGGGCAGGCCACGCGTCGAACGCGCCCAGCCAGTAGCAGATCGCGACGACGATCACGTGCAGTGCGATATGGTGAAACGCGAGGTCGACGGTCAGGAACACGCCGATCCAGCTCGGCAACATCGACTTCGTGCCGCGCGTTGGCCAGGTTGCGTTGGCGACCAGCATTGCGCCGATCAGGGCGAATATCAACAAGAACCAGGATGACATCATTCGAGACCCAGCGATTTCGGGTTCATGAGACGTTCCGGATCGACGGCTGTCTTGATCGCTTCGAGCAGGCTCGCGGCGGCCGGCTCGAGTTGCTGCGCGAAACGGTATTTCTTGCCGATCTGCAGATGGGCGGCACCGAGTTCGTCGAACAGCGCGTTGAGCGCTTCGCGTGCATCGTGAACCGTTGCATTGACGTCCGGGTCATCGGGGAAATCCCTGTACTTTTCGAGGTCTGCTTTCGGGATCACACCTTGCGCCCAGGCCGTGCGCGGGCCGGGCCAGTAGAAAACCGGTTCCACGGCTATCGCGGTCGGGGAAGCCGCCGCAATGAGGAAGCCGACGACGACGCCGTGCTGGTCGAAACGTGGCGCAAACTCATCCAGCAAATCCTCGATGCGCGCCCACGCGCGGTCGGCGTCGGATATTGCGAACAGCCCGTGCATCGGTGCCCAGCGCTCGCCCTCGGGGCCGACCGCAGAACTCATCGGTACGAACGGGTCGCCGAAAAGCATTGCCGGCAGTGAGTTCGCGATCTTGTCGCCTTCGCGTTCGCAGATCTCGCGGACGCGCTGCAGCTTGCGTTTGACCTCCGAGCCGTCGGCACCGTCGACGACCACGTGCAATGAGTAACCGTTATCGTCGATGAACCGTCTGCCGGCCACGGCAATCCGCATCGCATCCTTAAGGCCGGTAAAAGTGTTCTTTGCGGTCGACACGACGCCTTTGAGCGCCTGGACGCCCTGCAGGATCGACGCGCGCTTGATGCGCTGGTACTGCAACACGGGATCCATGCCGAAACACGATGACGCGACGCCTTCACGTGTGATGTCCGCGAGCGCGCGGGAGATCTTGGCGCGCTCGTCGAAGTTGTAGGAGAGAAAACCGGTTTCCGCGGGCCTGCGAATCAGCCTGAGGGTCAGGCGGGTCTTGATGCCGAGTGCGCCGGAGTCGCCGAGGAACAAGCCGGTCAGGTCGGGGCCGTAAGGCCGGAAAAAGGGTTTGGCGCCGGCGGCTGCAGAGCCGGTATTCAGGACTGTGCCGTCTGCGAGGACTACCTCGACGCCGAGGACGCTGGCGGAGGACACGTCATGCCCGCTTGAACCCCAGAGAATCGCATTCTGAGAGCACGAGCCGCCCACTGTCGCCACGGCGCCGGACAGCGGACCCCAGAACGGTGTGCGAACGTCCGTGTCCTTGAGCGCTACGTGCAGCTGCTTCCAGGTGACGCCGGACTCGACAATCACGTACATATCGTCCCGGTTGACCTCGACGATGCGGTTCAGGTCCGACGTGTCGACGATGACGGAATTCTCACGATCCGGGACATGGCCTCCGGTGTACGAAGTGCCGCCGCCGCGCGCGATGATCGAGAAGCCTGCAGCCGTGACTTCACGTGATGCGCTCGCCAGCGCTTCAGTCGACCCGGGACGAATGACCAGCGCTGCGGTCCGGTCACCGCCATAGATATCCGACGAATAGAAGTCCAGCCGATCGGTCAGGCAGCGATCGGGCCCGAGTATCGAGCAAAGTAATTCGTGCAGTCGTTCGAGCGCCGACTGCGGCTGCTGGCGGGTTTCCATCGCGCCAGTGTAGCTCAGGGCTGCGGCTCAGTGACCTGCGCATCGATACACACTACTTGACAATAGAGTGTATAAATGTGTATACTATCGAACTTTAGATGCATCAATACACATACATGGGGTGGCAGCAATGCGCGACGATCACAGTGAAAACTTCAAGCGGGTCAACGTGTTATTGCGTCCCGACCAGCACGAACGCGTGGTAGCCGGGGGCCTCAACATGTCCGGACTGATTCGGGGCCTGCTGGACGACCACTTCAGTGACGAGAAGATCGTGCTGTCGGTCAGCCCGCGGGTCAGAGAGGTTTACCAGCTGTTGATCAGCAACCTGGGAGCGGAAGACAGGGAACTGGAGATTTACTTCCTCGAGGCGTTGGACAAGTTCCTGGCGGCAAAAACCCGCCAGATCGACGACTTGAGGAAGTCAATCAAGCGCGAATGAGCGCATTACAAGGAGGAAATGTCATGTTCTGGGAAATGCTGACAATTGCCATATTTGCACTGGCCGTTGGAACGGCCGTGTGGCTGTGGCGTCGGGGTACCGCTCGCAGGGACGGTGCTGAAAGGCGATCGAGTGCCGAGATGCCATCGGGCCTCAAAAAGGCCGGCGTCGCCATAGTTGTCCTGGCACTTACTGCGGTCACGTTCAACGAAGTGTTCTTCTACGCGGAGCCCGGCTACATCTACCACGTGCGCACAATCACGGGCAACGAGCGCGTGGTCGACGGCGTAGGCTACAGCATGCACCTGTTCGGTCGCGTGAATGCGTGGAAGAAGGCCATGACGGTGCTGGCCGACGACACGACGGCCGACGGCGTGAATGCCGAAGGCGAGGCCTCGACGGCGGCTGCGAGTCTGCCACCGCTGAATATCATGTTCCTCGACCAGGTCGACGCGGACGCGATGGCGGCGGTACGTTTCCGGCTCCCGACCGACGAGGCGACGTTCCTGCGCATGGCGCACGAATACCGCACGCCGGAGAACCTGTTGCGGGTCGCGTTGATCCCGTCGTTCCAGGAAACGCTGCAGGCAACCGCGTCGCTGATGTCGGCCGAAGACTACTATTCGGGCGGGCGTACGGAGTTCATCAACGAATTCGAGAACCAGATGCAGAAGGGTGTCTACATCGTGAAACGTAAGGAGATCCTGCGTGACAGCATCAAGCGCCAGACCGCGGAAGCGGACGCGTCGGATCCGGAATTTCAGGACGAGTTCGGCGACCAGCAAAAGACCGTGTTCGTGGTCGAGAAGCTGCTCAACCAGGATACCGGCCTGCCGCTCAGGAAGGAGCAGAAGTTCACGCTCTACGGCATCACGGTGCACGAGGCACGTGTGACCAATATGAAGCCGAACGAGAAATTCGTGCGGCGCATGGAGCAGAAGCAGGAAGCGTCGGCAATGCGGGCCATCGCGAGAGAGCAGAAGGTGCAGGAAGAGGAGCAGAGGCTCCTGGCCATCGCCCGGGGTGACCGCGAGGTCGCCGAGCGCCAGGCCGCGATGAAGGTCGAGCAGGTCGAAGCCACGACCAAGGCTGAAACCCGCAAGAAGGAGACGCTGATCGAGGCCGAGCGCCGCAAGCAGGAAGCCGAGATCCAGGAAGAGACCTCGAAGATCCTGCTGTCGAAAGCGCGTATCGATGCAGAAGCGGTGAAGGTCGCAGCCGATGCGGAGGCCTACAAGAAAGCCAAGATCCTGTCGGCCGACAACGCACTCGCGCAGAAGCTCGACGCAGAAATCGAGATTCAGAAGATCTGGGCCGATGCTTTCGCGAAGCGTGCCGTACCGCAATACGTATTCGGTAGCGGCCAGGGCGACGCGGTACCGGTCGGCTCCGACATGGAGGTCAAGAACTTCATGCAGCTGATGACACTGGATGCTGCAAAACGGCTGAGTTACGAGCGCAGCCTGCAGGCCAGCAGCCAGTAACAGGCGTGGCTACAGGGCCGCTGCGGGAAACCGCAGCGGCCTTTTTGCATGGCGCCGGGCGTAAAATGGTAGATTGGCTGCAATAAGAGCAACAAGAAACTGCCATGAACATCTTCAGATCGATAATTGCCGCGTTTGCCATGTTGCTGGCGCTGCCCGGCGGCGCCGCCGAACCCAGAACGGCGAACACGTTCCAGCTGGCGGATGGCGAAAAGCCGCCCGAGGCCACGCTCGAGGATGCCTCGTTCCTGGTCGGTTCCTGGGAGGGCACTGGTTTCGGCGTGAAATTCGAGTCCGTGTGGAACGCGCCTTCGACAGGTTCGATGGTCGGCCTGTTCAAGTTATTCGACGACGACGAAATCGCGTTCTACGAGCTGCTGTTGCTGACCGTCGAGGACGGCACGCTGAGCCTCAAGGTCAAACACTTCAGCGCGGATTTCTCGGCGTGGGAAGAGCGAGACGAGTTCGTCGATTTCCGGTTGGTCGCGAAAGAAGACGATGCGCTGCACTTCAGGGGATTGAGCTTCTATCGCCGAAGCGACGACGAGATGGACGGCTATATCGTCATGCGCAACGACGACGGCATCACGGAACACGAGCTGAAGTACTACCGGCGTGACGAGTAAGCCTTACCGAAGGTACGTCCTGACCTTGTTGATGGTGGTCTACATCGTCAACTTCATCGACCGGCAGATCCTCGTGATCCTTCAGGAATCGATCAAAGCGGAGCTCGACCTGAGCGACAAGCAGCTCGGCCTGTTGTCCGGGTTCACGTTTGCGCTCTTCTACGTCGTGTGCGGGATTCCTATCGCGCGTTGGGCGGATCGTTACAACCGCGTCAACATCGTGTCTGCGTCGCTGGCGATCTGGAGCATCATGACGGCGCTTTGCGGCCTGGCGGGCAGCTACCTGCAGCTGCTGGCTGCGCGCATCGGTGTCGGAGTGGGCGAGGCAGGTGCGAGCCCGCCGTCGCATTCGATCATTTCCGACTACTACCCGCACGAGGAGCGCGGCCGGGCGCTCTCGATCTACTCGGTCGGCATCTACATCGGCATCCTTTTCGGTTTTCTCGCAGGCGGCTGGATCAACGAGTTCTTCGGCTGGCGCACGGCGTTCCTCGTCGTCGGCCTGCCTGGCGTATTACTTGCCGTCATCGTCAAGTTGACATTGCGTGAGCCGCTGCGCGGACAGATGGACGAAGGCAAACACAGCGACGACGACAGGGGGCACCTGTTCAAGGACATCTCGCGGCTTTGGTCGCTCAGGAGTTTTCGATATGCCGCGATCGGCGCCGGGCTGAACGCGTTTCTCGGCTACGGCTCGCTCAATTTCATGGCGTCGTTTGCCATCCGCCTGCACGACGTTTCGGTCGGCGTAGTCGGAACCTGGCTGGCACTGATCGTCGGGATCGGAGGTGCAATCGGGGCACTCGGTGGCGGGTATCTGAGCGATCACCTGCGCGTTCGCGACGAGCGTTGGACCTGCTGGGTGCCGGGCATCTCGACGCTCGTCGCCGCGGTCTTGCTCGTGCCTGTGCTTCTGAGCGGCGAGATGCTGGCGATGTGGGCGTTCTACGCGGTTGCTGTCATTGCGCAGGCCATGTTTCTTGCGCCGACGGTCGCCGTAGCCCATGCACTGGTCGGGCCGCACTATCGGGCACTGGCGTCCGCGCTCATTTACTTCGTGCTGAATATCATCGGACTCGGGCTGGGACCACTTGCCGTCGGTGCCGTCAGCGATGCGCTCGCGCCATCGATCGGTATCGAATCGATACGCTGGGCCATCATGGTAACGAGCATTGCCGCCGCAGCCGGCGCGGTTTTCTACGCGCTGGCCGCGCGCCACGTGCGAGAAGATCTGCGTACCGGAATCTGAAGGTCAGTCGTCGAGGTGTATATTGACGCGGCGATTCTGCCGCCCCTTCTTCTCGACTTTGCCGATTCGAACCGAGCCGACCTCGGCCGACGAGCGCAGGTGAGTGCCGCCGCAGGGTTGCAGGTCGACGCCGGCGATTTCGAGTAGACGGACCTTGCCCTTGCCGCGCGGCGGCTGCACCGACATCGTGCGCACGAGTTCGGGCTGCGCGTCGAGTTCCTCGTCGGTGATCCAGCGGTGCGAGACCGGATGATCCTGTTCGACGAGCTCCCTCAACGCATTGCCGACAGCTTCCTTGTCCACCGTTTCCTCCATGTTGAAATCGAGTCGACTCTTTTGTTCGCTGATGTTGCCGCCCGTTACCGGGAACCTGAGGATCGAGCCGAGCAGGTGCATTGCAGTATGCATGCGCATGTGCCGGTAGCGACGATCCCAGTCGAGTTCGGCATGTACGGTGTCGCCGACGGCAGGTTTCGACGAGCCGGGTTCAATGAAGTGGCGGATGGCGCCATCGTCTCCGTATCGGGTATCCACGATCCGGACGCTGCCGCCGTGCCACGATAGCGAACCCGTATCGCCGGGTTGACCACCGCCCAGCGGATAAAAAACGGTCTGGTCAAGCACGAGCGTATCGTCGGACACATCGACAACAGTCGCGTCACACGATTTGACGTAGGAGTCTTCGCGAAACAATTCGGTGGTCATATCGAGCAGCCTGCTAAAACGTCCCCGGATAGACGCCGCCATCCATGAGAATATTCTGTGCCGTGAAATAGGCCGCCTGTTCGCTGCACAGGAACGCGCAAGCGGCGCCAAACTCGTCCGGGTCGCCGGCCCGACCTGGTGGCAGTTTGTCGAAAAACGCGTCGAAGAATCGTTGCGGGTCTGCACCTTCGGCCTCGGCGCGTTTCTGCATCAGTGCGCGCAGCCGGTCCGTGGCGATGAAACCGGGTAGCAGGTTGTTGATCGTGACGTTATGACGCGCCGGCTCGTGAGCGATGCCGGCGATGAATCCCGTCAGCCCGGCACGCGCGCCGTTCGACAATCCCAGTCCGTCCTGTGGCAGTTTCACCGCAATACTGGTGATGTTGACGATGCGACCGAACCGGCGCTCGATCATGCCGTCGAGGCAGCGGCGAATCATGTCGATCGCGCTATACATGTTGGCGTTGACGGCATCGAACCAGTCCTGCTGGCCCCAATCCCTGAAATCGCCGGGGGGCGGGCCGCCTGCGTTGTTTACGAGGATGTCGGGCGTCGGGCAGGCCTCCAGTAAGGCATCGCGGCCGTATTCCGTCGTCACGTCGGCGACAACGGCATGGACATCGCCTTTGCCCAGGTTCCGGATCTCATCGGCCGCATCGCGCAGCGCCGGCTCGGTCCGCGCGCTGATCCATACGGTGACACCCTCGTTGGCAAGTGCGAGTGCGCAGGCTTTCCCGAGCCCCCGACTCGACCCGCAGACAATTGCCGTTCTGCCCTTGATTCCGAGATCCATGACGTCGATGTTAACACCCCGGAACGCCAGCGAATGCAGGCGGCGTTTGGTAGGATGCAGCGTTTCCGGATAGCGCGGGTTTGGTGCGAATGGCAGAGCGGTCGGAACAGATCCAGCAACTCAAGATCGATCGCGCCGATTCGGTCCAATCCGGCTCGCGCCGGATCTGGTTACTGGCTCCCGCGCTTCTAATCGTGCTGCTGGCCGCCTGGTGGTTCCTGTTGCGTCCGGGCAGTGGCGCGGTCGCTGTGGAGGTGGATACGGCGCGCCGGCCTCCGAGTGCCGCTGCAGCCGGCAGCGTGCTCGACGCGTCGGGTTACGTCGTCGCGCGCCGGGAAGCAACGGTCTCGTCGAAGCTCACTGGCAAGGTCCTCGAAATCCTCGTCGAGGAGGGCATGCGCGTCGAACAGGACCAGGTCGTCGCACGGCTCGATGCGACGACGCAGCGAGCGCAGCTCGATCTGGCACGTTCGCAGGTAGACGCTGCGCGCGCATCGCTTGCCGAGATCCAGGCACAGTTGCGTGCCGCGAGGCTCGAGCGCGATCGCTTGCGGGACCTGGCCAGGAAAGAGCTCGCAAGTGCTTCGAGCCTGGATGCCGCCGAGGCGGAATACGATGCGTTGGCCGCGCGATTGCAAACCGGTCGCGAGAACGTCGACGTGGCCGAGAGCAACGTGGCGCTGGCACAGGACGCGGTCAACAACATGACCATTCGCGCGCCATTTCCCGGAATGGTGGTTTCCAAGAATGCGCAGCCAGGCGAAATGATATCGCCCGTGTCCGCGGGCGGCGGCTTCACACGTACGGGTATCTGCACGATCGTCGACATGGACTCGCTCGAGATCGAGGTCGATGTGAACGAAGCCTATATCCAGCGGGTCAGGGCCGGGCAGCCGGTCAGTGCGACACTCGACGCGTATCCGAACTGGCAGATTCCGGCCGAGGTCATCGCGATCGTGCCGACGGCGGACCGGCAGAAAGCCACCGTGCGGGTCCGGATCGGCTTCCTCGAGCGAGATGAACGGGTTTTGCGGGACATGGGCGTGAAGGTCGCATTCCTTGGCGCGGACGCGGCGCCTGTGAGCCCGCAAGATGAAATGCAGGGCGTGCTGGTCGCAAGCGAAGCGCTGCGAGAGGATGCGGACGGGACCTACGTCTGGCGCGTGCGGAATCGCGTCGTCGATCAGCGTCGCGTGTCCGTCAGCGGCGCGCGCGATCGTGATCGCGTGCTGGTTACGCAAGGGCTCGAAGCCGGCGACCTGGTGGTGCGCTCCGCGGACGGCCCCTTGAGCGCCGGACAAAAAGTAATAACGAACTGACAAGGGAATACCGAGATGAGCGAGGTTCTCGCCGACCTGCACAAGGTCAGCCGCATATATCAGAAGGGCAAAGAGACGGTCGAGGTACTGCACGAGCTGGACATGCAGATTCCGGCCGGCGATTTCATCGCGATCATGGGACCGTCAGGCTCCGGTAAGACGACCTTGCTCAATATGCTGGGGGGGCTCGATCGTCCGACGGCGGGAACGGTTCGCGTCGGTGATGCCGAACTATCGTCGATGAGCAACAGCCAGCTATCGCGCTGGCGCTCCACACACGTCGGTTTCATTTTCCAGTTCTACAACCTGCTGCCGGTGCTTACGGCGCAGAAAAACGTCGAGCTGCCACTGTTGCTGACCAAGTTCGGCGGCAAGGAGCGCGCCAAGCGCGCATCGATTGCGCTCGACATCGTCGGGCTCGCGGATCGTGCGAAGCACTACCCGCGCGAGCTGTCCGGCGGCCAGGAGCAGCGGGTGGCCATTGCGAGGGCGATCGTCTCGGACCCGTCACTGCTGCTCTGCGACGAGCCAACAGGCGATCTCGATCGCGAAACGGCCGACGAGATCCTGAAGCTGTTGCAGCTGCTTAACGAAGAGCACGGCAAAACCATTGTCATGGTGACGCACGACCACCTGGCGGCCGATTACGCGAAACGCACGCTGCACGTGGACAAAGGCAAGCTCGAGTCGAGGGCAACAGCGTGAGGTATCTCGGCCTGGTATGGAAGAGTGCGTGGCGCAAGCGCATCCGGACGTCGCTGACGGTCCTCTCGATCGTGGTCGCGTTTGTCCTGTTCGCGCTGCTCAATGCGATTGGCGAGGCTTTCCGGACCGGCGGTGCCATGAGCGGTGCCGAGCGACTCATCGTCATCGACAGGATCACCCTGATAAACCCGTTGCCTTACGCGTACAAAGCTCGCATCGCCGCCGTCCCCGGCGTTGCGGCCGTCGTGCCGCAGACGTGGTTCGGCGGCTACTACCAGGACACCCGCCAGCAGTTCCCGCAGTTTCCGACGGAACCCGACGAGTACATGGACGTGTACCCGGAGATCGAGCTGTCGGATGCGGAATTCGACGCCTGGCGCAAG
>JAAUYH010000591.1_pt1 | contig 11955 bp, 10 predicted proteins | sample 7278061 | NCBI WGS metagenome assembly JAAUYH01 (sample SAMN14350203, study PRJNA611818) | marine sediment metagenome | isolation source: surface marine sediment (0.6m) | place: French Polynesia: Moorea | collected 2018-08 | reverse complement strand
GCGAAAGCGACGGCTGGGCGGCGTTGCGGTGCGGGCCATGAGGACAAGGGACGGTGATGCGGGCATCAGCCTGATCGAGATGGTGATCGCGGTGCTGATCCTCTCGGTCGGGGTCATCGCGGGGTTTCGCAGCCTTGGACAGTCACAGCGGGCGATCGGGATGGAATTGCCGCGGCTGCTGGCGCAGACGGTGGCGCTGAACCGGGCCGAGGAACTGAAGCTGCTGGGCGCGGAGGCGGGGCGGTCCCTGCCGGATTTCGTGACGATGGGGTCAATCGACTGGGCGGTCGCGGTGAATGAAGCGCCGACCCAGGGCGGCTTTGTCGAGGCCACGGTACGGGTCAGCGCCGAGGACCAGCCGGGGGCCGTTCTGGTGGTCTATGTCCCACGGGTGTTGGATCGATGAGGGACCGCGGGTTCACGCTTTTGGAGCTCGTCGTGGTGCTGGCGATGTTCTCGCTGGTGGCCTTGATCGGCGTGCGTGTGCTGCAATCGGCGCTCCAGACCGACCGGCATCTGACACAAGCCAGCGCGTTGAGCGCCGAGTTGAGCTATGGCCTCGCGCTTTTGCGCCGGGATCTGGATGCGGCGGCAAATCTCGTTTTCACCCCGCCGCGCGGGCGGCCGGAGCCTGCGCTCGACGTATCGGAGGATGGGTTTGCGCTGAGCCTCCTGGGGCTTTCGGGCGGTGGGCTTGGCGTGGCCGGCGGCGAGGGCCGGGTGGTCTGGCGCCTGGATCGCGCGCGGGGGGAGCTGAAACGCGAGCTCTGGCCGACGCTTGCGCCGGCAAGCTCCCGGGCGGCGGGGCCGGAGGTCGTGGTTCTGACGGGCGTGCGCGGGATCGACATCACCGTCTTCGTGGACGGGCGGGGCTGGCAGGACGCGGCGACGGCAGCGGGATTCGGCGTCGGTCTGCCGCGGGCTGTGCGGGTGCGGCTGAGCCACGAACGGGTTGCGGGGCTTGAGACCGTGGCGGTTCTGCGATGAGACGCGACGCGGGTGTGGTGCTGATCAACGCGTTGGTCATCGTGATGGTGCTGGCGGCGGTGGCGGCGTCCTTGCTGGCGCGGTCCGAGGGTGCGCGGCAGCGGGCAGCGCTGGGCCAGGCGGCGGTGCAGATGGAGTTCTATCTCGACGGGATCGAGGCACTGGTGCCGGAGCTCTTGAAGGCGGCGGTGGCCGAGGGGCAACCGGTTCATCCCGGGCAAAGCTGGGCCTCCAGCCGTCTGCGTTACGCCATCGACCGCGGCGGGGTGACCGCGCGGATCGTCGATCTGCAGGGGCGGCTCAACGTGAATTGGCTGGTGGAGCCGGATGAGCGTCTGGTGAGTCCGGCCTTCACGACGCTGTTCCGGGAACTCGATCTGCCGGACGAGTTGCTCGATGCGATAAGCGAGTTCGTGGCGCCGGGCGGTCCGCGAAACCGGCAACCCTATCTGGCGCGGCCGGTGCCGGTGCTGCCGAAGGGCGGACCCATCGCGCGGGTGGAGCAACTGGCCGTCGTCGAAGGCATGACGCCGGCCTATCTCGCCCGCCTTGCGCCCTATATTACGGCACTGCCGGAGGATTCTCAGCTGAACCTCAACACAATCCCGGAGGAACTCTTGCGCTGGGTGCTGGTCGGGTTGCCGGTCGCGGTGGTGGAGGCGACGCTGGAGGCGCGCAAGGAAGGGCCATTGGAGGACATCCTGCCGCTGCAACTGGCCGCAGCCGACGCAATGGAGCCCGAGGCGTACGAGACCTATCCCCTAGAGCGGTTTTCGGCGCAGAGCCAGTGGTTTGGCGCCCGGTTGACGGCGGAGCTCGATGGCGCGCGGCTGACACGGCGGGTGATCTACCGGCAATCTCTGGGGCAGGGGGCGGCGACGCGCATCGAGTTGCGTTGGGCCGAGCATGATTGATGCGGGGCCCGGTTGCGCCCATACTGCGGCGAACGAAATCGGCGCAGGGATAAGGCTTTGGCGATGACGCGCCGCGGGCGTTCACCGGTGGGACCGCAGGTCTGGAGGCTGGGCAAGGGCCGGCGTCCGGCCGGGCCGCATGTGGCCGCGATCCCGGGAGCCGAGGTGCCCTTGCTGGCCTTGGACCTGCCGGAGAAGCTGCGCGGGATGGCGCGCGAGCGGGTGGCGCAACGGATGTTGGCGGACCGGCTGGCGGCGCCGCTGGATGGACTCGAGATCCGTCCGTTCGTGCGGAAGGGGCAGCCCTGGACGCGGGCGCTGGTGGCGGAGGCGTCTCAGCTGGAGGCGTGGCGCGAGCAGCTGTCGGGCGACTGTCTGGCACTGGTGCCGGATTACGCGCTTCTGCCCTGCGCGCCGGGGCTCTGGGCGTTGGAGGCGCAGGACGAGCAGGTCATTGCGCGGTTGGGGTCCGAGGACGGGTTCGCGGCGGAGCCGGAGCTGGCGGCGGCACTGCTGCAGGAGGCGGCGGAGCGTTCGGCGCCTGTTGCGGTGCTGGTGGTGGGCGAGTTGCCGGAGGCAGTGGTAGCGGTTTTGGACGTGCTGGTGGCGCCACGGTTCACGGATGTGAACGAGATGGTCAAGGCCGGGCACACCAAACCGGTGCGATTTTCCGAGGCGACTCAAGGGCTTGATCTGATCGATGCGCCGAGCGCCGTGTTCGACCGGTTGCGCGGGCGTGTGGCGGCGTGGCGCTGGCCGGTGCTCGTGGCGGTACTGGCGCTTGCGGCCTATCTGGGAAACCTTTGGGCGGAGACCGAGGGGCTTGAGCAGGCAGCACTCGCCGACCGGCAGAGCACGCGCGAGATGGTGCGGCAGCATTTTGTACCGTCGGGGCCGATCCTCGATATCCGCGCGCAGGTGGGCTCGGCGCTCGCAAGTGCGGCCGCGGATCCGAGGGCGACCGAGAAGGAAATCGACCCGCTTTTGCAATTCCAGGCCGCGGCGCCGTTCTTCGATATCGGCGAGATCGAGGTCGAGACGGTCTCGTTCAGCCCCGGCAGCGGGCTTGTGATCACGGTGGCGGCGGTGGATTTCCAGGCGCTGGATTTCCTGGTGGAAGACCTGCGCGGTGGGGATTTCCTGGTCGAAATGCTGGAATCGGCCTCGCGCGCCGGCGAGGGCGTCAGCGGGCGGTTGCGGTTGCGGCAGGCGGGCGGATGACGGACCGGCTGACATATCTTCTGGCACGGCTTTCGGGGCGGGAGCGGGTCCTCTTGGGTCTCCTCGCCGGCGTGGTTCTGCCGGTGGCGGTGGTGTTCCTGGTGGTCCAGCCGATGCAGGCCGCGCGCGAGGCGGCGCGCGTGGCGGCGTTCGAGGCGCGGGTTCTGCGGGACTGGGTCGCGGAGCAGGTGGCGGAACTGCCGCCCGAGGGGTTGGCGGCGCCGGTCGAGGAGACGGTGGCGATCGAGCCGATCGGGATCAGCGGGATCGAGCAGAGCCTGGTGCGGGAGGGATTGCGCGAGCAGGTGGCGCAACTGTCGAACCGGTCTGGCGGCGGCGTCGATCTGGCGTTCGAGGCGGTATCCTTCGAGACGCTCACCTTCTGGCTGCAGGATACCACACCGACCTGGGGCTATCGCATCGCCGCGTTTCGGATCGAGCGCGGGGCGGAGACGGGCCTCGTGGCAGCGTCTTTCGAGCTGGAGGCGGCGGAGTGATCCGGTTCCTGTTTCTGCTTCTGGTGTTCGTGATCGGGCTCGCGGGCGCGGGTCTCTATGCCGGCAAGATGCACCATCTGCGGATGGCCGTGCCGGACCGCCTGCCGGCCTGGACCGGGTCGGTGGCTGCGGATGCAGGGCTGCGTGAGGGGACCATGGCGCTGGTTTCGCCGCTGGTGGACGGACTCTCGTTGGGCTGGTCGGCTCGGATGCCGGACGCCGAGGGTTGGCGCTGGCGGGTGCGGCTGGAAGGCAAGGGCCTGGCGCTGAACGCGGACCTGACCGTCGGGTGGACACTGGACCGGGCGATGTTGCGAAACGGGCGCGGGACCTGGGACCTCGGGGCCGTACCGTCGCAGGTGCAAGCCGCGGGGTTTTTGGCGGTTCGCGACATGAACGTGGATGTCGAGGGATTACTCGGAGAGCTGACGGCCGAGGGTGATCTGGCCGGCGAGGTGGCGGAAGCGGTTCTCTTGGAGGCGCCGCTCGGCGGCGGAGGCCTTACCGGTGTGCTCGATCGTGACGGAGCGTGGCGGATGGACCTCAAACTCGAGGGCGCGGGCGGTCCGGTGACGCTCGATTTGACGGGGCAACTGCGTGCGCCGATGGCGGAATTGCAGGCGGAGTTCAGCCGCGACGCCGTGCCGGACGGGCTGCGGGCTTATCTCGCATCGGTGGGCTCGGAGACGGCGGCGGGTTGGCGGTTGGCGATGCAGGTTCCGCTCTATTGATCAGTCCGGGGCGAATTTCCGCCGGGAGTTGACCTGCGAGACGCGGATTCACGCCGAATATGTACGCCTTGGTGTGCCGAGCGTTCACAGGCTCGAAACAATCGCCCAAATCCCGCCGATCGGGCGTGCCAAACTGGCGTTTTTCCGCAGGGAGTGATAGACATGTCCCGTTGATATTCTTAACACTTTATTACCGAAGGGGTGTTGTCGACGTGAGTCTGCTGTCAAATATCGCTTTGACCCTGTCCGTGGGCGCGCTCGGATTTGCCGGCGGTCAATTCGGGCTGACCGTCACCGCGCCACCGGCAGAACCCTTCACGCCCCCCGTATTGGCCGGCGAGGCTGAGGCGCACGCCTCGGATGCGCCCGTCGTGGCCGCCGCCTGGCCCGCGCTTTTCGGCTATGTGGAGGTGGCGGTAGAGGAAGCGGAGCCCGAGGCCGTGCAAGAGGCCCCCAGTGACTACATCCTCACCGGCCTGATCGCCGATGGGGCGCAGGACAGCTGGGCGCTGATCTCGGAGGACGGGTTCGAGCGGATCAAGCGCGTCGGCGACGAGATGATCGGCGGCGAGACCGTGGAAGAGATCACCGCCGAGGGCGTCTGGATCATCTCGGACGGTACACGGCAGCTGATCCCGGTGCGCGCGGCGGATATGGCTGAGATGTACCAGGTCGTGCCGCCAGCGTTTGACGAAACTGAACCCGCAGAGGTGACGGAAGTCACCGTCGGGATGGAGCGGCTGGACCTAGCCCATATCTCGGATGTGTTCGAGGACGCCGGCAATCTCATTGTGACCGAGCTGGCCGACGGCAGCACCGGGCTCGACGTCGTCTGGATCCAGACTGGCGCGCTTTATGACGAGATCGGCCTCAAAACCGGCGATATGATCTTGCGGATCAACGGGAATTCCGTAGAGACTGCAGACCTGATTGCCCAGGCGGGTGACGGCGCGCTTGGAGGGGTGGTGAGCCTCGAGATCATCCGGGACGGGGCGCGAAAGGTTATAAAGGTCAATCTTGCACAGCTTTAGACGTGCCTTTCTGATTGTTCTGACGCTTCTTGCAATTTCCAGCCAGCCTCTGCGCGCGCAGATCGCTCTGGACTTGCGGGACGCGGACCTGCGGTCGTTCGTCGAGATCGTGGCGAATGCGACGAACCGGAATTTCACCTTGGACAACCGGGTGCAGGGGACGGTGACGGTGATTGCGCCGGGGACCGTCAGCACGAGCGCTCTGTACGAGATTTTTCTGAACGTGCTGGAGCTCAACCGTCTGACGATCATCGAGGGCGACCAGGTCGACCGGATCGTGCCCCTGGACATCGCGCGGGAACTGGCCCCCGGCAGCCGGGTGCAGACACGCGGCGGGGCCTTCGAGACGCGGGTCTTCGTGGTGCGCAACATCTCTTTAGGCGAGACCGTCGAGGTGATCCGGCCGCTTTTGCCGGCGGAGGCGGTGCTGACCTCGGTGCCGCAATCGGGGTTGCTGATCCTTTCCGACCGGCGCGAGAATATCGACCGGATCGGGCGGCTGATCGATCAGCTCGACCGGCCGCGCCGGCAGACGATCGAGACGATCCGGCTGAACTATTCCAACGCGCAGGACATGCTGGGCACCATTCAGTCGCTGGATATCGTCCCACCTGGCGGCAGCATCTCTGCCGATTTCCGGGCCAATGCGATCGTGGTCTCGGGCAATGACGAGTTTCGCAGCCGGATCCGTTCGGTCGTGGGGCAGCTCGACACGCCGCAGCGGAGCGTGTCGACGACGGTGGTGCAGCTCAATTACGCGGATGCCTTGGAGCTGGAGGGCGTGATCGCGCGTTCGGTCCTGGCCGCGACGCCCGACGGGCCGCAAAGCGAAGTGACCATCGTGGCGGAGCCGCAGTCGAATTCCCTGCTGGTGACGGCGCCCAGCGACCAGATTGCCTCGATCGTCGGCGCGATCCGGCGGCTCGATCAGCGGCCGAGCCAGGTGCTTGTCGAGGCGGTGATCTTCGAGCTCAGCGTCAAGACCTTCTCGGACCTCACCGCGCAGTTCGGCGGGCTTCTGAACAACGCGCTGTTCGGCGGGGCGGAGTTTTCCCTCGGCGGGCGGCCGACGCTCACCAGCCTGCTGACCGCCGCCGTGACGGGGCCCGCGATCAGCCCGGGGCCGGGCGGTACGATCGGTGTGCGCTCGATCAGCGCAGACGAGGGCTTCGTGGGCTTTCTGAGCGCGCTCTCGCGGCAGGAAACTGTGCGGCTTCTGGCGACGCCGTCGATCCTGACACTGAACAACACCGAGGCCGAGATCGTGGTGGCGCAGAATGTGCCCTTCGTCACCGGCAGCTTCGCCACGGTTGGCGACAGCGCCGTGCCGGAACAGCCGTTCCAGACCATCGAGCGGCAGGACGTGGGCCTCACGCTGAAGGTCACGCCGCAGATCACCGGCGATAACACGGTGCGCATGGAGATCGAGCAAGAGGTCTCGGCGCTTACCAACACCGCGGCCGCCGCCGGGGGCGAGATCACGACGAAGCGCACGCTGACCACCAATGTGCTGGTGGGCAACGGGCGGGTGATCATGCTGGGCGGCTTGCTGGAGAACGGCGCCACCGCGGACAATTCCGGGGTTCCGGGGCTGAGCAAACTGCCGGTGCTGGGCGGGCTTTTCCGGGGCCGGGCCGTGCGTCAGGACCAGCGGGTGCTGCTGTTGATGCTGCGGCCGCGGATCATCCGCAACGATGGTGACGCGAACCGGCTGACGCGCGAGGTCGCGCGGGATGCGCGGCGCGCCAGCCGCGCGATCGAGCCGCGCAACGATGGCCAATTCCCGAACTACCCCGACACCGGGTTTCCCTTTGATGGGGCGAACCTGAACCAGCCCTTCGATGCGGGCTTCATCGACAGCTACGCGCGCAGCAGGATTTTCCCGCCGCTGCCCTCACGCCTGGAATTCAACGCCGCGCAATAGGCCATATCCCATGACCGACCTGCCCTTCGTTTTCGCACGCGATCAGCAACTGGTCCTGCAGGGCGATGCGCTGATCTGCGGGCCGGAGGTGACGGCGTTCGGATTGCGCGAGGCGCGGCGGCGGTCGGGGCGGCCCTTGCGGATCGAGCGGGTGGAAAAGGAGGCCTTCGAGACGGCCCTGAACGCGCATTACCACGAAGGTGGTTCGGCGCAGCGGGATGGCGACGAAAGCGATCTAAGCTTCGATCTCGAGGGCCAGGGGGGCGGACCCGGAACGCGGGACCTTCTGGAGGACGCCACCGAGGCGCCGGTGATCGAGTTGGTGAACCAGCTTCTGCGGCGCACGGTGCGGGCGAGCGCGTCGGACCTTCATGTGGAGCCCTACGACAACGGACTGCGCGCGCGGGTGCGGGTCGACGGGATGCTGCGACAGGTGATGGATCGCACGGATGTGCCGGTGCGGCGGGTGATCTCGCGGCTCAAGGTGATGGCGGGGCTGGACACGGCCGAGACAAGGCTGCCGCAGGACGGGCGGATTTCGCTGCGTTACGGAGGCCGCGACATCGACGTGCGGATGTCGACCCTGCCAGGGCACTACGGCGAGCGGATCACCCTGCGTGTGCTGGACCGGCATGCGGGGCTCTTGCCATTGGACGCGCTCGGGCTGGCCGCCGAGCAGGAAGCCGTTTTGAAACGGCTTGCCGCGCGCCCGGATGGCATCGTTCTGTCCACGGGTCCGACGGGGAGCGGCAAGACCACGACGCTTTACTCGCTTCTGAAGCTCGCGGACCAGGACAAGCGCAATATCGTGACCGTCGAGGACCCGATCGAGTATCACCTGCCGGGGATTTCCCAGACCCAGACGAATTCCGAGATCGGCATGACCTTTGCCGCCGGGCTGCGGGCCACGTTGCGGCAGGATCCGGACGTGATCCTGGTGGGCGAGATCCGCGATGGCGAGACGGCGAGCGTGGCGGCGCAGGCGTCACTGACGGGGCACCTGGTGTTTTCGTCCTTGCACGCGAACAACTCGGTGAGCGCGATCACCCGGCTGCGGGACCTTGGTTTGGACGACTACCTGATCGCTTCGACCTTGCGCGGGATTATGGCGCAACGGCTGCTGCGAATGCTTTGCGAGGAGTGCAAGGAGACGGTGGCCCTGGATGCAGAAAGGCGCGCGGTGTTCGAGGCGGCGGGGCTGGAGCCGCCGTCGGAGGTGCGACACGCGGTGGGCTGCGATGCCTGCGGCGGGGCGGCCTATGTGGGACGCAAGGGCGTCTTCGAGATCGTCGAGGTCACTGACGAGATCGCCACGATGATCTCGAGCGGGGCCTCGGAGCTGGAGCTGCGTCGGGCGGCGGTGCCGAAAGGGGCGACGCTTCTGGCGCAAGGGCTCGGCCTTGTGGCCGCGGGCCGGACCTCGGTCGAGGAAGTGCGGCGCGTGCTGGGTGACAAGTAGATGCAGCCCTTCACGTATGTCGCCTATAACGCAAAGGGTCAGCGCAAGACCGGCACTTTGGTGGCTGAAAGCGAGCGGGCGGCGTTCGATGCGCTGAAGGCGCAGGGGCTCATGGCCTCGGATATCGAGGCCAAGGGGCGGGCGAAGGCCGAGAAACGCAGCACCGGCGCGAAGCTCGACGCCGAGGAACGGGCGATCTTTTCACGGCAGATGGCGGTGCTGTTGTCGGCCGATCTGCCGATGGAGGCGGCGCTGGATGCGGTGATCGAAAGCGAGGGCTCGGCGCGGATGCAGGCCTTTGGGGCAGAGCTGAAGGCGGCGACATTGGAGGGTTACCCGCTGTCGGACGCCATTGAGGCCGGCCGGTCGGGGTTTCCGCGGTACTACACGTCGTCCTTGCGGGCGGGCGAGAGTTCCGGCGATCTGGCAGCGGTCTTCAGCGGGCTGGCGGATTTCCTCGAGGCGCAGGGGGCCAACCGGGCCGAGATCGCCACGGCGCTGGTCTATCCGGCCTTCGTGGCGGCGGTGTCGCTGCTCGTCTGCGTGATTCTGGTGACCAACGTCGCGCCCGAGGTGGTGGCGATGTTCGAGGTCTCCGGCCGCGAGTTGCCGCAGCTCACGCAGGTCGTGCTCGGCGCTTCGGAGTGGGTGCAGGTGAACTGGGTGATGATCGTTGCGGTACTGGGCGCCCTGGTCGTCGGTGGGCTGGTGGCATGGCGGGTGCCGGCGGTACGGAATGTCGTGGATCGGGTGGGGTTGGCGGTGCCTTTGTTCGGGCGGCTCAGGCGGCTGTCGATCGCGGCGCAGTATCTACGGACCATGGCTCTGGTGCTGGGCAGCCGGCAGACGGCGGTGAACGCAGTGATCGGCGCGGCGGATGTGCTGACGGTGCAATCCTACCGGCGGCAGGCGGACGACATCGTCACGGCGGTGCGCCAGGGCGAGAGCCTGTCGGGCGCGGTGCGCAAGTTCAAGCTGCTGCCGCCGGTGGCGTTACAGCTGATCCGGGTGGGCGAGGAGTCGGCGCGGCTGGCGCAGATGACCGAGCGCGCGGCGGTGCTGGTGGAAACCTGGCTTGCCAATGACCGCAAGCGCATCGCGGCGGTGCTGGACCCGGTTTTGATGATGGTGGTGGGCGCCTTCGTTCTGATCATTGTGCTCGCGATCCTGCTGCCGATCTTCGAGCTGCAGTCGGTGGTGATCGGCTAGCGGGGCAGCTCCAGCGGGAAGGTCGCCTCGGCCCAGCCGTCGATGTTGTCGCGGGCGCGGATTATGACCTCGGTGTTTCCGTCGGGGATGGCGACGCCGCTGAGCGAGCGCGTGAAGGGCTGTTCGTTGACATGCGGGTGGAGGAGTTCGCGGTACCCCAGTTCGGTGCCGTCGGGCGCCTCGACACGCCAGCCGTCGGCATAATGGTCCCAGCCGGTGTCGGGATGGGAGAGCGTAACCGAAAAACTCCAGGTCGCGCCGGTCTGGCGCGCGGTGGCGTCCTCGATGACGGGGGCGTCGGCGAGGGCGGGCGAGGCGAGGAGGAGAAGGGCGAGGGTACGCATGAAAGGCCTTTCGCGATTTGGGAAAGCCTAGCCCGAACGGGACGCGCCGCGAAGACGGGGTCACGGGATTGTCAGGGCGCGCCGTTTCCGGGCCACGCTCCCGCCCGCCCTCCTCCGCGCGGCCCGGAAACGGCGCTTGGCGTCGAGATTTCGGTTGCTAGGTGTCAAAATTGGTAATATGTTTTTACCAATCAGGAGGGTTTGCCATGGAAATGCCGGTTCCGAGCGACGCGATTCTGTCGAAGAAGACGCGGATCGTGGCGCGCTTGCGCGAGGTCTTGCCGGCGGATGCGGTGATCGATGCGGAACACGAGACCCGCGCCTATGAATGCGATGCCCTGACCGCCTACAAATGTCCGCCCTTGGCTGCCGTGCTGCCGGCAACGACGGAAGAGGTCTCGGCGGTGCTGAAGATCTGCCACGCGGAGGGCGTGCCGGTGGTGCCGCGCGGGTCGGGGACCTCGCTCGCGGGGGGCGCGTTGCCGACGGCGGATTCGGTGATCCTCGGGGTGGCGCGGCTCAACGAGGTGTTGGAGACGGATTACGAGAACCGGATCATCCGGGTGCAATCGGGGCGGACGAATTTGAGCGTCACGGGCGCGGTGGAGGAAGAAGATTTCTTCTACGCGCCCGACCCCTCGTCGCAGCTCGCCTGTGCGATCGCGGGTAATATCGCGATGAACTCCGGCGGTGCACATTGCCTGAAATACGGCGTGACGACGAACAACCTTCTGGGCGTCACCATGGTGATGATGGATGGCGAGGTGGTCGAGATCGGCGGCACGCATCTGGACGCCGGGGGTCTGGACCTTCTGGGTCTGATCTGCGGGTCCGAGGGACAGCTGGGTGTCGTGACCGAGGCGACCTTGCGGATCCTGCGCAAGCCCGAGGGCGCGCGGCCGGTGCTGATGGGGTACCGCTCGGCCGAGGCGGCTGGCGCTTGCGTGGCGGATATCATCAAGGCCGGAGTCCTGCCGGTGGCGATCGAGTACATGGACCGGCTCTGCATCGAGGTGACGGACAAGTTCTCGGGCGCGGGGTACCCGGATTGCGAAGCTTTGCTGATTGTCGAGGTCGAGGGCTCGGAGGCGGAGATCGACGAACAGCTCGGCGTCATTCTGCAGATCGCGCGGGCGCATGACCCGGTGGAGCTGCGTGAGGCGAAGGATGCCGATGAGGCCGCTCGGATATGGCTCGGGCGCAAGTCGGCCTTTGGGGCTGTGGGGCGGATCAACGATTACATGTGCCTTGATGGAACCATTCCGGTGAGCGCGCTGCCGTACGTTCTCAAGCGGATCGGGGAGATGTCCGAGGAGTATGGGCTGGCCGTGGGCAACGTGTTCCATGCCGGTGATGGCAATATGCATCCGCTGATTCTGTTTGATGCCAACAAGCCGGGGGACCTGGAGCTCTGCGAGGCGTTCGGGGCGGATATCCTGCGGCTCTGTGTCGAGGTGGGCGGGTGTCTGACCGGCGAGCATGGGGTCGGGATCGAGAAGCGCGACCTGATGTATGACCAGTTCAGCAGCGCCGATCTGGAGGTGCAGATGAAGGTGAAGGACGTGTTCGATCCGGCGTGGTTGCTGAATCCGGCGAAGGTGTTTCCCTTGGATGCGTCTGCCGAGCGGAGGTCTTTCG
>JAAUYH010191355.1_pt1 | contig 11957 bp, 12 predicted proteins | sample 7278061 | NCBI WGS metagenome assembly JAAUYH01 (sample SAMN14350203, study PRJNA611818) | marine sediment metagenome | isolation source: surface marine sediment (0.6m) | place: French Polynesia: Moorea | collected 2018-08 | reverse complement strand
GGTATCGGTTCTTCGATTTCTCGGCCACACAACCTCAGCGGGGTGCCGTGGTCGAAGCCAGTGATGGTCTGGCCGAGGATGCGGTGATCTATACCCACACCGAAAGCACGGTAATGCTGTGTGCGACCTGTTTTCGGGACGAATCCCGGCAACACGAACAGCACGACGCGAAAGAACATGAGGTGGTGCATGGCCGGATCGCCGCGCCGCCCAGCATAGCGCCGCAGGAGCTCCTGGCGCAGATTGACGCCGGGCTGGCCGAGGTTCCGGGTGCACGCCTGTTCTCACCAGCATTGTGTGAAGCCGCCGGTGACGCCACACGTGCGGCGATGGAGGCCCACCGCTTCGCGACTTTGCGCGGCTGACTGACCGGTTTCTTCCCGAGCGTCTTGCAGTCCCGTGGCTGCCGAACTACCTGACGTTGCAGCACGAAACGGGATGTCTCATGAGCCAACGTCTTTCCGATCTGACAAATGCGATGCTTCTGGCCGCCGAAAGGGCCGGGGCCGAGGCCGCGGATGCCATTGCCACCGAGGGGCGGTCGGTGTCCATCGACGTGCGGGAAGGTGCGCTTGAGCAGGCCGAACGTGCCGAGGGAATCGAGATCGGCCTGCGGGTTTTGATCGGTCAACGGCAGGCCTGCGTGGCGGCATCCGATGTCAGCTCGCACACGATTGAACAGATTGCGGAACGGGCGGTGGATATGGCGCGCATTGCGCCCGAAGACCCGTTCATCGGGCTGGCGTCGCCTGATCAACTTGCGAAGGACTGGGATCTCGCCGCGCTTGACCTGGTTGACGACGGCGCCGAGCCGGACCCTGCCGACTTGCAGGCCGCGGCCACCGAGGCCGAGAAGGTGGCCCTCGGAACGCCCGGCATCACACAAGCCGAGGCGGCCTCGGCGTCTTTCAGCCGGAACGCCATTCATGTTGCGGCCAGCAACGGGTTTTCGGGCGGATACGCGCGCTCCTCGCACGGGCTATACTGTGTCGCCATTACCGGCAGCGGTACCGACATGGAGCGGGACTATGCCGGAGAGGGCAGGGTTCATCGCGCCGACCTGCCGACGCCGGAAGAGATTGGCCGTCTTGCCGCCGAGCGGACGCTGGCGCGGGCCGGGGCCCGCAAGCCGCCGACCGGGGCCTATCCGGTTCTGTATGACGAGCGCATATCGTCTGGTTTGATCGGGCATCTTTTGCAAGCCGCGAACGGCGCAAGCGTCGCACGGGGCAGCTCGTGGCTGCGTGACAAGCTGGGGGCAAAGGTGTTGCCGGCCGGGCTGAGCCTGGGGGAAGACCCGCACCGGCCGCGCGTGCCGGGATCGAAACCGTTCGATGCAGAGGGGCTGCCGACCCAACCACGCGACATCGTGAAGGACGGCGTCCTGACCGGTTGGACGCTGGACCTGGCCACGGCGCGTAAACTGGAAATGGCCAGCACCGCAAGTGCGGCACGGGGAACGTCGGGTCCGCCATCGCCTTCGCTGACCAATGTTACCCTGACGCAAGGCGATCAATCGCGCGACGACCTCCTGCGCGAGATGCGCACGGGCCTGCTTGTGACCTCGCTGATCGGTTCATCGATCAATCCCACCACGGGAGACTATTCGCGCGGGGCCAGCGGCTTCTGGGTCGAAAACGGCGAAATCGTCTACCCGGTCAACGAATGCACCATCGCCGGGAACCTGCATGACATGCTGGCCTCGATCGTGCCCGCCAACGATGCGCGCCCGTATCTGTCGCGGGTCGTGCCGTCGCTACTGGTTGAAGGGCTAACGATTGCCGGTGCGTGATCTCGACCTGCTCGAGGCCGCGGCGCGCGAGGCGGGCGAGATCGCCCGTGGCTTCTGGCGCGACGATCCGCAGGTTTGGGACAAGGGCGGTGATGACCCGGTAAGCGAAGCCGATTTCGCGGTCGACAGCCATTTGAAGCAACGCCTTATGGCGGCGCGCCCGGACTACGGCTGGGTCAGCGAGGAGACGGTCGACGACCCGGCACGGTTCAAAGCCGAGCGCGTGTTCATTGTCGACCCGATCGACGGCACGCGCGCGTTCGTGGCGGGTGAAAGGACATGGGCGCATTCGCTGGCCGTGGCAGAACGCGGGCGCATCATCGCGGGCTGCGTCTTCCTGCCGGTGCGGGAGAAAATGTATCTGTCGGAAGCCGGACAGGGCGCGACGTTGAACGGCGAACTCTTGCGTGCCTCGGACCGATCCGATTTGGACGGTGCGAGCGTTCTAAGCCCGAAGGTCAGTTTTCGACCCGAACACTGGAGAGATGGCCCGCCGCCGGTGGCGCGCCACTTCCGGCCATCATTGGCCTATCGCATGGCACTGATCGGCGAGGGGCGGTTCGACGCCATGCTGACCCTGCGCCCGGCATGGGAATGGGATATCGCAGCAGGCGCTCTGATCGCGGAAGAGGCCGGGGCGACGGTCTCGGACCGCCACGGCAAGCCTTTGCTTTTCAACAGCGCGGCGCGGCAGACTGCCGGCGTCATCGCGGGAAGCACGGGCGTGCATGAAGGATTGCGCAGGCAGCTTGCCTGAGTGCTTCTGAAAGGGCTATTTGCCGCGTCGCTGCAGCCAGCGGAAGCCGAAGAAAAGACCGACCAGCACCACAATCCAAAAGATCAGATCACCCATCGATATGCTCCCAGTTCAACACGATCTTGCCGGATGCGCCGGATTTCATGGTTTCGAATCCGCGCTTGAAGTCCGCCACATCCATGCGGTGCGTGATGACATTGCGGATATCCAGCCCGTTTTCCAGCATCGCGATCATCTTGTACCAGGTCTCGAAGATCTCGCGGCCATAGACGCCCTTGATGGTAATCGCCTTGAAGACAATGCGACTCCAGTCGACCGGTGATTTGCCGGGCGGGATACCAAGCAAGGCGATGCGTCCGCCCATAACGAGCGCCTCGACCATCTGGTCGAGCGCGCGCTGACTGCCCGACATCTCGAGCCCGACGTCGAAGCCTTCCTTCATGCCGAGCTTTTTGATCGTGTCGTGCAAGTCCGTCTCGGCGACGTTGACCGCTTCGACATCGGCGACCTTCTGCGCCAGGGCGAGGCGATGGGGATTGATATCGGTGATCACCACGTGCCTGGCACCGACATGGCGGGCCACCGCTGCGGCCATGATGCCGATGGGGCCCGCGCCGGTGACAAGAACATCCTCGCCTACCAGATCGAAGGACAAGGCCGTGTGGACGGCGTTTCCGAGCGGGTCGAGGATGGCGCCGATCTCGTCATCGATCTCGTCCGGCAGAGGCACGGCATTGAATGCGGGTAGGCGGAGATACTGTGCGAAGGCGCCTTGTTCGTTTACGCCGATCCCGCGCGTATCGGGATCGAGGTGAAATTTTCCGGCGCGCGACTGGCGCGAATGCTTGCCGATCAGATGGCCTTCGCCGCTGACCCGCAGGCCGAGCGACAGATCGGTGACATCACGGCCAAGCTCGACGATCTCGCCCGCGAAATCATGCCCGGTGATCAAGGGCACAGGTACGGTGCGGGCGGCCCACTCGTCCCAGTCCCAGATATGGATGTCGGTGCCGCAAATGCCGGTCTTGTGTATTTTGATCAGCACATCGTCGCGTCCGATCTCGGGAACCGGCGCGTCGATCATGTCCAGTCCCGGAGCGGCCCTAGTTTTGGCGAGCGCCTTCATCTGGTTTGACATCGAGTCTCCTTTGGAGCTGTCGGACCGGGGCTCTGCCCCGGACCCCGAGGTATTCCGGACAGAAGAAGCCGGAAATTTGAATCAAATTGCACCAATTTCCTTGCCCGCTGTTTCGAAGGCATCTGCTGCGCGGTCAAGCTGTTCCCGTGTCAGGGCTGCGTTCATCTGCGTGCGGATGCGCGCTTGGCCTTTGGGCACGACCGGGAAAAAGAAACCTGCGACATAGATGCCCAACGCATCGAGCCTTGCGGCCATGTCCTGGGCCAATCGCGCCTCGCCCAGCATGACCGGAACGATCGGGTGTTCGCCGGGAAGCGTGGTGAACCCGGCCGTTTCCAGGCGGTGTCGCCAATGGGCCGTGTTTTCGAAGAGTCTCTTGCGCAGATCGTCCCCTTCCTCGACCAGCCGGATCGCTTCGATTCCGGCGGCGGTGACCATAGGCGGCAAGGCGTTGGAAAACAGATAAGGGCGCGCGCGCTGCCGCAACAGATCGATAACGCGTTTCGATGCTGCGACGTAGCCGCCGATGGCGCCGCCAAGCGCTTTGCCAAGGGTGCCGGTCAATACGTCGACCTTGACGCCGAAATGTGCCGGCGTGCCCGCACCCTTGGGCCCCATGAGCCCGGTGGCATGGCAGTCGTCGACCATGATGAGCGCGTCGTAGCGGTCGGCAAGCGCCCGGATCTCGGGCAGTTTCGCAAGGTAACCATCCATCGAAAAAACACCATCGGTGGCAATCATCACGAAGCGGGCACCATCCGCCCGGGCGGCCTGCAACTGCCGTTCAAGGTCGTCCATGTCGGAGTTTGCGTAGCGGTAACGTTTTGCCTTGCAGAGCCGGATGCCATCGATGATCGAGGCGTGGTTGAGCGCGTCCGAAACAACGGCGTCGTCCGGTCCCAGCAGCGGTTCGAACACACCGCCGTTGGCGTCGAAGCAGGCGGCGAAGAGGATGCTGTCCTGCATCCCGAGGAAACGCGCCAGCCGTTCCTCCAGCGCGCGATGCAGGTCTTGCGTACCGCAGATGAAGCGGACCGAGGCCATGCCGAAGCCGTGATCCTCCATCGCCGCGCGTGCCGAACGGATCAGGTCGGGATGATCGGCGAGACCAAGATAATTGTTGGCGCAGAGGTTCAGCATCTGCCGCCCGCCGACCTCGATCTGGCCGCCCTGGGGCGATGTGATCAGGCGTTCGCGTTTCATCAGCCCGTCCGCCGCGATCCCGGCGAGGGTTGCGTCAAGATGGGCGTCGAACTCGGTCATGATGGCTCAGCGGGGCAGGGGATTGGTGGCCTTGGAGTAGGGCGTCCAATCGGTGATCTCGGGGTAGAAGGTCTTGCGCCATTGCCGCACGCGCGGGTTCATCCGCCGCCGCCAGAGAGGGGGGATCATGGCGAGAAATCCCATCACGGCATAACCGGCGGGCAGTTGCGGTGCATCGTTGGCCGAATGGGTCTGCAGGAGCGGATAGCGCCGGTCCGGTTTGAAATGATGGTCGGAGTGGCGCTGCAAGTTGATCAGGAACCAGTTCGAGGCCGTGTGCGCCGCGTTCCAGCTGTGGTGTGGGCGGGTGTGCTCGTACTTGCCATCGCCCAAGTGCTTTCGTGTCAGGCCGTAATGCTCGATGTAGTTGACCAGTTCCAGCTGCCAGATGGCGACAAAGGCCTGCGTCAGGAACAGGCCCAGCCCAGTCCATCCGCCGACGAGGACGGCAAGCAGCAGAAACCCCGTTTGAAGAGCGGCGTATCGCCAGAACGGGTTGCTGGGATGGGATGCAGACAAGCCCTTGCGCTTGAGCCGCGCGACCTCGGCGCCCCAGGCCGAGCGGAGGCATTGAACAAGGACGCGCGGGAAAAAGCGATGGAACCCTTCATTGTAGCGCGCGGACACCGGATCGCGCGGCGTGCCGACATATCGGTGATGGATCAGAAGGTGTTCGCTGCGGAAATGGCCGTAAAGCGCCATCGCCATGAGGATATCGCCCAGCCAGCGTTCGAACCGGCTGGATTGGTGCATGAGTTCATGGGCATAGACGATGCCGACCGCGCCCGACATGATCCCCAGACCGAACGTCAGCCCGAGAATTTCGGCAAAACCGAGGTGGTTGGTTCGGCTGACATAGGCGATGACACCGAAGATTGTGATGGCTTGGGCAAATGGCCATATCCAGGTGACCAACCGGTGCCAGAACAAGGCACTGTCCGGCTGATCAGGATCGGCATTCGCTTCGTTCAAGCCGGTGGCAAGATCGACGAACGAGACCAGCACCCAAGAGCCAAGGAAAACAAGGGCGACGGTCCAGCCGCCATAGATTGCTCCGATCCAGGCTAGTGGAATCAAGCCGAGCGTTGCCGCGAACGGCAAGGCCTGAGGGATGTTTGTGGGCGTCGCCATGGACCGATTCAACGGCGAAAGCGCTCAGGAATCAACCAGCGACGCTGCGACAAGATCGTAGGCCTTGCGCATCACGGTGGGCAGATCGCCTGGTCTGAAATCGGTTCTTGCGATGAAAATGCCCCGTTCGGGCTGTGCATCTTGCGGAACCTCGGCGATACGCAAGGCTAAGCGCAGGTGGAAATGGGTGAAGGTGTGGCGCACCTCTGCCCTCGGATCGCGCCAGTCTGCTGGTAAAGGCGGGGCGTGCTCTGCCGGGGTTTCGGTCCAGTCGCTGCCGGGCCAGCCGAGCATGCCACCCAGAAGCCCAGATTCGGGGCGGCGTTCCAGCAAGAAGGCGCCGTCGGAACGGCGCGCGAGATATGCGATGCCGAACCGGACTGGTTTGGGCTTTTTCGGGGTTTTGGCTGGCAATTCGCCCTGGATACCGTTTGCGCGGGCCTGACAGGGGTCGCGCCACGGGCAAATGCCACAGGCGGGGCTGCGCGGTGTGCAGATCGTTGCGCCAAGGTCCATCACCGCTTGTGCGTAGTCGCCGGGGCGGGTCTCCGGTGTCAAATCCGCTGCCAACGCGGTGAGTTCCGGTTTTGCCTTCGGCAATGGAGTGCGCACCGCGTGCAGTCGGGCCATCACGCGTTCGACATTGCCATCCACCACTGTATCGGCCCGATCAAAGGCGATCGCCGAGATGGCGGCAGCGGTGTAAGGGCCCACGCCGGGCAGTTTGAGCAGATTCTCGCGCGTGTCCGGAAAGCGACCATCATGCTCGGAGGCGACGATGCGGGCGCATTTCAGCAGGTTCCGGGCCCGTGCGTAATATCCAAGGCCTGCCCATTCGGCCATGACAACTTCATCTCGGGCACGGGCAAGATCGGTGACCGTGGGCCACAGCATTGTAAACTTGAGGAAATATGCCTTCACCGCTGCAACCGTGGTCTGCTGCAGCATGATTTCGGACAGCCAGACGCGATACGGATCGGGTCGCACTCCGGCGCGCCGGTCCGAGGGGCTGACGCGCCACGGCAGGTCGCGGGCATGGATGTCATACCAGTCCAGCAGGGCCGAGGGCTGCAACGCTTCACGCAATCTTTATAACTCCTTCAGGGAATCGGCTGGTTCTGGCCCCCCGGTGCTTTAGAATGTGATGCCATGGCAGGAAAGCAAGCGACGCGCGGCAGTTCTTCGAATGCCCAGACAAAGCGGCGGAAACGCGGCTTCGAACAGGCCGGCGCATTGGCGTCGGGCCGGATACGCAAAGCGAGCGAAACCCGCGGTTTTGCGGTGTCACGGTTGCTGACCCATTGGGCTGACGTGGTTGGGCCGGATGTCGCCCGCGTGGCACGGCCTGTCGAGGTGAAGTACGGGCGCGGCTTCGGGGCCACGCTGACCTTGCTGACCACGGGCGCAGAAGCCCCGATGCTGGAAATGCAGAAGGATGCCATTCGCGAGCGCGTCAATGCCTGCTATGGCTACGCCGCGATCCAAAAGGTGCGCATCACACAGACTGCCGCGACCGGGTTCGCCGAGGGACGCGCCGTATTTGAACCGGCGCAGGCGCGCAAGGTGGCCGAGCGTGCCGTAACGCCCGAGGCAGAACGTGCAACACGCCACATCGAAGACAAAGGTTTGCGGGCAGCCCTTGAACGACTGGGTACCAACGTCCTATCTCACTCCAAACGGTAATAGAGGTTAATTCTTATGGATCGCAGATTGATGATCTTTGGTGGTGCCGCGCTTGCCGGTGTCGGAGGCTTTGCACTTCTCAACCGGTCGGATACCCCCGTCGACCCGATCGGAGCCGCATTTGCGCAGGACGCGTCGGACATCGACACGTCGATGATCAAGGACATGACGCTCGGCAATCCCGACGCCTCTGTCACGGTGATCGAGTACGCGTCTTTCACCTGCCCGCATTGCGCCTCGTTTCATGCCGATGCCTTCAAGAAACTCAAGGCGGACTACATCGACACCGGGAAGATCAATTTTGTCTACCGCGAAGTCTTTTTTGATCGGTTCGGCCTCTGGGCTGCAATCGTCGCCCGTTGCGGCGAGGGGGCGGAGAACCGTTATTTCGGCATCGCCGACGTGATGTACCAAAAGCAGCGTGAATGGGCGAACCGCGACAATTCGCCGGCCGAAATCGTCGAACAATTGCGCACGATCGGAAAGACCGCCGGATTGACCGATGCACAGCTCGATGCCTGCTTCACCGATGGTGACGGCGCACAGGCTCTCTATGCGTACTATGTGCAGAACGCCGAGGCAGATGGCGTGAATTCCACGCCATCGTTCATCATCAACGGCACCAAGCACAGCAACATGTCCTATGAAGAGATGAAGGAAGTCATCGACGCTGCCTTGGCTGGCTGACCCGAAACTCTTCCGACAATTGCAAGCCCCGGATCAGGTCCGGGGCTTTGTCTTTGAAAGGACCTGGTCCAGCTTGTCAGGTTCATCGAATTTAAGCCGAACCGGCAACGTCAGCACCTTTTGCCGAAAACCAGTCGGCAGGCGCACGGCGTCCTTCTCGGTTGTGACAAGTTGTGCCGACAAGGCGCTCGCCTCGACCTCAAGCCGTTTCATCAAGGCGTCCGTCAATGGTTGATGATCGTCGAGCGCCTCGGCGCGCAGCAGATTGGCGCCATTCCGGCGAAGCGTGGCGAAGAATTTTTCCGGCCGTCCGATGCCAGCGAACGCAAGGACGGGCAATCCGCTCCAATCCATGCCGGTTTGCAGCGTCTCAAGATGGGCCGTCAGATGCGGCAGGGCGATCTCGTGGCCCCATATGCTCTGAAAACGCTGTTGTGCCTCGGCGGTGCCGATGGACAAGATCGCATCGGCGCGCTGCAACCCGGTGCGAACCGGTTCGCGCAACGGGCCTGCCGGAAGGATGCGCCCATTGCCGAAGCCGGTTTCGGCATCGACGACCACAAAGCTAAGCGATTTCGGTACCGAGGGGTTCTGAAAGCCATCGTCCAAAACGATCGTTTCGGCACCCGCCCGCTCGGCGGCTTCCACGCCCTTGGCGCGGTCGTGGGCGATCCAGGTGGGTGCGAAGGCCGCCAGCAGCAAGGGTTCGTCCCCGACGTCCTCTGCGCTGTGTGACACCGGGTCAACGCGCAGCGGTCCGGATTCGCGCCCGCCGTACCCGCGCGAAACGATATGGACCGCGCGATCCTGCAATCTTTCCACCAGTGCGATCACGGTCGGTGTTTTTCCGGTGCCGCCCACATTCAGGTTTCCGACGCAGATCACCGGGACGCGGGGGGTGTAGGCCGGTGCCCGTGCAAGGCGTCGTGCAGTCCCGGCGGCATACAGCGCGCCGAGAGGCGCGAGAAGCTTGGCTTGCCAGCCAGGGCGGTCGGGGGGATTGCGCCAGAAGCGAGGCGGCTGCATCAAAGCGCGCCTTCACGAGCATCCATCTCGGCGAGCATCAGCTCGGCCAGCCTTTCGACAACATGAGCGCTTTCTGTCGTCGTTGCCCAACCAGCTTGCGCCAGCGAAGCGGCCTTGTCGGGCGCGAGAAGGGTGATCACGGCTTCCCCCAATTCCTCGGCATTGCTGACCAGGATCGACGCGCCCTGAGAGCCAAGTCGTTCGAAGCGGGCGGGCATCTTGCCGGTATGCGGCCCGTGCAAGACAGCCGAGCCAAGGGATGCGGGGCCGAACGGGTCTCCTGCCGTGGGGCCGGGCAGAAACGTTCCGCCAACGAAGGTAGAGGGCGCCAATCGGTACCACAGGCCCATCTCGCCCGTCGTGTCTGCGACGTAGACCTGAGTTTCCGCGTCTGGTTCGTCTCCATGGGAACGCCGCCCGGTGCGCCACCCGTCGTCTTCCAGGCGTGCGACGATCTCGTCTGCCTTGTCCTTGTCGTCTGGCACCAGGATCAGCAACAGCCGATGCGCCGAGCGGAACGCCTTGCGGTGCGCTCGTTCGATCATCGCAACCTCGTCACGCTCGGCATTCGCCGCCAGCCAGACCGGTCGACCGCCAAGCATGCCGGCAAGTTGATCGCATTCGGCATCGTTGCACTGTGGCGCGAGGATGGTGTCGGACAAGGGTCCGGCGATCTCGATTGCAACCGGCTTGCCACGGAACTGCGAGCGCATCGAATCGGCTTCGGCCGACGAGGCGGCCAAGCAGGTATGGAAGTGCTGCAAATACGACGGATAGCGCTGTACCCCGCCGCTACGTCGGGCGGGCGAAGCGTGAAACAGCGGGATGCCCCGCTGTGAGGCAGTCAGCAATAGCTGAGGCGTGTTGGGGGCCCCTATTACCAGGCACAAATCAGGCGACCAGTGTGCCAGAAAAGCATCGATCTCCGTCTGTTGTTCGCCGGGTGTGGGCACGTGGATCGTGTTCGAAGCGGGTGGGTCGGCCACGTCATCGGTGGTGACGACCAAGTGCACGTCCTCTTCCAGCAGCCGCGACAGACCGTCTGCCAGAACCGGCGCCGGACCGGCCGAGGCGATACTGTCGGCCAGAACCCACAGCAGGGGGCCTTGCGGGCGAGCATGATTTCTGACGACGGCGGTTTGTGCAGCCGTTGCATCGACCTTGGCGGGGGCCGGTTTGCTGAACAACGTTCCTAAGCGGCCCACGAGCCGCTTGCCGAACGGCTTGCGCCCTTCGGTCAGTTGTCCAGCTCCTCGGTTGGAGAGGCTTCGGCTTCCTCGTCGCGCAGCCGGTGAATATGCGCGATGTAGTAGCGCATATGCGCGTTATCGACGGTCCGCTGAGCTTCGGACTTCCAAGCATCATACGCGCTGTCGTAGTCGGGAAAAATGCCTACGACGTGGATATCGTTCACATCCCGAAACGCGTTTTTCGACGGATCGACAAGTTCGCCGCCGAAAACAAGGTGAAGCCGCTGAGCCATGTCGTCTCTCCAGTTCCTTTGGGAAGCGAAGCTATCGGTGTGATGGGTGCCGTCAAGCCCGGGCTAACGGCGCATGATTGCCTTCGGTCTTTGGCTGGGAGCCTTGATGTGTTCTCTCCCATCGTTTCGCAGGGCGTAGCACTCGCCGCGCTCGAACACGACCGGAATCAACGGATTGCCCCAGCCCGCCCCAGTATCGATATTGACCCGATTGCCGTAGTGGATCGGATCCTCGACCGGAGTGTGGCCGTGCACGATCAAGGCCTCGTGATCGCCGAAATGCCAAAGGAAATCATCACGGATCCACATCAGATCGTCCTCGTCCTGCGCTTCCAGAGGAAAGCCGGGGCGAATCCCGGCATGGACGAAGATCATGCCCTCCGCCTTGTACCAGTGCGGCAGGCCTCTCAGAAAAGTTGCATGAGCCTCGGGCACGGCTTTGCGGGCGCGTCGGCGAAACTTTTCCTCGCTCTCGAGGAGTGATTTCTTCGCGCCATACGAGGCGAGCGTCGCCTTCCCACCCATCTGGTGGTGCTGCCACGTGATGCTGTTGCCAAGCCGCGGGTTTGTGCCGTCGCCTCCGTCGAGGAAGTCGATGAACAACTGGTCGTGATTGCCCCTTAGAACCACCCAGTCTTCGCCGCGCGCAATGCCATCCAGCAAAAACTGGATCACACCCTTGGTCTCGGGGCCGCGGTCGCACACGTCGCCGATATGCACGACCGGCGCGTCGGCACCGCCATGCGCCACGCGATCCGCGTTGATGCGGTCATGTGCGGCCTTGAGCAACTCGAGATGGCCGTGGGTATCGCCGATGGCATAGATCATTGTGGCCGACATACTCAGATTTTCGCCTCTGGTCCAACCTTCAGACGGAAAAGCCACCCGGCCAGCAACATTGCGAGCGTCGCGCCTACAAGTTCTGCTGCGATGAATCCCGGCGGACCGCCCGGCCGAATCCCGGAAAAGGTGGGGGAAAGGGCGCGCCCAATGCCGC
>JAAUYH010085946.1_pt1 | contig 11957 bp, 7 predicted proteins | sample 7278061 | NCBI WGS metagenome assembly JAAUYH01 (sample SAMN14350203, study PRJNA611818) | marine sediment metagenome | isolation source: surface marine sediment (0.6m) | place: French Polynesia: Moorea | collected 2018-08 | reverse complement strand
GTCACAAATATTGCAGTATTGTCCAGAAAAAAGATGGCTATACTTATGGATTTTAATATTTTACGGACATTTAAAAATGTCCCCACGATTGTTCCTCCGCGAGCTAAAGCTACGCGGTTTCCCAACTACGTATTATCATGACCCTCATCATAGTTAAATATTCACGGGCATTAAAATACCCGTGTCGCGTTTCCGCCCCGATATAAATACCGCTATTGAGACCGAAGGGAATCCTTTAGGGCTTCGGGGCTACCACGCATCCCGCATTATACAAGTGTAGTTTTTAGCTTGGCTCAAAAGGTAGTTTAGAACACTATTACTTCCTACTAGCAACTTTAGGATGTTTGGTTTTTCTGACTTGTCTATTACGATAAACTTGCCAGCTAGTATAGCCTAAAAGTACAGTTGCTGCGATCGCATAAGCCCAACCGCTGGGAATATTAGAAAAACCCATAGCAATGCTACCAACCCAAAGAGTCAGGGCATAAATAAATAGTACGGTTAAACGTTGAGAAATGCCAGCTTCTAATAACCAATGATGCAGATGACTTTTATCTGCAACAAAGGGAGATTTCCCCTTGCTAATGCGAGATAAAATCACAGCAGACATATCTAAAATTGGCACAGCCAGAATGACATAGGGAAGTAACACCGCAGTTACCGCAGTAGTCTTTACCAAACCTATTATGCCCACCCCAGCTAGGGTAAAGCCCATAAAATAGGCTCCCCCATCACCCATAAAGATTTGAGCAGGGTTAAAGTTGTAACGTAAAAATCCTAAAGCAGCACCAGCTAAAGCAGCAGCAATCAAAGCAGCAGCAGGTTGATTCATAAACAAGGTAACAATTAACATCACCACTGCTGCGATACCAGAAACCCCTGCTGCTAGACCATCAACTCCATCAATCCAATTGATGGCATTAGCCATTCCTACTAACCATACAACAGTAATAGGAAGACTAAGCCAACTCAGATGAACTAACCCATCAAAAGGAACAGATAGAAAATCAATTCTAACTCCTGTTAACCAACAGCCAGAAGCGACCATTATTTGCATAATCAGTCTTGACAGAGGCGTAAGACTTAACAGATCATCGGCAAAACCAATACAGAAGAATAAAATACTACCACATAGCATACTCCCCACTTCTAATTGCTTACTAGGAGGAATAGTAGTAAACCCCCCTAAACGCCAAACAATTAACAGAGCAACAATAGTGCCAGCAAAGATAGAAACCCCGCCAACACGAACAACGGGGTCTTTGTGAATTTTCCTGGCATTTGGTCGATCTACTATACCAAATCTAAGACCGACAGTTTTAACATCGGGAATAGTCCATAAAACTACGGTCACGGAAATGAGAAAAGCAATTAGATGATAGAGTTCGACTGGCATAGGAGTATAAGATTCTCGAACAGTGCTTGCCCTTAAATATTAGATACCTGCGGTGACAGGAATCTTTAGATAAGGGTATAGAGGGAAACGTTCGCATAGTGCTGATACACGTTGCAAACAATCTTTTTTGACTGCTTCATCTGTAGGATTTAACAATCTTTCTGCAACAATGTTAGCAATCTCTTCAAATTCTGTCGTCCCCATTCCTCTAGTGGTCATCGCAGGAGAGCCAAGACGCAAACCACTAGTGACAAAAGGAGATTGGGGATCGAAAGGAACAGTGTTTTTATTGGCTGTAATATTGATTCCACTCACTAAGCTATCTGCTTCTTTCCCTGTCATCTCAATGCAGCGTAAATCTAAGAGAAGCAAGTGATTATCTGTACCGTCAGAAACGAGTTTAAACCCTCTATCTTTAAAGCCTTCCCCCATTGCTTGAGCATTAGCAATAACTTGAGCGGAGTATTCCTTAAATTCAGGTTTGAGTGCTTCCCCAAAAGCTACCGCTTTGGCTGCAATGACGTGTTCAAGAGGTCCTCCTTGGGTACCTGGAAAAACTGCTTTGTTAAGTTTTTTCCCTAATTCGGCATCGCGAGTCAAAATTAGCCCACCTCTGGGTCCTCTGAGGGTCTTGTGAGTGGTGGTAGTTACCACATCACAATGAGGAATTGGATCGGGATGATGTCCTGTAGCAACTAGTCCTGCAATGTGGGCAATGTCTGCTAGTAAATATGCACCCACTTCATCTGCGATCGCTCTAAATTTAGCAAAGTCAATAGTACGAGGATAAGCAGAGTAACCACAAATAATTAGTTTGGGCTTATTTTTAAGAGCAATATCGCGAATTTGGTCGAAGTCTAATTGTTCGGTTTCTTTATTTACGCCGTACTGAACCACATTAAACCATTTACCAGAAACATTAACAGGGGAGCCGTGGGTTAGGTGTCCTCCGTGGGATAAGTCCATCCCCATAATGGTGTCTCCTGGCTTAAGCAAGGTAAGGAAGACAGCAAAATTAGCTTGCGCCCCTGAATGGGGTTGTACATTAGCCATTTCTGCACCGAAGAGTTGTTTGGCTCTATCTATAGCTAATTGTTCGGCGCGATCAACAAATTCACAACCGCCGTAATAACGTTTTTTGGGTAATCCTTCCGCATACTTATTAGTTAGTACTGAACCTTGGGCTGCTAATACCGCAGGAGAGGTAAAGTTTTCACTAGCAATTAATTCTAGATGAGTTCTTTGACGTTGTAGCTCTAAGTTAATCGCTTCTGCTATTTCTGGATCGGTTTGTGCGAGAAAATCAAGGTTACTTTGAGTCACTGCTATTCACTAAAAAATAAATGGGCATTAACTATGCTACCGAATTGCATGAAGCTCTGCACAATCTGAAGTTGGAAGTTAAAAATATCAGTCTCACTTAAAAGTAATCTATAAAATGGAAAAAATAAGATTATAGCGGTTTCTGTACTTCACCAGTACAGTAAGATTAAGCTTTTTGTTCATTGTCCTAAACGATAACCACCAACGATTTTAATAGTTGATTGTCCTAAAGGATTCCTAACCCTAAAGGGTATATCCGAAGGTGTATCCTTTAGGACACCTTCGGATAAGGATACCGCTTCGCACATTGTCCCCTTATGGTATAACATCTGCGGATATTGATTGAATGTACCGCATAACTATGAGAACTGCCATGTCTATTGAGATAGTTTTGGTTAAATCACTTTATAGGCATTGAATAAAACCCTTTTCTTAGCTCTTTCTTGTTACCATCAATTCAATAATTGCTCAAGAAAAGTAGTTCTTGGTAACTCGCGATCAAAAATTATGACAAATTTACTCAAAGATAATTTAACTGAAACACAAGAACGGATAAAATATTGGGCTAGAGGTTATAAATCTCAACCTAACGAATATAGTTATGAAATTGATCGAATTGAGGGATTTATTCCTACTGAACTCCAGGGAACTCTCTTTCGTAATGGTGTGGGATTATTTGAAATTAATGGAGAAAAAATAGGACATCCTTTTGACGGAGATGGAATGGTTTGTGCTATTACTTTTAATCAAGGTAAAGCTCACTTTAAAAATAGATATGTTCGCACTGAAGGCTATTTAAAAGAGCAAGAAGCAGGCGAAATACTTTATCGAGGTTTTGGTACCCAAAAATCTGGAGGTTGGTTAGCTAATATTTTTGATACTAAGTTTAAAAATGCAGCTAATACGAATGTTATGTATTGGGGAGGAAAATTATGGGCAATGTGGGAAGGGGGACATCCTCATCAATTAGACCCTAAAAATTTAGAAACTATTGGCTTAGATGATGTTAATGGCTTATTAGAATCTCATGAATCTTTCTCAGCTCATCCCAGAATTATAGACAATACTTTTATCAATTTTGGAGTTACAGGAGTTACATCACAAAGTCTGGTTATCTCTGAATTAGATAATCGGGGAAATAAATTAAAAAAACATTCTCATCCTCTGAAAGACTTTGTTTTCTTCCATGATATGTTAGCGACTCCTAATTACTACATATTTATTCAACATCCTTTTAATGTGTCACCATTACCCTTTCTCCTAGGCTTCAAAACCATAGAACAATGTTTCAATTACAATCCGAAACAACCAACCAAAATTATCGTCATTTCTCGTCAGGGAAATCACGATATGGAAATATTGGAAACAGAGTCCTTTTTTGGCTTTCATCATGGCAATGCTTGGGAAAAAGATGGAAAAATTTACTTAGAAACGATTTGTAGTAATTTTTTTCCCAAAAAGAAACAAGCAGAATTAGATTTTACTCAAATAGATTTTGATGAATTTCCCAACGGAAAGATGTGGGAATTTGAGTTGAATTTAGCTGAACAAACCGTAACTCGTAAACAACTCATAGAAAGAAGATGCGAATTTCCCTCAGTACACCCAAACTGGGTGGGTCAAGAGCATAGTTATCTATACATGAATGTTAATCGTACAGTAGGCGAAAATGGTGCGCTACAGGCAATTATGAAATTAGATAAAAAATCGGGAGAGAAGCAAATATGGAGTTCAACCTCAAACCTATTTCCTGGTGAACCCGTATTTATCCCTCATCCTCAAGGAATTGCAGAAGACGATGGTTGGATAATATCTATGGTCTATGATGGAGTCCAGCATCAGTCTTATTTAATCATTCTGGATGCTAAAGATATTACTAAAGAGATCGGTAAGTTATATCTTAAACATCATATACCCCATGGATTTCATGGTACTTGGACACCAGAAGTGTTCAACTAGCTCTCAAAAAATCTTGCATGTTCTGAATATTAAGTTTAATTTATTTTATTTATTGGCTTACGTTTGACATAGCAAGCAAAACCCATAATAAACAAAGCTCCAGGAAAGGTTGATGGCTCTGGCACTATTTTTGTAGGCAATGACTGTGGCTCTATTGTTACTTTGGCAGCTTCCCAACTGCCTGATGTGATAATAAAACCGTCTTCATTATATTCACTGATTTCCGTTGCTAAATACTGTTGCCAACTACCTGTTCCGAAAGTATTGGATGATTGATTAATCTTCATTTCTAATGTTCGTTCAGCAAACAAAAGATCGCCGAAAAACCAAATATTTTTTTGAATATCAATCCCATAACGAGAAAAACTTTGATAACCTGGCAGTTGTTCAGAGGTTTCGTCACTCCACCAATATCCATAGTAGCTGTTCCAATTTTCTCCACCCACAGTAGCGGAAAAATCGGTTAAAACATTTTGAACTGAGATAACATCTATGGCAAAATCCTCGTATGGGGAATTGCAATCACCCCCCCAACTAGTTTCAAAGCAAGTTGTAATTCGATCATCATAACTAAATTCACCACTACCAACTTGATGATTATTATCATCAAAAAAACTTAGTTCAAATTTAATGGTTGCTGCTGAGGCTGCCATAGTTCCATTTATTAAAACATTTAATGCAGCAATAGCAAAACTCAGGGCTATTTTAGGAACCTTAGACATGGATTCTTAAACTGGTCAAATGGATACGATAAAACTTACTATGTTTGTGAAAATATATAAAGAGAGTTCAAGAATCTTGGTAAAAAAAATTAATAGAGACGTAGCAATGCTACGCCTCTAAAACAAATGATTTATGGATTTTTGAACAATCTCATATTTTGCTTAAACTTTTCCACTTCCTTTTTAGAGCTATTATTACTTGAGTTTAGGCTCAAAAGAAAAGCCGAATTATCTCTCTAATTAGAGAGACAATTCCGTGAGACTAATACCTAAGCAATAATTTCGATATCCTCGTGGCTGATGTCAGGTGTACCATCTAAATTAGCAATTAAGATTTGCTTGCTGTTTCCTGTCCCATCTGCATCGTAGAATAGTTTACCGTTGTCAGCATTGTACAAGAAGCGGTGAGCTTCAGTTTTACCACCACTACCTAAAATGAAGAATTGATCTTCAGAAGCAGTACCTTCAGTTAATTCTCCGCCAAAAGCTGCAATAGATAGAACTACAGAGTCTTCCCCAGGAGTGAAGTCAGTAATAGTATCAATTCTGTGGTTAAGAGCAGTGTAAAGGAATTTATCTGCACCTTCCCCACCAGTTAGAACATCAGCACCTACACCTCCTTCGAGTTCATCATCACCAGCACCACCGATGAGGGTATCAATTCCACCACTACCTTCGAGGGTAACATTGAGAGTAGTTGCAGAAGCATCAATATTATTAGCTTTACCACCACCAGATAGTTGTGCAGATTCAATGTCCTTTAGGGTATCAACTTGTTCTGCTTCTTCTGTACCTGATGCTTGTTTGATGAGTCGATCATCGTTGAGAGTGAAGTCAAAATCACCAACTTCTAAAATGCGATCATTACCAGCACCACCGTCTAGAATATCATCTCCGTTACCACCCATTAGGATATCATCTCCGTCACCACCGATTAGTAAGTCAGCAGCATCATCACCAGACAACTCATCATCATTGTCACCACCCATTAAAGTGTCAGCACCTTCACCACCACTGAGGATGTCATTGCCTTCTCCACCTTCAATCATGTCGCTGCCTTGATTACCTTCGATTTGGTCATCATCAGCACCACCAGAGACAGTATCTTTACCGAAACCACCAGATAAGATATCTGCACCCTCATTACCTTCGATTAGGTCATTATCATCCTCACCAGAGATGTTATCAGCACCAGTACCACCGTAGAGGGAGTCATCACCTGTACCACCATTTACGATATTGTCACCTTCAGTAGCTTCAACTAGGTCATTTCCTTCACCAGCGTTGATAGTATCGTTATCTGCACCACCTATTAGGTAGTCAAATCCGTCACCACCTTCTAGGGTGTCATTACCAGCACCACCTTCTATGGTGTCATCACCTTCATCACCGTTAAGAAGATCATCACCTTCACCATCAGTGATCATATCGTTACCAGTACCACCCATAACGGTGTCATTACCAGCTTCACCAGTAATAGTATCGCTACCAGCACCACCCATGATATAGTCAGCACCTTCACCACCCATAACACTGTCATTACCAGCGAGAGCGTTAACAACATCATCACCAGCAAGAGCGTTGATTTGGTCAGCAGAATCACTACCATCTAAACTGTTGTTATCGCTAGTACCATTAACATTGTTAGCAAATGATTCAGTAATGTTTAGAATCTGGTTAACAGAAACATTTTCCAGAACTTGAACCATACCAGAGGGCCATTTAATCTCAATTTCGTCGATAATCTCATCTTGAGCTAGACCAAAGTGGAGAGTTTGAGAGTTTTGAGCAAAGTGATGAGTACCACCATTTTGTTCTCTGAGTTGAGTTGTACCACCAGATGTAACCCTAACTTGTGCGCCAATGGCATCACGGTTGGATTGAGTACCTTCGAGATTAATTTGAACCCAGTTATTATCAGTACTTTGACCTTTTAATAATTGAGATGGAGTCGCTAGGTAAGTTTTGCGGGGAGATCTACCAACAGTAGAGCCAAGGAAAATATCTAGAGTACCGTCTCCATCATAGTCCGCAGTAGCAGCACGAGCACCAACTTCAAAGTCTAACCAACCAAAGTTTAAGCTTGTTCCTTCTGCACCACCTGCTTGATAAACAGTTTTGAAAGTGCCATCTCCTTGGTTTTCATAGAGAATGTTGCCTTGGTCAAAAGAAGTGTAGGAATTTACCAGATATAAATCGATGTCTTTATCGTTATCAAAGTCTCCAGATACCACATTCTGCGCCAAAGTTGGAACTCCTAGACCAGCAGATGCAGAAGTTTCGACAAATTCCCCTGTGGCTTTATCATAGATCCAAAGTTGGTCGCTTAAAGCGTTATTAGCAGGATTGGTGTTAATAAAACCAATGGATTGTAAGTTAGTAATTGCTTCAGTGGATTCTACAGCAGAACGAATGCTCTCTGATTCGTCGGAGTTGATTCTGATTTCCCAAACACCATTAACTAATCCGATATAAGCACCTCTAGCGGAACGGTCGGCTTTAAGACCTTCTACACCTTCGCTATCAGCAGAGAGTAAGAAAGCTGCTACTGGGTCTGTTTCTTCAGTGGAAAGACGGTCATTAGATACCGCAGGTTCAGTACTATCGGATTTGATAGTTACGAAAGCTTCTAATTCTTCAAGAGTAACTGCTCGACCTTCCGCACCGATAAAGATTTCTGTCTGAGGATCGAGGTCTGCTTGTAAACCATTGAGGTCGAAGAAATCGATCGCGATTTCAGCGTCACTTCCAGTTTGGAAGCTGTAGCCGATTTCTGTTCCAGGTTCTCTTAAGACTAAGTCCGCAGCAACAACCTTTTCATTCCCACCTTGATAAACACTGGGGTTAACTGTAGTTTTAGCTAGAGAACGTACTAAGAAAACATCGTTATGACCATCGCCATTAAAGTCCGCAATTACACTGTCTCTGGCTGATTCATGCTCTTGGAAATCTTCAGTAGGATCTTCTGGTACATCAGAAGTGAAGGGAACGTTAAACTGGTCGGTAATATTTTTAAATTCATCACCAGAGGAGATATCGTAAATTGCTAGAGGGAATTGATAAGTCCCATGAATAATTAATTCTAGTTTGCCATCCCCCGTGAGGTCTGCCATTTGAGCATAGCGAGAACCACCACAATCAGTACAACAACAACCAGATAGATGGCTATCGCTAGGAGCTACAGGAGTTTCACCCAGTCCCACATTTAAACTAACTACATCGGTTTTTTCAATAAAAGTACCATCAGCTTGCTGCTCGAAATAGGCATTGGGTGCTTGTCCGTCTTCTCTGTTCGCAACTAAATTAACAAAATCTAGTTTGCCATCTTGATTGAAATCAAACCAAACAGAAGCGCGAGTACGACCGAGAGCATATTCTACGCCAGTTTCCTCTGCTACATTGGTGATAATACCTAAGTCTTGAAATCTATTATTGAAGAGAATGTTGGGTTGTCCTTCAGCACCATCTTTTCCTAATTCTCCACCAGCAGCAGCAAAAGCGTCAGCATCGCCGTCGTTATCGTAGTCAACTAAGGTTGCAACATGGATATCACCGCCACTGCCTTTACGGGGGTCTTCATCAAACAGATTAGTGAAAGTACCGTCACCATTATTAATGTATAGTAAAGGATGTTTGGCACGGTCTTGTCCGAATAAGGATTTAGCACTAATACCGTTGTAACCATGTCCGTTAATCCAAAGATCGGCAAGACCGTCGTTATTATAGTCAGTCCAAGAAACAGAAAAAGCTTCATCCCCTCTTTGTCTTGACCACTCAATTCCTGCACTTTCAGTTACATCGGTAAATGCGATCGCACTATCATAAGTAATATCGGCTTTAGGACGATCTAAATCAAAATCAAACTCTTCCTCTGGATTAATTTCAAGAAAATTGTTTATAACTTGCTCTATCTGAGATTCAAAATTTCCTATTTCAGATCTAATTTGCTCTTGAGTTTGAATAAATTGTAATTCATTAGCTTCAATATATTTGTCAGCTTCAGCAAAGTTTTGCTCATACAATTTAATTTCTTCTTCTGAAAGTAAACCTTCCTCTTTGAGTAGTTCAAATTCTCTTTTATCTTCTTGAACTTGCTGTTTACTTTGTTCAAATAATCTTTGATTATTTTCTAGTTGATTGTTAAGGTCTTCAATTATATTGCGGTATTGTTTAACTTGAGTTTCAAAATATTCACGGTTATCTTGATAATTTTGGGCAAATTCTTGCTCTAAAGCTTCAAATTGCTCTGGAGAATAATCTGAATTTTCAGTTGACTCTGGAGCAGAATCTTCTAATGTTTCTACTAAAGGTTGCTCTAAAATTTCATTTGTGGGAAGAGTATCGTTTAATTCCATGTTGATTTAGTTACTTTAAAAATTACAAAAATATAATGACGGCTCAAGTCCAAATCATTTGTAGAAGTACGTAATTTAATGTGCTTCTTACGTAATAATGACATGGAGATATTACTATTTGTGTGTCTATTTGATAAAGATATGATTGTTTTTTAAAAAGTTTAGATTAAGTTTTTTGTCAAATTATCTTTAAACTTTGTTTATATAAATAAAATTCCAGTCAAAAATAGGTTTAAACTGGTATATCTTATGGTTTTGGTGGATATAAAGACAAGTTTATATCCAAGCTGTATTTGTAAAGTTAAGATGAATATAAAATAAATTACCTTGATACTAATAGCAAGTAGGCAAGTATAAATAAACCTAGGTTAATAATGAGGGAGACGGGAGAGACAAGGGGCGCAGGAGAAGCAATCAACGATGAATAATAAAAGATCAATTAAACTAAAATTAGTGGTCAATATTCAATGAACTTTAATGCCAGGAATGGAAGTTTGCAGCACCCAAAACAAATTAGCCCAACTCCAAAATTTATTTGTTGAGATGGAACAGGCATTGATTGCCTATTCTGGAGGGATAGATAGTACCCTAGTTGCCAAAGTTGCTTATGATGTATTGGGCGATCGCGCTTTGGCAATTACAGCAGTATCCCCTTCCCTACTTCCCGAAGAATTAGAAGCTGCAAAATTACAAGCGCAACAAATTGGGATTAAACACGAATTGGTAGAAACTCAGGAAATGGATAATCCCCAATACACTTCTAATCCCATAAATCGCTGTTATTTCTGTAAAAGTGAACTCCACGATACATTAAAACCTCTGGCTCTACAAAGAGGCTATTCCTATGTAATAGATGGGGTAAACGCCGATGATCTGAAGGATTATCGCCCAGGTATTCAAGCAGCAAAAGAGAGAGGAGCGCGATCGCCCTTGGCGGAATTGGGTATTACTAAAATAGAAATTCGAGAAATATCCAAATTTTTAGGACTTCCTTGGTGGGATAAACCCGCTCAACCTTGTTTAAGTTCCCGTTTCCCCTATGGAGAAGAAATTACTGTAGAGAAATTACATAGGGTTGGAAGAGCCGAAATTTATCTGCGTCAGTTAGGCTATCAAAACCTGAGAGTGCGATCGCAAGAAGACACCGCCAAAATCGAACTACCACCAGAGGCAATTAGAGATTTTGTCCTTAATACTGATTTACCCGAATTAGTCAAATTTTTCCAAGAGTTAGGCTTTCTCTTTGTCACGTTAGATTTAGAAGGTTATCGCAGTGGAAAGTTGAATCAAGTATTAAAAATTTAACAATTATCGTTAAAAAAATCATAACTCTAAACTCTGAACTCATGATGACTTCTGTTCAATTTGTTGTTGCCAAGTATTTAATAAATTTTGAATTGCGGTATCCCAACTATATTTATCTTCAATACTTAATCTTCCTGTTGTTCCCATCTTTTGGCGCAACTCGAAATCTGCCACCAGAAGTTGCAACTTATCAACAAAATCTTTACTATTTCCAGGATTGAATAAAAAGCCATTAATTCCAGTTTCGATATTTTCCACTACTCCTCCAGCATTGGGAGCAAGAACAGGAATACCTGAGGCAAAAGCTTCCAAAATAGTCAGTCCTCTAGTTTCTTTTTCTGATGTAGTAACGTGAATATCGCTGTTAGCTAAGATAGCAGGAATATCATCAGGATCGATTCTGCCAAATAAATGGAAATAAGGTGTAAACTTACTAAGAGTTGTTGCTATTTTGTTTCTACTTTCTCCATCTCCTACAATTAGAAAAGCAATTGTTTCTACATCAATAGCTTGAAAAATTTTCTCTAGGTTATCTAGAGTAAAATCCCACCCTTTATCGGGAGTAAGGCGACCGAGAAAAACTAGCTTGACTTTATCTTCTAAATTGGGAAGTTGATATTTATTAGTGAAAAAATTGTCTTGCTTAAGATTGGGAGTAAATTTATCTTGCTCCAATCCTAATAGATTACGATATAGGGTATTTTTAATTCCTAATTGAATAATTTTTTCTTGGGTGATAGGACTGGAAACTAAAGTAACATCGCAAGAGTTATAAACTCGAAGTATGAGTTTTTTGATAAACCAATATAAAACAGCAAAAAGGGGAGCTGGTAAAGGGAAAAAGTCTTCTAAATATTCTAAGAAATTAGTTCTGAAAAATCCCACACAAGGAATATT
>JAAUYH010028624.1_pt1 | contig 11957 bp, 8 predicted proteins | sample 7278061 | NCBI WGS metagenome assembly JAAUYH01 (sample SAMN14350203, study PRJNA611818) | marine sediment metagenome | isolation source: surface marine sediment (0.6m) | place: French Polynesia: Moorea | collected 2018-08 | reverse complement strand
AGGTTAAAAAAGTCCGACGCTCCATGAATAATAAATATAATAATAGTAACTAGATACTTTCTTGGCATTTATACAAAAAATCATGATGTGAAAGTCGATCGACTTGAGAGTATAGATCGGAAATATATTCTTCTATTTCTTCTCTAAATCTTGCCTCAATTAACATATATTTAGGTCTATATTTATTAAAATCTAAACCCTTGAGAACATTTAATTCAAAGCCTTCTACATCTAAAGAAAAAAAAATCAATCTTTTCAACCTTACACTCATCCAAAATTGAAGTTAAAGTTTTTGCTTCAACTTGAATTTCATAAGAAGTAATATTTTCTGTTTTCTGAATTTCGCATCCTCTTTGTATATGATTTTCCTCCTGTTCCTCATTTTTCAAAGCTCCTTTAACTAGAGACATTAAATTGCTATATCTCATAGTTACATAAGATTGTTGAAAATCACTAGACACCACAGCACAATTAAACACTTTAGATTTTGGTCTTTCACGAACACATTTTTGGTAAAGTTCTGGTATACCTTCTATTAAAATACCTCTCCATCCCTGAAATTTTTCGAGATAGTAGGTGTTGCTTTGATTAAACCCATCATTGGCTCCCACCTCAATAAAAAAACCATCTCGATAATTTAAATATTTATCTAATTTTTTATCGATATTGTTCAATGATGGTCGAGAATATTTATCTATACCAATTGCTTCAAATGACTTTCTTCTAATTATTTTATATCGTTTTTTCAAGCTATAATATTGTTTCTTGATGGCTTCATTCATAATGTTAATTTAGTCAAAATTGTTATTTTTACTCAAGTAAATAACAGCTTAAAAACAAATTTTTCAATCAACTATGCCTTGTCCAGATTAAAAACTGGAGTTTTTTCTTTAGGGGAAAAATACGGGGTTCAAAGTAGACGCGGTTTATTTAGAGAAATGCTTTTTTTATATGTTTAAAGTAAATTAAGTTTTGACGCAAACGCAATGGTATAAATAAAGCTTTAGTTAACATCATACCGCTATTAAACATAGGCGGATAAAGTATACAAGCAACATGGCTTGAAACTGCATAAGAAATCACCGTAGCCAAAGCCGCTCCAATACCTCCATAAGCAGGAATAAGTGATAAATTTAAACATAGGTTTGTTAAAGCTCCTAATGATGTAGTCGCAAAACTAAATTGAGTAAAGTTTTCTGCTACTAGCCATTTGCTGCGAGCCACTCCTAAAAATACAAAAGGACCCGCCCAGATGTGCAAAGCTAGAATTGCTCCCGCAGAGGCGTATTCTTGTCCTAGCAAAGTAGTCATCAAAGTATTGGCTGCAAATGTCATAGGAATGGCAACTGCCAGAGCAAGCCAAGCCATCAAATCATATAGCTGTTGCAACCTAGCATAATAATCTTTCTGGCTTTTTTGTTTAACTTTAAGAATAGTTGGAAATACGGAAGAGCAAATTGTCATTGGTACGAAATACCAAATTTCTGAGAATCTTACTGCTGCTGCATAATTACCTACCTCTTTATTGTTTGCCAGATTGCCCAGCATTACTTGGTCTATTTTCATATAAATTACAATCATTACGCTAGACAAAATTAGAGGCCATGAATCTTTAAGCATCTCTTTCGCCCTCGACCAACTAACTTGCCAGCGAAAAATAGACTGATAACGTTGACAGTAAACCCAAGTCATACCGATCGCTTTAAGCACAAATTCCGCTAAAAATACCAGAGCAAATGCCATCAAGGGAAATTGCCATAAAACTAATAGTATTTTGATTGTAGATGTCAAAATCAATTGCGCGCTTCTGACTAAAGCCATCGGTCTCGATAGTACTTTTGACTGAAACCAAAAGTCAATGGTATCAAAAGCAGTAAATATCAAACCAATACCAATAATGAGAGTCATCAAGCGAATTTGAACATCAGCATTGAAAGTCCAGATACTTATAGCAATGATCGTAACTGTTAGCAAAGAGCTAACTAACTTCAAAAAAAAAGCTGTTCCTAATATTTCTCGGGATGATTTCTCTTCATTGACTATGTTGCGAACTACGATTTGATCTAAACCTAATTTAGCGATCGCATTAAATAAAGCAGCAAAACTGATACTATAACTGAGTTTGCCGTAGCTTTCAGGACCAAGGTATCTAACTACATAAATGCCTACCAGTAGAGACAACAGCATCATCAGGATACGCTCCATAGTAAGCCAACCAATGTTACTGATAATTTTACGCAGTCCAGGGCTTAGTTTTTTATCTACCGATTTTAATTTGTTAAGCATTTAATTTTAAAAACCAATCCCATTGCTACACAGCTTTGATAGTCTTTTTTAACCTGCTGGTTCTAAATACTTTTTATCGGGATAATAATATCCATAACCATAAGATTCTTGATTAAAGTCAATCCCATTAGCCACAATTCCTAAGACATTGAGTTCTGTAGTTTTTAAGATTTTTTTGGCTGCATTTACACTATCATAATTAGCTACACCAGGACGGACTACAAATAGCAATCCATCAGCCAATTTACCCAAAATCTTACTATCAGCTAGACCCAATAAAGGAGGTGTGTCTAAAATAATACAATCGTAATAACCATTGGCACTTACAACTAATGCTTGCATCAAGGGAGAATTGAGCAATGATATGGGATGATTTGGTATTGCTCCAGAAGTAATCACATCTAGATTAGGTATAACTTGTTGTAAGCTCTCCTGCCACTCAACTTCTTGGTTGAGAACATTGGTTAAACCAAGATCATTAGGAATTTCCCATAAATGGTGTTGAGTCGGACGGCGTAAATCTCCATCTATCAGTAAAACCTTTTGACCGCACTGGGCTTTGGCTATAGCGAGATTGGCGGACACCGAAGACTTTCCTTCACCTGAGACTGCGCTGGTGACAACAATAACTTTGTTGACTATTTCTTTATCTAGTAGTCTAAGATTTACTTGAATATTATGATAGGCTTCTCTGATGGGCAACACCGTAATATTGATAGCTGCTAACTTAGGTAAACTGCCTATTGAACTATCTGGCAATAAAAATTGTTGTTCAGCAGTAATTTGCTCCTGGTCAGGTACAACACCAAATAAGGGATAAGATAGCATTGCTTCAATTTCTTGAGTATTTTTCAGAGTGCGATCGCGCATCTCCAATAGAAATGCCGTTGCTACACCAAGTAAAACTCCCACTACGCCAGCACCAGCGACAATGAGTTTTTTCTGCGGACCAACTGGTTCGTCCGGAACTACTGCCTCAGCAACTATACGCACATTTCCCGTATTCTGCTGTTCGGCAACTTGAGTTTCCTGTAACTTACGCAGCAGAATTTTATAGGTAGATTGTGCTGCTTCAACGCGCCGTTCGAGTTCTCGTTGTTGCTCCTGTAATTCTGGCAAAGTATCAGATTTTTGTTGGTAGGAATTATAGGTATTTTTAAGAGCGGTTAGTTTTTTTTCTAGTCCTTCTTTTCTCAAGCCCAAATTGGCAAATTCAGCAATTTGTTCTCGTTTTAGCTCTCCTAAACTGAGAATATTGACGTTATTAACCAAAGCTTGCTGTTGGCTACCTAAAGTTTGAGCTATTTGTCGCTCAAGTAAAGCAGTTAAATCGGCTTCTTCTTCTTGGAGAGCTACTACTTGAGGAGCTAGTTCAGATAAATAATTGCGTTTTTGCGCTAGTGCTATTTTGACTTCCTGTAATTGCTCTAAAACTCTCTGTACCGCTAAAGATTGACTCAAAGAACTAACTGCCGCAGCTTCTTGCCAGCTCATATTTAATTGAGCCTGTAGCTGTTGGTAGCGAGCATTAATCTCTTCTAGGGTAGCTTCTACTTCGTCAATTTCAGTGGCAATACCAGCAAGGGAAGTAATATTGACTGTGGTTTCTTCTTTTAAAGAGGCAATACGATTTTTATTTTTAAAATTACGTAAATTTGCTTCGGCTTGTTTAACATTAGACTCTATTTGCGGTAGCTGTTGAGCGATAAACTTATTAGCAGAGGCAGTTTCGGAACGTTTGTTTAAAGTATGGTCTTCGATATACAAGTTTACTGCTTTATTGACTATTAATGCCGCCAATTCTGGATCGTTGTCAGTATAAGATATTGTTAATAAATCTGTCCCTGTAATCGGCTCGACCTGAAGAGTTTTAGATACATTTTTATATTTCAACAGTTCTCCCTCATCATCGCGCAAATCTAATTGTTCAATCAGTTTTTGTACAATGGGACGAGATTGAACAATTTCTGCTTCTGTGGCTAGAGGATCGCTTTCGGTAGTTAAACCTTTGATTTCTCCTCTACCGTTTTCCAAGCCAGTAAGTTTGGCACTGCGGTCTACTTTAATAAGTAATCTAGCTTCGGCTTCGTACATTTCATCCAAAGAAAATGCTGCAATTAAAGATAAACCGACGACACTAGCAAAAATAGCTGTAGCTGGTATCCAGCGTCGCTTGAGCACTAGCCAATATTTCTCTAAGTCAATATATTCATCTAAATGTAGGTTGGCATCCATAGGATTATTATTTCTATATCTAAATTAATTTTTGCTAGTAAGCACCTTTACTCTTTAAAACAACTGCGACAGTTTGCAACAAGATTTTAAAATCTAAAGCTAAAGACCAATTTTGAATGTATTCAAAATCTAAATGAAATACATTTTCCGAATCCGTATCTGAACGACCACTTATTTGCCAAAGACCAGTAATACCAGGTAAAACTTCGTGGCGGTCGTGGTGCTCTGGGGCAAATCTTTCTACATCTCTCACTGGTAAAGGTCGAGGTCCAACTAAGCTCATTTCTCCCCGCAAAACATTAAATAATTGTGGTAGTTCATCGAGGCTATATTGACGCAGGTACTTACCGAGTCTAGTAATGCGAGGATCGTCTTTAATTTTAAATAGTACTCCACCACTAATTTCGTTTTTAGCTTCTAATTGCTGTTGCAGTTGACTAGCATTGGGCACCATAGTGCGGAATTTCCAAACGTCAAAATAATTGCCATTTAAGCCAACACGGGTTTGTTTGTAAAATACCGACCCAGGAGAGTCTAATCTAATCAGTAGGGCGATCGCCATCAGCGGCAGGCTTAAAACAGTCAATAATAGAAGTGAAGCTACTATATCAAATATACGCTTGATTAAAAAATCAAAGCGTTTTATTGTCTGATTATGAACTTTAATGGTGGTAATGCCTGTTATCTGATAGTTATCAGTGTTTAGTTGGGAATCTGCTGTGTTTAATTGGATTATCTGCCATTTAATACCGCTGTAACGTAATTTCCAATATATTTTTGGTGATTTTTTGATTGTCCCCCAAGAGCAGATTAAAATTTCATCAATTTTGTTTAAATCAAGTTTTTTTATTGCTGCTAAGATACTATCGTGAGTTTCAAAGTCTGATAAATTTAACAGATTGCTAACTTCAACAGTTTTACTCTTTGTTAATAGGGGAAAGCATTGTTCAATATCATTTTTTTCTCCCAATAATATTACTTTTAATTTATCAGAAAAATACTGTTGATACCGATTTAATAAGTAAAAAGTTATTAAACGCCAGCTACTAATCAGTAATGCGGTTATTAGATATGCTAATAATAGTTGCCACAAGTAATTACGCCCATACAATTCCCAAGTGATAGGTGTCAAAGCCAAATAAGCTAAAGTAATTGACTTGATTACATCACTTAGGCGGGGATTAATTTCCTTTGTTGTATATAACTTATTCGCCGATAAAAAAGAGATACCAAGAAGCAAAGTGGGTAAACAAAGCAGTTTTATATCAGTATGTAATCTAGTGGTAGGAAGTAAAAAAACTTGTAACCTGTCATGGTTGACAATATAAAATCCCAAAAAGATGGCAAATAAATCTGAGACTATGAGTAATGTCACTCTAATAATATTACGAAGATTTATCCCAATGTTTTCTGGACAACGAATATCGCAAGCCTTGGTATATAAATCTTTTGTTTTTTTGGAGGAGTCAAAAAAAACTGGCTTAGAGCTTCGTATTTTTGGCATTATCTCAAGAGGTTGTGATTCCAACACTATTATTAAATAAAAATTTAAACCATAGACAGTAAAGTATGAGTTAATAATCTCATACATAAATTTGATAATATTATGAAATTAAAATTTAGACAAAATATATTGTTTTTTTTTAAAGTTTATTTTTAATTAACAAAGTCCATAATAATACTTATGGGCTTAGATTACAATAGCCAAATTTCGTGGTTTGTATAATATATTACTTGTCAGTAGAGGACAGATTTACTGCTTTAACCTACCCGAGCGCAAGATACTAATTACCAGCCACATACCCAAGAAACTGGCAAAGGCAAAGAAAATGTAACTTAAGATCGACAATTGATTAGTAGAAGCAGTAGAAGAAATAATCGCTGCGCCCATAATTAGGGAACCGACCAAAATACTAAAGGAAAGACGATTGGCAGAGTCGTCTAAGGTTAGGCGTAGACGGTCTAATTCACTAATACTGAGATTCCATTTCAGGGTTTCTGAAGTTACTCGATTTAATAATACTTCCACCATCCGAGGCGATCGCAAAGAGAGACTTTTTAAATCCAAGGCAGTCCGCAACAGTGTTTCTGTTGGTCTGTCCCCTAGTAGTTGACGGCGAAATAGATCTACCATCAAGGGTTTAACTTCATTAAGTAAATTAATTTCTGGATCGAAGGTGCGAGCTACTCCTTCTAGGTTAGCCAGAGTTTTGGCATATAAACCCATATTGCTGGGCAAACGAACTTTATTGTCGCGAGATACTTGCAAAATTTCGTAAAATACTTCGCTAAAGTTAATCTCAGCCAGACTAAGATTGAAATATTTGCGTAACATTTTAGCGTAGTCATTAGTCAGGCGATCGATGCTTACTGGTTGACCTGCTTCTGCCAATTCGATAGTTAACTGAGCGCAGCGTTGGGCATCAAGATCCACAATTGCCAGCAACATCTCGGTCAAAATCTGTTGACTGCGGCGATCTAAACGCCCGATCATACCACAGTCTAAAACAGCAACTCGTCCATCGTTAAGATAAAAAATATTGCCAGGATGGGGATCGGCGTGAAAGAAACCATCGATGTAAATTTGCTGGAAAAAAGCTCGAAACAGCAGGGTAGTTATCTCTCTTCGTTGAGTATCAGTATCCTTACCATTTCTAACTGGAGGCAAAGTAGCTTCTAGTATTGGTTTACCTTCGAGCCATTCAATGGTCAATAACTTAGTGGTGGTAACATCCCAATAAACTTTGGGGATGGCAATTTGCTTTGAGTCATACCAACTACCCCTGGCAATATTCGATTGTAGTTGTTCTGTATAGCGACCTTCGGAAGTAAAATCTAATTCGGCGGCTATGGCAGTAGCAAATTCATCAGCTAAACCCAGAATATCGAAGTCTTTGCCGAATTCGGTTCGAGAGACTAATTCCGCTAAATTTTTAATTAAGGAAATATCCTGAGCAACTACAATATCGATACCAGGACGCTGTATTTTTAAAGCTACTTGTTCGCCGCCGATTAAAGTAGCGCGATGAACTTGACCAATAGAACCAGCAGCGATCGCCTGTTGTTCAATAGTACTAAAAACTGCCTCAACTGGTTTGCCTAACTCTTGTTGAATGAGATTTTCTATTTCTGACCAGTTTACAGGGGGAACTCGACCCTGTAAATCCGTTAAGGTTTCGATGTATCTAGCAGGGAGGAGATCTGGACGGGTAGAAAGTAATTGACCCAACTTGACATAGACTGGTCCTAACTCAATTAAGATTTTGCGTAAAATAGCAGGGGAAGGTAAACGGGGTTCATCAGAAGTTCCTTGAGTGATTAAACCCCGTGCATAGTCCCAGCCGTTACGCAAGACTACTTCGGCAATATCTCTCTGGCGGGAAGTATTTTGAGTTAGGGCAAACATATAATAATTATCAGAGGTAATATCAAAATTATAGTTTTTTCAAAAATTATTAACCGCAGTTAACCGATTTCGCTGGTTACTTGCACTAAATTCTTACTTCAGTGGCTATGAGATATCGAGCAAGTTTTGAAGAGACAGGGGTATAGTTGTCTTCACCGAACCAATTAAGGTACAAGTAGGTTCTTTAAGATTAAACGCCGATGAATACCATCCAGCCTTTGCTTCTCCTCTTGCCAGTGACCATTGCAACTGAGAATCTAGATGTATCTCTAGTTTACCCTCTTGCCAATTAACAGTAGTACAATTATCCTGCAAACTCACTGTACATTGGGGTGAAAAATGAATGCGCCACTGTAAATCATGAACTCCACTCCCTTCAAGCTCGTCTTTAATTTCTAGTTTTTGGTTGGCTAAGGTGAGTTGACGACGATGAATGACTCCTGCTGGCAGTCTGCTGTAGCCATCGTGTTCGGCAACTAAAATCCCCCCCTCTAGTTGTTCTGACCAAGATAAAACTTTAACCTCGGCTTTCTTAGTCCAGAGAAAATTTCCTGCTGGTTCTGACTGGTCAAGATTGTCTACGGTAATAGTGTTATGAGCTTGAGTGCTGCGAAAATAGTTACGCCATTGGGGTTCGGCATGGTAAAGATAAGTTCCCGCATCGATAATGATGGGTACGCCGCCAACACTTAAGGTAAAAGCCAGGGCATCCGCATGACCGTGAGCAGCTAGAGAGAGAAACCCCAAACAACCAGCATCAGCCAGACACAATACTTCATCTGCTTGTCCCCGTTGAGCAGCTAGAACATAAAGTCCTGCATCGGCAAAAGCAACCGAACCTGAAGGAGGTTGCACTTCACCTACCTCGTCTGGTAAATCTGGACTCACGCTCCTAGCCGCTAACCAACCCGAATTTTCTGCTGGTAGGGGGACTTTGGCACTTAACCATTGACGACCAAGACGATATAGCCAATCTAAGCGCGAAGAATTAATCGGTCTAACTTGCAGTGCCATACCATCATCACCGTCGCCGTATTGGGGTAGATTATTGCCCACATCCACCACTAAGGGAATTACTTCTAGCATCCGTTTGACCATCTCTTGGTAGGCGGGAGAAAAAGGAACAGTAAGTCGTTCGGCTTCTAATCCTGCTAGGAGAAAAAATTCTAGAACGAATAAATGGTAAGCAAAGGCTTGTTCGCGGTTTAGTCCACTTTCAAAGGTTTGTCTAATAACTTCCCGTTCTAGTATTTTGCGTCCTAGAGATTGCCAACCAAGAGATTCAGGAAAAACTTGCCAGACAGAAGCAGCAATAAACAGTCCTGCCATTTCGCCGATTAGGTGGTTATTAGCGGAAGAACCAGGAGAATAATGTTGACTAATCAGCCATTGATGCCAGTAAATTGAAGACCAGAGTAATCCTCCCTCGCCAAACAGACGAGTATGAGTCTGACTACCTCTGAGCAGGCGATCGCACCAAACCCAGGCAATCAGGCGCACCCCCAATTCTAGGGAACTTGCCCAATTAACTCCCAGGGGAAAGGGATTTTGTTCAACCCAGGAGTTAAGCTGCTGTTCCACTGCTAGGGCATAAGCTTCGTTGTTGCTCAGACTATAGGCAAGAGCGAGGATTGTTAGATGATGATGTCGGTTTTTCTCCCAAATGTTTTTGACATTACCCGCTATTTCCTTTTGACGATAGTTTAAATTGAGTCCGAACTCTAGAGGGGCAACTACCCCTGTTTGGGGATCTAGATGCCACTGGATTTGGGGTTCTGTAAAGGAACGGTTGAGTAGGGTGTATTTTCCTGCTAAGTAGCGGTCAGCTTCAGCTAAGATCGACTCTTTTTCGGCTGTGCTTTCGGCGGTCACACAGGGCATTTGCCAAGCATCTTGATGGGTTAGCTGGGGTTGGGGAGCTACCCAATCACGACGACGTTGCCAATTTTTCTTTTTGATAGCTAAGTTAACACGAGCCGCAATTTCTGCTGGTGACATGGCTCGTAAACGATTTAAATACCAGCTAAATTTTTCTTTCATCAATATCCTAAATAGATAGTAATTGCTACTCAAGTCCAGCGGTACTAGTATCTGCTGCAATCCATTGTTGGATGGTAGTTACTACATCTTCGAGAGGAATGTCTTGAGATTCTTTGGTAGCTCGTTTAACCACTTCGACTTTGCCCTCAGCGAGCGATCGCCCTGTAACAATCCGATAGGGGATACCAATTAATTCACTGTCTTTAAATTTAGCTCCTGCTCTTTCTTTGCGGTCATCCAGTAGGGTTTCTACTCCTGCTTGGGTTAACTCGGCATAAAGTTTCTCTGCCGCAGCTACTTGCTTGGCTTCAGAAACATTGGGAATAATCACAATTACCTGATAAGGAGCGATCGCCACGGGCCATATAATACCATCTCGATCGTGGGATTGTTCTACTGCCGCTTGCGCTAATCTAGATACACCAATGCCATAACAACCCATCCATAAAGGTTCTGTTTTGCCCTGTTCGTTGGTAAAGGTTGCTCCCATCGCCTGGGAATATTTTGTTCCTAGTTGAAAAATATGCCCTGCTTCAATTCCCCTGGCACTCATTAAGGTTTGACTGGGATCGTGAACGGCGCGATCGCCTGCCTGGGCTTTTTGAATATCCACCACCAATTCGGGTAAAGTAAATTCTTCATTCCAGTTAGCACCAACGACGTGATACCCTACTTCATTAGCTCCCGTGACAAAATTAGTTAAATTCACGGCAGTTTTATCTACTAGACGGAGAAACTTAGGAGCGACGTTTTTCCCTGAACTGAGATAATTATCATCCAGATCGGGGGCAATATAACCTAAAGGTATGGTTTTGGCTGCCCATTTTTTTTGGGCTGTGGCATCGGGAACATCTAAAGAGATAATAGTATTGGCTTGATAGTTAGGGGCTAATTTCACCAACTCGTTTTGTAATTTTACTTCATTAACATCGCGATCGCCACGAATACTAATTAAGACAATGACCGTCATGCCATTATCGTATATGGCTTCATAAAGAACATTTTTAACGATCGCTGTGGGGGAACAGTTAAGGTATTCGGCTAATTTGGCGATGGTTTCTGTATCTGGTGTGGCAATCTTTTCATAACTAGTAAAACTCGATGGTTCAACCTCATCCACCAGGGATACGGCTTTTTCCACATTGGCAGCATATTTACCATCATTGCTGTAGAGAATCTCGTCTTCTCCAGCGTCAGCAAGAATCATAAACTCTTGAGAGCCAGAACCACCAATTGCCCCAGAATCTGCCTCCACAGGACGAAATTTTAAACCACAACGGGTCATGATATTACGATAAGCTCGATCCATGTCCTGGTAAGTTTCTTTTAAGCTAGCTTCATCGGCATGGAAAGAGTAAGCATCTTTCATAATAAATTCCCGCCCCCGCATCAGACCAAAACGAGGACGAATTTCATCCCGAAACTTGGTTTGAATTTGATAGAGATTTAGGGGCAGTTGACGATAGGAGAAGATCGTATCTTTGGCGATCGCCGTGATCACTTCTTCGTGGGTAGGTCCTAAACCCAAGGAGCGATCGCCGCGATCGTTAAGGGAAAACATAATCCCTTCGGCTTTAGTATAGGTATCCCAGCGTCCCGATTCTTCCCACAGTTGGGAGGGTTGTAGTTGAGGCAACAAACATTCTTGCGCTCCCGTGGCATCCATTTCTTCCCGTACAATTGCCGATACTTTTTGCAGGACGCGCCACATTAAAGGCAAATAGGCATAAATACCGCTACCAATGCGACGAATGTAACCCGCACGTAGAAGCAGTTGATGGCTCGGTATTTCCGCTTCTGCTGGAGTTTCTCGCAGTGTCACAAACAGCATTTTGGTTAGTCGCATTAATTGTTTCCCTTATTTACATTCTCAGAATGAGTGACTTCCTCCCTCAATAAATTGAGGGCTTCCCACTCTCGCGAGTAGGCACTTACTGCCCTACGCCACTATATGCGGCGAACTATGCGCCTTTATCTAAAACACGTTGGT
>JAAUYH010023926.1_pt1 | contig 11957 bp, 10 predicted proteins | sample 7278061 | NCBI WGS metagenome assembly JAAUYH01 (sample SAMN14350203, study PRJNA611818) | marine sediment metagenome | isolation source: surface marine sediment (0.6m) | place: French Polynesia: Moorea | collected 2018-08 | reverse complement strand
TGCTGGCACCTGCACCATCAATCACAAGCAGGATAATACCATCAATTCAGATTGGCATCGCGTGAAGGAGTCAGCTATCGACTACGCCTGTAATTATTTAACGGTCTCGAAAGACCAATACAAGGAGCTGATGACCAGGATGATACAAATGAATACAGCGAGGCCCATCTAAAATCGAAGAAGAGTCAGAAAATTTTACAACATTTAGCACGAGCAGGGATTACTTGATTTCGAAAACAGAAGAGCAAGTACTTAAGGGCCAGAAAGAGGCCTGTTCTAGTTGCGCCACCTCAACTGCAGGATCTTGATTACCGTTCATCAGTTAAGAAATTTATCTGCGACACTTCCAGCTATGCTTAATATACCAGAAACGGGTTAGGGTATGTGTGTTCTCGGAAGAATCGATGACGAAAATATACATATTGCATCCGAATGAACGCCAGGACTCCACTACGTCACAAGATCTGACGCTCGAAAGAGTGTTTGCTCTAATTTCGAAGATTTTACTTTATCTCACGGCGGCAGAGAAAGCAGCGTTCGCTTCAAACTGCGAGGTTTTCACCCGTTTCTTTGCATTCGAAAGATATCATATAGCGAGGTACTTACGCCTTCTTCGCATAAGGGTCCGCACAATAGAACGAAGAAAAATACGGCAATACGAATGGGAATAAGTCGACTGAGTCATGAATTAGTGCAGGCCAAGGCTTTGGGTCAATAATAAGAATGTGGTCTAGAACATTGCAATCGAGAACTCGAAGAGCAATAGACCGGCCGCCATACTTCTTCGAGATTAAGCAATTGAATTCTGCGCCCTGTACCTACCGATACCCATGTGACTAGATTCTGAATTTCTGGATTGACAGATAGCAACTTCCGTGCTGCAAAATCGATCCAACATGTCTCTGTTGCGCTAGATTTGAAGTTCCAGGTTTGTCATCAGCGAAAACACAACATCGGGTAAATGCCACTACAATCCTTGCAGAGAGACTTTCTACTGATTGTTTTGACTGGCATTTCTCATGCAGTACAACAAGCTATTACATATAACGTTTGTATTGAAGTAAAATTCCGCATCTCCTTTGTACGGGCTTTCACTGAAACATCAGATGAATTATTCAGATAACTACTCGTTAGAAGGACGTGCCTATAGGCCTAAGATGATTATCACATATCCATTGTTCGCTTTCGACTAGTCCTGTTCAACTGTTTTGAGAGTAGCAATATCGGGTTTGTCTGTAGATGCCCAGATTTGTACGTAAGGACGAATAGGAGCAAAGATCAGATCGCGATGGCAACGAGATCGAACAGATCCGGACTGTACGGTCAGGAAACAATTCCAGCTGCATTCAGATGCTTTCAAGGTAACTTTAATGAATCCCACTCCATGAGTCAAAATATGCATGCAGCACCATATGGTGAACCGGACCCATAAAAGAAACCGTCTTCCAAACCAGAAGAACCGTCACCACATAATACGATAGCAATGTCCTAATCTTTTTTCAGGCCCTGCCTTACATTGACGCCGGCCTTGGCCGCATGATCTATAGGACGAGAAACTGAGCTTGCAATATTCGAAGTGCTTATCGACCTGCAAAATTCGGAGATGGGAATGAACCCAGCGTAGCAATTCTGTAACTATGAGCCCAGTTCAACAGTGCCGCGTAGTCATCGCAGGTATCGATGACCCACAAACGAGAAAATGAGTGATCAAATACAACTTATGCTCTCTGTGAAAATGGAAACCGCAATGCAGAAGGAAAACCAGGAGTAACGGGACTCAGACCAAGGAAAGATATTGTGAGATATGCTCAACAGATTATGCTGTGCGCTGTGGTCGCATGGATGCCAACAACAATTGATGCATGTACAGTGTAATGAAATAATTTCAAGAAGCGTTGCACGCTGCACACAGTTGTCAGAAGCATGTCGGCAATAGGACCGCTACTCGGAGCAAGCTGCGAAGGATCTCACAGCCACGTTTCACGGAGCGGAATAAGGTGAGGTGGTAAAACTTTTAGATGATTGTTTGATACAGCCACCTGCGGAATGTCCGAAGAGTATTCGTGTAAGGTCGCATCACCGCCTTGGCTTGCAAGATTTGTCTTTGGTCGAATCGCACCGAAATTGATAACGGGACCCTCACTAGATGCATTTAGTGGCGGATTGTGCGCGGAAAAATCTCCAGGCGGAATAAGATGGAAAGGAAGAAATAGTAAGTAATTGGTCGAAACACTTCCTGCGAGTTTTTATCGGGGGTCTCCGTTGAATGTCACAGGTTCACCACCATTTGAAGTGCGATGAGTTGATACGATTCAGCCAGCAGATGCATTCTCTCGATGGTAGCTTCGAAACTCTTATTCGCTGTGATTTGACGGGATTGTGATCGTTGTAGGCTCATTTTCCGCACCGTCACCGGCGTCTTCGACGTAGGTAAGTCCATCTATGAAGCTTTCCATCTCACAGGTATCGAATTCCGCATCTATACGAGTTGTGGTGAAGAGTTATCTATGGAAATCTGCGGGGCGACGGCGAGAGCAAACGCCACAGGTAGACATTGGCAGAAGGAAACAACGAACGCTGAATACTGTGCCTAATCTTTTACTTCCCATTATATACGTAGAAACCATTCATGTAGCCGGAACAATTTGTTTGGAGAAATCGCTAGTAAATTATTCTTTAGCTGGGACATTTTCTTCTTACGTGCCCAAGCCTCTACTACGGAATCCGTAAGTACCATGTTCACCTAGAAAAAAGTCGTACCAGTGTTTGTAAAACAGTGACAAGAGCCATATACCTTACTCAGGAAATTGTGCAGGTATTAGCTTCGATTTCTGAGCAAACATCCTTTTTCAGCATTAAGCCTATATTTTTCATTCTAGCCTTTATGGGTTATTTCTGGCGGATTATTTGACCAATAGATTAATTTGTTGATAAAAATATTTTTGAAACATTGGACGCCAGAGTCCTTCGATTAATTCTAATTTGTGTCGAGTCACAAATCACAAAAATAGAAATGTGAAACATTTGGTTCTGCCTCCAGAAACAGAATTAGAGAGTGTCGAAAATCAGAACTGTAGGTCCGCCCTACCCAGCGACCAACCACATTCACCCTTAATCCCAGGTATTGTAAGTACCCCAAATCCGATTCTCGGCACATTGGATAATCCACTGCTACTCGTGTTAAAATCCACCCAGTTTTAGACAAGAGTTAGGGATGGAAAACAGACGTAGGAATGGTTGTGCCACGCAATTCTATCTCACTACCTACTTGATACATCTCGTCAATTTCTTGCGTTGAAGGAGACTGCTCAACTGATAGGAAATTGAATTGCTTCCAGTGCATCAGTAGAACCATCATACATATTGCGTCGCATGACCTAATGACTCCAATCATCTTCGGGCGACAACCGTTACCATTCACATGGAGCTCGGCATACCACCTAACTGCTATTCCTCTAGGACGGCAATCTAGTCAAATATCATCCTTTGCTCTCTCACCATCGAGCATTGCTGTGAAGAAGACTGCAACTACAAAGTAACCGGCATTATTAGGTCTATCGATAATCTGTCTTGGATGAAATTTGAAAATCCAGAGGAACTCAATCGCTTCCAGGGCATGAGTAGAATCAACTAATGTACATTTCGCACCACATGAGCTAATCACTCAAATCATCTTCGAGCGACTACCGTTTCCATTCACGTGGTGAGCTCTAGATACAGCCCAACCACTAATATTTTACAACAGCACTCTAGTCGAATGCCTATCTTTCACTCTTTTACCCTTCCTTATCAGCGTTTCCGCTCTTGTTTCGTTTTTCTATTTCGCATCAATTTAACTATGTTCTTGTTCCCGTACCCAAACCGAACTCTTCGATTCTACCAGCCTGTTTCCGACATTTCAACCGTGCGTGGTTTAGCCTGTTCCTGGTACATCTATTCCCTGTTCTTTTGTTGATCTTCCTCCCATGCCGCTAACAGTTTCATACCAAAGTAGGTAATCTGCTGCATTTCTCTACACGACTTCACCACCATCCACACAACCTTCGACTCTATATTGTGCACCAATGCGTCGCTATTGACTTTCGCTGCGTACAGCTTTTCAAGTGATTTCGCGATTTCTAATTCATCTTGAACCGCTGCCCTCTCCATTCTTACGATATCCAATTTGCCACCATCAAATTCTGATTCCAGCGTTCTTATGCGTTCATCGAACTCCTTTCGCATACTGACAGCGTTCCGCACCTTCTCTCGATAACTGTTGAATCCTATTCTTAAAACCTCAAGTTCATCCCTGAACTGCGCAGGTCGCATCGTTTCAGTCGCTCTTCTTGACTCATCCGGTAATTTGAGTTGGCCCGCATCAGGAAGGTTCGGTACATCTACAAATAATTTCGACGGGTTCGACTTGAAGTCCGTGATTGTTGCATCTTTCTCAGCTAAAAACAATCTGAGTATTTCATGGTCTTGCTCAAGTTTTGCAATCTTGACATTCTTCGTCGCCAACTCCCGATTCAGTCGTTCGACTTGATCTCTCAATCGCGCATCTTCTGATTTTGGGCCATTCTGTACTCGATCAGATTCATTGCATTCTTTCAGAGATATCTTTGGTCGTTCATCATCAGAATTTCTTTCATCACTATATCTTCTGCGCGTCCGACGCGTGCTGCCATCGCGAGATTCCCGACGTAAATCACCATCTTGAGTGCGCTTTATGCCAGTACCGACCTTAGATCCGTCGTATGTGGTACTTCTCTCAGCCAAACGAAACAAAATAGAAGTTCCTGAGCGACGACGTAGTATCAGACTATTACGTTCGGAAGAAGTCGAAGGTGACAAAATGGACTTGTCTATCTTAAATGCGCTTGAGCCATGCTGGATTTTCCCCGCATTCTTGATTAGACTCTCCGACCTTCTCTGTTCCGTTCGTGTCAGTTTCCGAGAACCAGAATTTAGTAGGATGCGCTTTTCCTGCATATTAGCTGCACCGGGAGTCTCAGGCGACTTCGGAAGGACCGACATCTTCGGAGACATATCAATTTTCGAATTCATTTTCTTCATAGCAACTTTCGATGGCGTATCACCAATATCCATTCTCGTGTCGGAATGCTTTCGACTGGGTTCTTGTCGTTTCGTTTCTTCAGGATTTCGCGAAGGCTTGTGCGACGATCTCAGGGCGGCGCTCCGCAACAAGCGCTGTGTACGTGCATCTGGCATTAGAGGCTGTTCTACAGCTCGGCACGGATGTTCTTGCAAGTACCTAATCACAGATCAGACGGAGCTACCAGCGCGCCACCTCGCTTCTCAGTGCCACTTCAGTTGATCTACTGGAGGGCGAATTTTATGTCGAATATATCTAATTTTTTGCAGACGTGATTCTATTTTTAAAAATAATTTTTAACTATCTTACTTTTGATTCACAACTTGACTTTATGCATATTTCTACTCTGCTTTACAGTTGATTGAAGTCAACGAATCATTGATGCACAATTTTGATTCTGAATCAACCATTGGAGTAGATTTCTCAACTATATAGTATTACAACATCTGTACGTGTTTCGTCGGGCGCATGGATGAGCGCAATCGTTCCCAATCGAGTTCCTTCGATACTCAATGCTGATTGCTTGTTGCCTTCAAGTATATTCTAGCCCTTCGGATTTTAAACATTCTCCAAGACAGGTTTGCGATCGACCTTTGAATGCCGCCTAACGTGTCTGTAGGCACAGGCCGATGATCGTTTGGTTCATCATTCGGAGTTTATTTGACTTATAATTCTTTCCTATCCGTTGGTCCATCTGAATCTTCCTTCCCTTAACCTTAACCATGTTTGTGGCTTCTCATCTGTGTGAGCAATTTCTGCTTCCGTTTCATCGTCTAATTGGCCTTGTTAGTCCTCAATATATTCACCTGATTGACATCCGCGCTCTTGTCAATCGGTGAGGACGAACGAAGAGGAGTTTGAGATGGAGTTGAGCAGCACAGGGATAGCGGTATACCTCATGTCACGAGGAAATCTTTCGCAGGCCAACAAATGGTCGTTGCTTGAGGATGTATCTTGCCTGCTCACTCGAAATACCAGGAAAATACCTTGCTGCAAACGAGGCTATTCAACAGGTAAGGAACGGAATCACTTCAGTGACATGAGTACAATCGACTAGCATACAGTTCACGCCAACTGAGCTAGTCACTCAATTAATCTTTAAGCGACTGCTGCTTGGATTGACAGGGTGAGGTCAAATCTGGCGGAATGCCTGTCTTCGTTCTCTTATTCCTGTTTTGGTGAAATTGAATACCTGAAGAGTTCAATATTGCTGAAGCCACAGATAATCTGGATTATGGCACCAAAAAACACGATTGGCAATGGTTGCGCCTATGCGTATATCTGATAATTGAAGTAGCAGCTCTGTAAAAGGCTCGACAATCAACTCCAACGGTTGATCCGGAATCCTTATCGAACATAAATGATTCGTTGACTTCAATGAACAGAAAGTAGAAATCAGCTGAAGGTCAAATTACGAATTAAAAGTTAAATACTTTATGTCTTTTATGTAAATATGATCTATTCTGTATAAAATTGGAACTGTAGTAGATTAATTAAGGTAGTACCGAAAGGTGTAGTGCTGCGCTGGCGGTCCCGTCGGTCCTCTGACAAAGTACAAGAAAAAACATCTGCGCTCAACTTTGTTCCGTCTATCGGCGAAATGGATGAGCATGAGCGCCGTACACCGACAACGGGGTTCGAGCCAGACGACCGGAAGCGTCTCAAGCGATTCCGTCGAATGCTTCTCGACGATGACAAGAAGGATACGGTGCTGAATGTGAACGGCGTACGGGTTCCAGTGCACCATGAAGTACTTGTGGCTTCTTCTCCTATTCTTGCCCGACTCGGCCACAATATCTCCATAACTGATTCCTCGGTGGAAGCCGTTCGTCATTTCGTTCGATATTTGCATGGCGTCGATGTATTCAGAGATGGCGATTTGTCGGTTGAAGAAGCGTTGGAGTTGGCCAACCTATTTCTTAAGTTTGATATAGGTACCGCCGCAACCCAAGCGGCTCATTACTGTCTGCACAAGTTTAAGCCTGAATATCTCAACAAGTTTTGTCGAGTGCTGCAGAACATAAAAGGGATTCGAAAAGAGCTTGCTGAAAAGGTTGCGGTTTACCACGATTCCGTTGACCTGAACTTGGTGGCTATGTCAACTATGCATTTGGTACTCACTTCACTTCGATTAACTGAAATCCAGAAGTTAGTTACAGTCGGAAAGTGGGTCAAATTCAATTCAAAAGACATTGAGATGCAACAACTATTTGGAACCGTCGACTTGGAGTATGCTGGACAGACCGTGAAAAGAATAAACGAACGATTAATGAACAAGAATTGGAAGATCAATGCATTTGAAGAGAAGCTGACCGCAGAAGAAGAGCAGAAAGAAGCACTGTTAGGGCAACTCAAAAAAGGGACGGAAACGATAAATGCCTTAACAATTGCGTTAAACGAAAAGGAAAAAGAGATTATTGCGCTTCAATCTTCGCATCAAGTCGAACTACGTCGACTGAAACTTGCGTTATCAGCACGGGGCAGTTCAGATTCCAGCGAGCCGAGACAATCCTTAAAAGGCAAATCTAGCTTATACCGAACTATGCAAGCGCAAGAAAACAAAACTTCAACGAGAGATATAAACACCTTGAAGTCACCAAGTATTCGTCCGAAGAAACGTATGGTGGAAGCTGAAGTTGGGAAGAATATGCCAAGTGCCGTAGTGGTCGTACCATCCGAGAAAGCTATTGAATGTCCAGAGACCAATGAAGTCACGACTAGACCTATTATAGCAGACGAAAGTGGTGTGACGCATTCCTTGTTCAAAGTTTATGAAGAAGAGGTTACCAAGAATTCTTCTCGCAAGAACGCTCTTGGGAAAGAAATCTTTTATGCTTGTACTAATCCCCATTGTTACAAGGTGGTTTCCTCGAGTTCATCCGAGGATAATGACTCCGACTTTGCTCAACATGAAAGAGAAGGAAAATTCGACTTAGCCTCGTACGATAATGCCAATATCGAAGTGTCAAAGCCACAGTAAAATAATTCTCATGTTGGAAGCGGAACTGATGAGACAGCAGAGAAGGAAGGGGAAGGTGCAAGTGAAGGTGAGGAATTTCAAAAGAAAGGAAAACGTCGTTCATGTTTATCCCAGGCCTTAGTATCTGAACCTGCTCCATTTGTTGTCCCGGCTTGGTTTTCAGATTATGTTTCGAAATTGCAACTTGGGTGGGAACATCCTATCGATGGACAAGTCGAAACAACAATCCTACATCAGGTTCGCGCTATCATTGAACTGCGTTCCATGACTCAGACATCTTTCGGGAAAGAAGCGGGTATATCCCAGGGTACTGCATCTATGTATTTGAGAGGTAAGTATCGAGGTAATCTTCAAAATGTTGAAGAAAAACTTGCGAAATTTGTTCAGAAATATCTCGAACAGAGTCTCGAAGTGAATTCTGAAATCTCAAGATTGTGGCGGCGCCGTCGATCAACACCGAAGTGCTTCTAAAGGAACCGAATGTAAGAGCTGCAGAGAAATTTGATGTGCTGGAGAACCAGCTGCAAGCTCCGGAGAATACCAAACAGAGAGCTTCTTTGTCACCACTACCATCGCCTAGCCATGTACCAGTACCGTTCCCACCACTCGAGAAATTTTAAAGGTATGCATATTACCTCCTAATTCTGAGATGTAAACCTTGCTTTCTCTTCCCTTATTGATAAGAAGCCTGCTGAACTCGAACAAATTCATTCGCTATCCCTTGAAGTATCCGTAAATTTCATGTGCCAAGTCTATATGTTGTGTGTCGTGAATTTTAGTCCTCCTTATCATTCTCTGTGGACTGATTGGATCATCGAAGCGGTTCCGCGTACAACATTCATCTGGGAACATCAGCAAATGAAAGCTCCTCCAGAATACAGTAACAATGATACGCATGCGGACATCCGTGTTACAGAGCGATATCCTCAAGCATGATCTCGGAACAAATCTTGACTCCATTTTACTCACGCCAACTTTATATCACTGTGCGTTCCATTGTCACGACCGTGCGTAGCGTTGGTAGCTCGACACCAGCGGCGCCCGATGACACCGACTGAATAAAACGCATGAAAATTTCTAAGGCTTCATTCGTCTGAAACACGACACGAAACGAGCGCCTGTTTCGCCTCGGCTTCGGCCATAACCGTTTAACTTTCAGAGGGGGATCCTCTGTGGAAAAAAAACGAAGAAGCGCAGTTATGAAGGCTTTTAAAAGTAATACCGGAATGAAGCTCATCACCACCGCGAAACAGCTCGAGCTGGGACTAGTATGCGCGTGCATCAATACCTTGATACGCTCCAGGACGAAGAAGAGGCCTTCGTCGGTAAATATGCCTTTGCTTGCTCGAATTGATTGTGATATGGATCTCACAGATTGCCTTACGTTGTTAATTTGGAGTAGCAAGCTTTACAGAGCCCAGGTAATTGTTTTACAGTTAAAACAGCTTCAGTAAATTAGGGTAAACACGTACTGGTTGTTTTAATTGCAGCGAGTCCTGGGGACGCCATGGCGAGGCTTGATGACGTGATGCACAAAATGTCCAGAAGTAATCGCCACCGAACTCGCTTCAGTTCGTTCACGCGAACGAACATTAATACGGACCAGAACACAAGCAACAGCGCGCTAACACTCGATGACCGTGCTGCTACTCGTCTCGCTTGTAGCGTTTCGTTTCCTGCTTGTTCGATGTCCACAGCGCGTATCGTGGTCACTATAATATGGCATCCTTCCAGGGAGTGTGGTATCTGCCTAGTACATGAAGAATTCGTGATAGTGAACTTTCGAGCTGTTGTAGTGAAATTCGAGTTCCATGCACCGTTCGCAGGCTGCATAGGATAAGATCAATTAGGCTTAATATTTGATTATCGGTCAACATGAGATGAGAATAGTGGCAAATTCGATAGTACCAATACAATTTTTTGGAAGATAGAATAAGGAAAGTAGTACTGTACTATATCGAGCAAGCATTTTGCATCAAGTACTCGAACAACGCAATGCAGGGTGACTCCGATGGTTCGATCTGTTTCTGGTCGTTGGACGTCCGACTGAATGTGTATTGTGTGAGACGCGATAGTCATTTATTTGGGTCTCCTACCATTTTTAGTACGTTTCTTTTAGTGTTTGCGTTTTAGTTTATGATTATCTTGCTATCCGACTATGATTGGTTCTATTAGTATGATGTTTTCTATTCTGTTTGTGGATAAAAAGCGTTCTGGCATGTCTGAAGATAGCAGATCACTCCGGGGAAAAAAGTATCTACTCTAGCCTAAAATGGATCTACAAGATTGGTACCCCCAGCAGGGCATAGAGTCTCCCAGTGATCACAAGTTTCAGTTCGACGGCAAAGAAGACGCAAAGAAGTTCTTCTAGGTGCATGAAAATATGCTAATGAAGGGCAAGACGGATGAAGAGAAGGCAGAAAGGCTGGTAGCACACCTGAATGCGGAGGCGTTCAAATACTACTTCGACCACTTCACGGACGAGGGCGCTCCTACAGATGCAGCCAAGTCGTTCCGGAAGGTCAAGACGGCCCTGTTGGAAAAGTTATCGACAAAAAGGACGGAATCAGAGGCTATGAAAGAAGCGGTGAACCTGACGTACAAGGGTAAAGATGTCAAAGAATTCTTTGTGAGAGCTAGCAAGCTGTAAAAGGGAGCCAAATTCAACGAAGGAACGAAGCACGGGGTGATTATGGAAGCCATACAGTCTGATCAAGGATTGCAACACTTTGTGTTACTGAGGAAAGCAACTACGTTTGATGAAGTGAAAGAGACGTGCTTGGAGTACGCTGAAAATCAGAAAGTGTACTCCTTGCCCAAACAGGTTTCCAGAAACGCTTCTGATGTACTAGATATTGGAACGCATAAGAGAACGCAAGTAACAGACGAGCAGGCTTTGGACTAGATGTACATGTCGTGCAAGAAGTTCGAAGATTTGGCGTTACTCATTACGAAGAGTAATCCATAGCCCAATATTCAAGAAGTAATATGTCACAAGTGCAAGAAGCCAGGTCACGATGCCAGTCAGTGCCAAATGCAAACAGAGCCAGTGAAGTCTTGCAATTATTGTGGAAGGTGTGGTCATCCGGAAGCAGCGTGCTACAAGAAGCAATCAGACGAAGCGAGGGCAAGAAGACAGATCCAGAACACGCAGAAAGTCCAGATATTGAAAAAAAGTTACGGCCCCAGTAGAGCAGAAGGAGAGACCAGTTATGTACGTTTAGGAAGAAGTAAGCGAGCAGAAAGACAAGAAGGTGTTGATGAAACGTTTCGCCTCTGGAGAACTTGCACAGAAGCAAGTCCGCTTTGAAGAAGGGTCCGGCCAAGTTCAAGACCAAGGTCAAGTGTTAGGTGCAGTGATAATCAGAAGAAGATTCCGACGCCCCGTTCACACGCGCAGATTGAGACCCTATGTGGAGCGCCAATAAGGTCCAGACATCTCAATGTGCTGTTGGTTTCGTAACCTTGAGTTACCTGATGGAGAATAATACCACGAGAACTACCGTCGAATTTCGAGTCACTTGCAAGATACACAGGAAGAAAACATAAAAACATAGCACAGAACCAGTAAGGAATACCGAATGCACCAAGTAGATGGAAAAGTTGCAGGGTGCAGTCAAATAGACGCCAAATACGAACCACAAGAGTGCGAGAGTGTAGAAAAATAGAATCGCATATACCTCTGTCATCACTCTCAGACTCCAGACAGAATCAAAGTAGCCATGAGTACCAGGAGGTAGAATCCGAGCCGAAGTAAGCCACCCAGGCAACCGCGGAGTGATTGTAAATGGTGCGGAGTGTGCGGGAAGTACAGAATCTTGCAGTGCTGGACTTTGTCCGAATCGTTCGCCTGGAGTGACGAATGCAGCTACGAAGAAC
>JAAUYH010121887.1_pt1 | contig 11958 bp, 10 predicted proteins | sample 7278061 | NCBI WGS metagenome assembly JAAUYH01 (sample SAMN14350203, study PRJNA611818) | marine sediment metagenome | isolation source: surface marine sediment (0.6m) | place: French Polynesia: Moorea | collected 2018-08 | reverse complement strand
TTTCAAGATAGTTATGCTCAAGCCATGTCTCCTTTAGGACTAGAGCGAGGTATTAAAGGCAGTAGAGCTAAACATACAAAGGTTAAACAATACTATGCTGCGGTCAATAAAGAACCAGATTTAACTCTGGACATGACAACTATTCAACATCAATTAGCAGACCGCCAAAGAGCGATTAAAGAAAAAGAAACTCTCAAACGAACAGCCCAATCACTAGCCAAAGAAAAAGAAGTTTTACAACAACGTCTTAGGGATTTAGAAGTTAGGGTACATACTCAAAATAGAGAACTAGAAAACTGGAAAACTAAATATACAGAACTTGTAAATAAAGTACGAGATTTTCCTCTAGAAAAAGTAGTTTATGAATTGGGATTAAACCCAGATCCAAAGGATAAACATAAATGGCAAAATGAACACCACTCCCTTAACATCACTGGTAGTAAGTTTTATGACTGGAAAAAATTAAAGGGAGGAGGTGGAGCAATTGATTTAGTGATGCAGATTAATAATTGTGATTTTAAACAGTCAGTGGCTTGGTTAAATGACCGTTTTGGGGAAGGAGCAACATTAGAAGCTGTTACTTACAAGACAAGAGAAATTATCAAAGAAAAACCAGTACTTGAATTTACTCCAACAGTTCCAGAAGAGAGTAAATGGCAGTCGGTAAGAAAGTATTTAACTCGCTATCGAAAACTACCTAGTGGTTTGGTAGATAGTCTACATGAACAAGGGTTAATTTATGCTGATGACCAACAAAATGCTGTATTTATTCGTCGCTCTTTGGATGAATCAAAAACAACAGGAGCGACACTTAGAGGTACAGTAGGGGAAGATAACACTTTTAAAGGATTAGCCCCAGGAACAAAGCGAAGTGAAGGATGGTTTTATTTCCCGCAGGGAGGACAATCAAGCGAGCCGATAAACAGAGCCGTGTTAGTAGAGTCTCCGATAGATGCGATGTCTTTTGCGGTGTTAGACCGTAATGATAGTCGAAGAACAATTTACATATCTACTGATGGTGCTGGTCATGTACCTAATGAATTTTTACAGCAGTTAAAGGATGTGGTCATTGCCTATGACAATGACCAAGCTGGTAATTTAATGGCACAAAGAGTTTTATCTCAGTTGCCCAATGCGGTACGCAAAACACCAAAAGCTATTGATTGGAATGAAGAATTGGTGAATCAGTTTAATTGGTTGAAGGAGAGCCGAATTAATCAAATCAAAAGGCAGCCTCAACATGAACAAAAACGGAATAGAGGATTGAGCTTGTAGTTTGAGTTTTGCTACAACTAGAATCAAATAATTCCACGTTTTTGAATTAATGAGGAATGAACATCATTTTTACATTTATAAAAATTGAAAATTATTGACTTCTGGCGGTCATTTGTTTGAATACTAAATAAGATAGTTGAGGAAAAATATTCCAGTCGTGCGCGTATCCTTTATCCTCAGCAAAAATAGTTAAAATATAAGCTGTTTCTCCATCTGAAGTAGTTATATAAGCTGTTTCTTGTCTGGTTTGAGATGTCCAGCCAGCTTTAGCAGCAAAGTAAACATCGTCAGGTAAAGATTGGCTAAAAAAACCTCTAACTGAATTAAAATAGTTAGGGTTTTTTAGATTTCTTTTGTATCTTCTTGTTTTTGAATCTATAGCTAATAAATTTAGCATTTTTTTACTATATTCTGATGAGACAGATTGTCCTGTAGCAATTTCATACATTAATCGGCTAGCTTGCTGAGTAGAAATTTTGTTACGAATTGGTTTTTCGGGATTTTCTCTTATTTGCAAATCTCGACCTTTAGGTTTATAGAGATTTATATAAGGAATAGGAAAAGTTTTTTGACTTAGATTGATATTTTTGTAATCTGCTGAACTGAAAAATCGGTTGACTTTTTCTCTGTTTGCTTTCCATTCTTGAAAATCTTCTGGTTCTAGTTGAGTACCAGACCGAGTATCAGTTATTAGGTCGAGAATTCTGCTGGCTGATTCATTGTCTGATTTTTGAATGGTATCTTCAATATCAGTTTTGAATAAGACTTCATCATCGATTTCTCCTGCTTGTAGTTTGGCATATAGCATCACCATCCAAAAGAACTTAACCACACTTGCAGGATATCTTAGTTTTTCTTGCTGATATTCGCCAAATTCGCCAGTATTAACATCAATTAGACTAATAGACAGTGGTTTTATTGGTTTGCCTTTTCTTTGAGCCAAATTAACAACTTCATCAACGATCTTCTGTAGTTTTTTGCTCTGTTGTAGCTCTGCATAATTTTTAATGTTATAGGTCAATTCAGGATTAACTGGCTCAACTTCTGCTTGAACTGTAGTTTCTATTTGTTTTTTTTCCTCTGAAGGCAAATTAACTGAAGAAACAGGGGGTTCTAAAGTTGATAAAGAATTCTTGTGTAAGGTAAAATTATCAATAGCTGTAAGCAAAATACTACTAACCACAGCAACCATTGCGATAAATCTAGTGTTATTTTTTTGTTTTTTAGCTAATTTCTGTTTTTTTTCTTGTTCAGTCTTTAATTGATTAATAAATTGTTCTAACTCAGTATTTTGAGTTTTCAACTCTTCTATAATTTGCCAAGCATTAGCTAGTTCAGATGCCAATTTATGAGTATTAAATTCTGTATTTTTTGATTCAGATTGATGTTTATTATGCACTGCAAAAACCTAATTATCTTGTTTTAATTTTTTTTACAGTGTTATAATCTTCAATCTTCCACTGTCCATTTTCAGATACTAGGTTATAGCGAACTAAACGAGTATCAAAAGCGGTGTTGCCATCATTGATTACTTTATTATTCATATAGAACGTGCGCTGTTCTGTGACAACAGCGTCGATAGTCGCTCTATCTCCACTAGCAATAAATTCTTCTACAGAGTCAACACTTTGCACGCCATATTTGTAATAAGCATTATTATTTCTCAGCCAATTTACCGAACCAACATTATCTTGATACTTTTTGTCAGTTTGATACTTTTTGAGTAGCTGTAGATCGAAAGGATAAGCGAAAATTTTCCGTTTAGCATTTTGCCAATTATTGATTAGATCTACTGCCTTTTGCTCAGTAAGAGTATTAGAGATATTCTTTTGAGTATTGATAGAAGTATTTCTTCTTTGTACGGAACTGGTTTTACTACTTGAAATAGAATTTTCTTTACTACTTGAAGAAGAAACACTTGGTGATGGATTGCGCGTTACTACAAGTCCAATAAGAATAGCAGCACCAATCAAACTACCAATAATTAAAGAATCGCGCCAATCTCTTTTATTAGTAGAAGATTTTATTTCTGAAACACTTTTAGTATTTGTTGCAGTAGTAGAAAATAATTCACAATTTTTTGGTACTTTATTTTCTTCTTTTAAAGTAGTTAAAGTAACATCTCGTAGTAACTCAGCTACATCTGTTTTACTAAATTCTTCTGCATATCTGAATGCTGTCCAACTATCATTATCTTCTATATTAGGATCTGCATTGTTCTCTAAAAGAAGTTTAACCATGGCAACATTACCTTTGTAAGCTGCGTGCATTAAAGCAGTCTGTCCATTATTATCTTTCAGATTTATATCAGTACCAGCATTAATTTGAGATTTAAGCTCGGCGATATTACCACTTATAGCAGCAGTAATCAGTTGATTATTAGACATAAGAACTATATCTATATATATATTTGTTAATATATATATAGTTCCCACAATCTCAATGTAAACAAACAATTACATTTGAATTAATTGATTTTCTTAGCTGTTACCACTAACCATTTTTCTGATTCAGTATTCCAAGAAAGATTTATATTTCTAGATTCAGAAGCCACTTTTCCATTCTGCATATAGTAAGTTAAATCAACTCTAACAATTGCCTGTTTGTTATTATTATCTATACTTTTTATATTTCTAAACTCAATTCTTTTAACGGTTTTCCACCAACTTTCATAAGAATTGTAGCCATTAGAAAAAATTGCTTTATTGTTACGCAGTTGAGGAGATAATCGATTCCAAGCATCTTTATATTGTTGCTTATTAATTAACGAGTATTGCTCGATTACTGCTTGTTCTGGTGATATTCTAGAATTAGATGCTTGATTCGATGGAGAAGATTTAGGAGGAGAAGAAACAGGTTTAGTAGTTGAAATATTGTTATTTGATGTATTTGATGAAGTATTTGAGTTTGAAGGTTTGGTGTTGGTAGAAGTAACTTTATCCGACTGAGGAGGTTTAATAGTCAGAAAACCAATAATAATAACCCCAGCAATAGGAAGACCTATCATGGCAGAATCGCGCCAATCTTTACTCATCTTTAAAAGTTTAGTTGTCTAAGGGATAATTCTTTATGAGTTCGGTGGTGAACCAGAAATATTAGAGCGATTACGAGCTTCCATAGCAGCGTTTTGCTCTTTCTTTACTCGTTCTTTTTCTTTTTCTTTTTGAAGTTTTCCGTATTCAGCTATTGGTTTGTAAACTTCTTTGACTGCTTTAATACTTGCTTGAGTTGAGTTATTAGAATCAATTGGAGTTGAATCTTGTTTATGTAAACCCATAACAGACGAAACAATACCTGCACCAGCCACTACTGTTGTAAATAGTCTGTTTAATATGGGAGGAATTAATTGTCTCCTCTCTACAAGAGTTTCTGCTATTTTAATTTGACGATCTATAACAGCTATATTTTGTTCTAGGTCTTCTTCTGCTCTTCTATATGTAGCTGATAAATCTTCAAACAATGGTTCAAACTGATAGTATTGATCGTCTTGCCAAGTGCTACGGAGGTTATCCCATTGATTAAGAACCTCGCGCCACTCTTGCTCAAGACTCTTTTGAAATTCCTGAAGCTGATTTAAGAAATCTTCTGCATCTTCAATTTCAAATGATGTTTGTCTTGACATGATTAATTTGTTTTAACTGTGATATTTATAAATCTGCTAATCCAGATGCTAATTTTTGCTTTCTTTGGTCGTCAATCTGAATTTGCTTTTGAATAAAATCCATGTACTTCTCACAGTCTTTTTCTGCTTCGCTATAAGTAGAAGATAGTTTGTCAAACAGGGGTTCAAATTTTTCGTATTGTTTGTCTAGCCAAACGCTTTCTAAATTTTTCCATTGATTTAAAACGCTTGACCATTCTTGTCTTTGAGTTTCATGATATTGCTTTAGTTGATTCAGTAAATCTTCTGCGTCTTGTCGTTCAAAAGATGTTCTTGCCATAACTTATACCTCGCTGTTGTTGTCTTCAGTATGTGCCTTCAAATTCTTTGACGATTTCGTTGAATTTATTCAACCATTCAATTGCGTCTTCTCCCGCCTCTAAAGCTTGGTGAACCGAACGATTTGTTTCTTCAAAATCTTTGGTGAATTGTTTTTTGTTGTTTCCCTGTCCATCCTGCCAAGATTCATCGCATTTAGACCATGCGTGCAAAACTGCTTGGAATTGATCGCTGGTTGATTCTTGGAAACGCTGCAAAACTTCAATAAATTTTTCTAGTTCTTGTTGATCTACATCAATATCTCTTGCCATTTTTTTCTCCTTTTTGGTAATTAACGTTGTTTTAGTCGCTTGCCATATTCTTCAAGTTCTTCTGGAAGAGGTACAGCATAAGGTTTGAATTTTTCCAAACCATTAGTGGTAGATTCGTCGCGGAAATAAGCTCTTAAATCTGGTAAATTTTGAGCGTTGTTTTCTTTAAATAAATCTTGAGAATCTTTGGCTGGCATTTTTAAACCAATACGAAGATCTAAATTTCCTAGCCAGGAACGAACTTTGTCTGCGGTTAATTGTTCAAGAGTTTTCATGTTGTCCACCCATAAAATTGTATGAATACCTAATTCTGACCCTTGAGATATCAGTTTTTCCAGTTTTTGGGCATCTTCAGATAATTCGTCTCCTCGACGACCAGATATAGGACGTAAGTTCTGAGCGCGATTTATACTTCCTAAAGCATAGATAAAGAACAAAGGCGAAGGAGGTTTAGAATCAAATTCATCGGGATGTTCATCTCGTGCTGTCTGGCGTTGCTCTAACTCTACATAGGTTTGTTTTAGAATTTCCTCAGCTTTTTTAATTCGGTTATCTGGATCTGGAAAACGCTTTCCTAATGTAATGTCAAACATAGAGTCAAAGTTATCTCTAAAGTTTTGACACATTTCGATCCAATGATTATCTTCATCTTGAGCCAGATCGATGATGTTGAATTGTGCTTGTTTGGGTTTATAGCAATGAATGAGACTAATTAAAATTCCGCCTAAGATTCCAAAAATTGTTTCTTCTGATGTACCAACTATAAGCATATTGCTACGAGAACGTCGGCGAAAGATTGCTTTGGTGTGATCGCCTATCTTCATCGCTTCTCCTAACCAAGCAACCCCTGGAGATTCTTGAGCTACCCAATCCCGATCGTTGACGACTTGTTTGTTTAAGTCTTTGGATGATAGCCATCGATCCATTTGGGAGAGTTGAACTAACTGTCGATTGTGACTTAACTTAGTTGGCTTTGAGCCATTAAAAAGGACTAAAGGTTCTCTTCTTTGATAGTTTCTTTGTTTGGCTACTTTTTGGATATGTCTCAAGGTATCGATTCTAGTTTCGAGAGATATGTCAGCTACCTGACCAATATCATTACGAGATTTTCGACCAAAATCGCAGTTATAAATAACTTTCCCAGGACGGTCTGCTAAATCTATAGCGTCAGTATTTCCCTCAGCTAAAACCGAAGCAGCAGTTCTTTTATCCATCTGTTGTGCCATCCGTAATTCGATATAAGAGTAAATACTCGAATTCATATTGGAAACGTTGGGAGATTGAGAAGCGATTAGCAAATGTATGCCAAACGCTCTACCTCTGCGAGTTATGTCTTCATATATGCCGTTGAGTTGTCGTGTGATATGATCGCTCTCCTTGAACATATATTGAAACTCATCAATCACCACTAAAACACGAGGCATTATTTCCTTGGTTTTTTTACGATATGTCTTAATATCGCTCACTCCAACATCTTTAAATATGCTGCCTCTTTTGTCTATTTCTGCTTGAACGTGCTGAAGAACGCTTAAGCCAAATTCGCGATCGCTTTCAATGGAAATTACTTTAGCGTGAGGTAGAGCATTCGCTTCGTTCAGTTCTTCATCGGCATTGTTATTGTCAGACTTGTCTGGATCGACATAGATTTGAAACTCTACTCCTTCTTTAAAATCAAGGAGATACATTTCTAATTCATCGGGTGAATAGTTTATTACCAGACTATTAATAATGGCGTGGAGGGTATAACTCTTACCTGCACCTGGTTTACCTGCTAATAGTCCATTACTAACAACTTGACCGTCATCATTTTCGCCCATCCAAAACTCTAGTCTGTCAATAGCTCCCGCTATACCAATAGGAGCGCGTATTTCTTTACGACTATCAAATGACCACTCCTCACCTGTCGGATATAGTTCTTTGAAAGGAACGGTTTCAGTTTTGATATTTTTAGCAGCTTCAGTAATTTTTTGTGCTATTTGATTAAATTGCTCGTTAGAAGGCGTAACATCTAGCTCAATATCATTAGCAAGACCATTAGGTAGTGCAGTCGTAAAAAGTGGAATATTCTCACTGTAGTTTTTTGATGGTTGCAAAACCCTACAGTAATCATGAAAAACTTGATAATCAAAGCTACGGGGTTTTTCTAAGGTTTCATCTATATGAATAACTGCGTAAACACCCGCTCTTGCACCATTGACTAACAAACTCTTGAGGTCTTCCCAGGATTTATTATCGAAGAAAGTAGGAAAATCAGTAGCAAATAAATAATGATAGGCTTGTTTGACATATGCTTCTTTGTTAAACTCGTCAAGAGTCTCATAATGCTTTCCAAGATAGTTTTGAATAACTTGTTCGATATGCAAGTTAAGACTGCGTAACTGCTCTTGAATATCATCACCACGAGTATAGGTTTTTAAACCACGAATTTTTTCAGGTAAGTTTTTAAAAGGAAAATTGTTACCCATACCTACAGGATCGAGGAATATCCCTTTTAGTTTAAGGACGGGAAAAGTTGCGATCGCTCTTAGAGCTATGGATTGGATAGCTGCTAATGCTGCCTCTCTGGATGCTGCGTCGTTGCTGAAAATAGCAATATGTCCAGGCTGATGTATGTTAGAATCTGCTGATGAAGCGCGAATAGGAATTATGGCAGGAAAATCACTTTTTTTAAGGTGATTTAAAGTTCCTATACTATGAAATTCACCGATTCTGATAATGTCTGGAGCAATTCCGCTCATCTGTGGACGATAATTTTCAAAGTTTTTTTCATTAGGAGTCCATCTAAGATCGTTCCAAGGTAAAGAAATTAGACGAGGGGGAGTATCTTGAGAATAATCGGTTAAACCATCTAAATTATTTCTTAAGTTAGTTAGTTTCTTATTCTGTCGATCCCATTCCTCTTCAAGCAAACGGGGAGCATCTTCTGTTGCTTTTTGTCTGGCTAACTCAGTGTAAGCTGCAACTTTTGAAAGTTCTAATTCTGCTTGAGATAAATACTGTTTATATTGTTGCTCTTTTTCTACTTTTAATTGGGATATTTTATGTTCTAGTTGGGCTGCTTCAAAAGCAATTTGTTTTTTAAGACGAATTATTTGATTTTTTTTATCTTCTTCAAATTTTACTTTTTGTGCTTCTATTGCATTTTCTATTTCTAAAATTTTAACTCTTAATTCATTAATATCTCGCCCTAATTGAAATCTTGACCGAATTGACTTAACAAGGTTCATGTTTTTAGTTCATTCAAAAATATAGAGTTTTAGTTTTTATTTGTGTTAAAAATCAATATATACTATTCACGACGTAAATAAAGTATAATTGCTGATGAAATTATTACGGGAATAAGATGTTTAAACAGTAATGCAGACACAATTGCTACCACAAGAAGAATCGTTAGATCATAAAGGATTTCATTTTTAACCAGGGATGTGCTAAATATTGTGCTGTCGAGTTTAGATTCATTTAATATTAAATCATGTTCCAATCTTATAATTTCTTTGTCATTAGAAGGCAAACTATTTTCTGTAGTACTTAATTCATGCTTAAGGCTTTCAATTGTGTTGTTTGATATTCTGATATTATTTTTTTCTTCCTCTTCATTGTGAACTAAAAAACTATGACATTCTAATGCTAGATTATGAAGATAACTAACTAGCATTTCTACTTTATTTTTTTCTATTTGAAAAAACGATATGGTATTACTCTTTGATGAACTTGATATATTATCAACTCCAATTTTCTTACCAAAACTATATGCCTCTTGGAGCTTTTTATCATGCCATTGATAATCTTCTTTAGCTTGAAAAAGCTCTCTATTTTTCAAGTCTAATCTCGCTAATAATGAATAATATTGCTCAATAAGTATATTGTCGGAATTATATGTAGAATAATCAGCCTCTATTCCATAACTAAGAGGTTTGGTCAACTCTTGTTCTTGCGAAGATTTATCTTCAATATCTATACCAAGCTGTTTTAAACGTAATTTTACTTTTTCGTAATGATTGATATCTTCTTTTGCCAGACTAATTTCTGCTGACTTGTAAAGATCGTTTATAGCTTCTTGATACTTTCCCATAAAACCATAAGCATCACTTCTATATAAATAACTGCTATATTCATCTGGTTTGTATTGAAGATATATACTAAAATCCTCAATAGCTCCTATGTAGTCATTTGAATTATTTTTTGCTATTGCTCTAATAAAATATGTGATTATTCTATGAGGTTCTTCTTCTGGTATAAGATTATTGATTACAAAATCCAGGTCTTCAATTGCTCTTTGAGATGAACCTTCGTCATCTATAAAAAATGTTAATAAAGTTCCTCTTCTGTAGCGAGCAGTAGAATCATTTGGATTGATTAATATTGCTTTATCATATTCTGCAAGAGCTTCATAGTATCTCTTAATTTGATTTAGACATTCACCAAGCTCCAAATGAATCATAACAGCAAGAGCTTCATTTACTTGACCTGGATATGATTCAAAAATACCCTTATATACATTAATGGCTTCTTTAAAATATTCTAAACCTTGTAGGCTGTATCCTTTTAGATATAGTATCCAAGGGGAAGCACTTCCTTGATCTATAATGTTCTCAAAATAAGAAAGAGCGTTTTCAAATTCACCTCGATCTGCAAGTATTTCCCCTTTTAAAAGCTGTATATCTAAATCATCTGGACATATATTTAGTACTTTTTCAATAGATATTAAAGCTTCATCTAATCTCTGCAATTCAAATAAGATTTTACTTTTCTCAAACCAAGGTTGATAATCATGAGGATTATTTTCAATTGCTTGCTCTAAAATAGCAAGTTTTTCATTGTAATCAGTTGCTACAGTCATCGAATTAATTTGTGCTTTGGATATTTCTAACTTTTAGAGCATCTTTCAGACTTTCAGACTCTATCTATCGAAAGTGCCAAAAAATTTTAATAGCTAATATTTATTTTGATATTTAGATGTAGACAACAACACACCCTTCAATCCTGCCTTTGTAGAAAGACTTCCCATTAACAAAAATCTCACCAATATCTGGTTTTAAATTAAAGTGGGCATCGTCTTCATTATGCGTCTATTCGTCTTTCGTCTGCACACCCAGCCAACAGAGCACTGAATATTACTCCCACTTTTTCACGCTTCATGGGTCTGCTAGTTTGTTCGTGAATTGCTCTTACAGTGAACATTGGCTAACTCCTTAGATGGATGAATTTTCTAGACTACATTCTTAATAGTTCCCCAAAACCACTAATTGTTAACAAGCTTGTAACCTATTAGGCAAATAGTTAATTTCTATAGCAGTATTAAACTGTGCAAAACCGATAAAAGTGAAATTATACTGGACGAGTTGCTGATGGCAAAAAGAATCGACTAAAGATGTTAAATTCTGATTTTGACTAGAAAAAACAAGTAGCCTTATGTAAGGATTTAGGTGTCAAATACCAGTATTATAGAGATTTTTAGCAAAAAGTTAGAATAAAATCAATCAAAATGGGATTAGATATCTACTTTTCAGTGTTTAATGGAAAAACTGGCGAAGAGAGCGATATTGATGTAGAAGGAGATAAGCGTGGAAGATATCGCTATCAAAAGATGCTATTGGCAATATCTGAAACTGGTTGTTCTGGCTACCCCATGACAAAAATCTCTCTGGAGTATTTAAAAAAGAATTATTACTATTGGCAAGAAAAATATAATTCCAAGTACGACCCTCTAGAGTACATAGAATATGGTTATAAAACTTTAGATGATTTCATTGTTTTTGAATATGTATACGAAAAAAACCATAATTTTAACGAGGAAGTAGCATGGTCTTTAAAGAGTGAATTACAGAAGTTAATTGAAATACTAGGTCAATACAAGCAAATATATCCCGAAACAGATTATTCTTGGGTATTATGCGAAGGGTTAAAAAAAGGTTTTGAACTAGCTTTAAAGACCGAAGGTTATGTGACTATGACCATTAGTTATTAGAGGTGTTGTTTTTCCCTGATGCTAGGAATTTCAGCCCCTTTGATCAAACAGTGTTTCTCAAAAGTTTATCCCAAGTAAAATGGGCTTTCTCCACCGTTTGGACAAAGTTTATTAAGTTATATCTGCATTACCAAGATTTTTTGTCCAAACTCTGACCCATCAATGGGCGTACTGTGTGAACGAGCGCAGCGAGGCGAAATCGCGCAGTGAAACGTAGCGGTGGAGCTAAAGAGAGAGATTTTTAGTTAAATATTTTTCTCTGACTAATTTTGTCCCAATTTTTGCCACTAATTTTAGTGTTCAATGCCCTACCAATAGAGGACATTGCTATGAGTAATCATACTTGGTTTTGTTCCTCAATTAGAAACCGATACCCGATTAATTTTCCTGCTACTGACTTCTTTCTGATAATTCCATTCTCTATTAGTTTTCTGATGGAACGGGAGACATTAGAGCTATCTACA
>JAAUYH010140048.1_pt1 | contig 11961 bp, 13 predicted proteins | sample 7278061 | NCBI WGS metagenome assembly JAAUYH01 (sample SAMN14350203, study PRJNA611818) | marine sediment metagenome | isolation source: surface marine sediment (0.6m) | place: French Polynesia: Moorea | collected 2018-08 | reverse complement strand
GGCTCTTCCGACCCCCCCAAGGTGTGGGTCATGCGTGGCTGCACGGTGTTTCCCTCTCCTCGGGGTGGGTTGTGTAGGCTTGGCGAGGCCGCCGGCCGAGCCCTAGCCGGATCTGGGTGAGGGGGCTTGCGCAAGCCTGACCGGAAGAGGCGCTATCGCCGGTCGGAGAGGTTGCGGGCGACCTGCAGCAGGGCCTTCTGGAGCGCCTGGCGCTCGCCTCCGGACAGTCCGTCGACCGCCAGCCGGTTGACCTCGTCCTCGAACGGCATCAGCGTCTTGCGCAGCGCCGAGCCCCTTTCAGTCAAATGGATGTTGATCTTGCGCCGGTCGCGGGTGTTGCGCACGCGCCGGACCAGATTGCGCCGCTCCATGCCGTTGAGGGCCGCAACCGTGGTCGGTTCCATCATGCCGACGCGCTGGCTGAGCTCGCGCTGGGTGAGGCCGTCCTCCTCCCACAATGCCCGCAGGAAATACCACTGGCCGATCGTCACGCCATGGCCGCCGATCCGGTCGGCCAGGGCGCGGGAGAGAGAGCGCTGTGCGTCACGCAAAAGTTGGGCGACATCGTCGCCCACATCTTCCAATTTGACCACGATGCCGGTCGTCATTGATCAATGTCTCTTATCGAATCGAATGCGGCCTGGTGGCTTCACAACTAATAATCAATATGCCGGCCACCCCTCAACTTCAATAGCAGCGGGCGGCGAATGCGATAACTCTTCGTCGATACACCGGAAGAATCCACCAAAACTTAGATTGCGAAGTAGAGTGATAGAAAATTACAACGCTCGATCATTTTCCTATCTTTGCCCCGCTCGAAAAAGTCGACCTATGGGATTCTCGACCGGACCTGTAGTCGTCCAGCTATAAAACCTGCGATTGTCGACCGGAAGGGTTTTGCTGTATTGGCGGCATGCGATTATTCATCCGGGTTATATTTGATTGATTCAACCAGTGGATGCGCAAAATTGTCGCACCTTCGCTGTTTGGTCTTGATAGGGTTCGGAAGAATGCTTTCGCGGACCTCGCAATGCGGGAGCCGGCGCAGGCCGAATGCCATCCGCGCCGCGACGTGTCACAGTGCCGGCTCGCATGGATAATGCACCGGATGCAAGACCCTTGGGGATGCGGGAGCGGAGAATGCCTCGGGATGTGACGATCGCTGCCACGCAGATGGCATGCGGAGCGAATCAGGTCGAGAACCTGGAACGCGCAGCCGGCCTGGTGCGCCGGGCCGCGGAGGCGGGCGCTCAGATCATTCTGCTGCAGGAGCTCTTTGCGACGCCGTATTTCTGCAAGGACCAGCGCCAGGACCTGTTCGCGCTCGCTACGCCGGCAGAGGCCAACCCCGCCATCGAGCGGATGCGGGAGCTGGCCGCCGAGCTGCAGGTCGTCCTGCCCGTCAGCTTCTTCGAGCGCGCCAATGCCGCCCACTACAACTCCCTCGCCATGGTCGACGCCGATGGCAGCGTCCTGGGGATCTACCGCAAGGCGCATATCCCCGACGGGCCGGGCTACCAGGAGAAGTTCTATTTCAATCCCGGTGATACCGGCTTCCGGGTGTTCAAGACGCGCTACGCGGCCCTGGGCTGCGCCATCTGCTGGGACCAGTGGTTTCCGGAATCGGCCCGGATCATGGCGCTGAAGGGCGCCGAGCTGCTTCTGTATCCGACCGCGATCGGGTCGGAGCCGCAGGACGCCACGCTTGACAGTCGGGATCACTGGACCCGGGTGATGCAGGGCCACGCCGGCGCCAATGTGATGCCGCTGGTCGCGGCCAACCGGATCGGCGAGGAACGGGGCGAGAGCTGCGCGATCACATTCTATGGGTCCTCCTTCATCGCCGGGCCGACCGGCGAGATCGTCGCCCAGGCCGGGCGCGACGAGGAGGCGGTGCTGACGGCCAGCTTCGACCTGGACGCCATCGCGGCGATGCGGGCCTCGTGGGGCGTGTTCCGCGATCGCAGGCCCGACCTCTACGCGCCGCTGCAGACGCTGGATGGCGAAACCGGCTGATGGCGCCTGCCAACCGCCGACTTGCGGAACCCGGCGCACCCCGCCTTACTAGGTGGTTGTCCACACTGGGCGGTTGCGTTCGCCCGACGGGCCATACGGAACATGTATCGACGCCATGACCGCCAAGGCACAGACCAACGACAAGCCGGTCCACCAGCGGATCAGCGAGGACCAGACGGCCGAACTGGCCGACATGTTCCGGCTGATGGCCGATCCCAGCCGGCTGAGGATCACCCTGTTCTGCCTGGACGCGCCGAAATCCGTCGGCGTGATGGCCGAAGCGCTGGGGCTGTCGCCGTCATTGGTGAGCCACCATCTCCGGCTGCTGCGCGCCAGCCGGCTGATCCAGGCAGAGCGCCGCGGCAACCGCGTGTTCTACATGGTCACCGACGAGCATATCCGGCGCACGCTGACCGACATGGTCGATCACGTCGCGGAATCGGAACCGGAAGGGGAATAAGGGCAGCGATCGCTTCCGGCCGCTGCCCTGTTCGATCAGTCGCTGTCGGCGGGATCCGCGTAGCGACCGGTATCGGAATCCACCGAATCGCTGTAGCGCTGCCGGCGCTGCTGCCGGCGGCCATTGCCGGCCGGGTCGGCATAGCGCCCGGTATCCGCATCGGTCGCGCCGGTACCGCCGCCGCCCGCCGGATCGGCATAGCGGCCGGTGTCGCTGTCCGTGTAGCCGCTTCCGCGACCGCCGCGAACCGGGTCGGCATGGCGGCCGGTATCGGCATCCGTCAGCGCGTGGCTCGGCGTCGATGACAGGCCGGTCGCGACCGCTGCGGCGCCCACCACGCCGTGACCCGCAATCGTCAGCAGCTTCCGACGCTTCATCTTCGGCGACGTCACGATGGCGTCGTCGGTCAGCGTCTCGGTAGCCTTCCGACCCGATTTGGTCTTCGAACTCTTGGACATTTCTTTTCTCCTCGGGCGCCCTCTCGGAACGGGCCGGAACACAAGCACCGGGGCCGCGGCCAGCCAAACACAGGCCGGCATGGTCCCAGCTTGGGCCTAACAATCTCCTAATTCGGTCGCGTCAATACGCGGAACGCGGCCGATTTCCGGATTCAGGGGCGTTGCCGCCCTACCAGTACTCGGAAACCGGCTCCTTCCCGGTGAACTCGGCAACGCGCCGTCGTGTCGAGCCCGTGGTGCCGTCCGGCAGGGCATCGAGTGCGAAGAACCCGACCTCGGCGATCTCCGCCGACCGGCTGTCGGTCTTCCGCCATTCCCGGCTGACGAACAGCGCCACGTGGTCGCAGCGATAGCGGTTGAAATTGGCGTAGACGCCGAACAGCCCGTCGAGCGATTCGATCTCGATCGCCCCCTCCTCGCGCGATTCCCGGATCGCCGCCTGTTCCAGCGTCTCCCATTTGTGCACGCCGCCGCCGGGCAGGAACCAGCCGGGACGATAGCTGTGGCGCACCAGCAGAATCCGCTCCGTGTCGTCGATGATGAGGGTGCGGACCCCCAATGTCCGGGGCTTGCGAACCAGCAGGTAGGCGTTCTGGAGCAGGAACGCGGCCCGTGGCAGGGGCGTGCGATGCAGCAGGTCGATCCAGGCGCTCATCGGATCACATGGCGTCACCGGCATGACCGGTGTCAATGCGCATCGACAAATCATCGACTACGGCTCAGCGACCGCACCAATCCGGGGGTCAGCGATGACCGGAAGAAACGCACTCGCGGTCCTCATGACCGCGCTATCCATCCTTGCCGCGCCCCAGGCCGGGTCTCAGGAGGCGGTCTTCGCCATGGACGAGGATGTCTTCGCCGCCGGCGGGACCCTGCGCGTCACCGGAACGCCCGGCGGCGATCTGTTCGCGGCGGGCGGCAGCGTCGACGTGATGGCCGACGGCGCGCGCGACCTCATCGCCGCCGGCGGACAACTGACCGTCGAGGGAACCGTAGGCGAGGACGCCATCCTGGCCGGCGGCAACGTGACGCTGCTCGGGCGGGTCGAAGAGGACCTGATCGTCGCCGGCGGTCAGGTCCGTGTGAACCGGCGTGCAAGCATCGGCGACGACCTTCTGATCGCCGGCGGCAACATTGCGGTCGACGGCACGGTGGCGGGCGACGTCGTGATGGCTGGCGGACGGCTGGCGATCGGCGGCGAGATCGGCGGCGACCTCCGGGCGGCCGGCGGGCGGCTTGAAATCCTGCCCGGCGCGCGGATCGGCGGATCGGTGGATTTTCGCGGCCGGGAAGCACCGACCGTGGCACCCGATGCGATCATCGGCGGAGAGGTCGCCCACATCGCCGAACGCGGATTTGGCGACCGCTGGAGAGATCACCGGGGCCTGGGGTGGGGCGGCCGATTCGGGCTGGCCATCGCCATGATCGCGGCCGGCATCGTGGCGATACTCATCGCGCCCCGCTTCATCTCAGACGGCGCACAGCGGTTGCGCGAGCGGCCGTTCGCCAGCGCCCTGATCGGCCTGGCCATGTTGGCCGGCATTCCGCTGCTTGCGGTCCTGCTGATGGCCACGGTGATCGGCATTCCACTCGGCGCAATCGTGATGACGCTCTACCCGGCCACGCTGTTCGCCGGATTCGTCATCGCGGCCTTCGCCCTGTCCGAATGGGCCCTTCGGCGCCGGATTCCATCGCCCACACCCCTTGCGCGCTTCGGTTCGTTCGCCGTCGTCGTCGTGCTGCTGGTTCTGGTCTACGCGATCCCGTGGCTCGGCGGCTGGCTGGTGCTGGCGACCCTGTTGCTGGGACTCGGCGCGCTGGGGCAGGCTTTGTTTGCTGCGCGCGGCAACCGGCTTATGGCATCCTAGCCCGGCCGTTCGGGCTAGGATGCGGAGGCAGGATTGATGAGCATTGCGGAATTCGCCGGGGACCGTCGGGCCATCCCGGTGGCCCTTGCACTGGCCGTCATCGTCGCGATCGCAGGCTGCGCCAACGTCGTCATCACCGAACCGCGAACGACACCGCCGCCTACGGCCGCCAGAACGGTTCCCTTGGAGGCGGCCCCGCCGGTCCGGCACCCGCGCGAATCCCGGCACCGCACCTTCATTTCCGAGGGTATTCCGGCGGAATACGTCAACCGGACCAACCCGCTGCCGCCATCCCAGGTGGAGACCGAGGCCGGCGGCCGACTCTATTCGGCCAACTGCGCCGGCTGTCACGGGCCGCTGGGGACCGGCGACGGCGAGTTCGGCCGTGATCTGACCCTGCCGCCGGCGGTGCTGTCCGCCATGGTCGGCCAGCCCTACTCGGTCGACCAGTACCTGTTCTGGGCGATCTCGGAAGGCGGCCTGCGGTCGGGATCACAGATGCCGGCCTTCAAGGCCACGCTGAGCAGCCGTGAGATCTGGCAGATCGTGCAGTACATGCGCGCCGGCTTCCCGGCGGTTTCCGCTTCGTCCGGCTAGCCGGCTGCTGAAACAGGGTCACCTCCGGCCGATGGGCCATCCTTCGACAGGCTCAGGATGAGGTGAGTTTGTTCTACCGTACTGCAAACCTTAACAATACTTCACCCTCATCCTGAGCTTGTCGAAGGATGAGCCTGTCGCAGGGCGAGGGTGGCCGCCGGCACGCTTTCAGTGCCCTGCTAGCCGTCGATCATCGCCGTCAGCGTTTCCAGGAGATCGGCCTCCGCCGCCGGCTTGTCCCAGCGGATGCGATGAATGCGCGGGAAGCGCATGGCGACGCCGGATTTGTGACGGGTGGAGGGGTGCACGCTGTCGAAGGCGACCTCCAGCACCAGCTCCGGCTTGACCTCGCGCACCGGGCCGAACCGGTTGGTGGTGTTGTTCCGCACCCAGCGGTCGAGCTGGCCGAGTTCCTCGTCGGTGAAGCCGAAATAGGCCTTGCCCACCGGTACGATCTCCCACCCGCCGCCCTCTGCCGCCGGCCGCCAGGCGCCGAAGGTGAAATCGGAATAGAAGGAGGAGCGCTTGCCGTGGCCGCGCTGGGCATACATCAGCACCGTGTCGAGGGTCAGCGCGCCGCGCTTCCATTTGAACCACGGCCCTTTCGGCCGTCCGGCGACATAGGGGCTGTCCCCGCGTTTCAGCATCAGCCCCTCGATGCCGCGGGCCCGCGCGCCCTCCCTTAGGTCCGACAGCTCCGACCATTCCGCAAACGGGACCAGAGGCGACAGGTCGGCGCGGTGCGGCCGGATGCGCTCGCACCACGCCTCGAGGCGCGCCCGGCGCCGATCGAACGGCAGGTCGCGCAGATCCTCGCCGCCGTCGAACAGTATGTCGTAGAGCCGCACCCAGGCCGGATTGTCGGCCAGCATGCGCGCCGTCACGGTCTTCCGGTTCAGCCGCTGCTGCAGATCGTTGAACGGCGCCACCTCGCCGTCCCGGACCACCAGCAGCTCGCCATCCAGCACCGCATCGAAGTCCATGGCCTCGATCAGGTCCGGAAAGGCGCGGCCGATATCGTCGCCGGTGCGGGAGAACAGCCGCCGCTGGCCATCGCCCCGGGCCGCGAGCTGGACCCGGATCCCGTCCCATTTCCACTCCGCCCGGTAGGCATCCGGCTCCATGGCCTCGAGCTGCGACTCGTCCAGCGGGTTGGCCAGCATCAGCGGGCGGAACACCGCCCGCTCGCCGATCCGCGGCTTCTCGGCGTTCCCCTCCAGCCAGGCGAACAGGTCCAGATAGGGCGGTTCCAGCCCGTGCCACAGCTCCTCGATCTCCGCCACGTCCTGGCCGCCATGGGCGGCGAGCGCGGTCTTGGCGAGCCGGGCCGATACGCCGACCCGCATGCCGCCGGTGATCAGCTTCAGCAGCGCGAAGCGTTCGGTCGCCTGCATCCGGTCGAGCCAGCCCGCCACCATCGCCGGCGCCTCGGAGCGGCCGGCACGCGACAGGCTGTCGACCACCTCGGAGAGCCGTGGCGCCGCACCTTCTGCCGGATCGGTCGGCCAGATCAGCGACACGGTCTCCGCCAGGTCGCCGACGAAGTCATAGGACAGGCCGAACAGCGTCTCGTCGACCCGCTCCGCCACCAGGCCGCGGATCATGCCGGCCTTGGCGGTGGGGAAGGACAGGCCGCCGGTGAGCGCGGCCAGCGCCCAGCCGCGGTCCGGATCCGGCGCGGAGCCGAAATACTCGGTCAGCAGGCGCAGCTTGCCGTTGCGGGACGGCATGAAGACCAGCGCCTCCATCAGCTCCGCGAACGCCCTCACGCCCCCTCATCCTCCTCGAATCCGACCATCGCCAGCGCCCGGGCCCGCCGTCCCTGCAGCCCGGCCTGGTGCACCAGCGCCTCCTCGCGGCCATGGGTGACCCAGACCTCCGGCGCGTCCACCTCCTCCAGGGTGGCGCAGAGCTCGTCCCAGTCGGCGTGGTCGGAGATGATCAGCGGCAGTTCCACACCGCGCTGCTTGGCGCGCTGACGGACCCGCATCCAGCCGGACGCCGCCGCCACCACCGGGTCGGGCAACCGCCGCGACCAGCGGTCGGCGATCGCCGAGGGCGGCGCCAGCACGATCTTGCCGGCCAGGTCGGCCTTGGCGGTCCCGGCGACCGGCCTCAGCGCGCCGAGGTCGACGCCCTGCGCCTCGTAGAGGTCGCACAGGTTCTGCAGCGCCCCATGCAGATAGATCGGCGCGTCATGGCCGGCCTGGCGCAGCAGGGCGAGGACCCGCTGGCATTTCCCGAGCGCATAGGTGCCCACCAGATGCGCCCGTTCCGGAAACAGCGCCAGCGAGTGCAGCAGCCGGCCGATCTCATGCTCCGGCGTCGGGTGGCGGAACACCGGCAGCCCGAACGTCGCCTCGGTGATGAAGGCGTCGCACCCGACCGGCTCGAACGGCGCGCAGGTCGGGTCCGGCCGGCGCTTGTAGTCGCCGGACACGACGACCCGGCTGCCGCGGTAGTCCAGCACCACCTGGGCGCTGCCCAGCACATGACCGGCCGGCACCAGCCGCACATCGACCTCACCGATCCGCAGGGTCTCGCCCGGAGTAAGCGGCTGCAGTTCGGCGCCGGCATCGGCGCCATAGCGGACCTGCATGATCGCCAGCGTCTCTGCCGTCGCCAGCACGGCGCGGTTGTTCGGCCTGGCATGGTCGGCGTGGCCATGGGTGACGACCGCTCGGTCGACCGGCCGGGTGGGATCGACATAGAAGTCGCCCGGCACCACATAGAGTCCGTTCGGGCCGACACGGACCCAGCTCTCCGGTTTCGGCGGTGTTGGATGCATGGGGCAAATATGGGCCAACCTGCCCGTCGCGACCACCATGGCCGGGCGGCGGCACGGTCTCTATTGCTGACCCAGCCCTGTGATACGGTCCGGTCTCGAGGGAGACCGATTTCCGGAAGGATTGGATGTTGAACGGCTGGATTCGCACCGGTTTGCTCACTCGGCCCTGGCGCTTGGTGCCGGCGGCGGTCGCCTGCCTCATCCTGCTGTCGGCCGTCCTGGGACGTCCGGCGGTCGCCGAGTCCGACGCTGCGCTGCTCCATGGCCAGGGCCTGCTGTGGCGGATCGATACGCCGGGAAGCGAGCCGAGCTACCTCTTCGGCACCATCCACCTGACCGACGAGCGGGTCACCAAGCTGCCGCCACCCGTCGTCAAGGCGCTCGAATCCTCCACCAGCATGACCGGCGAGCTGATTCTCGGCGCCGAGACGCGGCGCACGCTGGCGCGGGAGATCCGGCTCACCGGCGACCGGGATCTGGAGGACATACTGGGGAGCGATCTCTACGCCCGGGTGTTGGAGAAGACCCAACCGATCGGCATGTTCGATGCCTCGTTGAGGACGCTGAAGCCCTGGGTGGTGATGGGACTCATCGGCATGCCGCCGGAGGAGGTGGCCCGCGCCGCCACCGGTCATCTCAATGTCGACGAGATGCTCCAGAAGATGGCCGGCGACCGCGGCATTCCGCTGCACGCGCTGGAAAGCGTGGCGGAACAGGCCGACGCGATCGGTGGCATGCCGGAGGATGATCTGGTCCAGATCATCCGCGAGGCCGTGGACATGCAGGCGGAGCTGCACGCGATCATGGAGGAGATGATCGGCTTCTACCTGGCGCAGGATCTGGCAGGGCTGCATGCCCATATGTCCGAGTTGTCGGCGGGCACGGATGCGGACAGGCTGGAGCGATTCATGGACCGCGTTTTGGACCGGCGGAATTTCCTGATGGTCGACCGCATGGCCGGCGTGCTGACCGAGGGCAACGCCTTCGTGGCGGTCGGGGCGATGCATCTGCCCGGCGAGAACGGCCTGCTGAACCTGCTTGAACAGCGCGGACATGGTATCACGCGGGTCTACTGACGAATCGGCGAAGCCGGCGGAGAGGCCGGCCGCCGGGCCTTGGAAGGGCGAGGACCTTGGGCAGCACCGCCGACCCTGAAGAGCCGGATGCGATCGACCGGGCCATCGCCGAGTTCGATGGCCGGCACGTCGCCGCGCTGGAAAGCGTGTCCTCCCGGCTCGAGCCCACCGGCGCCGTGCTGCGCGATCTGGTGGCCAAATCCCTGTCGGGCGGCGAGCCTATGCAGACCGGCGCGAGCTGGATCCTCCGGCGCCTGCTCGAACGGGGTGCGGAGCCGCTGCCCGGGACGCTGGACCGGCTGATCGCCGGCATGGGGCGGGTCGAGGGCTGGGAGACCCGGCTGCATCTCGCGCAATGCTTCCAATGGCTCGAGCCCAATCAGGCACAGGCCCTCACGGCCGTCCGAACCCTCACGGAGTGGTTCGGATCGGAGAAGAGCTTCGTGCGCGCCTGGGCCTGCGACGCGGTGTGGCGCCTCGGCCTGCGGCACGCCTGCCTGGCGGCCGAGGCCCGGCGCATCGCCGCCCTGGCGGAGGTGGATCCGGCGGCATCGGTCCGCGCCCGGGCCCGAAACCTGCCGCAAGCCCTGTAGCCGTGACCGGCCCGGACGCCGCCATCGCCTGTTTCGGAGCCGCGCATATCGACCGCCATGCCCGTGCCGTCGGGCCGGTCGTGCTCGGCAGTTCCAACCCGGTAGCGCTCTCGCGCTCGCCTGGCGGCGTCGCCCGCAACGTCGCGGAGTCGCTGGCACGTCTCGGCTGCAGGGTGGCGCTGGTGAGCCGTGTCGGAGCCGACAGCGACGGTGACGGGCTGGTGGCGGCCATGACCGCCCTCGGCGTCGACATGGGCGCCACCTTGCGCTCACCCGCGCGCGCGACCGGCGGCTACACCGCGCTGCTCGACCCGGACGGCGGTCTCACCGTCGGCATGGCCGACATGGCCATCTACGAGGAACTGACCCCGGAGGTGCTGGCGCAAGGGCTGCACCGGATCGGGGATCGGGCCCTCTGGTTCGCCGACTGCAACCTGCCGCAGGAGTCCCTGGCGTACCTGCGCCTCAACAAACCGCCCGGCACCAGGTTGGCGGTCGACACGGTCTCGGTCGCCAAGTCGGAGCGGCTGCGCGGCGCGCTCGACGGCGTCGACCTGCTGTTCTGCAACCGGGACGAGGCGGCGAGCCTTGCCGGCCAGGCACAAGACCCGGACAGGTTGGCCATGGCACTGCGCGACCGCGGGGCGGCAGCCGTCATCGTCAGCCTCGGTCCCGACGGGGCGGTGCTGGCCGAGACGTCCGGTTGCACCGCCTTGCCGGCGTTCGATGCGGAGGTCCGCGATGTCACCGGTGCCGGCGACGGACTGGTCGCCGGCGTGTTGTTCGGACTGGCTCAGCAACGGCCGCTGGCGGACTGCCTGAGGATCGGCCTCGCGGCCGCCGCCCAGTCCCTCGAGGGCGAGCGGGCGGTTGCGGACGGTATGACCGCAGAGGCGCTATTGGCCCGCGCCGGGCTTCCGGCCTGGACAGGGTCCTGACGGTGGGTTAGTCGCTGGCGCATGGATCTGCTCGCCCACACCTCCATCGCTCCCGAGATCGCCGAGGCACGAGCCGACGGTCGTCCGATCGTTGCGCTTGAGTCGACAATCATCGCCCACGGCATGCCCTACCCGCGGAATCTGGAAACGGCCCAGGCCGTCGAGGCGATCATCCGGGACGAGGGAGCGGTTCCGGCGACCATCGCGGTCCTCGAGGGGCGTGTCCGGATCGGCCTCGACGCCGATGCCCTGGAGAGGCTGGCCAAGGCGCCGGAGATGGCCAAGCTGAGCCGACGGGACATGGCATTCGTGCTTGCGGAAGGCGGCGATGGCGCGACCACGGTGGCGGCGACGATGCTGTGCGCCCATTCGGCCGGCATTCGGGTCTTCGTGACCGGGGGAATCGGCGGCGTGCATCGCGGCGCGGAGTCCAGCTTCGACGTGTCCGCCGATCTGGAGGAACTGGCCCGCACACCGGTGGCCGTGGTCTGCGCCGGTGCCAAGGCGATCCTGGACCTGCCCAAGACCCTGGAATACCTGGAGACCCGGGGCGTGCCGGTGATCGGCATGGGGACGGATACGTTTCCCGCATTCTATTGCCGGTCGAGCGGCCTTGCGCTCGATCACCGGTGCGACACACCGGACCAGGCGGCCGCCGTGATCGCCATGCACGCCGCCGTGCCGGGCGCGGGCGGAGTGGTTGTGGCGAACCCGATTCCCGACGCCGACGCGCTGGATGGCGGGGAGGTCGAGGCGGCGATCGAAAGGGCCCTCGCCGAGGCTGCCGACCAGGGTGTCGGCGGCAAGGACGTCACGCCCTTCCTCCTGGCCCGGCTGGTCGAGATGACCGGCGGCCGCAGCCTCGACGCCAACATCGCGCTGGTGAAGAACAACGCCCGTCTCGGCGCCCGAATTGCAGCGGCATTGGTCGGGTAGACGCGATCTCTCGGTTCCCTCTTTCGTCATTCCCGCGAAAGCGGGACTCCAGTCGTCACCTCAATGCCGCTCAAACGTCGGCATATCTGGATTCCCGCTTCCGCGGGAATGACGAGAATGGGTGCTCATTTGATGTTCGGATCTGGAGCCATCAGGCCAACTCAGACTCAATCCAGCCCTTCAACGCCGCGCCGATCTCGTCCGGCGAATCCTCCTGGATGAAGTGCACGC
>JAAUYH010119995.1_pt1 | contig 11961 bp, 11 predicted proteins | sample 7278061 | NCBI WGS metagenome assembly JAAUYH01 (sample SAMN14350203, study PRJNA611818) | marine sediment metagenome | isolation source: surface marine sediment (0.6m) | place: French Polynesia: Moorea | collected 2018-08 | reverse complement strand
GAAAAAAGAGGGTTATTGTAAACTATCTGAAAGTAAAACGGCTCACATCCTTGATCTCCCCGGCACCTATAGTTTAAATACATCCTCGCTTGACGAGAGTGTTGTAGTAGAGCTATTACTCAATAAAAAAAGTGAGGACTACCCGGATGTTGCTGTTGTAATTAGCGATGTTGAGAATTTAAAGAGAAACCTGCTTCTCTTCACACAAATTAAAGATCTGAAAATACCGGCAATCCTGGTCATAAATATGGCCGACCGGATGATAAGAAAAGGTATCACCTTAGATATCAGTCGATTAGAACAAAAGTTAGACACTAAGATCGCCCTGGTAAGTACCCGTAAAGGTACAGGGATCGAACAATTGAAATCTTTGATTGAGAACTTCAATGATCTTTCACACGAACCTGTCATAAACGCCAGTAGAATTGCGCCGGAATATTTTGATAGACTTCAAAAAACCTTTCCCCGGGAAGATCTTTATAAGTTATGGCTGCTCATCACACAGGACGTGAATTTCATGCCTGTGGAAAAAAAAAGGATTGAAAGCGATGATCTTTTCCCTACCAAATCTAAAACTGAGCTTAAGAAACTACAACATAAGGAGACCATTTTTAGATATCAGTTTATAAACGGCGTTTTAAAGGAGACATATAAAATAGACCCTACCATAGCTAAAAGTACCCAGGCGACTATGGACAGGATCCTGACCCACAAAATATTTGGCTACGTTATTTTCTTCTTAATCCTCTTGCTGATATTCCAGGCCATCTTCGATTGGAGTCAGTACCCAATGGATTTTATAGATGCCCAATTCGCCACAGCCAGTGAATGGTTGAAAGAAAGTTTGCCTTCCGGAGTGTTTACAAATCTTTTAGCCGAGGGCATACTAGCGGGGATCGGCGGGATAGTAATATTTATACCGCAAATAGCCTTTTTGTTTTTATTTATCTCGATACTCGAAGAATCAGGATATATGAGTCGGGTCGTATTCCTTATGGACAAGTTAATGAGACCTTTCGGGCTGAGTGGTAAAAGTGTTGTTCCTCTAATTTCAGGGACAGCCTGCGCAATTCCGGCTGTGATGGCAACAAGAAATATAGAAAGCTGGAAAGAACGACTGATCACAATTCTTGTTACTCCCTTTACGACGTGCTCCGCAAGATTGCCTGTATATCTCATAATTATTGCATTGGTTATCCCACAAGGCCGGATATTGGGACTTAGCTACCAGGCGTTAACCCTGATGCTTCTGTATATTTTAGGCTTTGCAGCTGCAATATTGGCAGCTATGATACTCAATAAGATTTTGAAAATTCGAGGCAGGTCGTTCTTTGTCATCGAAATGCCAAGTTATAAGATGCCCCTGTTAAAAAATGTAGGCTACACGGTAGTGGAGAAAACAAAGAGTTTTGTCTATGGAGCAGGAAAGATCATCTTGGCCATATCGATTGTATTGTGGTTCCTTGGATCCAATGGAATTTCGGAGGAGTTCAAGAATGCCGAGCAGATAGTTACTCAGCGCATACAGAATGAGGGATATTCAGAATATAGCAAGGCTTTTATGCAAAATAAGCTCAACGAGTTTAGAAATGAGAACAGGGCAAGTGTTATACAACAATCTAATGCCATCAGCATTAGTGCGATGCAAGATTCACTAAATAGCAAAACACTGGAGCTACGACAGGCTGCCATTGGCCAGGAGATCGCGAGCTATCGATTAGAGCATTCCTTTATTGGTTATGCAGGCAAAATCATAGAGCCTTTGGTTAAACCATTGGGTTACGATTGGAAGATCGGCATAGCTATTCTTACTTCTTTCGCGGCTCGAGAAGTTTTCGTCGGAACCCTAGCCACTATCTACAGTGTGGGAAACGACGAGGAAGAGACTATCAAGAATAGAATGGCCGCTGAAATTAATCCTGTTAATAAAAAACCTCTTTTCAATCTTTCTTCAGGAATTTCACTGATGCTTTTCTATGCCTTCGCAATGCAATGTATGAGTACACTGGCAATTGTAAAAAAAGAGACCAATAGTTGGCGCTGGCCCCTACTCCAATTAGGCTTTATGAGTGTTTTTGCGTATCTTGTTGCCTTTACTACTTATCAAATTTTACATTAAGGATGGCAGCTGTTCAGGAAATATTGGTCTATATAACACTGGGTATTGCGGTGGTATTTTTAGTGCGCAAATTTTTGTTGCCTAAGGGCGTGATCTCAGCTAAAAGATTAGATAAAGGCTGCGGACATGAAGATTGCGGATGTAAGTAGTTATCTCGATAGTCCAATCCTATAAATTCCAAGAATCTTAGGTAAATTTAAATGATCTTTAACAACAAGAGTATTATTATGAAGTGGTCAATTCTTAGTCTTTTGGCAGTTTGTATGTTATTTACTTCCTGTAGTTCCACAAAAGATTATCAAAAACAAGAGGTAGGCCTTGAGGAAAACCTTAACGAAAAGAACAGAACAAACCTGACTCTTCTCCAACAGATAAGACAGAAGCCGGGAATTGTCATTAGGCAGGGCGTCCCGGTACTTTTAAAAAAGCACCAGGATGTGAATGGTAGAGGAGGCAATGATTTCGAACCACTTTATGTGCTTAACGATTATATAGTTGGAAATTCATTCCGAAGTGTAGCTCAATTAGTCACCAATTACGATGTAAAGACAATTCAAGTAATTAATGGAGCTGAGGCCTCATTTTACGGTACCAGAGGAAGTAACGGTGTAATTATAATTACAACCTACTAGATAACACACTATGGATGGAAAAAATTAACCCATCCGGAATATCGGATGGGTTTATATTTTTTGCGGAAATATTTAAATTTGGCTCACCCCACCATCAATTGCCAATTCAATACCATTAATGTAGCTCGCTTCATCTGAAGCCAGGAATAAAACGGCTTCTGCTATTTCATTGGGATTGCCAAATCTCTTGAGCGGATTACTGGCGGCAAAGCCTTGACCCATTTCATCTACTGCCTCCTTTGGCATACCAATTTTATCATATATAGGTGTGGCAATAGGACCAGGAGCCACAACATTGACACGAATCTTCCTGGGTGCTAATTCTGTGGTCAATACTTTTGAATAAGCTCTTAAAGCACCTTTGGTAGCACTGTAAATAGCAGCAGCTTCGAATCCCTTTAAATGTACAATAGAGCTATTAAAAATAATGGCACCTCCATCCTTGATATGTGGAATGGCATTTTTTACCAGAAATGCTGGTCCTTTAATGTTAATATTAAACTGAGAATCGAAGTGGTCCTCGTCAATTTGATCTGCCGGTAAAAAATAGGCCACCCCGGCATTTACAAATAGTACATCAATAGGTCCGTACTCAGCCACGGCCTCTTCAATTAGTCTTTGATTATCTTCAGCCTTGCCCTGATCTGCCAAAACTGCCTTAAAATTTCCTTTCAGTGAATTGGAAACCTCATCCAGTGCTTCCTGTCTTCTCCCGGAAAAAACAACTTTGGCTCCTTCCCGGAGAAAACCTTTTACGGTCTCCAGTCCAATTCCTGAATTACCGCCCGAGACCACAACTACTTTGTCTTTAAATCTGTCCATAGTAAAATTTATTTATTTTGAAATGTTTATTCCAATAAAGGTTAAAAAATTATTTTAGAATTCTCATTGTATTTTCCACGATTCCTTGCAACATTTCACGATCTTTAGAAAGCATTCCTGTCATTCGCAAGCCCTGGAACGTATTGTACAGATAGTAGGCATAAGAATTTGCATCCTGTAAAGTGTTAATAATACCTTCTTCCTGACCTTGAGCCACGAGGTCCCTAAACAGTGAGATGCTGTCCTCTTGATTTTGAAATAGCCAATTGTTCAATTCGACATCCATATTACCCAACTCTGTTTTACAATTCATAATAAAACAGCCTTTCCCCTCTGTATCGGCCCTTGAGACAATCAATATATTATTAAGAATCCCCTTGATTGCCTCCAGTGGGTCTTTAGACTTCAACAGCACTTTTCGGTGTAATTGATGGCCCTCCCGCTCATATAAGTCCAAAGTTGCCAGATACAATGAACGTTTAGAACCAAAAGAATTATAGATGCTGGATCTGTTTAAACCAGTGGCATTAACAATATCCCGCATAGAAGTACCATTGTAGCCTTTCTCCCAAAAGATTTGCATGGCATCCTTTACTACCTTCTCCCTATCAAAAGTTTCACTACGCGGCATGACTATAACTTCTGTCGCCAAATTTATATTGAAATTTTCATTCCAATATAATTTTTAACATGGTTTTGTGATCTCCTGATGCTGCCCTCTAAAATTGGAACTAAATTTTGTATTTTTATTTATACATAGAAACACGATTATTATGAAAATTCACTATCTCCTTATCCTTGTTTTGGCCCTGACCTTAACAGCCTGCGGAAGCTCTAAGTCCACTGGCAGTGATACCAGTCCTACTGAAGAAACAGTCTCTGAAGAACAAAATATAGATCAAAAGTACAAGGCGTCAACTTTGCTAAACAGGCTTGCCAGAGAATCGGCAGTATCAGTAAGAGCAGGTGTTCCTCTAGTAACACGATCGGTCCAGGGTAAGCGAGGTAATCCTAGAACTCTACAGCCACTATATATTGTGGATGAAGTGATCATTGGAAGATCTTACACAAGGGTAGCACAAATGTATTCCAGTCCGGATATTAAAACTATAGAGGTTATCCAGGGGCCTGATGCCTCTTTTTACGGTGCAAGAGGTGGTTATGGTATTATAAAACTTACTACCTACTAATAGCTTCCTGCCAACGCACGATCAAGAAAAAAATTGATGGTTTACATGTGGATTTGGACCAAATTATTTCGGTCTGCTTTTATTTTAAAGGCGCATTCTTTGAAGCTAGGCGGGCCAAATGTTTTCATTTTTGCCTTTGAAAAACCAACATCCTCTTTTGGGATACCTAACCAATTAGTGTCCAATTCATAATTGCCATTCACATCGTGAAAAATGGCTATCGCATATTCTCCTTCCGGAATGTTTTCGATCGCTACCTCTGTAATACCTTTATTGGCGTGTACACTATCGGCTTTATATGCTCGATCAGATTTTAAAAACGCATCGGAAGTATTGTAGAGTGCAACCATGATATTTCCATCAGAATTGGGCACACCTGATACTTCAATGGACAATTTGTTTTGAGAAAAGGAAATTATGGGGAAACTGAGTGCTAATAATAAAAGAATTCGCATATAGATTAGGTGTTGAACTGTGTTAAAAACACTTTTTTATAGAGAAAATTGTGTAAGATGAAAACAATTTGCTTAGAATGACATTTCAATCTGCGTACTCCTTTAATATTGGTCAAAATTAAGAAATTATTAACAAATTACTGGGCCAAGGTGAAGTAAATACGTGGCCAGCTAATAGTTGGATCTCTAAAAAATACTTATTCTTTATCAGATCTATACTTATCTAACCATGCCACGGTGTGAGCTATCTTTGCAATAAGGTTACTCGGTTTGTTGGCGATTCCATGACTAGCACCTGGGATTTCAACAAGTACTGTTTCTATTTTTCTCAACTTCAATGCGTGATATAGTTGCTTAGCTTCACTTGGTGGTGTTCTCAAATCTTCCATGCCAACCAGTACCATAGTAGGTGTTTCAACATTTCCTACCAGGGAAATTGGAGAAAAATTCCAATAGCCTTCAAAATTTTCCCATGGTTGTCCGGGGTAACGGGAGTTTGCATACCTGAAATAATTATCCGCCACCAAGGTTTTGCTAATCCAATTCATAACAGGCTTCGCTACTACTGCCGCTTCAAATCGATTATTTTTACCAATGATCCATGCCGTCATTATACCACCAGCGCTACCCCCGGTGACAAATAACCGATCCTCATGTGCGATACCATTATCAATACAGAAATCTACCCCATCCATTACATCATTGTAGTCCTCGCCGGGATAATTATTGTACAATAAATTGGCAAAGTCCTCTCCATAACTTGTACTACCACGGGCATTAGGATAAAATACTATATACCCCGCAGCTGCATACAGTTGCATTTCAGCAGAAAATCGGTCACCGTAATTAGCAATGGGTCCGCCGTGATTTTCTACCAAAAAGGGATATTTTTTATTCGGATCATAGCCGGGTGGATATACAATCCATGCCTGGATATCTAGTTGATCAACCGAAGATTTATACCAAACCTCTTCTACTTTACCCAATGTTCTATGCCCCAATAATCCCTGGTTCAGAGAGGTGATCTTTGTTGCTCCTTTTGCCTTTGGTCTTACAACGGCTAATTCCGAAGGGTATTCAGGTCTGCTATGTGTATAGGCCAGGGTACCATCTTTAGAAACACTGAATGATCCCCCTGAATAAGGCCTTCCTATTGATGTACCCCCGAGGTTGTCTGCCAGTTTTTTAATAGCCCCTTCGAGGTCTATGAATGCAATTTTTGTATTCCCTTTATCGTCGTATTTGAAATACAAGCCTGAACTCCTGGAATCCCAGACGGGGTCCTGGATCGATCGATCTAATGAAAGGGACAGGATTCTTTTGTTCTCTCCTTTGGAATCCATCAGATGTAACCTTGAAACTTGATGGGCCTGAGCCTTATCCTCATAACCAAGATAGGCGATATATCTCCCATTGGGTGAAATAGTTGGACTGTAATCGGGTCCTTTTCTCGATGTTAGCGTTTCTATATTTCCATTATTTACGTCAACAGAATAGATTTCACTATTCCTGAAATCGTATTCCCAGTTCTCATTTCTATTGGCCGAGAAATATATAGAACGGCTATCCGGAGACCAGGAAAGGCTTCCACGGTGATGAAAATCACCGCTTGTTACCTGCCTTGGTGCACCTCCTATGGACGGAATTACAAAAATGTGTTGAAATCCTGGTTTAATATAACCTTTACCATCAGCCTCGTGATAAAGACGATCTGTAATCCTGGGGCTTTCTGCCCATTTTGCGCCCTCAGGTTTTTTGGGAATTTTTACCAGTACCGGGGCTTCTGCTTCAACATTCATGGTAAAGGCCAGCATTTTGCCATCTGGAGACCAACTTAAAGATACAGGTGAGAATGGCAATTGTGAAATTCTGGCAAACTTTCCTGTGTTAACCCAATAAACGTAGATTTCAGCACCTTCTTCTGTTGAGCTGACAAAAGCAATTCGCTTGCTATCAGGAGACCAGGAAGGTGAAGATTCTGATTCCTCTCTTGAACTCAGTTTCTGATGCTGCGAACCATCTGGCCTTACCATCCAAAGATTGCCCACAGATTTGTCTTTCATAATATCGAAGCCCATCCTTCTATATACAATCCAGGAGCCGTCCGGAGCAATAGTAGGTTCTGTTACATATTCCAGTTCAAAAACATCGAGATATGAAAAATTAGAGGACTGCCCTGAAGATAATAAGCTGGCACTAAGGCAAAGTACTAGTAGTATTTTCTTAAACATAATTATAATGATTTGCATTCGGCTCATTCCAGATGTCTGGAGCCTTAACTATTCGCTTTTAAAAGTTATTGAACTAATTCGTGAACAGATTAAGTTCATTGACTGCTTTAAATGTATTATATTTATGATTAGCCCTATGAAGAAATCGCAGATTAATTAACCCAAACACTTCTTGATATCTGTAAACCAAATTTTGGTAATGTAATGTATTCAGTAGAAGAACTCGAAAAAACGATAAGGAGGAAAGACCTCATCCAAATTGCGGACGAGAAAAACATGGATATCACCAGGGTATTGAAAAATCTCCGATATGAGGAGGAATTGCGGATTCTTCAGGCCGAACTGGTAAATTTTCAACGCTGGGTGATGCGCAGAAAACTGCGGGTGGCCATTATTTTTGAAGGAAGAGATGCCGCTGGAAAAGGAGGTACTATCAAACGGTTCACTGAACATTTGAATCCGAGGTCAACCCGAGTTGTGGCACTTTCAAAACCAACGGAAGTAGAGCGGGGCCAATGGTATTTTAGAAGGTATATCAAGGAACTTCCCAACCCGGGTGAAATAGTATTTTTCGATCGCAGTTGGTATAACCGTGCCGTGGTGGAACCCGTAATGGGTTTTTGCGATAAAAAAGACTATGAACAATTTATGGTTCAGGTACCTGGTTTTGAACATATGCTTTACGAAGACGGGGTACAATTAATTAAATTCTGGTTCTCCATTTCCAAAAAAGAGCAGAAAAAGAGGATAGAATCAAGACTGCAAAATCCTTTAAAGAAGTGGAAATTCAGTCCTGTTGATCGGAGGGGACAGGAATTGTGGGATAAGTATACACATCATAAGGAACAAATGTTCTCCAAAACCCATACTACTTTCAGTCCCTGGATCATCGTTAAAGCTAACAATAAAAAGGTGGCTCGTCTCGAGAGCATCCGTTATGTACTTTCAAGATATGCGTATACTAGCAGAACAAAACACAAAACCACCCTGTTGCCCGATCCTAACGTGATCCTGAGGTATTACAGACATATTGAACAAATTGATATTTGATGTATGAAGAACCAATCCGTCGCTACATCCGGGTTAACTGAAGAGGAATTAAACTTATTGAATTCTCCATTAGGGCTTAAATGTTTATTTGCCGACAAGAAGACCAATATTCAAAAGGCCCTCAGGATGGCCAAATACGAGCTTGAATTCAAAAGATTACAGGCAGAGCTGATAAAACTGCAGAACTGGGTCATTGCCAAGAACAAAAAGATCGTTATTATTTTTGAAGGCAGAGATGCTGCCGGAAAAGGAGGTGCCATAAGGAGGATTAGCGCTCACATAAATCCCAGGCAATTCAGGATCGTGGCCTTACCTAAACCTACGATTGAGGAACAAGGACAATGGTATTTTCAACGCTATGTAAATCAATTACCTAAACCGGGAGAAATTGTTTTTTTCGACCGCAGTTGGTACAATCGTGCAGTGGTAGAGCCAGTTAATGGTTTCTGTACTAAACCTCAGTATCAGAGTTTTTTAAATCAAGTAAATAGCTTTGAACGCATGATTCTCGACTCAGAAACCTATTTGATCAAATTCTACTTTTCAATCAGCAAAGAAGAACAGGCCAGCAGATTTAAGGAAATAAAGTCGAACCCATTAAAAAAATGGAAGATGACACCGGTAGATATGAGGGCTCAGGAATTATGGGATGAGTATACAGCATTCAAACTAAAGATGTTTGAGCATACTAACCTACCTCATTCTCCCTGGGTAATAATTCATGCCGATAAAAAATATGAAGCGAGGATAGAAGCCCTGAGATATATCATTGATACAATTCCATATGAAGTAATACCGGAAGATATGGAATGATTGCCTATCCCAGACCAACATCGAGGGTCATCATTATAATGAATCCTCCTATGAATCCCAAAGTAGCGATGTCTGTATAATTATCCTGCTGAGTTTCAGGGATCACCTCTTCCACTACTACAAATATCATGGCCCCAGCTGCAAACGACAATGCATAGGGCAGTATTGGTTGAAAGGTAAGTACAGCCCAGGCACCCAAAACGGCAGCAATAGGCTCAACAAGTGCAGATGCCTGTCCATATGAAAAACTTCTCCACCTGCTCAATCCTTGTCGTCTCAACGGCATAGCAACTGCGATACCTTCCGGAAAATTTTGCAACCCAATGCCAAGAGCAAGAGCAACAGCGCCTCCTACTGTGGCACCTTCAAAACCAGCCGCAACACCTCCAAAAAGCACGCCAACAGCCAGACCTTCCGGAATATTGTGGAGTGTTATAGCCAAGGTAAGTAAGGTAGTCCTATGCCATGGGGTTTTTATCCCTTCTTTCTGACTTTCCCTAAAATTTATATGCAGGTGTGGCAGTACCTTATCCAATCCGTATAGAAAGACTGCTCCTAACATAAATCCAATTGCAGCAGGAATGACCTTTATAAATCCTTCTCCTGGACTCATTTCAATACCCGGAGCTAACAAACTCCAAAAACTTGCGGCCACCATTACCCCACCGGTAAAACCCAACATCCCATCAAGAACGGCCCTGTTCATCCTTTTAAAAAAGAATACAAAAGCTGCCCCGATGGCGGTTAAACCCCAAGTAAAAAGTGTGGCGTAAAATGCTGCCAATATCGGATTTATAGTTTCAAAATAATCAATAACGTTCTTAATCATCTTTTACCTTTTTAACATAGAGATTAGAAGCAATCTGATGTGATAGGTGAATCTGTCTTCCTTCAACTTTTACATATAGTGAGTTATCAAATTCCTCCTTATCAACAAGTTCAATATGATGCCCAAGGGCAATTTTATTCTTGTCCAGAAATTTCAGAAAAGCAGAAGAAGAATCTTTTACACCAACGCAAATACCTTCAGATTCCAATGGCATGTTGCTTAGCAGTTGTTTGTCACCTGCTGGTAAGATTCCATCCTTACCCGGAATCGGATCGCCGTGTGGATCATATTTAGGATAATCGAGTAATTCATCGAGCTTATCTATTAGCTTTTCACTCTTTATATGTTCTAACTGTTCGGCTACTTCATGTACCTCATCCCACGTAAAGCCCAGTTTCTCAACAAGAAATACTTCCCATAGACGATGTTTCCGTATGATGGATAGTGCCAATTTCGTACCGGCATCACTTAGAGATACACCCTGGTACTTCTTATAATTAACCAGACCTTTTTCAGAAAGACGCCGCACCATATCCGTTACCGAAGAAGGCTTGGTTTGCATTTGCTGTGCAATTGCATTGGTGGACACAGCTTTTGACCCACTTCGGCTAAGGTGAAATATGGCTTTAAGGTAATTCTCTTCGGAATGAGTCATCCTGATCTGCTAATTTTCACAAAATTACATTTTTATTTATAAAAACAAATTTTTAGATTTGTCTAAATATTTATTTTCTAGTGGTCAAAAGACTATTCTCTTTCTCGATCTTAGACCTTTGGGTAGTATTGGTTTTGCTCCTTTTTTACTATGGTATGAGTGCTCAAAACATTGAGATTTCAGGTAAGATATCAGATGGTGAGAAAGTTATCCCATTTGTCAATATCGTGCTCGCTAACACTGGTAAAGGGACATCTTCTAACGAAGAGGGGTATTATAGAATTACAGATGTTCCGCCTGGTAATTACACTTTACATGCTACCGCCGTTGGATTCATTCCTTTCTCCAAAAAAATAAAATTGAATCAGCAATCCAATTCCAGGTTGAATATATTTCTTACACCTGCTCCTGAAGAACTTGAAGAATATGTTATTTCAGGTACGCTAAAACCAGTAAATCGACTCGAAAGCCCGGTTCCGGTTGAGGTTTACAGTCCAACCTTCCTTAAGAAAAATCCAACGCCGAGCATTTTCGAGGCACTTCAAAATGTGAATGGAGTAAGGCCACAGATCAATTGCAACGTGTGTAATACGGGAGACATTCATATCAACGGACTTGAAGGACCCTATACGCTTGTTTTAATAGATGGTATGCCCATTGTAAGTGGCCTGGGCACAGTATATGGCCTAACAGGAATTCCGAACTCCCTCATTGAGCAAATTGAAATTGTAAAAGGACCGGCTTCCACACTTTATGGAAGTGAAGCGGTTGGGGGTCTTATTAATGTTATCACTAAACACGCTCCTTCAGCTCCTGAACTTGTAGTAGATGGTTTTGTTACCGGATATGGAGAATATAACCTTGATCTTGGAACCAAGCTGAGTTTTGGGTCCAGGTCAGATCTTCTTTTAGGTGTCAACTATTTTAATTACGATGATCCTGTTGATAATAACGGTGATAATTTCACCGATGTAACACTGCAGGACAGAATATCGGTTTTTCAAAAGCTGAATATCAAAAGAGACCAGTCGCGAATTTTTTCACTGGCCGGTCGTTTTTTTTAAGAAGATCGATGGGGCGGGGAAATGCAGTGGACTCCTGAATTAAGAGGTGGAGATGAGATTTAAGGCGAAAGTATTTTAACCAGAAGGTGGGAATTTATAGG
>JAAUYH010186647.1_pt1 | contig 11962 bp, 6 predicted proteins | sample 7278061 | NCBI WGS metagenome assembly JAAUYH01 (sample SAMN14350203, study PRJNA611818) | marine sediment metagenome | isolation source: surface marine sediment (0.6m) | place: French Polynesia: Moorea | collected 2018-08 | reverse complement strand
GGGATTCTGACCCCCAGTAATTGTAGACCAGTAAATCTACGATTTACTGGGGGTCTTAAACCCGAACTGGGCAAGGCAAAAAGGCTTACCTTAAAACTTATTCAAACCTCCTGCCTCCTGCCCTCTGCCTTCTGCCTTGCCCGAAGGGCAGATAAGTAATCAGGCGGACATGATATAATATCACCAAATTATCTAAACAACAGGATTTTTTTGCTTCTCTTCAATACCAGCTTTCGTTGCTATAAATTCACCAATTTGAGCTTCAATTTCATCTTTGACAATTTGGCGATACTCAATGAAATGCTCTAACTGTGCACAAGCAGATAAATATCTCTTGAAAGCTTTTTTGTTATGCATGAGCATCGATAAAAGTTGTTTCCAGAATTGGAAGCGTGTGCTTCGCTTAATTCCCTGTCGCCAAAAAATGATTAACAATGCCTTAATCTCAATTAATGTTAGCATCTGAAACTTTCTTTGAGGAGAATTAGTTTTGATATGAATGTAGTGTCGATAGACTCTGCCTAGATATTTTTTGGGATCGTATAATTGCCAGAAACAATTAATATACTCATGAGCTAGTTTTTCGATAGGGCGAGTCGGAATAAAATTAGTCAAAGTGGTTTGATTAGCATCTCCTCCGTTCTCTTCTAATAAACGCCCTTCTTGTTGTAAACGATTCCAAAGAGCGGTATTGGGTAAAGCTTGAAGCATACTGCAAAAAGCCTGGGGAATAGCAGTTGCTTCAACAAAATCAATAATGCGATCGCCAGATCCTGGTTTTTCTCCATCAAAGCCTACAATAAAACCAGCCATAACCCGCATTCCTGACTGATTAATTTTTTGAACTTCCTCTATCAATGATTTTCTGGTATTTTGATATTTTTTAGTTAACTTTAAACTATCTACATCCGGTGTTTCTATACCTAAAAATACTGACCTGAAGTTAGCAACAAACATTAAATCCAAAAGCTCATCATCCTGTGCTAGATCTACTGAAGCTTCCGTAGTAAAGGAAAAAGGATGGTTGTGTTCTTTCATCCAAGGGGCTAGTTCCCGCAGCAATAGCTTAACATTACGCTTATTGCCGATAAAATTATCATCAACTACAAAAACCCCACCCCGCCAGCCTAAATCATAGAGGGCTTGCAACTCTGCTAATAGTTGTGCTGGAGTTTTAGTGCGCGGTTTACGTCCATACAGCACAATGATGTCACAGAACTCACACTGGAAAGGGCAACCACGGGAAAATTGTACTGACATTTCGCTGTAAGCATCCAACTCCAATAAGTCGTAACGAGGAATTGGTGTTTGAGTTACGTCTGGCTTCTCACCATTAGCGCGGAATACTCCTTTAATTTCCCCTTGTTCTAGTGCTTCTACGAACAGAGGTAGGGTAATCTCACCCTCATCCAAAATTAGAAAATCTGCTCCTGCTTTTTGGACTTCCTCTGGTACAGAGGTAACATAGGGACCACCTACTGCTACGAGTTTGTTCCGTTGTTTTGCCTCATGTATAAGACGCAACAAATTTGGCTTCTGAACGATCATGCCAGAGATAACGATTAAATCTGCCCATTCCCAGTCAGCTTCAGTTTCCCGGCGAACATTGCGATCTACTAAGCGAAATTCCCAAGTTTGAGGTAATATTGCTGCAACTGTAATTAGCCCCAGGGGAGGATGTAAGGTTTTACGCCCAAGCAGCTCGATTGCTTTTTCAAAAGACCAAAAGGATTTGGGGAAAAGGGGATATAGAAGTAAAACTCGCATTTTCATTGATAGTAATTAGAAAATAATCTTCGATGAAATAAATACCAACAATCTTTGTTTTTTACTTTGATTATTCCCATATTACACGGTAGTTGATGAGTGAAGTCCAGAATTCATTTCATTATTTATTAAGTGTTATGTAATGACAACTCTATTGTTTCATACAAATATTCAATCCACTGATATGTAGGATCACTTTTACTCGATATTTCGGCATAATTTGAGATTGCATTATTGCGAAGCTGGGCACGATCGCTTGGTTGATTAATTAGTTTTGTTAACTTTTCGATGAAGTCTTTCCCATCTTGGGGTTTATATAAAACTCCATTAAAATTTGGGGTAATTAGGTTTCTCGTCCAATCACAATCTGGCGCAACTACTGGAGTACCAACATATAGGGATTCTTGTACAGTGCGTCCAAAAGTCTCTTTTAAAGATGATGTCGCATGAATATCAACATTAGCAAGTAGCCGTGAGACTTGATCGTGTGGTATTTCTCCCAACATCACTGGGGATAGTTCTTGTGCAAAAGAACTAGATCGTATTAAGTCTTCACTTTCTCCTCGACCAGCTACTATAATTGTAAATTTTTCAATTCCCAACTGATATTTTAATTTGGGTAGATATTTACAGTTAAATTCCCAATTTTTATCCGGAGAAAGGCGACCCAAAAAGAGAATTTTTACGGTATTATCAATATCTGATAAGCCATAAAACTCTTGAAAAAAGTTAGGAACTTTCATTTTTTCCGGATTTTGGACTAATGGTGCTCCGATAACCTGAGCATAATCAACGTTCTTAATTCCCCATGATTTCAACCTTTGACAAATAAACTCACTACCCACAAGTGTTTTTGAATATTGATTGTAAATCCATCGTGTTAACCATAAAAGTGCAGACTTGCCGATGTTTACTAAGTACCAAGGTGCATAATCCTGGATATAATCAATGAAATTAGTACGGTATGAACCTATGCAAGGAATATTATGGCGTTTTGCATAAGATAAACCAGGTAGAGTGAACGTAGTCGTCCACAGTCGCTCTGGCTCTTCTACTTGAATGATGTCAGGCTGAAATTTTTTCAAAGCATTATTAATAATAGATATTGATGTTTGTGTGGGATTTCTCTCCCGCTTTACTCCCATCCATTGTTTACTAGGGAGGGGAATAACTTCAACATTGTCGAAAATACAGCCGACATAGTCAGACCAATTGGGGTAAATATCTTTTAATTCTGAATAGCTAGAAACAAAACATAAAGCTGAATGACCTGCTTCAGACAGCTTTTTTAAACGTTCAAATAAAGTAATACTAACTCCTTCCTGTGCTGGCAGAAAAGTGCTAGAAATTATGGCAGCTTTCATAATTTTTTAATGGGAATGATTCTTCTCGATGGGATAATTTTGATGCTTGCAAAAAAGTCCCTGATATTCTTCTTCATGTTTTATCTTTTTCCCGCTCCTGAGCAAAAAGTTTTTCTAAACGTTCATCCCATTCTTTTTGCTTATTAAAAGCATCTTTAATATAAGGAGAGTTTGCAATAATTTTAATCAATAATGAATTGATTAGTGACAAGGGAAAGCCCATCGGTCTCATTATATCTAAAAACAAAACCACGCGTACACCATCAGTTTCATTCCAAGCTTCATGGAGGAAAGAGTCATCAAACATCATGCTTTTTCCTTCTTGCCAATGATGGGTTTCATTACCCACCCTAATGCGACATTTTTCTTGTGGCTCTGGTACTTTTAATGCTAATAAATAACGGATAACTCCTTTGTACGGCCCTCTATGTTCGGGAATGTGTTTACCTGGCAATAAAATTGAAAAGAATGCAGTTTTCATTCCTGGAACTTTTTCAATTAAACGAGTGGTTTCAGGACATCTTTGACAATTTTTTTCTGCTTTAATTCCATACCCATACATAAAGTATGTTTTCCACAAGTCATCAGTACTAGTAGAGTCGGCTTGATCTGGGGAGATGTCTTGGAAATTTGGTAAGTTGTCTCGGTATTTGAGAATTTCATCTAATTCTTGACGAATCAAGAGCCAATTTGCTTCTAATTCCTTTGCCCAAGGAAATTGATAGGGGTCGAAAAAAGCTGTGTTGCCGATTAAGGAATAATGAGGAATTAGTTTTTCAAAAGACCAGAGAAGTTTGGCTCCAATGTTATATATTAATATTCTTCTCAATTTTGCTTTGATATTTTCTAAAACTAGTTTCACAACATTTTTCTCCACTTATATTTAATTTTTTGGATAATTTTTGTCAAATATTTTCCAATTAAAATAATATTGTTGATTAGGGAACATCCCAATTTTTCAAAAATATCCAGTCCAGTAGTGGGAGCATCTTGCTCCCTTTACATATAAAGCGGGCAAGACTTCAGCGTGAGCTCAGTCGAACGCTGCCCGCACTACAAATTTAAACATTTGGGATGCTCCCGTTTATTATACTAATTAATCAGTTGAAGTATGATTATTTGCTAACTCAAATACACTCCCTTTTTCAGTTTGAATCCGCCATTGACCCACTACATTTAGAGTCCCATCTAAAAACTTGCTACGACAGGCACTACGCTGAATTTTACCACTGGTCGTCTTGGGAATACTTCCCGTTTTCAATAAAGCGATCGCATAAACCTCAACTGTATGTTCAACAGCCACTGCTTGGCGAATTGCAACTACCACTTCCTCAACATTCAATTGTCGCAAATAACTACGTTCCACCTCATGAACAATAATTAATCGCTCATCATCTTCTAATTCCACTGAAAAAGCTGCCCCACAATCAGGTCTGAGGGCTGAATGACATTTTTCCACGGTCAATTCAATATCTTCAGGGTAACGATACCGACCCCACAAAATCATCATATCTTTAAGGCGACCAGTAATAAATAATTCCCCATCCTGCAAAAATCCTAAGTCTCCTGTGCGTAAAAATGGTCCCTTGTCTCCAAGAAGGGCATTAAAGTATTGTTCTGTCGCCTCAGGCTGATTCCAATAACCCCTAGCCACGCCAGTACCCAACACCCAAATCTCACCTATTTCCCCTTCTGCAAGTTGAAGATGAGATTCTGGGTCAACAATTGCGATTTGATCACCCAGCCAACCCCAACCACAACTGACAACGGGCTTATTGTTCCCATCACCAATCACAGCTCGATTTTCCGCCAAAGCTTCAACATCTACATACTTGACAACTGGAGGTGTTGTTTTTGCTCCCCCACTAATAAATAAAGTTGCTTCCGCCATTCCATAACAAGGATAAAAAGCTGACTGGCGAAACCCACAAGGGGCAAAAGTCTTGGCAAATCTTTCTAAAGTTCCCGCCCTGACAGTCTCAGCCCCAGAAAATGCCACACTCCAGGAACTCAAGTCTAGATTTTTCAGTTGTTCTGGGGTTGCTTGACGAGAAACTAAATCATAAGCAAAGTTTGGTCCTCCACTGGTAGTTGCTTTGTGTCGAGCAATAGCCTCTAGCCAAAGTATTGGCTTTTGAATCAAAGCCACAGGTGACATCAAAGTGATAGGAAAACCACCATACAGAGGTTGTACTACTCCTCCAATTAATCCCATATCATGGAACATCGGTAGCCAACTTACGCCTCGACTATCTGGGTTATGTTCAAAAGACTGATAAATTACTTGTGAATTATGTAGTACATTACCATGAGTTACCATGACTCCTTTTGGTTTGCCGGTGGAGCCGGAGGTGTATTGTAAAAAGGCGACGGTATCTTTGTCGATCTTTGGTTCCACCCATTGGGATGCTGGAGATGGGAGAATTTGATCTGTGGCTATCCAGGGTAAATTTTTGAGTTGAGGAGCTAAATCAGGATTTTGTGCTAATTTTGCTTGAATTTGCCATAAAAAAGATTCTGTGGTGAGGATGACTTTTGCTTGGGAAGATTCTACCCGTTCTTGAAGTTTGGCTATGGCTTCATTGTTGAGGGGAGGATTATTGGTGACAGCGATCGCTCCTGCATATATACAACCAAAAAAGCTGGGGATAAATTCCAGTCCTGCGGTGTAAGGATAAACGACTAATACTCGATCTCCGGGAATAATAATTGACTGGAGGTGGGCGGCGATCGCTTGTACTTTTATCTCTAGCTGTTTATAAGTTAAACTACCAGATTCAGTTTTTCCATCTGGCAAAAATGTATAAGCGATTTGATTGGGTAGATTTTGTGAGCGATCGCGGAGGATATCTACTATAGTTAAATATTCGGTCATTTTATATTTTTTGTAGCTGAAGTTAATAGCTAATATTCGACACTTGTTTGATTATTTTTGGGAAATAAATGATTGTCTATATACTGCGTACTTTCTTGACAATTCTATCAAAGTACCAATTAATGACTGGAGCTAGTAAACTATGGCAAACTTGCAATAATTTCATTTCTAATCCAGGTGCAATGACAAACTTTTTTCTTTTAATGTCACGTAAAATTACTTCTGCTACCCTTTCAGCACTCCAAGTTTTAGCCGTACCTGTGATTAACTTAGTTTCCTGGGGTTTTGTCAAGTTTTCTGCTGCTAACTGTGGAGTATCAGTATCGGGAGGATAGACAATTGAAATCTCAATTCCCCAGCATTTTAGCTCTCCCCGCAATGACTCAGCTAAGCCCCGTACAGCGAATTTAGAAGGACTGTAAGCAGTATAGCCATAAATACCAATGAGTCCTGCACCAGAAGATATGATCACAATATGTCCTTGCCGCTTTTGCCGCATCAATGGTAAAACTGACTTGATTGCATAGAGAGTACCAAAATAATTGATTGCCATAGTTTCTGCAAATACTTGCAGGGGAAGTTCATGAAAATAGCCTGGGTGGGCAATTCCAGCAGAGGTAATGAGTAAGTTCGGTGTGCCTATTTCCTCAATAGCTTTGGTAATTGCTTGCTCAATTTCAGCTTGCTGGGCGACATCGGCGGAAATACAAATAATGCGTTGTTCTGGATATACTTTTACCGCTTCGATTTCCGCTTTAGCTGTTTCCAAAGTATCTTGATGGCGAGCAATTATGGATATGTGCGCTCCCTCCTTCGCCAACATAATTGCTGTTGCTTTACCAATACCACTAGAACCACCGGTAATAATTGCGTGTTGCATTTTAAACTTCATGAGTTTTTCTGCTTATCATTCCCTTAACTCGCTACGCGAGAAGAAAGAAGTCATAGGGAAGAGGGAAGAAGGTAGAGTTTCATATTCTTAAAACAAAGTACTTTCCTCTTTCTTCCCTTCGAGCTTTTGGGTTTAAGTCCCCCACCAATTATCCTTCTTCCTTCTTCCTTCTTCCTTCTTCCTTCGTTAATCAATCAATTCCAGTTTTTTCCCTACAGAACTAAAGATTTCCAAAGCTTGATCCAGATGACTTTGAGAATGAGTTGCCATTACACTGGTTCTCAATAAAGCCTTGGTTCTTGGTACGGCGGGATAAACTACTGAATTCACATAAACTCCAGCCTCTAGTAATTCCTTACCAAAAATCATACACTTGAGATCATCACCAATCATCACCGGTACAATGGCAGTTTTCGATGCACCAACATGAAATCCCAGTTGCTTGAGTCCCTCTTGCCAATATCGGGCATTCTGGTTGAGATGTGGTACTCGCCAGGGTTCACTAATCAAAATATCTAGTGCTGTTGACGCTGCTGCCAAAGATGTGGGAGGTATAGAAGCAGAAAATAGCATTGAGCGTCCGTGAAACCTAATCCAATCAATTACCTTCGCTTCAGCAGCAACCCAACCTCCAATGGAAGCTAAACTCTTGGAAAAAGTACCGCAGAGAATATCACTACTTCCCACCATCTGGAAATGCTCTTCTGTTCCCTTCCCATTAGCCCCTAACATTCCTAGTCCGTGAGCATCATCTACGGCTAAAGTCACATTATAGCGATCGCATAAACCTCGAATTTCCGGTAGTGGTGCAATATCTCCTGTCATGGAGTAAACACCATCAATTGTCACCATTGTTGCTGATTTATCTGCTACTTCCTGCAATCTTTTTTCTAAATCATCCAATTCATTGTGCTGGTATTGAACAACTTTACAGCGACTCATAAAAGCACCATCGTAAATACAAGCATGGGCTTCGCTATCCAATAGGATGGTAGTTTCTTCGTTCATTAGGGCTGAAATAAAACCAAGGTTGGCTTGATAGCCAGTGGTGAATATCAATGTATCTTCATGTCCTAAAAAAGCAGCCAGTTTTCGCTCAAATTCCCGATGTTTGTAAGTTGAGCCGTTTAGCAGACGGGAACCAGTAAGGCTGGGACCATCTTCTAAAGCAGCACGAGCAGTAGCTTCACGTACCCGTTGATCTGCTGTCAATCCTAAATAATTATTCGACCCCAGCATAATTACCTGTCGCCCATCAAACACGCAGGTTGCGCCTTCATTCCGCTCCAGTTCTCGGAAGTAAGGTAAGAGTCCTTTTTCTCTGAGTTGATCTGGTAGTTCAAATTCCCTCGCTCGCTGCAAAACATTTTTACTTGACTTGTACACCAGCCGCAAACGAGAATCTAAATCAATATTTGCTGTAGCTTTGCCATTACCACTAGATTGATCTGGAGTAGGGATGAAAATTTCTGTGGTTCTGGGAATTTTTGCTAACTGAGCATCAAGGTTTGGTTCTAATGCAGATGTTGGTCTTTCTTGCTGCACCGAATCGGCTGTCAACTGATTAACTGATGGCTGATTTGGCTGTGTGTGGGAATTAGCAAGCTCCCGCAGTGAATTGAGAGATGCCAAACTTGCCATCACGGAACTAGCATCAACCCCAAAGTCAATCAGACAAGCAATTTCATTCACACCTATTGCTTGTAAACTCTTAACCATTTTTAAGCAACTATTTGGTGTACCAAATAAAGCACTACTTTGGAAATAACGCTCGAATGCAAAAGACAGTAAGTCTTCTCGTTCTTTTTCACTCAATTCATCCAGATTCTTTGAACTCTGTCGCCACAAATTTACGGAACTCTGGAGATATGCTAAAAATGGTTCCCTCACTTTTTGGCGAACCTGACTTATTTCTTCGCCCACAAAGGTATGCAACATCAATGTGACATGACCAGTTTCTGGATCATAACCGTGTTTTGCCCTTGCTTCTCTATAAATAGCGATTTTTTCAGCTAATTCTTCCACAGACTGGAAAAGTAAAGCAGTTAAAATATTAGCTCCACAACTCCCAGCCTCCTGAAATCTTTCTGGACTACCACTACAGGTAATCCACACATCTAATTGAGGTTGCTTTGGTAAAGGATAAATCTTGATTTGAGTTTCTTTGCCAATCCCATTTTGTCTAGAAATGGATTTACCTTGCCACAATTCTTGTACTGTTTTGATGTTGTCAAATAGAAATTGATGGCGATCGCTATAAGTATCTGGAGACAAGACAAAATCATTGGGATTCCAACCCATAGCAAAGGCTAAATCAACTCTACCTTGGGATAAATTATCTACAACTGACCATTCTTCTGTCACTCGAATGGGATTGTGTAATGGTAAAACTACGCTACCCGCCCGGATGCGGATATTTTTAGTCACCATTGCTAAAGCCGCACCTAAAACTGAAGGATTGGGGTAGATACCACCAAAGGCATGAAAATGACGTTCTGGGATCCACACAGCTTTAAAGTTGTGTTGATCTGCAAACTTCGCCCCTTCTACAAAGAGTTCATATTTATCGTTTGTAAATTCCGCTTCATTACTAGAAAAATATAACAAGCTAAATGGGATACTTTGATTTTGCACATCAATAGCTACAGGATGATTTGACTGATTTGATACTGGCAGAGAATTATGGCATATCTCTGGTAATTGCTGTTTTGGCTGATTCACAACCTGTTCAGGTGCAGAAACTGGAGGAGATTGCATCAAATTGAAAATATCATTTGCTAATTGAGCAACAGTTATATCCTCAAAAAATTTCTCCATTGGTACAACTAAACCAAATTTGACCTCAATATAATTTTTAATTTCTACAGCTTGCAGTGAATCTAAACCTAATGTATTAATTAATTGATGGGGTTTAATCAGAGCATTAGCTATTCCCAATGTTTGGGAAATCTGTTCGCACAACTGGGGAATTAAAGATAATTGGTCTTTTGGACTTGCTTCTATGGTCAAGATTTGGTTTTGAGAATTTATTGGAGTCTGGTCAAAAATACTACTACCAACAACCGAGAGATTCCCAGTGAGAAAACCCTGTCGACAAGCATGACGTTGAATCTTACCACTGGAAGTTTTGGGAATACTACCAGTCTTAAGTAAAACTACTGCATATACTTGTAGCTCATGTTCCAATGAAACCTGGTGGCGAATTTCTCCCACCACTTCATCTATATGCAATTTTCGTAAGTAAGTGCGCTCTATTTCTTGCACCACTACTAATCTTTCTGTTCCTTCTATTTCCACAGCAAAAACGGCTCCACAGTGGGGACGCAGTGCTGGATTTGCTTTCTGAACCGTTAATTCAATATCTTGGGGATAATGGTTTTGTCCCCGGATGATAATCACATCTTTCATTCTGCCGGTAACAAACAATTCTCCATTGCTGAAAAATCCCAAGTCCCCTGTACGTAAAAAGGGACATTCTCCCCTATCCTTGAGATAACCTTGAAAGGTTTCTTGTGTTGTTTGAGGACTATTCCAATACCCAGTAGCCACACTACCACCAGACACCCAAATCTCTCCTACTTCTCCTGGTTCGCAGGGAGTGCATGATTCTGGATTGACAATATTTACTTTTGTCTCCATGTAAGGATGACCACATCCTACTGATTTTTTTGCTACTTCCCCAGCCTTAATATTTTGAATCACTGGCGATTGATTCTTGTCCCCACCCGTGGCAAACAGGGTAGTCTCCGCCATTCCATAGCAAGGATAAAAAGCACTTGTATCAAAACCACACTGAGCAAATTTTTGACTAAATTGCTCCAGGGTTTCTGCCCGTACTGGCTCCGCTCCATTAAAAGCTAAATCCCAACTGCTCAAGTCAAGATTAGCTAATTGTTCTGGTTGGGCTTTACTTACACATAAATCATAAGCAAAATTGGGGCCGCCACTGGTAGTCCCTCGATATTGAGAAATCGCTTGCAACCAACGCATTGGTTTCTGAAGAAATGCTAATGGCGGCATCAGAATACTAGGAAATCCGACGTAAATAGGTTGTAGAACATGACCAATCAATCCCATATCATGGAACAGAGGCAACCAACCAACACCAATACTCTTCTGACTATGACCAAAAGCCTGTTGAATCGACTGCTGGTTATGGATGATATTTCCATGAGTCACCATCACCCCTTTGGGTGTTCCTGTAGAACCAGAAGTATATTGCAAAAATGCCAAACTCTCTGGCGTGGTTGATTTAAGTATAAACTCTTGCGAGTCAGCTTCAATGGTATCCGTAGCTACCCATTGAAAGTGGGCTAAATCTGTTTCTTTTGACCACCTTTTCTCAATGTCAGCCAGGATTGATGTGTTGGTCAGTGCAACTTTAGCCTGAGCATCATTGACAATAGAAAGTAACCGAAATAACTTTTGATTACGTCTGGGAGGATAAACTGGAACCGCCACTACCCCAGCATACAAGCAGCCAAAGAAAGCTGTAATAAACTCTAATCCAGAAGGATATAACAATAAAGCCCGTTCTCCTTGTAAAGATTGGAGGCGGGCTGCTATCGCTTTTGCTTGTTTGTCTAACTCCTGGTAAGTGATACTGGTTGAGGGGGTTTCTCCGTTTTCGAGGAAGATATAGGCTTGTTTATCAGGCTGATATTGCCCTCGATAGTTGAGAATTTCTATCAAAGATGTAGATGCTAGACTCATGTTATTCATACAGATTGGGCTGCTGGGGTTAAGAGAGCGAGAACTTCCCCTTTTAAGTCACTCAGGTCGATAGAATCAGCTTTTCCAGCCATTGCTTGGTAAGTAAATACACTAGCTTTAAATTATCCTATCTTTTTCATCTCTCTTGACCTAGCATCTGTAAATTTACTTTAGAATTGACACTCCCACGGTTACGCTACGCGATCAACCGTAGGATTCTTTCATCATAGGGAAACCAACGTTTTTACCCTCAGAAAGCATCTTCACCCTTCGGGTTCGCAGTCCCCTACGGAGGGAAACCCTCCTTCAGGGCTGACTCACCGTATGCCCTACGGCTGCAAGTCCTCTAAT
>JAAUYH010092692.1_pt1 | contig 11965 bp, 12 predicted proteins | sample 7278061 | NCBI WGS metagenome assembly JAAUYH01 (sample SAMN14350203, study PRJNA611818) | marine sediment metagenome | isolation source: surface marine sediment (0.6m) | place: French Polynesia: Moorea | collected 2018-08 | reverse complement strand
TAGTCGGTCTCGGCCTGTGACTCCAGGAAACGCCCGTCGATCCCAAGCTGGGCCTCTGCGTCCTGCACGCCCTTCCAGGCGGTTTGGTTGAAACTGTTGTCGTCGATCCCGCCGGTATCTGTGACCTGGCAGGCGGTGAAAGCACTTGCGGTTGCCGCTGCGCCGAATGCGACTGCGGCAGCCACGGTCGTGCCGATCAAACTCGATTTCAGATGTTTCATGATGTCTCCTCCCAAGCAGCTCAAAGGCTGCAGAACACCTTCGATTACCTGGCGAAAGACCCGCTTCCATCCGCGTGGCCCCGCGTTAATACCGAAGGCGTCAAGAGACAGGTTACGTCAGACGGCAATTCAACGTCTTGATCGAAATCAATGCCCGAAGCTTCGCAGCCTTCGCTAGTCATCGGGTTTGTCGAGCGAGACGATGAATGCGACCAGGTGGTCGAGGGCCTCTGTATCCAGGAAATAGCCGAGACGGGGCATGCTTGCATGTTCAGCCGGGAACTGTATCCGCCAGCGAATGTCGTCGGCCGCCCGATAGACGGCGATGGAGGCGAAGCTCGGCGGTTTCTGCTTGAACGGCCCATCGGCAGAGATGTCGTGACATCGCGCACACCAATCCTTGGCCAGGTTTTGCCCAACCATGGCATCGCCTTCGGCCATCGCCGGCGGCGCCGGAAAAAGTTCGAGCGACAGCGTGAATGCCGCCAGTATCAGCAGTCTCATTGCGCAATCCTCCCTTGTTTTTGCGTCATCGAGAAGGGCTCAAGCCGCTCTCGGCCCGATTGCAGATGCCTGGCGATGAAAGCTCGCCACGGACCTAATTCTCTCGCCTCAGCGTATATTAGGTCGTCAGCGCGGTGCCGGCTGATGGGCGTTCCAACTCGCCCATCACGACGATCTTCTGCGCAAGATACGTCGGCGCCTTCCATTGGTCGAACATCGTTGTGCCGCTCGACAGGATTTCTGAAACGATCTGGTTGCCGATATCGCCAAAAATCCGCCTTGCGTGGTCATCCGAAGACTCCAGCTTCGCACTTTTCCGCAGCGCGCTCAGCCATGACAAATGCACGCTATCACTGACAACATCCTTTCTCCTTGATGTCGCGCAAACTGCGGTGAGGCGATCTGCTTCGTCGGATACGGTGATGAAACAGCGACCGAGGTTCATTGCCTGTCCCGTTTCCGTTGCATTGGGCTGTATCGTCCCGTTGCCCGGTCTCTGCCCATCGAAACATCGCCGCCTGCCGCCTGAATGGCGGTACTGCCTTCGGCAATGCACCGAGTGGTCTGCGGCGGTGCAACGCGTCAGAGCGCCGTGTACACAAACTGCAAAATCTGGACGCTTCCGCCACAGGTTCGGAGCAAACGCTGACGGCAGGCTACTCTTCCGTCCGCTCCCTGAAGAACCTGCGTGCCGCAAATGCGTCATGTCCGACCGCCCGGATCACGCCGCAAGACGGGCAGCGTGCTGAAGCGCGGCTGAGTCTCCGGAATGCTGCCTTTCGCCGCTCGGCAAACCGTTATCGCAAGAAGTGGGAGAAGCCACCATGCGGCGAGTGTTCATTTGGAGCGGCTATTGGAAGATGGCGGCGACGGACAAGGTGATCCGTGCTGTCTTGCGGCAATCATCCGGTCACCAAGAACACTGTCTCGGAGGTTTTTCTCCCGGCACGTTGTTCACACTGTCCTTGTCAGAGGCAGATTGGGTATTCGGTACCGAGACCTCGAGGTCATCCCAGGTTGGCGCCGACGCGCTACCTTCGACGAGAAGTCGGACTAAATCTCGCGGCATGACAGACACCAAGAAACAGAAATCGATCGACGAGGCGACAAACCTTGCGCCGCGCGAGATCTACGAGGTCATTCGCCGTGAGGGCGAAGAAGAGCTCGAGAGACCTTTGAAGTCTCTCGTTTGGTCGGGTCTTGCCGCGGGACTGATGATCAGCTTCTCCGTGCTCGCAGAAGCCATTCTGCGCACGTATCTCCCCGACACGCCCGGGAGCTATTTGATCGAAAACCTCGGCTACAGCTTCGGCTTTCTTCTGGTCATCATGGGTCGGTTGCAGCTTTTCACCGAAAACACGATCACGACGGTATTTCCGCTCGTCGCGGCACCGACGCGCTCGATGCTTGGCCGCGTTTTGCGTCTTTGGAGCATCGTTCTTGCCGCCAATGTTGTCGGCGCGCTTTGTGCCGCCTCGCTCTTTGCGTTCACACCCGCCATCCCGTCCGATCTAGTTCCAGCGATCGCGGAACTCTCGCAGCATGCACTTGGCTTTTCTCCTGACGTTGCCTTTGCCCGCGCGATTCCGGCGGGCGTGCTCGTCGCGGCTCTGGTTTGGATGCTTCCGCAGTCGCCGGAATCCTCGTTCTGGTTGATCGTCGCGTTCACATGGCTCATCGCAGCGGGCGATTTTGCTCATATCGTCGCCGGGTCCGTCGAAATGTGGTATTTGCTTTTGACTGGGTCCAAAGGGCTGGCGGAGGCGGCATTCGGATTCTTCATCCCGGTCTTTCTGGGCAACGTCGTAGGCGGGACGGTCATCTTCACACTCATGGCCTGGGGGCAGGTCCAGGATGAAGTGGAGAAAACACACAAATAAATCCGAGAGGCCGAGGCGGACGGAAGAACAAAAAACATGGAGGATACTGGATGAGCAAGGACCATGGTCCATCGATCAAGGATGACGACACCTACGAGGCGTTGCGCGACGATGGCTATTCCAAGGAGAAAGCGGCGCGAATTGCCAATGCACAGGCAAGCAACGAGATGTCGCCAAGCCAGAAAGGCGGCGAGGCCCCGCCCTACGAGGACTGGACCAAGGACAACTTGATCGAGAGGGCGACGGATCTCGACATCGAGGGGCGCTGGGACATGACGAAGGACGAGTTGATCGAGGCGCTTCGGGACAAATCCTGAACCCTTGGGGCACCGCGGGTTGAGTCGTCCAATCATCAAAGACAGGGAGGCAATCGATCAGTGACTACAAAAAGGGCGATCCGGTGAAGTGGTCGTGGGGCGATGGCACCGCCACAGGCAAAGTGGTTGAACGGTTCACCGAGGACGTCACAAAGACGATCAAGGGGACCGAGGTGAAGCGCAACGTCAGCCCGGACGACCCGGCCTATCAGATCGAGCAATCAGACGGCGATCAGGTCTTGAAGTCGGGATCCGAACTCTCCCCCGCCTGAGCTGGCGTCAGGCAGCCGAGAATGCGCGCGCGGGTGCCGCAATCAGCGGGTTGCTTGTCTTGAACAGACCGACGGATTGGGCCGCAATGAGGGCGCCGACAACCACCAGCAGGTTGGCCGCGACCGTGGCCGCAAGGATGCCGGGGTATCCGAATGCCAAGACGCCGATCCAGGCCAGTGGCAAATATATGACGAAGTTACGCCCCAGGCTCAGTGACATCGAGTGAATGGCTTTGGAACGCGCGTTCATCGCGGCGTTGGCCGTCACCAGGATACCGTAGCCAAAGAGGCTCCCGCTCACGACGACGAGGTATTGGCGCGTGTACTCGGCCGCCGCGGGATCGGAGGCAATGGCGCGGGCGGTCGCATCGGCCAAGCCGAACAAAACGAGCGCAAGCAGCGCTCCGTACATACAGCAAAAGAGCCAGGATTGCCGCAGGGCGGTGCGCGAGCGGTCTTCCTTGCCGGCCCCCCAGTTCTGCCCGACGACCGGTCCGATTCCTGACGACAGCGCAAGCATGGCGACCATGGCCACCGACTGAACCCGCGTTGCCGCACCGAACCCCGCCACCGCGGCATCGCCGAGCGTCGCGACCGCTGCGGTGACCAGAGCCATGCCCGCCGGATTGATCGCATTGGAAAATGCTGCCGGCGCGCCGATATTTACGAGTTCGCCGACCGAGCGCCTGAGATCGGCGCGGACGTCGACGCGGAGGTCAATATAGCCACGGTGGACTGCATAGCCGACGGCCGACGCCGCCGCGAGGCCGCGCCCGATGAACGATGCCATGGCTGCCCCTTCTGTCCCCAAGGCGGAGATGGGTCCCCAGCCGAAGATCAGAACCGGGTCGAGTCCGATGTTGATGATCGCCGCCAGGAACATGATCGCGGCCGAAAGCCTGCCATTCCCGTGGGCCCGGAAAATCGCGTTGACGACCATCATCGAGACGAGCAGCGGGAAAGAAAGCGCCCAGACGAGGATGTAGGCCGCCACCTCGCCCATCACCACCGGGCCGGCGCCCATGAGCGAAAAGAGCACAGGATAACAAAGCCATACGAGACCTGCGACCAGCGTGGCTAGAACCACCCCGAGGCCAAATGCATGGAGCGCGTAGCGCGCGGTTGTCTGCGCATCGTCGCCGCGGCCGAGGCTTTGCGAGATCGTGGCATTGGCGCCCGCAGAAAGCCCGATCGCGAGCGAAGTCAGCGCTGCCGTGACCGGATAGATGAACCCGATCGCGGCAAGCGGCGCCACCAAGCTGGCCGAGGAAGTAGGCGTCGACCACCCCGACGCTCAGCACGGCAAGTATGCCAAATGACATCGGCGCCGATACCACCGTCAGGGCGCGCCAGACCGGGCCTGTTGTCAGATCGCGGCTGGCCATCAGACCGATCCGCCGGACTCGGCGCAGGCCATGGTCAGGTCAGCCCGGAGCTCGGTTGGTGGGAAGCGCAAGCCTTCTCGGTGCGTCCAGGCGCACTGTGCATGATTAAACATCCACATGTCGTTTCCTTCACGTCCCGGGCGGTCTACCATCGCGGCTGTCCGCACCACTCCGTGGGGCGAGCTAGGGCAAACACCGGCCAGAACAAACTCGGCCGCCCGTTGGCACCTAACGCGTATGCGAGGGCAGTCGACCTCGCTCGACGCTCGACAAGTGCCGCCTTGACGCTAGCTCCGCCCATCTGATCCGACATTGAGATTGACAAGGGGGTGCCGTGGCATCCCGAAATACACTGGTCGAAGACTTCATGGAACACGTCAGCGTCAGGAACGCGGGTCAGGAAGAGTTTTTGCAGGCGGTGGAAGAGGTCGCAAACGACGTTCTGACCGTCGAGAAGGCAAACAGTGCCTACGCGGCCGCGCGCGCCCTGGAGCGCCTGACCGAGTCCGAGCGGATGATCTCTTTCCGTGTCGATTGGGAGGACGACGACGGAGCCCTGCAGGTCAACCTCGGCTGGCGCGTGCAGATGTCGAACGCCATTGGCCCCTACAAGGGAGCGATCCGTTTTCACCCGACGGTCAGCCCATTGGCGCTCAAGTTTCTCGGCTTCGAGCAGGTGTTCAAGAACGCATTGACCGGCCTGCCGCTTGGCGGCGGCAAGGGCGGGGCGGACTTTCACCCCAGCGGCCGCAGCGATCGCGAAATCATGCGCTTCTGCCACGCCTTCATGGCCGAACTGGCCCATCACATTGGACCCGATCGTGACGTACCGGCTGGAGACATCAATGTCGGAACGCGTGAGATCGGCTTTCTGTTCGGGGCCTACAAACGACACCACCGTGAGTTCACCGGCGCGATCACGGGTAAAGGCGACAGCTCCGGCGGCAGCGCCATGCGGGTCGAAGCCACGGGCTACGGACTAATCTATTTTCTGCAGGCCATGATGGCGGAAACGGGTGAGGACCTAGCAGACCAGCGCATCGCCATATCGGGCATGGGCAATATGGCCCATCATGCCGCTGAGAAAGCCATCGCAGGAGGTGGCACGGTCGTGTCGTTGTCGGACTCGGATGGGACGATTTTGGCAGAGGACGGACTGACGGCGGAAGCGCTCGAATGGCTCCGGACGGCACGGTCAGACGGCCACGATGTCGCCAATGCGCCGGCGCGGCTTGGCCTTGCCTACAAAGCCGGGGAGAAGCCCTGGGGGATCGAGGCCAGTGTTGCTCTGCCCTGTGCCACGCAGAAACGAACTGGACGAACGCGACGCAAAGGCGGCCGTCGATGCGGGCCTGCGGTATCTCGCCGAAGGTGCCAACATGCCACTCACCCGTCCTGCGATCGCGCATATCGAAAAGGCCGGGATCGTCTACGGACCCGGGAAGGCCGCCGACGTGATTTCCAGCTTCAGGATCGTGTGATGACCGGCGCGGAGCTTTTCGTCGCCTGCCTCGAGACGGCCGGAATTGAGGTGATCTACGGCCTGCCCGGTGAGGAAAAGACGGCCCTGATGCTGGCCCTCGAGGGCTCGTCGATCCGGTTCGTTCTGACCCGGCACGAGCAAACCGCGGCCTTCATGGCATCGGTCTACGGGCGTTTGACCGGACAGCCTGCGGCCTGCCTTGCCACGCTCGGGCCGGGCGCGATGAACCTCGTCACCGGGGTCGCGGATGCCACGCTCGATTTCGCACCGCTTCTCGCCATCACGGGACAGGGCGGCACGGACCGGCTGGCCCTGTCCGAAAGCCATCAGGTGATCGACCTGATCGCGCTGTTCGCACCGGTAACGAAACACTCGCAGACCCTGATGAATGCGGACGAGATCGCCGGCGCGGTCGCGGAGGCGCTGCGCATCGCGACCAGCGCGCGACCGGGTGCGGTGCATTTGTCCCTTCCAGAGGACGTTGCCGCGCAGGACACCGACGGGGTACCGCGACCCGTTCCCGCCCGCCCGCGAGTCACGGCGCATCGGGATACCGTCGCGGACGCCGCAGCCGCTCTGTCGAAAGCTTCAAAACCGATCATCGTGGCCGGTGCGGGCGTGGAGCGTGAAACCGCTGCCCCTCGTCTTCCGGGCTTTTCCGAAGCGCACGATCTGCCGCTGACCACCAGTTTCATGGGCAACGGCATCCTCCCGATTTCGCATCCCCTCAGTCTCGGAACGATCGGGCATCCCTTCGACGACCACGTGGACCGGGCCGTCAGAGCCGCCGACCTGATCCTCGCAATCGGCTTCGACCCGATCGAGACATCGCCTGCGGGGTTTTCTGATAACGCACGGCCAAGGGTTGTGCATCTCGCTGAAACACCGGCGGCTGCGGATTTCGGGTGGGAGGTCGTGACGGATGTCGTCGGCGACATCGATGCATCGCTCGCCGCGTTGTCCGATGCTGTGGGAGACCGCCGGTGGGGGCTCTTTGCCGAGGCGCGTGCGGCGCAGGAGAAAATCCGGGCCGAACGCGCCCGAACGAGGCCGCCGTCCAGGTCCGGGCGGCTCTTGCCGGAAGACATCCTGGCGGTAGTGGAGGACGAGTTGTCAGAGCAGGACACGGTGGTGTCCGGCGTCGGCACCCACAAGCTGAAAATCGCCCGGTCTCTCGCGGCCAAGCGCCCCGGCCAACTCATCATCGCGAAGAGGCTGGCGGGTATGGATGTTGCGCTTCCGGGCTCGATGGTGGCTGCGCAATTGCAGCAGCAGGGACGCGCGATTGCGATCGTCGGGGACGGCGAATTCCTGATGAACGTGCAGGATATGGAGACCGCCGCGCGATTGAAATCGCCATTGACGGTCTTGCTTTGGGAGGATGGCGGGTACGGCCTGATCGAGGAAAAGCAGGAAAGCGAGGCGGGATCGTATACCGACCTCGCCTTCCACAATCCCGACTGGGCCGATCTGCGCCGCGCCTTCGGCTGGAGACACATCGCCGTCGAAACCTTCTCCGATCTCGCTCCCGCGCTTCGATCGAGCCGGGATGATGACAGTCCTGTGCTGATCACTTTGAAAGTCGACTATAGCGACGGTCTGGGGCCGAATTTCGGTGAAGGACCCTATTTTGTCCCACATCCAAAGCCGCATTCGGGTTGAACGGACAAGACAAGCTTCATGACCACACACGAAATGATTCCAACAGTCCGAACCCTTCCGGTACCGGAAACGGCCGACGGGTCCCCACGCCGTGTCGGCGTGGAGATCGAACTGGGAAATCTGGCGGCTGTCGAAGTGGCCCGGATCGTCCGCACGGTCTGCGGAGGCACCGTCAGCGAGAAAGGCCCCCATGACTTCTCGGTGTGCGGCACCGTTTTCGGCGATCTCGACGTGTATCTCGACACCCGTTTTCGCAAAGACGCCGAAACATGGCTGCAGAAAGCGGGGCTCGATTTGGCGCAGCTAGTGGTTCCGGTGGAAATCGTGACGTCGCCGATACCGCCCGAGATGCTGCCCGGGCTGGACGAAATGATCGCCGTGCTTGCCGACCAGGGTGCCACGGGCACGTCCGGCAGCATCATGCTGGGGTTTGGAGTTCATCTGAATATCGAGATCGCGGATAGCACGTCGGACCATATCGGCGGCGTGCTGACCAGTTTCGCCTTGCTGGAGGCGGCCTTGCGCGACGTCATGCAAATCGATGCGTCCCGCCGCCTTTTGCCCTTCACGTCGCCCTACCCGCACGCTCTGGTCGATCGACTGGTGGCGGAGCGCGCCCGCGGTCTGGATGCGTTGGCGCAGCTCTACCTCGAAGAGAATCCTACCCGGAATTCGGCGCTCGACATGCTGCCGATCTTTGCGCATCTCGACCCCGAAACTGTAGCGGATCGGATCGAGGAGGACGCAGTTTCGGCACGGCCCGCCTTTCACTATCGACTGCCCGATTGCCGCCTTGATGAAGCGGACTGGAGCGTAACCGCCGAATGGAACCGCTGGACGGTGATCGAACGGGCCGCCGACGAGAAGATCCTCGCCGTCCTTTGCAAGGCTTGGCTCGAACACAGGGCGGAGGGTCGCGGTTCGCGGTCCGATTGGGTCAAGATCAGCCGCGGTGTTCTCGAGGCGCACGGGTTGGAGATCCCGGCATGACCCGGCCAAAGATCGGCGTGACCGTCTCGCAGCGCAGCGGATGGCGCATCTTTCCACTGATGGCATTCAACATCTGGCTTGCCGGCGGCCGGGCACTGCGCTGGCAAACCGCGTCGGCGATCGTCTTGGGCGCGGTCGACGGCGTCATCATCGGTGGGGGCGACGACATTTCGTCAATGCTCTATGGCGGCAAGATCTCTGCCCGGGCGCGCCTCGATCCCGACCCGGACGATATGGAAAAGCGTATCGTGCTCGAGGCGGCTGCGGCCAACATCCCGGTTCTGGGCATTTACCGGGGCTCGCAGATGCTCAACGTGGCACTTGGCGGCGCGTTGCACTAGGATGCCTACAGCGCCTTTCCGTCGCGACCCTAAAAAAACGATCCTGCCGCGCAAGGCGGTCGAAATCGACCAGGGCACCCGTTTGAGCCAGATCCTGGGGACTGAGACCCTGAATGTGAACGCCCTTCACACGCAGGCCGTCGACAAACTCGGTAAAGACATCGCGATCGCGGCAAGAGACGAAGGTGGCATGGTGCAGGCGATCGAGCGCGTATCAGACCCTTTCGCGATAGGGGTTCAATGGCATCCGGAGCACCTGTTCTACCGCGCCGGCCACCGCAGGCTCTTCAAGGCCCTCGTCCTTGCCGCGCAAGCGTATCGTTCGAACCGTCCGCAAGTCCGTACCGTGGGCCAGAGGCTGGCGGACGAAGCGGCGCGGATCGGGCGCGACCCTACCCATCCAACTGGAAAACCCTGAAATCGCGCTAGGTCTTTGACCTCCAAGACGGCAAAGCCGAGCGGCCGGGAACGAAACGCGTCGGCACCGACGACACGAAAACGGAGGAAGGTTTGCTCTTTTCCCTGAACGATCTAGTTGGGTTTTCCGCTGCTGCAAAGGACTTCGAGGCACCGGTCGTCGATGTCTTTCTGGAACGCGACAGCTGGAAAGTCAGTCATCTGGTGCTCGATACCGGCGGTCTACTGGAGAACCGGCTCGTCGTTGTACCAGGCAGCGCCATCTTGGACGTCACCCCGGGCGAGCGGACGCTGCGCATTGACCTGACAAAGGAGAAGGTCGAGGCGGAACAATCTCTCGGCGAGGCGTCGGTTTTTGAAGACGGCGATTTGTCGGTGCTGCCCAAGCTGATCTTTGGAGCGGACGAAAAAACGGTCGCGAAAGCGTTCTTTGCGACGATCGGCTCGCAGGATCAATATTCCTCATTCGCCGCAGCCGCCTCCTCGACGGCCGTGAACGCGTCCGAGACAATTGGCAGCGTCATCGACTTCATTGCCGATGCGGAAACCATGACCGCAAGCCACATCACTGTGGATACGGGCATTACCGTGCCGAAATCGCAGCATGTCCTGCCGGTATCGCTGGTCAAGAAGGTCGGTAGCGCCGACCACGAAACGGTACTGGCGGTCGACAAGGAAAAGCTCAGCGACAGCCCGGCGCTTGAACATTCCGACGGATTGGACCGGCGCTGGATCGACAGCGTTGCGTCATATTACGGGTTGTCCTGAAGCCCCTTTTGGCCGCGTGACCGTCCTCAGTCCTTCTCGCGCTGCACTTCTGACAGCCGGGTGCCAGTGAAGACAGACGCACCGCTTATGAACGCAAGAAGGGCGAGCACGGATTCGGGCCCGGCTATGTCGGCCAGAAAGCCCAGCAATCCTCCGGCCAGCAAAAGAAGCCCGATCAACGAATTCGACAGAGCGGTGTAAACCGCCTTGCGCCCCTCCGTGTCCATGTCGGTCAGATGCGTCTTGCGGCCCGCGCGTGCGCCCTCATAGGCGATTTGAGCAACGAAGACAAAACCGGCGACGACGGCGCCGCCCACGGAGCCGGCACCCGCGAACCCCCAGACTGCGGCGGCAGCATAGCTCAGTGTCGCAAGAAGCCCCGCCAGCATCAGGGTCTGGCGGCTCGACCGGTCCGACAGCGCCCCCCAGACATACGCGGACACGATCGCGGCAATCGACGAGGCAAGAAGGAGCAATCCGAGGTTTCCGAAACTGGCCCCACGGTCGCTACCGAGCATGACCAGGAAGGGGGGCGCAAGGGCGGTCGATACCAAGAGCGCCCGCGTCGCAATATAGGTCCGAAGTTCGGGATCCTCGTGCAAGGGCCGTATCAGGTCGGCTAGCGTGTCTTCGACTGCCCCGCCGCCCGCGTCTTCGGTTTCCCGAAGTGTGCTGAACAGAGCGGCGGCGCAGAACCAGAGTACGCCGGCAACCGCGATGGCGCCGGCCACATAGGAGGGCTCGCGCGGGAGGGTGCCGGTTGCCAGGAGGATCGCGAAAGCGAAGACCGCAATGGCGGAGATTGTGCTGGCTGCACCCGACACCCGGCCACGCCGGCCCTTTTCAACCGTGCGTGCGAGCACGTCCTTGTAGCTCGCAGAGCAGGCGGATCGGGCGACCGCCAAAACGGCCAAGAGCCCCACGATCACCCAGGCCGCCTTCCCACCGGGAAGCACCAATGCAGCAGCGGCCATGCCAAGCGCCGCTAGGCCTTGCACGGCAGATCCCGCGACCCAGTAGTATTTGCGGATCGCGGAACGCTCGACCCGCCGCGCGATCAGAAGCTGCGGAAGAAGCGAACCCGCCTCGCGGACGGGCACCAATAAGCCGATCAGGTAGCCCGGTGCTCCGATGGCATTCAGCAGCCACGCCAAGACCAGCTTTGGGTCGATTAGGCCGTCAGCCGTCTTGGTCGACGCGAGAGATCCGACATGAACAAAGATGCTTCTTTTCATGGTCATGGAATTCTTCGATCCGCGTGCGGTGCGCAACCGTGAAAAGGTGCGGACAGACAAAGCGTGATCGGGGCTGCAACAGGCATGGTTTGGCATAGTGTGCCAAAAAAGTGTCGTGCGTGTATTTCGCCACCGCGGCTCTATGGTGAATACCGGCTAACCTGAGGAAATGACTCATTCCATCGAAATCAGCCTCCGGGACTACTCGGTTGTTCTGCTGTCCTTGAGGGCGGAACAAATCCGCTAGCTCAATCAGGGCTTTGAAGGGCTCCTGTGCAGTTTTGTGGGCAGTCGGACCATTGAAGTCCACAAAGGAATGGGGAACGGACCTTCGCACCCGCTGAGCAAATGGCGGAAAGGTCCTGAAGTGATCACCTAGCGGGTAGATTCGAGGGTTCGAGCAACGGAGGATTTCTGGTTCATCGCAGCCATCAAGGAGCGAAGATGAACAGGACTTGGAGGGATCAGGAAAGGCCCCGGTGGGGCGTTT
>JAAUYH010090355.1_pt1 | contig 11968 bp, 13 predicted proteins | sample 7278061 | NCBI WGS metagenome assembly JAAUYH01 (sample SAMN14350203, study PRJNA611818) | marine sediment metagenome | isolation source: surface marine sediment (0.6m) | place: French Polynesia: Moorea | collected 2018-08 | reverse complement strand
CTGGTTTACGGTGCCGGTGTTTACAACTTCAAAGGAGTGGCCCGTGATGAAACGCGCCCTGATATTCCCCCTTCTTTTCCTGCTGTCGGCCTGTATCGACGTCGACATGCTCGTCGATTTCACCGGCCAGAACGAGGCCACGGCCCCGGCCGAGATGCGCATGGCGCGTGATTTCTTCGAGATGACAGGGCAGAGCGTCGAGGACGGCTGCGAGGACGGAGTCGGCGAACTGACCGAAACCCATTTCATCTGCCGCGTCGAGGAAAGTGGCACGATCGACGAGATCGTCGCCGGAGAAGGCGGGTTCGAGATGGAAGACGGCCTGGGCATAGAGCGCGTTGGCAGTGATCAGGTCCGGGTGACGATCGATCTCGGCGAGATGATGGGCGACGACGACATGAGTGGCGCGGCGGAAATGAAAGAAATGTTCGCCGGACACGCGTTCAAATTCAGCGTCCGCGGGGCGGAGATCATCGAAAGCACCGGCGAGATTTCGTCCGACGGGACCACCGCGAGCATCACGGTGCCGTTGGAGGACCTTGTCGATCCGGCCGTCGGGCCGGGCGAGCCCTTCGTCAGTCTGATCCAGCTGCCTTGATTTCAGCGGCCTGGCGGCGCGTCCGGCGCGCCGCCATCAATCCCTGAGAAGTTCGTTGATGGCGGTCTTGGACCGCGTGCGTTCATCCACCCGCTTCACGATCACCGCACAGTAAAGGTTCACGCCGCCCTTCGACGGCATCGACCCCGCGACCACCACCGAATAGGGCGGTACCTCGCCATACATCACCTGGCCAGTTTCGCGGTCGACGATCTTCGTGGACTGTCCGATGAAGACGCCCATGCCGAGGACCGAGCCCTCGCGCACGATGCAGCCCTCGACCACCTCGCTGCGCGCGCCGATGAAGCAATTGTCCTCGATGATCGTTGGCCCGGCCTGCATCGGCTCCAGCACGCCGCCGATGCCGACGCCGCCTGACAGGTGCACGTTCTTGCCGATCTGGGCGCAGCTGCCCACCGTGGCCCAGGTGTCGACCATGGTGCCCTCGTCGACATAGGCCCCGAGGTTGACGAAGGACGGCATCAGCACGACGCCCGGCGCAATGAACGCGGATTTGCGCACGACGCAGTTCGGTACCGCGCGAAAGCCCGCGGCCTTCCACTGGTTGTCGCCCCAGTCCTTCCACTTCGAGTCCACCTTGTCCCACCAGGACCCGCCCTGGGCCGAGCCGTCCTGCATTTCCATGTCCTTCAGCCGGAAGCCCAGAAGCACGGCCTTCTTGGCCCACTGGTTGACATGCCAGCTGCCATCGTCCTGCTTTTCAGCCACGCGCAACCCGCCGCCGTCTAGGGCGTTCAGCGTGTCCTCGATTGCCTCGCGGGTTTCTCCGATTGTGGCGGGTGTGATCTGGTCGCGCGTCTCCCAAGCGGCCTCGATCGCGGCTTCAAGCTGGGCGTTGGACATGCGGCACTCCATATCGTGACTGGTCTCGGTTCGGGGCAGCCTATAGAGCCTTGCCGAAAGAGGCGCAATCCAAGCCGCGAGGGAGTGAGAGATGAACTATGATCGCCGGAACCCGTTTCCCGACGCCCATGAGGACGCCGTCACCGCGCGTGGCACGCCGGTCACGCCGCAGACCCAGGCGCCGGCCTACCGGCTGGCCTATGCGGACACGGATTTCCTCTGCCGCGACGAGATGCGCGCGGTGCGATTGCAGCTTGAATTGATGAAGCCAGAGTTGATCCTCAAAGACATGGGTATCGAAACGACCATCGTGCTCTTCGGTGGCGCGCGGATCCCGGAACCGGCGAAAAAGGACGGCGCGCGGACACGGGCACTGGCGGATCTCTCGCGGTATTATGACGAGGCGCGAGACTTTTCCCGGATCATCACCGAACGCAGCCTCGCCGAGGGCGGACACGACGAGATCATCGTCACTGGCGGTGGACCCGGGGTGATGGAGGCGGGCAACCGGGGTGCGGTGGATGCGGGCGGCAAGTCTATCGGGCTCAACATCGTGCTGCCGCATGAGCAGGCGCCGAACGCCTATGTCACGCCCGATCTCTGCTTCAACTTCCACTATTTCGGCATCCGAAAGATGCATTTCCTGATGCGCGCCAAGGCCGTGGTCACCTTCCCCGGGGGCTTCGGGACACTGGACGAACTCTTTGAATCACTCACCTTGATCCAGACGCAGCGCATGGACCCGGTGCCGTTTCTGCTGTTCGGCGAGGCATTCTGGCGCAAGATCATCGACTGGGAGGCGCTGGCGGATGCCGGCACGATCTCGGCCGAGGATCTCGATCTCTTCCGTTTCGTCGAGACCGCGGACGAGGCAGTTCAGGCAATCGACGATTGGTATGCGGGCTAGAGCGGGGCGGCGAGCACCATCACCCAGAACGGCCGGCCGTTGCGTTCCGCAAGACCGAGCCCGATTTCGCGCGCCTCGGTGGCCTCGATGTTCTGCCTGTGGCCCGGTGAGTTAATCCAGCCGGACATGGTAGCCGCACCATCGGGATAACCCTCGGCAACATTCTCGGCAACGAAGCGCCACTGGTAGCCTTCGGCGCGGACCCGGTTGCCGACCGAACTGCCGCCGCGTCCTGTATGCGTGAGGTTCCCGGTCCGAGCCATGTGGCAGGCGTGATCCTGCGCCGCTTGCGAAAGCGCCTGGGATACACGTAGCGGGGCCCGGCCGCGGGCATCACGGCGGGCATTGATGAGGGCGACGATCTCGGTGAGCTCGCCCGCGCTGCCTCTGGGAACCGGGCACGCCGGGGCTGCATCCGCTGCAAGGGTGAGCGCCAGAAGGCCCGCAATGATCCGCGCCTCTACCAGTTTACCTGGCCTCGATCCCGGTCTCGGCCGCGATTTGCGCCTTGGACTTTCGTGCGCGCTGGGTGGCGGATTTGAGCTGCCCGCAGGCGGCCATGATGTCCTCGCCACGCGGCGTGCGCACCGGCGACGCATATCCGGCCCTGTAAACGATGTCGGCGAAGGCCTCGATCCGGTCCCAATCCGAGCGTTCATAAGGCGCGCCGGGCCATTCGTTGAACGGGATCAGGTTGATCTTGGCGGGGATGCCCTGGATCAGCTTCACCAGCCGCCGGGCGTCGGCGTCGCTGTCATTGACGCCCTTCAGCATCACGTATTCGAACGTGATCCGCTCGGAGTTCGACAGCCGCGGATAGTCGCGCAACGCGTCCAGCAGCGTCGCGATATTCCACTTCTTGTTGATCGGCACAAGTGTGTCGCGGACCTCGTCCGTGGTGGCGTGGAAGCTGACAGCAAGAAGGCAACCGATCTCTTCAGCGGCGCGCGCGATTTCGGGCACCACCCCGCTTGTCGAGAGCGTGATCCGGCGGCGCGAAAGCGAAATCCCCTCGGGGTCCATCGTGATCTTCATCGCGTCGCGCACGGCCTCGAAATTGTAGAGCGGCTCGCCCATGCCCATCAGCACGATATTCGACAAAAGCCGGGTTTCGTCCTTCGGGTGCTTGCCCGGCGCGGGCCATTCGCCGAGATCGTCGCGGGCCAGCATCACCTGACCAATGATCTCCCCGGCAGTGAGGTTTCGGACCAGCTTCTGTGTGCCGGTGTGGCAGAAGGAGCATGTCAGCGTGCAGCCGACCTGGGACGAGATGCAGAGCGTGCCGCGGTCTGCCTCGGGGATGTAGACGGTCTCGACCTCGTGCCCGCCAGCGATGCGAACGAGATACTTGCGGGTCCCGTCGGCCGAGATCTGGCGGCTTACGACCTCGGGCAACTCGATGGTGAACTTCTCGGCGAGTTCTGCGCGATAGATCTTGGCGAGGTTGGTCATTGCCTCGAACTCGCGCACGCCCTTCTGGTAGATCCACTGCCAGATCTGCCCGGTACGCATCCGGGCCTGTTTCTCGGGTGTACCGGCATCGATCAGCGCCGCACGCAACTGCTCGCGCGTCAGTCCCACGAGGTTCTGGCGCCCGGTCTGGGGCAGTCTGCGCGGGATCGTCAGCACGTCCTGCGTGACAGGGGCGGTGGCCGTCATGGCGTCTCTCCGGTCGGGGTTCGCGCTGATATAGTCGCTGAAACGCCGCTTGGCTACCGAAGAGACAGGGTCGGCCGGATCAGGCCGACACGAATTGCTGCATCGCCCGGGGCCGCGCGGCGCTGGCGATGGAGAAGCCCACCAGGGTTGCGCCGCCCGGCAGCGCCTCGAATCGGCAGTCCAGCCCGCGCCCATCCGAAAGCCGCACCTCTGCCGTCCAATTCGAGCGTTCACCGATCGTGCCGCAGAAATCCCGTGCGTCGCCCCAGACGGGGGTGGGAGCGCAGCCGTGCTGCCAGCGGCGCGAGGCTTCGATGATGGTCTTGTCGGGTTCCTCTCCGCCCCAGAGCGCTCGGTAAGCCTGGTTCGTCAGTGTCACTGTCCCGGCCGGCGAAAACACAGCGATCGCCTCGTCGAGCCCATCGAAAACCGCCTGGCAGGTCTCGAGCTCCGTCTTGTATTCGCGGCGCAGCGAGATGTCGGCGCTGATATCCTCGAAGACGAAGGCGACGGCGCCATCGGGATGTGGGCGGCCGGTCACCTGAAAGGTGCGCCCGTCGGGCAGGAACCATGGCTCGCTGTAGACGCCCGTCGCTGCCTGCGCCTCGAGCGCGACCATCTGCTGGCGCCAGGATTTGTAATCCTTCGGCTCGGGCATCATCTGCCGCTCGCGCAGCTGGTCGAGCAGGTTACTGAGCGAGGGCCGCCCGATCAGGTAGTCCGGCTTCAACCCGATGAGGTCGGAAAGCGCCGGATTGAAGAGGCTCAGCGATCGCTCGCGGTCAAAGATCGCAAGCCCGACCGACAGATGCGCGAAGGTCTGCGTCAACGTTTGGGTGAAGTCGCGCAGCGAACGCTCGGCGTCGACGGCGCGGTCGACCGGGATCGCTGTGTAGAGCAGATCGTCTCCAATAGCGGCGACGTGGCATTCGAAAAACCGCACCTCTTCACCGTCTTTCTTGGGAATCGTCAATTGCAGGCGCCGTCCGCCCATGGTCAGCCCGTCGTATCCCGCCACCTGGTCGAAGAGCGCACGTGGCGGCCAGGAGGGCAGTGCGTCCGGCCCGTCCAGCGCTTCGGCGAGTTCCATATAGGCGGTGTTGGCCCAGACGATGGCGCCTTCGGCGGTCTGGCGCCAGACCGGCACCGGACCGTGTTCGCCGACTGCGCGATGGGTCTGCAATTCCGCGATCAGCGCGGCGAGGCTGGGTGCGTCGAGCGAATCACCCGGGCCGGGCATGAGATCTTCTAGCTTCAGGTGCAACCGCCCTGACTTCTCCGACAGGGTCAACGACATCCGCCCATCGGTTGAAAAAAGCTCCAGCTCGCGGCGGCGCTGGTCCGTAAGATGGCGGCTAAGATCCGGGAAGCGCGGCGCCAGAAGCGCGGCCAGACGCATCAGGTCGCTGCCCCTCGCGGAAGCATGCTGCAGCATGCGTTGCGCAGCGTCCGAGGCATCGACCAGTGTTTCGCCATCAAAAAGAAAGGCCCATTCCGCAGCGGCCACGGAACCCTGCGCTTGGCGCACTGGGCCCAGTCTGCTCACCAGATAGAGAGCTGCCACCGCGACCGCAAAACCCATTGCGATCAAAGTCGCAGCCTGCGCGAGAAATCCAAGTTCCATGTCCAACCGCCTGTCCAGAGCGTCCCTCCGGTAACGCTAGCTTCAGCGGAGTTAACAGGCCGTTAAGCCTGATCTCAGGCGACGATCGGACGATTCTCGCCCAGGCCGGGTCGCTCGGGATCGGTTTCGGGGCTGACAGAGGCACGCGGCCAGACGACCTCGACGATGGCGCCCGAGCGCGTACCGCGCCCGCCGCGCGGCAGCACCGGGTCACTGCCGTTGGAAAAGGTCAGTTCGGCGCCCGAGCGTTCCAGAAGAGTCTTGGCGATGAAGAGCCCAAGACCCATGCCCTCGTATTCCGGTCGCCGCGCGCTGTCGTCAAATAGCCGCCGGTTGCGCACGAAAGGGTCGCCGATCCGGCCCAGCAGGTGCGGTGGAAAGCCCCGCCCGTCGTCGATGATGCGGATCTCGATCGTGCTCTCGGTCCACATCGCGTCGACCCAGACCGAGCTTTCGGCGAAATCGACGGCGTTCTGCACGAGGTTGCGCAGCCCGTGGATGATCTCGGGACGGCGTTCGATCGTAGGTTGGCGCGTGCCGTCCTCGTGGCCCAGAGCGAGGTCGATCAGTACGTTCTTGCCACGGTCGGCATGGGGCTCGGCGGCCTCGCGGATCACCGCGCCCAGCGGTGCGCGGCGCAGGTGAAGGTCGTCCTTTCCGGTGCGCCCCATGGAACGCAGAATGTCCCGGCAGCGGTCAGCCTGGTCGCGGATCAACTCGGCATCCTCGAAAAGCTCCGGCCGGTCCGAGAGTTCCTCCATCAGCTCCGCGCTGACCAGTTTGATCGTCGCAAGCGGCGTGCCCAGCTCATGCGCTGCCGCTGCGACGACGCCGCCGAGATCGGTCAGCTTCTGCTCACGCGCGAGCGCCATCTGCGTGGCTGAAAGCGCCTCGGACATCGAGTGGATCTCGGAGGTTACCCGGCGGGCATAGACCGCCTCGAAGATGATCCCGATGGTGATCGCCGCCCAGGAGCCGAAGACGAAGACGTCCGGCATCCGCATGATGAAGCCCTGTTCGGTGCGCAGCGGGATATGGAAGACGGCCACCAGCGAGATCATGATGATCGCCACGGCGCCCAGCACGATGGTTGAGCGCAGCTGGAGGGCCGTTGCCGATATCGTCACCGGCGCCAGGATCAGCAAGGCAAAGGGGTTGTTGAGCCCGCCGGTCAGATAGAGCAGGAAGGCGAGCTGCGCGATGTCGAAGAGCAGCATGAGGAAGACTTCGCCTTCGCTCAGCCGTTTGTTCTCGGGATAGACGAAAATCGCCAGGAGGTTGGCGATGATCGCGGCGCTGATCGCGACGTAGCAGAGCCCGAGTTCGAGGCTGAGGTCGAAGAAGCGCTGCGCGACAGTGATGGCGGCCAGCTGCCCGGCAATGGCGATCCAGCGCAGTACGATCAGCGTGCGGAGGCGCACCCAGTTGCTGCGGTGGCCTTCGGTCGTCAAGGCGGGGATTGGATCAGCCATCCGAGTGCCTAGATAGGGGTTGCGTCATCCTATCCCCTTGTTAGTGGCGCGCCGCGTACGGATCAATGCGGCCCAATGTTGGAAGGACTTCCATGACCCGGACCATCGCCATTGCCGCCGCCGCCGCGATCGCAGGCCTCCTCGCCGCAACCTGGTATGTCTCCATGCGCGGAACCGGGCCCGACCAGTTCGCCGCCTGCCGCGCCTCGGTCATCGCCGGGGGGGCGGGTTCGGTCGGGGGGCCCTTCACTTTGGTCAACGGTGCGGGAGAGACGGTTACCGACGCGGATGTCATCACCAAGCCCTCGCTTCTCTATTTTGGCTACACTTTCTGCCCCGATATTTGCCCCTTTGACGTCACCCGCAATGCAGACGCCGTGGATCTCTTGCAGGATCAGGGGGTTGACGTGCAGCCGGTGTTCATCTCGGTCGACCCCGAGCGAGACACGCCAGAGCAGCTCGCCGAATACGCGGGCTACATGCATGAGGACATGATCGCGCTCAGCGGCTCGCCCGAACAGGTCAAGGCTGCCGCCGCCGCCTACCGGGTTATCTACTCCAAACAGGACGGCGACGACGAGTTCTACCTCGTCAATCACACGACCTTCACTTACCTCGTTCTGCCCGATCACGGCTTCGTCGAGTTCTTCCGCCGCGACACCACGCCCGAGGCGATGGCCGAGCGCACCGCCTGTTTCGTTGACGCCGCGTGAGGCAAATTGACCCGCCCCGGTCGGCGCACTAAAGTCCCCGGAACAAAAGCAAAAAGCTTGGAAGGGACCGGCGGATGGCCGAGCGCGAACTGGAAGAGCTGGGAGAGGATCGCTCGCTTCTCCTGGTGGATGATGACGAGCCGTTTCTGAGGCGGCTCGCCCGGGCGATGGAGAAGCGCGGGTTCGAGCCCGAGGTTGCCGGGTCCGTAGCGGCCGGCAAAGCGATCGCAACCGCCCGCCCGCCGGCCTATGCCGTCGTCGATCTGCGGCTCGAGGACGGCAACGGCCTTGATGTCGTTGAGGTTCTGCGCGAACGCCGGCCGGACAGCCGGGTGGTGGTTCTGACCGGGTACGGGGCGATTGCGACGGCAGTGGCGGCGGTGAAGATCGGGGCGACGGATTACCTGTCGAAACCCGCGGATGCGAATGACGTAACCAATGCGCTTCTGGCCAAGGGCGATGACCTGCCGCCGCCTCCCGAAAACCCGATGAGCGCGGACCGGGTGCGGTGGGAGCATATCCAGCGGGTGTACGAGCTCTGCGACCGGAATGTTTCGGAGACCGCGCGGCGGTTGAATATGCACCGGCGGACGTTGCAACGGATCCTGGCGAAGCGCAGTCCTCGGTAGGGGATGCGCTGGTTTTTCCTTCTTGTTTTCATGAGCTTGGCGGCGTGTGGGGCGGAGCCTCAGCGCGCCGAGCCGCAGCCCTCGATCCGGCCGGGGCCGGATGGAATTCGTATCAATAACAGCAACTTGCGCATCGATTTCGGGCGGGCGCAGCCGGGGGTGATTGCGGCGGTTTCGCGGTTGCGGGAGTCTGAGCCTGAAATCAGTGTGAATCCGGAGTGTGGGGCGGGGGTTCTGACGCTGGCGCGGTATGCGGAGGGGCTGACTTTACTGTTTCAAAACAATGACTTCGTGGGGTGGACGAACGCGTCGAGCTCGATCTATGCGACCAACAATTTCGGGCCTGGCGCGACGCGGGCGGCGGTGGAGACGACGGGGGTGCGAATCCGGGAGACCTCGCTGGGCTATGAGTTTGAATTGGAAGGGGTTTTCGGCCTCATCGAAGAGCCAGGGCCGGTGGGTCAGGTGACGCTGATGTGGGCCGGAACGACCTGTTTTTTCCGGTGAGCCGGGGTTTCGGTATTACGTCGGTATTACGTATGTATTCCGTCGGTACTGCAGTGCAGCATTTGCCGAAATGGGCGATATGACTCGCATATGACTTCCATATGACTCCTGTATGAGTCCGTGTCTGCATCGGGGTGGAAACGGGTGTCGGAATTGCATCGGAATTCTATCGGAATACCGTCGGACTCTTTGTCGAACCGTGGATGCGGCGGGGTGAACCCCGCCCTACGTCGAATCCAGGCGGTCAGCCCTCACCGTCGAGCCGGTCGCGGAGGCGGTCGCGGAGTTTGGTGGCCTTCTCGAAAAAGTAGGACGTGTGCTCTGGGTTGTAGACTGTGAGCGCGTCCTCGACATTTTGCAGCGCCGCTTGAAGGTGCGGGATTGGGTCAACGGTAGAATCGTGGTCAGCGATGGCCTCGTCGGCGATGGCGAGGTTCTCCTGTGTCATGGCCCAGGATACCGGGTAGTCATCTTTCGTGTGGACGGTCAGCGCGGCGCGGTAGGCGGTGACAGCCTCGGCGAGCAGCTCCGCGCCCTCCGGCCCGGCGGTGCGGGTGCCCTGGTTCCGCAGCGCGGCGCCGAGGTTGTTCTGGGTGGTGGCCCACTCCACCGGATAGCCGCCTTTCGTGCGTACAGTTAGCGCGTCGCGGAAAGCGGCGACGGCCTCGGCCAGCAGATCCGCGCCCGCGGGCCCGGTGGTGCGGGTGCCTTGCAATGCCAGTGCGTTGCCGAGGTTATTCTGAGTCATGGCCCATTCCCACGGGCGGTCATCTTTCGTTCGAACTATCAAGGCGGCACGGTATGCGGTGACGGCTTCGGCCAGCAGATCCGCACCCTCGGGTCCGGCGGTACGGATAGCCTCCTCGGACAGCGCGGCGCCGAGATTGTTCTGAGTTTGGGCCCAGTATTCCGCGTCCTGATCCTGCGAAAAATAGTTCAATGCTTCTCGGAACGCTGCGGAGGAGTTGGTCAATCCGTCGGGTCGTAGTCCGCGTGAACCCAAGACACTCCAAAAATTACCTTTGCTTCCGAATACCACGCCACTCTCCGCATCAGACGATGCAAATTTCGCGGCCCGATCCGCCAACGCTATCGCAAATTCGACCTCATACTGGCCACCGAAGCGCAACGCGAAGCGATAGCTCTCGTTGGCAATATCGAGGATCTCCCAGACAGTCGGGCTGCGCGCATACTTTAGTTTGAGAAGCGCGACCTGCCTATCTGCGGCGGACTCCACGTCACGCCGTAGGATGTCTTGCTCGACAGCGATCTCGAGAAGCTCGACCTTGCGCTGCCGCAAGTTCTCTGCTTCGGCTGCGATGAGGGCGAGTGCGTCGTCAAGCTCCTGTGCCCCGGCGTCGAATTCCGCCTTTTCGTTAAGGACGGCCACCCTACGTAGTACCTCGGCCACGAAAGCGTCGGTGCCTGGATTATTGCGAGCTTCGTCTTGTAGGCGCGTGGCGACCTCTATCGCTTTGCCAAGCTCATAGTATGCCGTCTCTGGATCAGCAACGTCGCGCGAATAGCGCCGGGCAAGTTCTACTAGCGCCGCGTCGCTAATGGTGCTTTGCGGAAGCGCTCGGATCAAAGCTTCCATCCGGTCGAGCTGTGCTTTTTGCGCTGCAGCGTCGCCCTCGATCCGCTGCAGGATTGTGAGGATCTCCTGAACCTCCTCCTCGCCGACGCCACAAGTCAGCGCAATGTCGCGCGCTTCGATATTCCGGCCGGCTTTGACCACGCAGGCGAGGTCCGCCGAGTCTGCGAGAACTGGCGCTGCGATCAGTGTGAGGGCGATGGCTGTAAAGCGGAGGCTAGTCGCAGTCCACATCGCCCGATCCTCCTGTAATCGAGATATCGCCCGCTGTGATGTCGCCGCCTGCCGAAATCGAGTCTACGATGCAGTCACCATTCTGGGCGCTACCTACGGCGAATGCTCCATAGGCGAGAACCGCGAGGCCGACCGCTCCGAGCACCATCGCGCCTTTTGGCAGGTTAGTCTTGTTAACGGTGACGCCACCTTCAATCAGCACGTCGCCTCCTGCGGTCACGCCGTCACCACCGGAGATGGGCGGAGGCGGCGTTTTCGGTTTCTTCCGGAACGTTATGTAGGCGGTCCAAAGGGCGGAGATGACTACAGCGATGCCGCCGCCGACAAAGGAAAGGGTTTTCTGGTTCTCGGGTGCCGAGATGAATGCCCAGATATCCATGGCACAGATCCAAATACTCGTTGCACGAGTAGTTTGCCACATTAACGCGAATTCTCAAAATGCGTTCGCTTTCCCTTCATTCTTGAGGGCGGGGGCTGCCCGGCCGGCGGCCGGGCGGAAGGGGTGTGCGACTTGGCGCACTACATCTCCGCCAGAAGGGCGGCGTGTCTGGCGGTGTAGGCGGCTCGGGTGGCGATGGGCTCGCGGAGGTGGAGGGTGAGGGTTTGAGCGAACTCGGGATCGGGTTTGCCGAAGAACTTGTTCGCCTCGGCCTCGGAGAAGCCGGCGATGCGGGTGGCCTCGAGCCAGGCGGAGAGCTTGTCGGCGCGCTTGATGGCCTTCTTGACGGTGGCGGGCAGCTGCGCGGGCAGGCCGAAGCGCAGGTGGATCGCGGCGGAGAGACGGGTGTCGAGTTCGCCGTAGCTGGGGCCGACGGCGGCTTTGACCGGGCTGATCATGTCGCCGATGACGTATTCCGGCGCATCGTGGAGGAGGGCGGCGAGGCGCCATTTGGGCGGCGCGGAGGGGTTCTGGCGGGTGTAGATTTCCTCGACCAGCAGGGAATGCTCGGCCACGGAATAGGGGTAGTCGCCCTGGGTCTGGCCGTTCCAGCGGGCGACGAAGGCGAGGCCATGGGCGATGTCCTCGATCTCGATATCCATCGGCGTGGGGTCGAGCAGGTCGAGCCGGCGGCCCGAGAGCATGCGTTGCCAGGCGCGGGGGGCGGGCATGGCGGGCCTCGCTTTGGTTGGGTGCGGGGTGGTGATGCCACAGGCGGGGCGGCGGGG
>JAAUYH010031196.1_pt1 | contig 11968 bp, 10 predicted proteins | sample 7278061 | NCBI WGS metagenome assembly JAAUYH01 (sample SAMN14350203, study PRJNA611818) | marine sediment metagenome | isolation source: surface marine sediment (0.6m) | place: French Polynesia: Moorea | collected 2018-08 | reverse complement strand
CGATGGTGGAAGCCGCCAACGCCTGCCGCACCCTGTAGGGGTCGGACCAGCGAATACGCTGTATTTGCAGCATTCGGACCCCTTAGATCTCGATTTCAGGCCCTTAAAAGCCTTGGATTCAACGATCAAGTGCCACGGATTGGCAAAGGGTTGAAGCGGCCCAGCTGAGTTAGCAAGATGCTCTTTTTACCGACCAAAGTAAGAGGAGCATCAAATGGGCTATACCCAACTGGGCCTGGAAGAACGATATCAGATTTATGAGTGGAAGCTGGCCGGTTGGCGTGTTGCCACGATCGCCAGGAAGCTCGGCCGCTGCGCATCGACGATCCACCGGGAGCTGAAGCGTAATCGTGGTCAGAGGGGTTGGCGGCCCCTGCAGAGCCACCGCAAAGCCCTGGCGCGGCGTGAGGGCAAGGTCCGGCCAAGGCTCGATGCTGCGGCGTGGTCGGAGGTAGAGCGGCTGATCCGGCTGGAGTGGAGCCCGGAACAGATATCTCGACGGCTTCTGCTGGAGAACAACGTCCGGATCAGCCACGAGTGGATCTACCAGTACGTTTACCGGGATAAGTGCCAAGGCGGCGATCTTTACCGCTATTTGCGCCAGCAGAAGCCGCGACGTCGTCGCTTCGGAAAATACGGTCGGCGCAGCTATTTGGTGGATACGACGTCGATCGAGGAGCGGCCCAGGTCAGCTGAGAGCCGCAAGTGGTTCGGGCACTGGGAGGGCGACACGATGATCGGTAAAGGCCAGCAAGGCGGCTTGCTGACGCTGGTGGAGCGCAAGGCCCGTTACACGGTAGTCCGGCACCTATCGAGCAAGCACGGTCAGACGGTTCGCCGCCAGGTGCGAGCAGCACTGGCGCCACTGAAGGATCGGGTGAAGACCATTACCTACGACAACGGTCGAGAGTTCTGCGAACACAAGGGCATGGAGACTGACCTGGGTGCCCGCGTTTACTTCGCTCATCCGTACTCATCTTGGGAGCGCGGAACCAGCGAGAACACCAACGGCCTGCTGCGCCAGTACTTTCCCAAGAAGCGGAGCCTGGCGACGGTCTCGAAGCGCGAAATCGCGCGCGCAGTGGACCGACTGAACCATCGGCCCAGAAAATGCCTCGGCTTCAGAACGCCTCACGAAGTCTTCTTCGGAGAGAAAAACCAGTTGACAGTTGCACTTACGACTTGAACCCAAGTCCCCGTTTCGGGGCCAAAACCGAAACCTAAGAGATTGTGTGATCTTCACCGCGCTCAGGTCCCGAATATCCTTAGCGGCTCGTTTCGGGGCCCAAATCACGATCTAAGGTCCGAAAACGGGAGGCTAAGCGTTTTCTATCCTGCAATATCAACCTATCCTTTGGTCCGACCCCGCTGGCGCGGCTACAATGTTGCGGTGGACAGGATTTCTGGTTTTGGTGTCGCCGTGTTCGGCTGGCGCCGGCGTCGGTCGGGTGGTCAGGCCCTGACCCGTTTGCCATCGGACGGCGCGTGAAGCTGTCCGGAATCCTGGGCCGCTCCATCGGCCTCACCCAGGCCGTCCAGATCCTGGTGGCCACGCTGGTCATCACCGTCGTTCTGGGTGGCGCCCTGCTCATCTATTCGTTCCTCAGCCAGCGCAACGCGGCGTTCGTCAAGGCCGAGGAAGTGCTCACCCTGGCGCAGGGCGGTGCCACGACGGCATCCTGGACCCTCGACGAGGTTCTGGCCGAAGAGGTCATCACGAGCGTCATCGCGCTCGGCGAGGTGAAGGCCGCCTCCCTGGTCGACGAGTCCGGCGCACAGCTGGCCAGGGCCCAGCGTGCTCCGGAAGACTACGGGGTCCTCACCTCGCTGTTTGCACGCACACTGCTGGCCGACACGGTTCGCGCGGAACGTGCCCTGTCGGTCAACGCGGGCGGCCAGCGGCGGCAGGTGGGCACCATGTCGATCGTGCTCGACTCGCAGTACATCGCCCACCGATTCCTGACCGTGGCCACGCCTGTGCTCCTCGCCGGCCTGTTCCAGGCGCTGGCCATCGGGCTGGTACTGCTGTGGCTGTCGTCCCGGCTCGTGACGTCCCCGCTCAGGCGGGCCGCCGCGGCCATTTCCAGCATCGATCCGCAGGATCCCAGGGACCGCAGCGTGGAGATTCCGCCGGCGCACCGGAACAACGAGTTCGGACACCTGCTGCGCCACACCAACGGCATGTTCGAGCGCCTGGGCGTCGTCCAGGCGCAACTCAAGCGGTTGGCCACGCACGACCCGTTGACCAAGCTGCCCAATCGCAGCTTCGTGGTCGAGCGCCTGGAGCGCGCGCTGGCGCGGGCGGAACGGAACGGGACCCAGGTGGCAGTGCTGTTCCTGGATCTCGATGGCTTCAAGATGGTGAACGACTCCCACGGTCACAATCACGGCGACGACCTGCTCGTGCAGGTGGCCGGCCGCCTGCGCGCGCTCGTGCGTTCCAACGACACGGTCGGGCGCATCGGCGGCGACGAGTTTCTCATCGTCATCGAGTCGGTGAAGGACCCGGAAGACGTGGCGCCCACGGTACGGCGCATCGGCACGCAACTGGCCCGGTCCTTCCAGGTCGGCGCGGCCGAGGTGCGCATCTCCTGCAGCATAGGCATCGCTCTGTTTCCAGATGACGGCACGAGCGCCAGCCTGTTGATGCGCCACTCGGACATGGCAATGTACCAGGCCAAGCGCCGACCGGGCACGCACTATCACTTCTACGCCCAGGAGATGAGCGAGCGCATGCAGTCGAGGCTGAAGCTCGAGACCGCGCTGCGTCGCGCGCTGGACGCCGACGAATTCTGCCTCGCCTATCAGCCCAAACTGGAAGCGCGCACGGGTGTCCTGGCCGGCTGCGAGGCGCTGATGCGCTGGCAGCACGGAGACAGGCTCGTGCCGGCCGCCGAGTTCATACACGTCGCCGAGCAGACCGGCATTATCGTCAACGTGGGTCGGCGCGTGCTCGACATGGCCTGCGCGCAGGCGCACCGCTGGGCAACGACGCATCGTCCCGTTTGCATCTCGGTGAACGTATCGGCGCAGCAGCTGCGCGAACCGGACTTCGTTAACACAGTACTCGACGCGGCCGCACGCCACGGTATCGAGCCCGGCATGCTCGAACTGGAGATCACCGAGACGGTGTTCATCGAGGAACTCAACCACGCCGTGGCGAAGCTGTCCCACCTGCGCGAGTCCGGCTTCGGCATCAGCATCGACGACTTCGGCACCGGTTACTCATCGCTGGCCTACCTGACGCAACTGCCCGCCGATGCCCTGAAGATCGATCGCTCGTTCGTGTCGGGCGAGCTGAGTTCCGATGTGGTGCTAAGCATGATCATTGCCATGGCCCAGGCGCTGCAGCTGAAGACGGTGGCGGAAGGGGTCGAAACCGACGAGCAGCGCGAGCGCCTGCTGATGAAGGGCTGCGACGTTCTGCAGGGCTATCTGCTGGGTCGTCCCATGAGCGCCGCCGAGTTCGAAGAGCGCTTCCTGAGCCGGGCGGCGTAATGGGCGCTCGCCGGCGCCCGGCTACGAGCCTGACTGCCGCGTGGCTCGTCGCGCTGCTCGTGTCGTGCTCGTGGGTTCGCGCGGACGAACGCGTGGTGACGCTGGTGAGCGACCCTTGGCCGCCCTACGTGCTGGGTGAGACCGGCGGCGTTGCCACCGGCGGCGTCGGCGTCGAACTGCTCCAGGCTATTTTCGACCGCGTGGACGGTGTGCGCCTGGAGCTGCCTCTGGTGCCGTGGAATCGGGCGCTGCGCGGTGTGCAGCAGGGAACAGCGGACGGCATCGGCATTGTGCTGCGTACACCGGAGCGCGAGGCCTATCTCGATTATTCAGACGCGGTGTTCGTTTCCCACAACGTCGTCTGGTACGCCACGGCGCGTTTTCCCGACGGTTTCGAGTGGCACGGCTACGACGATCTCAAACCCTACGTACTCAGCGTTGTCACCGGGCACAGCTACGGCGAGGAACTGGACCGGCTGCTGGCCGCCGGAGCGATGAACACGGTGAACGTGTCCTCAGCCGACAAGCTGTTTGCCATGATGGACAAGGGCCGCATCGATTTCGCCATCGTCGATCGCCTCGTTGGGCAGGCGCTCGTCGCCGACTTCGGCACGCCCGGCGAGCGCTTCGGCGTGGCCGACCGGCCGGCGGCCGAAGAGGTTTTTCACATTGCCTTCTCGCGAAAAACGAGTGCCCGCCAACTGATCCCCCAGGTCAATCGCGCCATCGAGGAGCTGCGCCTCGAGGGCGTCATCGACCGCATCCTAGCTCGCTACGGTGCCGGTGCGAGCGCCGACCCCAGGAGATGACCATGTCGAAATCCCGCGATCCCGACGGCACGCGCCTGCCCATCAAGCTCGATACGACGTCCAACGGCGAGTTCGCGCCGTTGCAGCTGGATGAAACCAACGTTCGCGCCAACCGCCTCGCCCATGAATGCGCCGACGCCAACGCTCGCCGCCTCGGCATGCGTCGGCGGGAGTTCCTCGTCTCGTCCTGCGGCGCGGCCAGCACGTTGCTCGCCTTCAACCGGGCCAACGCCGATGCAGGCCGCACCGGCGGCACCTTCGCGGTGGAGGCGGAAGCTGCGCTCGATGCGGACCTGGCGGCCCAGCGGCTGGAAGGCCGCGAGTTCATCTTCGACATCCAGGGTCACTACGTCGATCCGAACGGTGCGTGGCTGGCCTCCGTGCCCGATGCGGCAACGCCCTTCAGTTTTGCACCGAAGGCGGGCTGTGCGCTGGGCGATGAGGCGGGTGAGCGCAGTTACCTCGAGTGCCTCGGCCCGGAAGAATTCATCAAGGACGTCTTCCTGGACAGCGATACGGACATGATGGTGCTGTCGTTCGTGCCCTCGCGCCGCGAGGCGGAACCGCTCACCATCGAAGAGGCCGACGCAACGCGGCGCATCGTCGACGAGCTCGAGGGCGATCATCGGCTCATGCTGCACGGGCGCGTCAATCCGAATCAGGATGGCGATCTCGACGGCATGGACGAACTCGCCGAGCGCTGGCGGGTGGCGGCCTGGAAGACCTACACGCAGTGGGGGCCGGACGGCAAGGGCTTCTTCCTCCACGACGAAGACATCGGACTGCCGTTCATCGAGAAAGCGCGCAAGCTGGGTGTCAGGAACATCTGCATCCACAAGGGCATTCCGTTTGGAAAGCAATCCTACGAGCACAGCAAGTGCAGCGACATCGGCGTGGTCGCCCGTGCCTTTCCCGACGTCAATTTCATTGTCTATCACTCGGGCTTCGTGCCCGGTCACACCGAGGGACCGTACGTGCCGGATGCCGACCACGACGGCATCGACACGCTGGTCGAGTCGATGCTCGTCAACGAGGTGCCGCCCAACGCCAACGTGTATGCCGAGCTCGGCAGCACCTGGCGGTTTCTCATGCGCGACCCCGATCAGGCCGCGCACGGTCTCGGCAAGCTGCTCCGGTACGTTGGCGAAAAGAACGTGTTGTGGGGTACCGATTCGATCTGGTACGGCTCGCCGCAAGACCAGATCCAGGCGTTCCGCAGCTTCGAAATCTCCCAAGCCCTGTGCGAAGCGCACGGTTATCCGACTCTGACGCCGGCACTCAAGAAAGGCGTGTTCGGGCTCAACGCCACGGTGCCCTACGGCATCGGCGCCGACGAGGTGCATCGGCGGGCGGGACATGGTCGCATCGATTCCTTGCGCGAAAGTTACCTGGCCGAGCGCGACCCGAGCTTCACGACCTACGGGCCGCGCACGCGCCGGGAATTTCTCAACCTGCTCGCGCGTCAGGATGGCTGAGGGAATACCTGGGGCGCGTTCAAGAACGCTCTTTCAGGTCATTGCGAGCGAAGCGCGGCAATCTCCTGACGGTGTCGCGAGGCGGGTTTCCTGCAACCCTCGCAACGGCTTGACCGAGATTGCCGCGTCGCTGCGCTCCTCGCAATGACAGTCGGCGGGGTTGTTTCCACACGCTCCTGATCCCTTACTTCGGCACCAGCTCGGCCAGGGCGATGGCGTGTTCGCCGGCGACCGCATACAGCAGCCACAGGCGGCCGTCTTCTTCATACAGGCACGGGTCCCGCACCTGGCAGGCCCGCCGGTCCATCACGGCCCCGTAGGTCGACGGCTCGACCGGCAGGTCGGCACCTTCGTAGTCGGTGGACGGCGCCAGCAGTTCGTGCAGTCCGTCCGGTCGCCATGCCTGCCAGTCGGCGTCCAGGTCGACGGTCGTGAACAGCAACCGCTCCGGCGCATCGCCGACGCGGCTGAACACCACCCACAGGCGATTGCCTCGCAGCAGTACGGCGGCGTGCCGGGACGTGGGCGGAAAGGTGAGCCCCGCGCTCATGGTCATGAATCGCCGCTTGAGTTCGTCTCGCGTCTCGGCGAGAAACCAGTCGTCGCCGTGGGTCACCGCCGGCGGTGCGTGGAACCGGCTGAGCCCGTCCGGCGATTTGAGGAACTGCCCCGGCATGGCCCACGCGTACCAGGCGTCGCGCCACCGGAACACTCGGAAATAGGCCGGGCCCAGCAGCTCCGGTCGTGTCTCGAAGTCGAGCCCGTTGGCCGACAGGGCAACACGCGTGCACTGGCCGTGGGTTTCGCTTCGGATCAGCCCATGGAAATACAGCCGGATCTGGCGCGCCTCGTGGTCAACGATTGCGTCCGGTGACGCCAGGTGCGGTCGTTCCCAGTTGCCGTCGTGGGCCAGTTCGAAGCTGTCCTGTGCGCCACCGTCCCACGCGATGTCGAAGCCGGATTCCGACAGCGGCAGCACGCCGGGACCGTGCACCCGCCAGGGCCCTTCGATGCGATCGGCGTAGGCCAGGCGAATGTACTGCCCCTCGTGATGCGCGAAGTACAGGTAGTAGCGACCGAGCGCATCGGGCACCCAGTCCGGCACGCGTATGAGCGAGGGTCCGTTGATGTTGGTACCCATGCGCGCGTCCATTCCGCGATGGATGATGGGGTTGCCGTGCCATCGCCGGACGTCGACGGGCGCCGGTGGGTGGGATGCGTCGGTCATCGTGGCATCATAGACGACCGTGCACGCAACGGTCACCGGCGGTGAGAAGCCGGCCGACGCTGCCGGTCCCCAACGACACGCGAGCGCAGGAGCCCATGACCGCCGATTTCAGACAGACCTACCTCGACTACGACGCACTCACGGCAACCTGCCGCGAGTGGTCGGACGCCCACCCCGAGATCGTCCGGCTGCAGTCGCTCGGCAAGACCGACGAGGGTCGCGACCTGTGGCTGCTCACCATCGGCCGCGATCCCGACGAGCGGCGGCCGGCGGTGTGGGTGGACGGCAACATGCATGCAGCCGAACTGTGCGGGTCGAGCGTGGCGCTGGCCATCGCCGAGGACGTCATCAGGCTGCACAGCGAAGACGTCGTGCCGCCGGGGCTGTCGCCGGCCGCCTGCGAGGCGCTGCGCGATGTCGTCTTCTACGTGCTGCCCCGCATGTCCCCCGACGGCGCGGAAACGGTGCTCGAGTCCAACCGTTTCGTGCGCTCCAACCTGCGCGACGACCGGCCGGACGACGGTCGCTCCTACTGGCGCCTCGGCGATGTGGACGGCGACGGGCGCGCGCTGGCGATGCGCGTACGCGACGACACCGGCGAGTTCGTGGAATCTGGCGAAGTCGACAACCTCATGGTGCTGCGGACCATCGACGACGACGGCCCCTTCTACAAGCTGTACCCCGAAGGCGTCATCGAAAACTACGACGGGCGGACGATTCCGTCGCCGACCTTCCTGTCCGACAGCCCGACGGACCTCAATCGCAACTTCCCCTGGGCGTGGGCGCCGGAACACGACCAGGAAGGCGCCGGCGCCTTCCCGGGCAGCGAACCGGAATCGCGCGCGATCATCGAGTTCACCTCGGCGCGCCCGAACATCTTTGCCTGGCTCAACCTGCACACTTTCGGCGGCGTCGGCATCCGCCCCCTCGGTCACCAGCCGGATGCCCGCATGGACCAGTCGGACCTCGCGATCTACCGGCAGGTCGGCGCGTGGCTCGAAGCGGCCAGCGGCTACCCGATGGTCAGCGGTTTCGAGGAGTTCACCTACGAGCCCGACAAACCGCTCCACGGCGATCTCACCGACTATGCCTATCACCAGCGCGGCTGCATTGCCTGGGTCGTCGAGTTGTGGGACCTGTTCGCGCGCGTCGGCCTGCCGCGCAAGAAACCCTTCGTCAAGGCGTACACGGATCTCGGCCGCGACGACATGGTGGCGATCGCGCGCTGGGACAAGGCCGAGAATGCGGGCCGGGCCATCGTGGAGTGGACGGCTTTCGACCATCCCCAGCTTGGGTCTGTCGAGGTCGGCGGTGTCGATCAGCGGGTCGGGCTCTTTAACCCGCCCTACGAGCGGCTGCCCGAAACGTGTCGTCAGCAGGCCGATGCGTTCCTGCGCGTGGCCGCGATGACGCCGCGACTGCGCTACACCCACGTCGAGGCGGTGCGCCTGGCCGAGGGTCTCTATCGCGTGGACGTTACCGTCGAGAACACGGGCTATCTGCCGACCTGCGTGCTGAACTCGGCGAAGAAGCTGAGCTGGAACGAGGAGGTGTACCTCGACATCGAGTGCAGCGGTTGTGCGCTGACGGACGGACCGTCGAGGCGGCGGCTGGGGCATCTCGACGGCTGGGGTCGCGGGGCCGGGGACGGCACCGGCGCGCTGTACTTCCCCTACGGTCGAGGTACCACCAGCCGCGCGCGCGAGTCCTTCGTCGTCGAAGGTAACGGTACCGTTACGATCAGCGCCGGTTCCTGCCGGGTCGGTACGCTCAGGCGCGAAATCAGCCTGCCCATGTAGCCTACGCGGAGGTGCCCCGGGGCGCCGGTTGATTCAGGCGCTTCGGTATCAACCGGCTGGTGCCGGATCGAAACCGTGACGGCGGCAACCCGAACAGGCGGCGGAAACTGGCGGCGAAGTGACTGTGGCTGCTGTAGCCGAGATCCAGCGCGATGTCGGTCAGTGAGGCACCGGAATCCGCCACGCGTTCGAGCGATGAGCGCAGGCGCAGCTCGTTGCGGTAGCTGGCCAGGGTCATGCCGGTCTGTTCGCGGAAGACCCGGGAAAGATGGTACTCGGAGCACCCGATGGAGCCTGCCAGCGACGCGAGGTTGTCGTTGGCGCAGTAGCGTTCGGCCAGACGCGCCCGGGCGTCTTCGGCCAGTGTCCGGTGCCGGCGATCGCGAGCGGTGCTGGCGGATGGTCGTCGTCCGGCCCCGTGCGCCCGACAGCCGTCGACCACCCGACCGAGCAGCGTCATGGCCGCTTCTTCAACGGCCAGCCTGTCTGGATGGCGTTCGCTCTGCAGGTACACGAGCAGACGTCGCTGTGCGAGGTAGAGATCGGCATCGACGGGTCCGGTGGGACGCGCGAACAGGTGGTCATGGTTGTCGAGCCAGTCGGCATGGCCGTCGGTGATGGCCTCGGCGACGCAGCGCGGCGCGAAGCGAAAGAAATCGCAGCGATCGCCATCGTCCGACAGCTTGCGCCGCGAGTAGGCCTGCCGGTCGTTGTAGAGAACGGCGACGGTCGGGTCCGCAACCGCTTCGCGCCGCCCTGCCTGGGCGATGACGACGCTGGTGCGCGGAAACACGATCAGGTGCCCGCCGAACACCATGGACTCGCGGTGAAATGCGGGATGGTCGACCGGGCAGCGAAACGTGCCCACCGCGAGCAGTTCGCCGCGATAGACACCCCGTTCGGGTGGCGGCACCCGGCCGTCGGGAGCGCCGGGTCTGCCTGTCGAGCCGGTTGCGGTCATACGGGTATTGACCGCAACCGGGCTGTCAGGTTCGTCGGTGGCCGGGGAGCGCTCCGTCAGAGCGCCGAAACACCCCACAGCTTCGAAAAGCGCTCGCAGTGCAGCACCAGCGACTCGTAGTCGGCCAGGTCGACACCGTCCGGCAGTTTGTACCGCTGCGTCCCCTTGTTGCTCTTCAGTGGAGCGATGAGCGTGCCGTGGGACACGGCGTTGCGGCTGGTCACGCTGTCGGCGGGCAGCGTCGACAGGAACAGCTTCAGGTCCGGGGCATTGCGTGTCTTGAAGGCGTCGTCGAGTTCGAGGAAGCGCCCTTCGTCGGTGGTCACGATCGACCAGTTGCCGCGAATGCTGTACGACTTCTTCGTCCAGTCGCCGGACAGCGCGGCGTCTTCGGCGTAGGCCGTCGTGATGGCCGCCAGGCTGAGTAAAGCCAGGCCAGCGATGCGAGAGAAGGTCTTCATGATGCGTCTCCGTGTCGTTTTGGTCGCGGCAGACCGGTGCCTGCCAGGGCTTCCGAATACCAGACCGGAGGGTGGCCGGATTTATTTCACGACCAGCTCGTGAGACGGATCAGCGTTCGAAGAAGCGCAGCACCGCCGCGGCCCATTCCCGCGGTGCCTCGTTGGGCATGAACACCCCGGCGTCGATCGTCGCGGTGTCGCACTCGGCAATGGTGTCGGCGAAGATACGGTTCTTGTCGTGGTAGCCGAACGGGTCGCGCTTGCCGAACAGCACGAGCGCGGGTGCGCGGACCCGCGGCAGGCGGTCTTCCATGTGATACTCGGCCACCGCGAAGTGACCGAACTCGCTGGTTTCTCCCGCGCGCAGCAGATCCACCAGGCAACGGTGTACCAGCTGCGGATCGCTGACCCAGGCCATGAAGCGTTGCCACTTTTCCATCAGGTGGGAACCGTCGGCCTGAACGTACCACTGCTTGAAGATCGCACCGAGTTCGCGGCGGGAATCGGCATCCATGTAGACAGGTCCCGACAGCACGATGCCCTCGACGCGATCGGGCCAGGCCGCGGCCGCCTCCACCGAGACGATGGCGCCCGTATGGTGGCCGCCGAGGGTGGCACGGTCGAGGCCCAGGTGATCCATGAGCGCAAGCGCAACGGTCGCGTAGTCGGCAATGCTCGGTTGCGTCTGCGGGCGGTCCGAACAGCCATAGCCCGGGTTGTCGAAGGCGATAACGCGCAGGTGCTCCGCCAGCAGCGGCATCACGTCGGCGTACTCGTCCACCGAGCGCGGTGTCTGGTGCATCAGGATCAGCGGACGACCGTCCGCCGGTCCGTCCTCCACGTAGTGCACGTGGCCAAGGGGGGAGTCGAATAGCCGGCGTTGCATGGTCAACCTCCGCACGTCGATGGCGCGTGATCGTCGATGCCATGGTAGCCGATACCGGCGCATCCGTTGGTCCGGGTGCGCCGCGGGGCGCAGGGTCGCCGAAGTCAGCGGTCGCTCACTCGTCGCCGGCCGCCCCGACCCCCGACGCCTCGTCGTAGCCACCCTGGCCTGCCAGCGTCGCCCATTGCCGGTACCGCGGCGAGGCGGCGACCTCACCGTCGGCAATCAGTTGCTGCCACGCCCGGCAGGCCTTCGCGAAATTGGGAACGCTGCCCGGGAACATGGTCATCGACAGGGCCTCCGCCATGGCGTCCTCGTCGACGCCGGTGTCGTAGGCAGCACTGATTTGCCAGCCCAGGCCCTCCCAGTTGGCGCGCCCGACATGCACGGTCATGGCGGCCAGGTGTGCAACGGCGAGTTCGTCGTCGCCGGCCACGCGGCGGAATCCGTCCAGGTAGACCTGCCGCCCGCTCAAGCCCGGCAGGTGTGCCGACCAGTGCGTGTCGACGAACTGGTGCGCGTCGACGCCGCGCGCGCAGGCAGCGACGGCCAAAGCGTGGCGCAACCGCGCATCGGTGCCGCCGGCATCGCGGAAGCGCCGGATGTGGTGGGTGCCCAGCGACTCCTCGACGCCGATCAGCAGCGCCAGCCACACGTACTCGTGGTCTTGTCGGCTCAAGGCGCGTGGGGTCAGCGCCAGCGCAGTGTAGAGCGTGTCGTAGGCCTCCAGCATGCCCGGCAGGGCGGTGGCCATCAGGCCGTGATGGGGCAGCAGGTAGCCGCGTCGCGCACGAACGTGCTCGAGGCGCTGCGAGAGGTCTGTGCTCATGATCGGACTCCGATGAAGGCGG
>JAAUYH010242475.1_pt1 | contig 11969 bp, 14 predicted proteins | sample 7278061 | NCBI WGS metagenome assembly JAAUYH01 (sample SAMN14350203, study PRJNA611818) | marine sediment metagenome | isolation source: surface marine sediment (0.6m) | place: French Polynesia: Moorea | collected 2018-08 | reverse complement strand
GGTCGATGTCCTGAACATCAATTTCAATAGGTTGCTTCTGGTTCAATGGATGAAATTGAAAAACTTTCCATAAATATCTCACCCTTCAGTCAACCTGCCGAATATAGGGTTAAGTACGGAAAACTGGGATCTTATCTAGCACTTTTGCGTGATACCCCTCTCATGAGGGTGTTATCCATCATTTTGGATACCGCCATCCAAGCTTCCTAGCCGGGAATTGACAGCCGTCGGAATGACCTATCCAAAACTGCGCCACTTTGAAAGACCCTAGAGTAGCTGCCGCCTCTGCAATTGGTCCAAGGTTGAGCGATAGGGACAAACCCGTGATAGTCAGACTGATGGCCCATTTTCTGTAAAGTCGGTGTCGCGGGCCTATTTTGCCCAATCCTTAAAATCGTAAGATCTCCTGGTCATACTGATTGGGTATCGGTTCAATTTCCCAAACGATTCCTTCGCCAGGGTCTAGGGCGACTTCGATGTAGAGTTGCTCAACCGCCCGATCCGCCGTGTCTTCATTTCCCTCAAAGGGTTGTAAATCTTCAGTCAGAAGCCGCAGCACAAAGCCTGCGGGAATGAGTCCGCCAGGGGTGAGGTTCTGCAGCTCAAACCGCCATGCCCGGCCATTGTCGCCATCCAAAGGGCGTATTCGAAGTTCATAGGGTTGTCCTGCAATTCTGAGTTGTCGAGATAACGCGATCGCCGTCGTCGGTTCTTCATCTCCCCGAGCAGCCGACAACCCGGGCTGGAATTCCATCCGGCCCCAGCCAATCTGTTCAGCGAAATTGGTGACCCCGGTTTGCAACCATTGCAGAACCGTTCCCTGAACTTGCCATCCCCATCGGCTTTCCGCCAGGCGTTGACGCCAGCCGCCATGGGACACCAGCGCGCCCCATTGATGAAAGGGTAAACTGAGTCGCGGGTTGGGCGTCGTCGGATCCCCGAGCCGTTGAATCAAATTGTTTGCTTGAGCCAGGGATAAGGCGTCAAGAGTAGGAACCGCAGTGCGAGTGGCCTCTTCTGGATGCAATTGCCGAGAGACCCAAAGAACATTGAGGTCGGCGATCCAATCTGAGTCATCGAGGGAATAGGTGCGATCGCGCCAATCATAGCGGCCTTCCTGCTTTAATCGTCGATGGCAGGTAAACCCTGCTATCCGCACCCAACCATCATCTGGATTGACTTGCACAAATACGTAATAATCCCCTATCCAGGCCGGAATATCCACCCATTCCTGCGGTATCCGGATCTCATCCAAATCGATTGATTCCGTCGGGATGAGAATCAACCGATTGGAGCCCAAAGTAATGGGGACGCCATTGACAATTTCCCAAATACTCAATAAAGATGAGGCGCTTAAAGCCGGTTCAATCTGAGGGTCATAGTCCTCTCTCAGCCAGGGAAGAATGGTATTCAAACAGAGAAGATTCAAATACCCATTCCATCGACTGCTAGGCGTTGAGAGGGACTGGCTTTGCCGCCAAGCCTGAGTCTGAAGGGTTGAATCAATATCCAGATTGATTTGTGTTGGGTCAAAAATCACTGAGTTTGAAGGCATGGGTGCTATTCAGCTGAAACATTCTCAGGAGAGAGGGGTTCATGACGCCCATAATAGGCTTCAAGCCATTCCTCTAGAATTGGTCCGGTATATTTCAGTACGTCTGAGCTGGGCGAAATATGCAAGGTTTTCTGGCTCCATTCAGCAACTTTCCTCAAAAGAGTTTCCCGTACTTTTACTAATCGCCGTGATACAGTGTATTGCTTTATACTCATCTGATCGGCTATCTGCTGCTGAGTTAAGCGGGCTTGATAATAAAGTTGAAGAATGGTTTGGGCCTGGGGATTGAGTTGAACGATCGCCTCACTTAAAACAGAACTGAGTTGCTCCTTCTGCGTTTCACGGGTTCGCGCCTCTTCCACATCAATCATCTGATTGAGCAGAGAGGTTTGGGTTGAATCCGGTAAATTATCCAGAAAATCGCCGCTGTCCTGATCAGATTTTGGAGTATTAATCGAAACAAAATTGGGATATAGATAGGTGCGGGCAGCGCGAGCGCAACGCTCCATCCACTTCTCTATCTGATCGGGATTTGCAGATGGGCTTTCGAAGTCTAGCTGGGCGTGACGTTCGCGATTGTAAAGCTGGGTGATGGCCGCCCAGGTCTGCGGATCCGGTTTGGGGAGTTTCCGAGTGCCCGTGGCCTTTTTGGGCGCATAGAGGGTTTTGAAACATTGCCAGGCTAGCAGGTAGCTGGCAATAGTGGAGTTTGAAAGCCCTTCGTTTTGAAAAGCCTCCGTCAGTCGCTTCTGGCTGAGTTTACGCAGGAGGGCCCAGTCACTACAGATGTCAATTTCTCGCCGCTGGCGGAGGCTTTCTCTGATTAGACTCCCTAAGGTGGCGCTGGCGTAGTTTTTGAAATTGCCGCCCAAATCAGGGTTAAACCCCTTCAACACCCGATCAAGACGAGCGATCGCCATCTGAAAACAATCGGCCAGGCCATACTGGGTCATGGCAAAACTCTCAGTCGTTTTTTGAGCAACCCAATAGCAAACTTCCTGAACGTAGGCGGCTAGATGCTCCCGAGCCAGACTATCGGGTTGAACCTGCCAAACTTTGTGCCAGTAGAGGGCCCAATAATTTTCAGAAACTTCCGTTTCGGGCAGTTGATCACGGCAATTCCGGATGCTTCGACGAAGCTGGGGTTCGATCACCCAATTCTGGAAATGGTCCGCTTCAAACTGCAGAAACGTAGAAAAGCGCTCAATTAGGGTTTGGCGGGGACGCATGAATCACCTGGGGCAAAGGAGATGCATTAAGAAGAATAGGAGGGATGAGAAACTGGATTAAGAAGTATAGATCTCAAGCACCCTATCAATCTACTACAGAGAAATTCATCTTATTATTCGCTGACTCCGGAAAAATCCCCATGTAGGCCAGTTTTTTCCTCGTCCCCATCTACCTATTTATCCATCTATCTATCTATCTATCTACCCATCTACCCATCTACCCATCTATCCATCTACCCATCCACTGCCTTGCACCGGGACTTTATTTTGCCGCAAATCCCCTAACTTCTGATTGGGCGGATTAGTTGGGTCGATCGTATCCGCCTCTGAATCTACGCCAAGGGCGGCTGTGGAAGCTTGCTCCAGTTCCCAAACCTTTAACAGAATCAAATATTCATAGAACGCCTGCAATGTGCACCAGGCAAAACCCGCTTGACCATCCAAACATCCCCTCAAGAAAAAGTACATGTAGAGAAAACGGATCAGGGGTCTGAACGGCAATCGTAGAGATAAATCTTTTAGAGCGCGGCGCCTTTCCACTTCACTGTGGCCAAAAAATATTTTCCACCAGTGAAGCGGGACTTGATCATTGAGTTGTTTGACGGTTTCAAGCGCCTCATCCGTAGAATAGCGGTTATGTTTTTCAATCCAGCGGCTAAAGCCTTTACTGCAGGTGTAGTGGGGGTAAGTTGCTTGGATAAAGCCGGTTGACCCGTTGCAGACTTCTCGTTCGGTATGGCCGTAGTCCGTAAACCAAACCTTATCTTTCTGAAATAGCCGCATTTGGTAGCGGGGATACTGTGTGCTGTGGCGAATCCATCGATTCATAAACATCACCCGCTCAGCCACGTAATAGCCGATATGTTCGCCCGTTTGAACGACGCCTGAACATTCCTGGAAGAGTTCTGGGGTCATCCGTTCATCTGCTTCCAGAATGTAAACCCAATCATGCCGGGTTGGAATTGACTGGAGCATCCAAGTCCGCTGCTTACCATGACTCTCGAAAGCATGCTGCACAACCCGCACTGGATAACGTTGAGCGATTTCAATGGTGCGATCGCGACTGAACGAATCCACCACAATCACATCATCGGATAAAGATGCTGACTCGATACAGGCGGCAATATCCAGTTCTTCGTTGTGGGTCAGGATATAAATTGAGAACATATTGGATTGGGCTATCAACTTAAAGCGGGAAATTATCCCTGAGGCTGACCTCAGCAGTCAGGGGTCAGAAGTCAGTCATGAACTGGATTCTGACCCCTACCCGCCTTCTCTTCCGGGCTTTCCCGGTTTAGATTACACGCCAATACAGAGACACAACCAGACAGAGATAATGGCCGAATGATTTGATAGATCAACCATTGCTGTTCTCAATTTACAGGGTTCTAACCGCCTAAGCCTTGCGAAACCCTACGGAATCTGGACGGGAGGGCGTTGAGATAAAGTCGAGTATTCTTACTTAGGAATGGGAAGGCCGCCCTATCCCGGCCGATGCTCACGACTCAATCTTCACCGACAGAATCTTATCTCCTTGACTAATGGCGTTAACTACATCCATATTTTCTGTTTTGCCGAAGACTGTGTGAACGCCATCTAAGTGGGGCTGGGGAGAATGGCAAATAAAGAACTGACTGCCGCCAGTGTCTCGCCCGGCATGAGCCATGGATAGAGTCCCCGCCAGATGCTTGTTGGAATTAATTTCACATTTAATGGTGTAGCCAGGGCCGCCCCGACCATCCCCATTGGGACAGCCGCCCTGAATCATGAAGTTGGGAATCACGCGGTGAAAATTCAGCCCGTCATAAAATCCTTTGTTCGACAAATCGACAAAATTCTTAACTGTATTCGGGGCGGCCTGATCAAACAGTTCGATATGGATGACGCCCTTTTCGGTTTCCATAGTCGCGCGGGTCATAGGTTTCTCCTTTAGCGGTTTTTAGGTAATTTCTTTCGTGTTTTCGATTGACCTGTCTTAGAGGATGATGCGCCCTTGAACTTACTCAGGGCGATACTGGACGTTTTTACCACATCACTGTCAGTATCCCTCAAGGCACGCTTTAACAGGGGAATAACTTTAGGGGAACTCATTTTCCCCAGGGCTTCAGCGGCAGCCTGCCTTACCGCAGGATCAGGGTCTTGCATCAATTTGCCAAGGATGGGAATAGAACGTTGCGCTGGGGCCCGTTTGTTTCCCACCACAATTTGTCCTAAAACCGTCGCAACCTGTTTGCGATCGGCTGGATTCACCTGTTGGCTAGCAGCGGTGAGAGCGCTGAGGGAGGTTTCTCCCTGAGGCGGCGCTGAAAGCCGAGTTAATGGCTGCGCGGCGGCTAAGCCAGAGATTAGAGGCTGATGGACAGGATCAGAAAGAGGGGGAAGGGAAGACCCATGAGAATCGGGTTGAGATGATATGGGATCTGTTGAGGAGGGCGAAGCGGGAGATGCAACGGCTGTCTGAGTTGCTTCCGACGTCACTAGAACGGTTGAGACGGAGGATGGCGTGTCTTCACTCTCCCTCGCCGCTATCTGATGGGGAGATTCTAGGGGGTGTTCTTGAAGCCTCATGTTGGCTGCATATTTCTGCTCAAGCGCCGCCGTTTGCTGAGTAAATTCAGCTTGTAAGCGCGCTTTCTGTTCCGTTAATTGTCGTTCATAATTCGCCTTTTGCTCAGCTAATCGCTGGCCATAATCCTCCTGTAACTTCAGAGTGGCGTTTCTAATCTGCTGTTTGTGCTCTCGATCCATTTGCTCAAGGCGTATCCGGGCATGCTTTAGGGTCTTGGCTTGTTGACTTACTCGCTGCTGCATCAGCAAGAAAACCACAGCGGGGCCAATCAGAAAGCCGAAGAGCCATAGTCCCATAGGGTCCTCCCAACTAAGTAACTCTCAACTCAATAACTCTTGGGAATTATCACCTAATCAGCATCCATAATCTATTGAGAGAATTAATTTTTTCATTAAGGGTTAAGACCCGTGATGAAACATTACACTTAACGCGCTTCCCCAGACCCCCTCCAAAGTTGCATCCGGTAAAATAGCAATAGGGTAACTAACGCGATTGTTTCAGACATGTCTGAATCTTCTGAAAAACTTCGTCAAAGGGTTCTGAATTGGTTAGAAGACAATGTCCCAATAGCAAGGCTAGATCATATTTTGCGCGTGGAGCAGATGGCGATCGCACTGGCTCAACATCATGATGTTGAGCCAGAGTTGGCCGCCCAAGCGGGTTTGATGCATGATCTGGCTAAGTGCTTTAAACCTAAGCAATTGCTCAAGATGGCTAAGGCTGAAGGGCTTGCCTTAGACCCTGTGGACGAAGCCGCTCCCCATTTGCTGCATGCAGAGGTGGGGGCCATCGTCGCCAGGGATACCTTTGGCGTAGACAATACCCCTGTTCTAGACGCTATCCGTAACCATACCCTCGGGCGTCCTGGAATGAGTAACCTAAGCTGTGTCGTATTCCTGGCCGATTGTCTGGAGCCCGGTCGAGGGAATACTCAAGAGCTTAATCGGCTGCGTCAACTTAGTTATGACTCTTTGTTCGCCGCCGTGGACTATACCTGTGAATATTCCTTGAGGCGATTGCTAGAAAATCGTCGTCTCATTCATCCTCGTACTATCCTGACTCGTAATTGGTTTCTTGAATCTAGTCGTAGTCAATCTCAGGATCTTCTCCGTAGCGGGTCTACCGCTGTAGTGTGAGGTGAATTTGAGGGGGCGAAATGAGCCGCCTTATCTGTCGAATTGAGGAACATAAATCTTAATGTCAGATCCCCTACAAGCTTTTTCTTCAGGCCGCACTACTGAACTCTCTTCACCTGCGCGTCAATCCTCAGAGATTACGCCGGATGAAGCACAACAGTTAGCGTTGGATATCGCTCAAGCCGCTGATGAGCGCAAGGGCGCCGACATCACTATTTTGCGGACGTCGGATGTCTCTTACCTGGCGGATTACTTTGTGATTGTCACTGCTTTTTCAGCCGCCCAGTCGCGGGCGATCGCCCGCACGATTGAGGATATGCTTGAAGAAAACTGGAGTCGGGGGCCGCTGAGGACAGAAGGCCAATTAGAAGGCAGTTGGATTCTTCAGGATTATGGTGATGTTATTGTCCACATTTTCCTGCCTGCCGAGCGCGAGTTTTACAATTTGGAAGCTTTTTGGGGACACGCTCAACCGATTGAATTTGTCCCTACTCAGTCGCCTACTGATGTTCTACGGTGATTCCCATAGCCAAGAAGACCTTTCAGTTCAATTAAGCATTTACAATTAAGAGTTCCCTTTGGTAGCAGTTGAGCGCCACTGCCTACGTTATGAAGTCAACCACCGTTCCGTGCCCTGTTCCCTTTGAACAGCAGCCTATAAACGAATATCAAGATATGCGAGAATCCTGGTTTTATAGCTGGGGGGTTCGCAACTTGCGGGGATATCTCACCCCGATATTCATTCTGTGGAGTTTCAGCTGGATTCTAGTTGGTCCGGTGGCGTCTGCTAGTTTTGCGCCGACTAAGTATCCAGCTCAGTTCGGCCTCAGCGCCGCCGCTGGGGCGTTGCTCATTCCCACCCTGGCTCTGCTGCAACTCTACTTCGGATGGTCTTATGTCAGCGATCGCTTGAGTAAACCGACCGTTCCCTATGAGGAGTCAGGCTGGTATGACGGCCAGATTTGGGTTAAACCCGATGAGGCGCTGAATCGAGATCGCCTGATAGTCGACTATCAAATAAAGCCGATTATTAGACGTATTCAGAAGACATTTTGGACGCTTGCGCTACTCTTATTTACAGGCGCCGTCGCTTGGCAATTTGTATAGGAGTATTGCGCTTATGGTCGGAGTATGTTGGGGGCTTAGCCATGACTAGGGCTAAGCGCACACAAGCAGCAAACTTACAGGTTCAGCTGTTACGAGAAGGAATCGTCGAATCGCTACATCAATCCCATGCGGTCGTATCTGACAGTCGGGGCCGAATTCTATCGGTGGCTGGCAACGCTGAGACAGCCACCTTTGTCCGCTCAGCCTTAAAGCCGTTTCAAGCGTTAGCAGTTACTACAACAGGCACCCTGGAGCGGTATAGCTTGACTGATCGTGATCTGGCTATTATTTGCGGTTCCCACAAAGCTTCCATGGAACAGGTGCGTCAGGTATTTAATATTCTCTGGCGCTGTGATGTGGATCCCTCTAATTTGCAGTGTCCGATTCCTCCTGACAAACAAAGTCCGCTGCAACATAACTGTTCGGGCAAACACGCTGGAATGTTGGCGGTTTGTCAACGGCAAAATTGGCCGCTGAATACCTATCTGCAGCGGAATCACCCGGTGCAGCAGCTAATTTTAAATCAGGTTTCTGAACTGCTAGGTATGCCGGCTGATGAATTTATTTGCGCCCATGATGATTGCGGCGCCCCTACCTACTTCATGCAGTTAGGGCAGATGGCCAACTTATACGCCAAGCTTGCTTCCGGCAGTAATCTAGCCCTAGAACGAATTGTTCGGGCCATGACTTCCCATCCCATCATGGTGGCTGGCGAAGGTTCCTTTGACACCGATCTGATGAAATTGACGGCGGGGGAAATTGTTAGCAAGTCTGGCGCAGAAGGAATTCAGTGCATTGGGCGAGTCGGCGAAAGCATGGGTCTGGCCATTAAGGTTATGGATGGGTCAAAGCGGGCGAAATATGCGATCGCCCTGCATTTACTCAAACAACTGGGGTGGATTTCGCCGGAGATTGCCGAAAGTCTGGCGGAAAATTACATGATTCTGGGGAATTTCAAACGCCTGGATGTGATTGGAGAACTCTCTATGTTGTAACCGGCGGTCTGGCGTTTAATTTGCCGGTAAAAGTCGTGGGGGAATACAGAAACCAGGAGTCAGAAGTCAAAAAAAAATAAATTGCAGCTTTATCCGTTTTATCGCTATACTGATTAGGCCGTCGCGGGGTAGAGCAGTCTGGTAGCTCGTCGGGCTCATAACCCGAAGGTCCATGGTTCAAATCCATGCCCCGCCACCAAATATCCAAAAATAATCCCTTAGCTGAGGGCTGGGGAATTTTTTAAGGCCTTTTTATCGCTGATGCTGGTAAGCCGTCGCGGGGTAGAGCAGTCTGGTAGCTCGTCGGGCTCATAACCCGAAGGTCCATGGTTCAAATCCATGCCCCGCCACCAAGTATCCCAAAAAGCTCCTTTGACTTTGGTTAAGGGGGCTTTTTCATGTAATGGCGTCAATCATAGCGTCATGGTTTGTTGTGCCTGACGAAAAGACTCGCTACCCTAATAAGACAGAAAATCAAGTCAATAATCAATAACCGCTGTATACCTTCATTGTCTGATCTCTACCGCTTATGCCCTCTGTCGTTAGTCTACTAAATGCAAATTCCTACCAGCTTCAATCGCTGCGACGGAATCTAGAAACACTATTGGAGCCTTTCGGCGGGATGAGGGCTGTGGTTAAGCCTGGCGATCGCGTCCTGCTCAAACCCAATCTCCTAACGGGGAATCGTCCAACCAAGGAATGCACCACTCGGCCTGAGTTAGTCTATTGTGTCGCGCAACTGGTTAAATCAGTGGGCGGTAAACCTTTCCTAGCTGACAGTCCGGCCTTTGGCAGCGCTAGAGGGGTGGCGGAAGCGAATGGCTATTTGCCCTTAGTCGAGGAACTGGATCTCCCCATTCTGGAACTTCACGGTAAGCGGTACGAGACAGATAGCGCAGAATTTGACAATTTTCTCTTGTCAAAAGAGACGATGGAAGCGGATGTGGTGATTAACCTACCCAAGGTCAAATCCCACGTTCAATTGACTTTAACGCTGGGCGTCAAAAATTTGTTTGGGTGTGTCCCTGGCAAAATGAAGGCCTGGTGGCACATGGAAGCCGGAAAAGATCGGAGTCGATTTGGATCCATGCTGGTGGAAACCGCCCGCACCATTGATCCGGAGCTAACCATTATTGACGGCGTTGTGGGCCACGAGGGGAATGGTCCCAGTGGGGGTGAACCGAGAGCGTTGGGGGTATTGGCGGCTTCCCAAGATGTGTTTGCGCTCGATCGGGCAATGGTGGAAATTTTGGCCGTTAATCCAGCCCAGGTGCCCACCATTGTAGAGTCTCAGCGTTTGGGCCTATGTCCTGAGTTGGATCAGATCATCTTTCCTCTGTCATCCCCTGAGGCCCTCAGAATTGAGGATTGGAAACTGCCAGATCGCCTTAAACCCATTGACTTTGGACTTCCTCGGGTGATGCGATCGACCTTCAAGCATCTATACATCCGGTTTATCAAAGAACCCATAACGGCCTATGCCAATCGTTAGGGGCAGAGGGATATCGTGAGGCTTCTGGCGTTATAGTTTCAGTTTTGAGGTTCCGCCAAATAGGGTCAACAACACCGCCGTTCCCACCATTCCCCCGGCGGCGCAGAATCCCATCGCCACGCCCATGGGCATTTCGATGGTGCGAAAGGTTATGAATTTCAATGAAACGGGGGTGGCGTTTTGGACAGAAATGACTGCAATCGCTGCAATCCAGACCGCCGGGATAATTGTAATCAGAAGTTTAGTCATGTTTTGAAATACTGGTTAAACTTAAGTCGTAAGTCCGATGAGCTCACTAGGACGCTCCGCAGAGTTCCCCCAAACACCTGAAAAGGGAGGGGTAATTTGGGTATGCTCTGGTCGGATGCCTGTGTAGCCTTATTTTCCACCATAAACCACGTCCATATGGAAGTAAGCATGGCTGATGACCGCGAATCTGTTATTACTGCGAATCAGGCGTTTTACCGAGCCTTTGAGAAAAAAGACATGGGCGCCATGGAGTCTATCTGGTCAAAGGGGATTGGTTGTTTATGCATTCACCCGGGTCGGGACGCCTTAAAGGGGTGGGAGGCGATCAGTCAATCTTGGCGACAGATTTTTAAGCACACCAGCTATTTAGAGATTGATACCGATATCCTTTCTACAGAGGTGAGTGGTAATCTCGCCTATGTTGTCTTGGTTGAGCATGTATTGCAGATTGGCGGGGACCGTAAACGGCTCGAAGCTAAATCCATGGCTACCAATATCTTCGAAAGGATGGCCCAGAACTGGTATCTGGTGCATCATCACGGTAGTCCCATTGTTTAGTCGGCTGAACACATTTCCCCAGATTAATTGCCAGATTAATTGCCAGATTAATTGCCAGTTGTAGCGCTGAATTTCCCGACCCGTCGTTCTGGAGAGAGCAAATGAAATATTTTGCGGTGTTGATTACGCTGCTGCGCGATCGCAAGAACTTCCTTGAAGATATTCGTCAAGACACCAAGCTTGAGAGCAAGATTCTATCGCTGCTGATTGCGAGCACCCTATTCCTGGCCATTTATGGAGGGATTATCGGCGCCTCCAGCGGCGGTTTGCAGATCATTTCCTCAGCTGTAAAGCTACCGGCGCTTTATCTAATTACCCTAGCAATTTGCCTGCCCACTCTATATTTCTTTGACATCCTATTCGGCTCAGTTCTTAATTTTCGCCAATATGTCGCTATGTCCCTGACAGCGGTTGGGGTGATCAGCGTTCTACTGTTTAGCTTTGCGCCGGTCGTCTTATTTTTTCTGATTTCAATTCAAGGCTATAACTTTTTCGTCCTATTAAACATCGCTATTATGGGCCTAACCGGGGTGATCGGGGTGAAATTGTTCTACCAAGGAATGCACAGTCTCGCCGGTTCAGAAGCTGAGGGGGTGAACCTCAGAAATCGCCTTTTGAGGGGATGGTTAGTTCTTTACGCCCTTGTGGGCAGTCAGTTAGGGTGGACGCTTCGTCCCTTTTTCGGCGCTCCAGGAGAACCCTTTCAACTCTTTCGCCCCGAGATTGACGGCAACTTTTACCTGCAAGTGATTCGGATGTTTAGAACCCTGATGGGATTTTAGATCTAAGCGCCTCTTATGCAGTCTGATTTAGAAGCGTTACAAATTACTCAGCGAGAACTGGATACGCTGACAGGCTTGGATATTAGTGATACCTCAATGGGCTGGGCGTATCGATCATCTGTGTTTCGAAATCCCAAACTTCTGTCGTCTTTTTTGACCACCCAGGCCCTCACGTTTATTGTTCTGCTGATTTTCTGCGTGCCGATCAGTCTGGTTATTGTTCAAAATTTTAGTCAAACAGACGACGCCAACTACGCTCTGCAATTTTTGCCGCTCTCATTCGGCATTACGGCGGCG
>JAAUYH010232712.1_pt1 | contig 11970 bp, 11 predicted proteins | sample 7278061 | NCBI WGS metagenome assembly JAAUYH01 (sample SAMN14350203, study PRJNA611818) | marine sediment metagenome | isolation source: surface marine sediment (0.6m) | place: French Polynesia: Moorea | collected 2018-08 | reverse complement strand
GAATGATTTTCATGGCTGTATTGACCCGTTGATGGGCCAGAGAGGTAATTTCGGTACTTCGAGATTGCCCCCTGGAATGAGGGATCATATTTAGTGAAGAAATAGTATTAAAAGCATGCAGATCTTCCCTACAGCTTGCTCGATTGCTTTGAATCAATACTAGAATTCCACACTCATGAAGGATATTCTTCCTTCATGGCCTCCCTCCTGCGATTCAGGCGGTTATCTTCTCATGTAGATTGGTGATCCGCATTGACGAAATACATCGCATTGTGTAGTAGATGAAGTGTAGGATGGATTAGATTTGTACGATAGGTTGTGTGGACAACAATTCTGTACACTTTAGTGCAGTGAGAAGAGAATTTCTTGGAATGAGTAGTAATAAAACAAAAAAGAAAATATTGGATAGTAAATGCTGTTATATTTAATTAAAATCAGCACGATAAGACCGGTGGAAAGTTTTTATGCTGTTACAAATGCTCTACTATAATTATTCATGGCTCACATATTTTTTGTTCACTATATACAAGCAGAATGGTTGATTACGAAAATTGTAGGTAAGTTATTGTAAGTGAACTTTCAATCAGTTCGCTTCTACCAGTGTTCTTACATTCGAGCCAAAAACTAGTACTACCGATTTGTCACGTTCTTGAGATGATTCCCACTCCGGTCCAGGCACTATATCCAAATTGTTCTACAGACTCCTAGTTTGCAGAGTTATGTCACTCTGGTACGCAACTCTGAATAATGGTAGAAATGCAGCTAACATTGTTCTCTCAATGAAATGACTTTGATAAGACGAAAGCGTTGTACACAACCTCGCCTGTAATTTACCCAAAATAACTTGTTTTCCATAATGCAGAATATATAAAAATCTGTCATCAATCAAGAGATTCCTAGCAGACAATTTTAATGTGACTAGGGTTATTGCAAAGATATGCTCTGTACGAAATCAGAATAATCATTTGCTGGTCTGCGGGACAGAACAAATATGAAAAATTTAGGATGCAAAATGGAAAGGATACTTTCAAGAATTTTAGAGCTATTACAATTGGACTTCAGTTTCGAATTTGTTGAATTTTTTCATGATTTTACGTCCAGGACGATAGCAATGGTGTGCAAGCAGCTTGTATATCTCCATCACTCCTGCAATTTTACGAAAAGTTTCAAATTTTGAAACTGGTCCACCTTTATCCGACTCGCATAGATAAAATTACTTGCTACGTAGTTTACGGATTCCATGAATAAATAACTGGGCACAGCTATCGGTGAAGATAAGATTATTCCTACTGAGGTGGTCTCAGGGAAAATGAACTCATTTCAATAATTTCAATATATTCAAATACAATATATTTTTTGGGACCTGTGCCTTGGAATTTCAAGACACAGATGATGAAGATACGGGCACAGGAATTCAAAGAGCGTACAGAATTCGGGAACGTAAGCGTGCAGGGTGTTGTTCGCAGTTGTAGTGAAGAAGAGCATGGGAGTGGTGTGATTAATACCCATTCGGGGTGTGAATTTTTGCGAGCTGAATTTCAATCTCATTGAGTACAACAAGGAAAAGGCTTGCAAATTATCGCTTCGTATAATAGCACTAGCGGAAAGATAGTTGATGCATTGAAATGCATACCTGGGGAATATTTATCTTTATCTAAATAATTCAGAATACTTATTTCATCCTATTTATTGCAATTGACTGGTAGCAAAAAATCATTTATCTTTGCTGAGCTCTCGACAAAAATTATTTTATTGCTGAGCACGTGGAATTATTTTGACGGATCTGAATCTACTTGATTCAATTTCTGCTTGATTCACTATCAGTCTGGCTTCATTTTCGTGATATTAGGCTACAAAAGGGTACTAGATGGATATTTTCGGTAAGCCTTTTTCTGGTAAGGGCGAGAATGTCTAACCTAAAGCGGAAATCAACCCTAGGAAGACGTGTTCGACAAAGATTCTTCATTCAGGTGCGAGATGAAGAAGATATCTGGAAATGTGCTTGTGGTACGAGACGAAAGCAGTCTGGAACTGGTTACGCCAACTTGATTTCGCATGTTCAATCAAAACACCCCGAACAATTTCGGTAATTGAAATAGAACGAAGCTGCGCTAAATTCTCATGGAAGTGTCACGAGTAATGCACCTATAAACTTGGAAGATAAGGCGTCTTATTTCTATTCTCCAAAAGTAGTATGTGCATTTGGCAGGATGGATTTCGTAACAAGAGCTTTGTTGCCGTTTTCGATAGTTGAGCAAGATGCTTACCGGAAACATTTGAGATACCTTCATATCGACAGGAAAACACTCATGAAGTACATGGAATTAATGACGAAACGTGTGGAACAGAAAATTAGAAGCCTCTTGCCTGAATTATTCTCGATTGCTATCGATGGATGGAGCGAAAGCAATACACATTTCGTTTGTATGTATGCAGTAGCACCTCTTCAAAATGACTGTGGTTACAAGACCTACCTACTAGGATTCTCTCCATTTGAGTCAGAATTGAGCCAAAATGCAGATGAACACGCTAGATATTGTGAATTTGTACTTGAATTATTCGGCAAAAGCTTCGAAAACGTGGCAGCAATACTATGAAACAATTGTAGTACGAATATGGCTCTTGCTTCCAAAGTTAATGCTCCACTTGTAGGATGTTCATCCCATAGGTTCAATTTAGCCGTTCAAGAATTGCTCTTATCGAACAGAAACTTTATTGAAGAAGTCAATAGTCTTATGAAAAGACTTCGCCGACCAATTACTGCAGCACATTTACGCAAACACACTCATTGGCGTGCGAAATGCAACAATCCAACACAATAGAGTTCCATCTACGAAATCCTGGAACGATACATGAAAGTATCTGAATTCTTGACACATGTTGATGTCGACGATATTGGAAAGCACATACCGACGTTCACTGAATCGAAGCAGATAGACACTATGTGTGCAACTCTAAGCGAATTTAATAGTGTCACCAAGACTTTGCAACGCGACAATGTCACTTTAGCCGAAGCAAGAATTCTGTTTGATGCTGTAATCGATAACTATTCCAATACTAAGTCTAAACTCGATTCAAATGCAAGAATAGTTCGATATCCTCATTTCGAAGTCGCGGTGGTGAAAATTCAAGAAGGAAAGTCACGGGAACTAATATTAAGAGAACGAGAAGCAGTTAGTTGTTTACTAAAACATAAAAACGCAGGCGTAGTAGACGATGAAGATGACCAAGCCTCATTAAGCTTTGCAGAAAAAGCCTTGAATAAACGGAAGATTTCTCATTCTGTAGATGTTTACTTAGATACCCGCTTCATTATGCCTACGACAAACCTTGTAGAAAGATTTTTCTCTAAGGCTGGAATGGCATTTAGCAAGTGGCGTAAGTCATTAGCTCCAGCAAGCCTGGAAATACAGATGTTTCTGCACTACAACGCGGAATTATGGGGTGTAGAGGATGTCCATGCAATTATGAAGTAAAGCGATAATTGGCCGTTTAATTGCAAATAATTTTCATCTATTTGGCAAAGGAAAATCAGAAGACAATCTATTCTTGACATATCAGCTACAGCATAAAGTTATTCTCGCTAAATCGATAATTGCAATTATTTTAAAAATAGGTTATTCCACAGGTATGCTGAAATGCTCGTTTTTTCACGGCATTTAGCCTTCATCGAATGCAATGCTTGAGTTGAGAACCCGAGCTTGACAATAGCATGACAGTAAGACTCTCTGCAAGGTGATTTTTCGACATGACGAAGTTTAAAAATGAAACAACTCACAAATCTAACAGCTCAGGTTGAGTTCTATCTAACTTTCAAAGTATTGTTCAAATAAGATGATGACGAATTCCAGAAGAACAGGTGCAGGTGTAGGTGCAGAAAGGACCAGAAAGAAAAACCCCAAGCAATTTATCTGATAAGCTTGCTTGAAAGAACACAAACAGATGTCGTCTTCGAGTGGAGTAACAGAGAATACCACTTAGAATCCTGCGCCTCATCACACCATGGAACTAAGTGAACAATTATATTTACATATTCAAGTTATTCAAGGGCGACACACCGAGGCGTTGATATGAAAGACTTATCAGTTTACTGCAATAAGTTTCGAGTTTCGTGCTCAATCTGTGAAGTCTTTTTGTACACGAAATTTCTCATGCAATCAATAGTCATCACACCTTATTGTTCGGTCCGCCATATCTTATAACCTTCGAAACCGGTTTCTTCCTATTCTCAACCTCCTCAAACGTCACACCCGACTTCTCCGTACAGTGCGCTAGCACCGCTTCGATGGCACGGCCCAACCCCTTACATCTTCGAGCCGCACGATGGTTCCCGTTTCTGCAGGCCAACCTTCCACGGCACTATGGCGCAGTCGCGCCTGAGCCACGCCAAATCGCCGGAACCGAAAAACCTCACTAGCGTGTCGTCAGTGGGTTTTCGGAACTCGAGGGCGCGCTCGACGTCAAGGATACGCGCGTGCCAAGGTCGATGACTGGAGAGACGAGCCCAAACAATTCTCTGCCGGCTGCAAACGCGACTCAGACAAACACGCTTGTCGTGTTTGCTCATGGTGTGGGCGACGACGGCATAATGGGTTGGGTAGGTGGCACCAAGGTTTTGGTAAGACTAGGGAAAGAGCACAGTTATAGAAAGGAGGGTAAATGCAAAAATGCAAAAAATTGAATATTGTGTTTAGAGTGTTCCGTTTAGTGCGAAGTTGTGGCACCGTATGCTTGCGCATCTTTTACTCGGTGAAGGAGTAGTCGGCACCAGTGAAGCATTGAACAGAGAAATTCACTTGCAGTAAACGTTCGGAACGATGACATAGTGGGGCAAGTAAGTCGAAAAACGCACTATGTGTACCTGGATCGCACAAATTGCACCCTGAGTTCGGGCATTCCGATCGTTATCGCGCTTGAACGTCACCTTTCAATCAGACAATCAACCCTAATAAATTTTCACATCCATGTCTCTCGCTGCGAATGTCAAGGTTAGGCTACTGTTTTCGTTGATGTACTGAGTTGGCATTTCGTCACCTTAGCTGTTTTCGTTGTTGTTGTAATTGCAGCTGTCTGTGCGACGAATGGTGCAGATGATTGTTTGCAGAGCGTCTGTTTTATGATTTCAGATGAGGTGTCGTTGCCAAAACTGAAGAGAACAGACACAAACAGTGTAATTATGGGACGTGCTATCACTTTGTGAAGGACGATGCAAGAAAAGTATAGTGAAAGAATTTTCTTGTGCAGGTGACGATGGGAATCTCTCTAAAAAGCTTTTGTTGGTTTGAGTAGTGTTTTCTGCGCGGAGTGATAGTGTGAAGAGGATCTGGTAGTCGACACATGTAAAATAGAGAAGGGAGGATTTGCGAATGATTACGAGGAGGTTGGAGGTGCGCGGTAAGGAGGTGTCGAAGTTCGTTTAAGTAGAACAGGTTAGAAAGTAATAATTACAAGTTGGAGGTGTGATTGTGTACTACTACTGCAGTATTCTGACCACGTTCGACATAACTACATTCAAAACGCGTTAAGGGGTTTGTCATTGAACGTATCAACCAAGAGTATAATTGGCGTGCATGCTTTTCATCATATTATCAGACAAACTTATTCTCATTGAACATATCGAAAAATATTTCGAGGAGTTCAAACCAAGACATATCATTTTACAAGGACAAAATATCATAGGAGCAACAGTCATCATGCTTTCTCTTGCTCTCCGCCACTCGTTACAACCTTGGAAACAGTCTTCTTCCTATTCTCCACCTCCTCAAACGTCACACCCGACTTCTCCGTACAGTGCGCTAGCACCGCTTCGATGGCGCGGCCAAGTCCCTTACATCTTCGCGCCGCACGATGGTGCCGTTTCTGCACACCTCTCTTCCACGGCACTATGGCGCGGTCACGCCTGAGCCAAGCCAAATCGCCGGAACCGAAAAACCTCACTAGCGTGTCGTCAGTGGGTTTTCGGAACTCGAGTGCGCGCTCGACGTCAAGGATACGCGCGGGCCAAGGTCGATGACCAGAGAGACGAGCCCAAACAATTTTCTGACGACTGCAAACGCGGCTCAAACAGATGTTCATACCGTGTTCGTCCATATTGAGCGAAACGGGGGATATTGGAATGGTTGGGGTTTGAGCCATCCACGTTTTAGTATGGCTAGGGAAACAGCTAGACCCACCTGTTGAATTTGCAAATACAGTATTAAGATGACGTGGGTGTTTAGTAAAAGACACAGATGGAAAGTACAGTAGTGCAGCTGTGTTTTCTCTGCTTACAGTATTGGTGCACGAGGATAGAATACTGTAATTGGTAAAGATCAAGTTCTACGGTTCTAGTACTGAGCAATTGAACCCACTGAAAAGCAACATTCAAACAAGGTTACGGGTCAGTTCGCAATTTGAGAGTAAAGTTTACAGTTTGATTCTTCGGACAGCTGCGTGGTTTGCACAGTGTGAGATGTATACAGTACTATGGTAGCTTAACTGGGGTCTCGACTGCACTTTACTACTGTAGTGCTGCTGAATGCAGTATAACATACAGGTACAGTTGCACCTTATTAAAAACAGTTTGCACAGTTATTTTATTATCCTGCATCGCCGCGCGTGAAGGATTAGACTAACTCCACTCATTCCGCTTAATTGGATAGCGATGTTCCAGAATTTAGGGTAGTATGAGAAAACAGCTATAAATAGGAAAAGTTGGAATATAGCTACAACTGTCTGTAAACAAGTGACGTAGTACCTGAAATCGGTATCACTTAGTTTATGAGCAACATTGCCAAATTGTCCGCAGAACTACAGCAAAATCATCAACTAAAAGATTGCAATAACTGTAAATGAGAACAAAGGAGACAAGTAAAAGCGACCAACAAGTCAGCGACCCAGAACGAAAATAAACCTCACATTCCTTGCCTTCTCATAGTAGAGTTCTTCGTCGTATTCTTCTCCGTGGATAAATCCATGAGATCGAGTGAGTTCTCCTCTCTAATGTTCTCCGTCACAAATTTGGGATTTTTCAATTCCGGACATTTCTTCACACACGGAGGGATCGATGCGCCTAACAAATTGGATAGTTGAACCAGATTCACACAACTGCGCTTCACCTTTTGAATCATGCGGTTGCGAACACAACCAACCGCACGGCGGCAAATACCAAACTCGATCGCGTTCGGAAGCCATTTTCCGACTAGGCACCGAACTCCAAGTATGCCCTCACACACCGTAGGCTCACTTGAGCTCGTATACAGCTTCCCTTTGTTTTTCATATTCAATTTGGCAAATTCTGCAAACTTTTCTCGCAGTTCACATGCGTCAAAAATCTTGTCACTCAAGTAATATTTGGATGTTGGCCGAAAACTCGGTTTCATTGCGACGGGCGCACAATCGATGATGGCTGCTGCAACGAAGAGCGAAAGGACAGCAAGTATTCTTGTGGTGACCATGATGATGATGATGACGATGACGACGATGTTGTTGTTCTTGTCCTTGTTCTTGCTCTTGCTGCTTTTGTTGCACAGGTAGTTAGCGGTATGGGTAAGAAAAAGAGCCGGTCGTTGCTACTTAACCGAAAGAGCAACTGCATATATAAGAGCATGATGTTTGGCTGCAGAAGAAAGCAGCGGTATAGACGTAGAAACGAGATTTTAGCAACGCACACGTTTCTAGTTACGGCACGTCGTATAATCAGAGCGCCACTTTATTCTCACCGTGCTACCCGCAAATTTCCAACGAGCAGCATCCCAAAATAAACAGACCCAGAAACAAAATTTCCAACTGAAACACATACGGGTACAGATGTAGGGATCGCACACGTCACACACGAACCGGACACGCGATTGAGAAATTTCTCGAGATACATCGTGATGTCGAACGCGGGCCAAATTCAGGTAATGAACGAGTTGATAGTTCATCCGGTATGTGCAGAAGCTGTTAGAACCGGCCAGCAAGTGGCAAGACAACCGCATCCATGTATGGTGCACACAACTACCAAGACGCGGGGTTCACGCCGCCAGCGCCACCCACGTCGGTGCGCACGGTGAGGCGGGCGACAGTGGTTCTGGGGTTATGCTTCGTGTCGTTGCTGCTCACCAAGCATGGGACGAGTCCGAGGCGAATGGCGGCGCTCAACAGGGTGAAGCCATACGTGCGTGCCATGTCTGCTTCTGGGCAGGCAACGTACGCCATGCCGGACGTTGTCCTGGACAAAGCGGGCGCGTACAGCGCGCTGGCGCGCACATTGCACAACAACACCGAGTCTTCGGAGTTCCTCAACGATATGTGCGCGGTAATGTGGCCGTATATCGGGCGTGCGACGGGCGCGATGGTGCGCGACTTGATAGAGCCGATGTTTGCGGACATGCTTCCGGGGATGCTGAAAAAGACACGCTTCTTATCCATCGACCTGGGCGATGTGCCGATGCAGTTCGACCGTATCGATGTGATGAATCGAAGCGCCGACTCGGTCAGGCTTCACATCGACACGTTATGGGATGGTCGCGTTAACATTCAGTTGAAGAGTCCCATGGTGGGGCGGTATGGCGTGAGTCGTATTGGGCTGCGTGGCCGTGTGTCCATGTTGATGAAGCCGCTGGTGTCGGTACTGCCAGTGGTTAGCGCGATGCAAATCGGGTACATCAATCCACCGTCGATAGAGATGGACTTTTCGGGGATGGCCAACATCGCCGACAATTCCTTGCTCCGCGGCAGGGTGATGGACGTGTTCAATGAGGTGTTCGCAAGTTTGTTCGTGTTGCCAAATCGAATGTTGGTGCCGTTGTTGCCGGGCAACGACTTTTTCTCGACCTATGAGTTGCCCATCGGCGTGTTAAAATTAACTCTCTTACAAGGCCAGGGCTTCAAAACGAATGGAGGCTTGTTTCGCGATGTGCCGGACATGTATGTGAAGATGGTTGTTGGTGGGGAGAAGGTTCAGAAGTCGAAAGTGGTGAAGAATTCAAAAACGCCGGAATGGGGAGAGACATTTGACTTCATCTATTCGGACGCGGAACAACTAGTTAGGTTTAGTGCTTACGATGAGGACTTGGATAAGGACGATTTCATGGGTGCGGCGTCGGTACGAGCGTATGAACTACTACAGGAAGGTGCCGGCGGGATAGAGGTGAGACTACGGGACAAAGGCAAAGAGCTGAAATCTAGTCTTACGGTGAAGAGTGAGGTGATGCGATTGTCGAGTGATAGAACGAATTTCGACGCAAGTATGGCGAATGACGATGAGATTGTGGGACTACTAAGTGTGGTGGTGGCAGGGGCGTCGAATATCACGGAAAGTAAAAACTTGGCGACGTATGCGCGTGTGTACGTGGGCGAGCGTGAGTTTGTGACGGCGGTGGTGAAGAAGATGGTGGGGGTGGATCCGACGATGCCTCAATACAACGCGATCTTCAATGTGGCACTTAGTCGTGCGTTATTCGAAGAACAACCAACGATAAAGTTGCAGTTGTATAAAGGAGAAGATAAACTGGGCGAGAGTGTGGTGGAAGTTAAGGAGGTGATGAGTGAGAAAGAGATGAAGTGGAGACGGGATTTGAGGATGCAGACCGAGGGGGTGTTACAAGTGTTGGTCCAATTGTGCTCGCTGAGGCGGAATTGAATTCGTGTAAATGAAAACAATCGCCCGGTAGACTGTACAGTGCAGTGCCGTCGTGCACAGTATTTCTGGAGGTGTGGAATACAGTAATTCGAGCGGTGCTTTACCTTGCATCAGTGTGCAGCACCCGAATGCCAATGAAGCGAGTCGAAATTCGAATATGCAACTTGATCAATTTTTTAAATCTTTTATCGCTTGACCACTTCACTCCCACTTTTGTTGCCTGCTGCACTCACACTCACGTACGGTACTCACTCGCCCAACAACCCGCGTTCCCAAATCGACTGAAGGTCCGCACCAAACCGCCGAGAACCAACAGTCGTACACCACACTCACACGGCTACTGTCTCAAATCGAGTGGAGTACGGTAAAGCTGCAGCAGCCTTAGATCGGTACAATGCAACAGGGGGCGCAGAAGCGCAACAAACAATCATTCTATAAATAAAAACAGATGCACATCCCGCTGCTGCCTATTCAAAAAAACCCTCCAATTATTTATAGACCCTTGCCTCTACGCCCATCCCAGTCTCGCTTCCCCTCCATTTTGCGATTGTAAACTGCACGGTTCCTGCTCCTGCGGCTGCTGTTTGTTCACTCTCAACCACAACCGCGACCGCTACTCGCTCGCCTCTTCTTCTTCATCTTTCTATCCATTGCCTCGATTATTTCTCGTTTCCTATCGCGGCTCCTAATCTTTCTCGTTTTCTGGTGCCGTGCCGTGTCGTGCCGCAGCTTTGAAACGTGTGCTGCCAACCTGCCATCTCTATTCTTGCGTGTGTCGCCTACCGCTTCCCCATCACCCTGCCATTCGTCCCACTTCACCGCCGCCAACTTCACCACCTCTACTTAAGCTGGCACCTACCTCCACCGCTTCCGGAACTCACGCACCTTCATCTACACGGCAACTTTCTACCACTACAACACACCGCACACCCGCACACTCGCACACCCTCACCCACGCTCTACACAATGATGGCACGTTTCGTAATCGCACTACTCGTATTCATTTTCATCGGTATTGTCGCGGACGCCGCACCCGTAACCGACAAACAATCACGCAACATTCAACCAACAACATTCACTACCACACGAACGGCAGCAGTCACAACAACAACCCGAACATCAACGACACCAAAGGTGACGAAAACCAAACTCACCACATCTACGAAAACAGAAGCCAACAAGCGCCGCGCCCTATCATCCACGAAAAGGCTGGTGACCGTCAAGTACTGCGAGGGCACCGACGGCGTGAACTGCCTGGTGGACAGGTGGCGACCTAGCGCGCGTAAGTTCGGGATATGCGATCGAGCGATTCGCTGTGTTCGATTTCGAATGGTACGCAAGGTGCACCGATATTGTTTGGACGAGATAGAGTTGTCCAACTTTCTCGGCGGGTCGATTCCCATTTGCGTGCATACGTTCTGCCCGAGGTTGAAAAACCCCAAGTTCGCGCCGAAGAAGCGGCCCACCGACGAGCCACTAGTGAAGGCGCAGCCACCCACCGGCGAGCACCCCTTCCATGTCACTACGCGGCCGTCGCGCAAGTGACGGTCGGTGACGTTTACTGACTCGTTAACTATGTAAATCATTGTTTTCTCGGATGTCACCCACCGCCCTCTCGTGTCTTGATCATTTTCGGTAGCATTTCTAGCAATGCTTGCACCTCCCTTGCGTACAGTACGGGGCAATACCGTGTTGAGCTCCGTACCATCTTTGTGGTGTGGGGCGCGCAGCTACGTAGATTTTTTCCGCTGTCGTACAGCTGCAGCGATATCGAGATTTATATATGGGCTGTGTGCAGCGCTGGTGTAAATTGCTTGTAGGTGCGCCTATTTATAATGGCCGTTATATTAGAAGTTGTCGAGTTGTGCTAATTACTATTCGTTTAACCGATTGCTGAGTCGTGCAACTGTAGACTATCCTCATGCTGCTGCTTTAGTGTGCAGCATCAACTTGCACCACTACTGAACGAGTAATCGCACTCTCCCTCCTTATACTGTACTGCCATCATACCGATACATGTGTGCCGAAGACGTAACACACCGCATACACAATATTCAAATTTTGCTGTTTGCTTTATCCGTCCTTTTTCCCTAGCCTTACGAAAACGTGGGTGTCACCCACACACCCACCCATCAATCCCAATATGCTGTCACCGCGCATGACATGGACAAACTTGACACGCGCGTTTGCTTGAGTGCCAGCTGCCGTCCTCAGAAAATTGTCTGCGTCCCTCAGTTCAGTTATTCCAGCGCGCCACCGAAACCCAAAAATCAACTGTCGGCACGCTACTGAGATTTTTCGGCTCTGGAGATTTGGCGTGGCTCAAGCGCGACAAGGCGATGTGTGGTGGAAGGTGGGCATGTAGG
>JAAUYH010126415.1_pt1 | contig 11970 bp, 9 predicted proteins | sample 7278061 | NCBI WGS metagenome assembly JAAUYH01 (sample SAMN14350203, study PRJNA611818) | marine sediment metagenome | isolation source: surface marine sediment (0.6m) | place: French Polynesia: Moorea | collected 2018-08 | reverse complement strand
TGAAACCTACTGCCTGCGCTTAAAGAGAGGGTGCGCTTAAAAAGAGGTGCACCTAATGCGAGGACCCCCTGTATCAGTAGGAGTCGCTAGGACCCCATTTTCGCAGAAGGAGGAATGGATTATGCAAATCGGCGAAGCAATGAACAATCAAATAAGAGCGTAATACAGCAATAAGCAAACCTAAATATAACAATAAAAAATAAATCTATGGTAAAGGCTGCGGTAAGTTGAGCTGGGTGTTAGAAAGCATGGAAACTCCACTAATTTTTCTTGTTCGAGAAAGCAGCACATGCTGAAATTTCTCACGAACTGATTGTTACTCTCCGTAATGAACCCATGCTATAGAAGTTTTGCGCGGATAAATCCGAAAAGAAGCTCAATATAGAAGTGGTTTTCTACAACATTATTTTTAATTAATACCCCGTATATATCTAATGCCGAATAGTTTGAAAAATTTGTTTAGCAATAACATATGTGATCTATTTAACATTACATTTTTTGACGATGAATTAATCTATCATTCAAATGTAAATCCATGATCTTAAGTAAGCTGGTGGCTAGTCAAATAAAAGATTTTAATCATCCTCGCAGAATGCAGGATCCTACTTGTGAAGCAATTCAACTGAAATATCTTACAGACTGCAAGAAATTATTTGATGTGCTAATCTGCCCTCTTATTCAGGTCGCTGTTATTCCGCGGGTTGGCAGGGTCTCTCTTCGTGCGAACAGGAGTCGACCGCTGTTCATCGTCGCAGATTTAAAGTGTTTCTACCAGTGTTTCTTGTTCGCCTCGTCGAGGCTCTCCCTGATATTCGTCTGATAATTAAAAATCATTAGAAGAATGTCTCTTGAATATCTCAGTAATGATAGGCTGTCTATACTAAACAAGTGAAGAAGGTGTAGAAATTTTTTTGCCTTTTTAGTTCGATTTCGATGCCTACTTTTCAGTGTTAAAACTTTTCAGAAATATTGAATTCAATTTCAGAATTAACCACTTCCAAACTTTCAACTCATTCTAAATATGAGCCATAAAACAAGTGTGAATTTGAGCATATAGTTAAAAATTTTAACTTGAAAAGTAGTATACTTCTTCAACGCACTATTCGCGAATGCGGACTAGCCCAAAAATTAACTGGTCCGAAATTACGGGTCCAGATTCTAGATGGATCTGGTACCGTAAACCCGTACAGTACACACGCACAGTAGGTGATCTCTATGCTGTATACAATGTGCAGATGTATCTGACAACACATCCCACAGATGGCAAGCTAACACAAGTGACGCACATGAACTGAGTTTAAGTGTATGTCGACGCTAAGGTGGTGTAGTGCGCAGATCTTATCTGCCGCGAGTACTGCACGATTAATGTGATGGCTTGCGCCGCAACCCAAACCCCGAGTATTACCGCAGTGACGGGGCGAGGAAAAAACGCGAAAAAGTTTTTCGGGCAGCCCCACAAGTAAGCCGGCACAGCGACGTACACAACGGCGGTGATGACAATGAACGCCGGATGGAAGGCGGTCTTCGACTTGGCCATGATTTGGGGAAGGAAAAAGGAGAAAATTCCAACCGCAGCCGCCGAGGAGAAATCGGTGAACAATGGTGCGGTGTAGAGGAACAACCCGAAAATGCCCGATAGCATCAAAACGAACGCCGCCTTCTCAGCCAGGACTTGCGCGGCGTGCCGGTCCGAACACAGCGCACCCCACACCGTCAATATCCACGAGACGAACGTGAATGAACAGACCGACGCCGACGCAGCCGCGACGGTGTACCACACAATGTGGGACCGATTGGCAAGCGCCAATCCGAGATGGATGGCGGTGGCGTAGAGCACGATGATGAGCAGCATGAAGAGCGTGGCGAGTGAAATGGTGTTGGCCCGGTCGGCACTCCATTTCCCGCGCATTTGGCAGAGCGTCGCGACGGTTTGCACGACGCATAGCGCGGTGAAGAAGATTGCGTAGCGAAGCGACTTCACTCGTTGGTTGCGGAAGTTCGCGGCGTTCGCAGTGAAGCGAATCGAAGCGTAGCAGTTGCGAGATACGAACGAGCCCTTCATGGAGTCGGCGCTTGTTGTGAAACGTACAATATAACGACAATAATCGGGGCTCAGGTCGATTTTAAGGTGATACATGTGGCGCTGCAGCGTTGTGGCGGTGCGGCTATCGATTTCGGAGATTGCATTGGAACGTCGGGTAGCGCTGAACGGGTCGACCAACACGGCGGTCCGTGAAGTGGCGTTGTACATACCGAATGCGCTGATTTCGTAACTGCCCTGGCCGATGTACATCCCATCGCGAATCAGAATGCGCGCTTGCATGATGTTCGTGGTCGTGTTCGCCTCGTACTTCAGCAGGAACAAGCCGTGGCGCGACTCTATCCGCCACACCAGAGGCCCCATGCCGTGCCATTCTCCTCGCACGGAAACGACGTCAGACGACGCGGCGATGGCAACCAGCAGCGAGAGTGCGACGGTGAACACACCGGGGTGGCGCCATGGCGCCATGTCGAACAAGCTGTCGGAGCGTTGGCACCAATGACGGACTGTAACGTTGCATTACGTGGTTCATCCGCGAGTTTCCCTAAATTATGCATCCCGCCCATCACAAAAATTTCATTCCATCCGCAGTCGACGCGTGCTAATAAGAGTGCTCGGGTAGGCCTAGTACTCGCGACGAGCTGTATTCGGAGTACATTATTTCACTTTCGGTTGCTACAGACCACTTACATATCTGTACTAATTTAGCATGATCGAAAACTTCCACTCGTTTGTTCGCTCACGCTTCAAACGTTTCGACGACGTGTTGCCTTGTCCGCGCTGTCACTATTGAAAAGCCCATTCCGTACCACCGTCGGTGGAATTAATTCAGCATGGCCTACCACAAAAATCGCTAGCATCGCCGCGATAGCTGTTCGATTCTTACACATCCCGTAATTTTTTGGGCAATGGTGTTTCTATTCGAGCCTTCGGAGAGATAATGCCTACATGTTACAGTCTAGTGGTGATAGATGATAACCTTCAGTGAAGCTGCAGCAGGTTTCAACTCCGAACTAAGTTGAATTTCCGACTCGTGCACAGCAGTGAAGCTATCGGCCCGCGCTCCCGCAACCCTTCTAGAAAAGCTGAATATCGACGCAGTAGCCTCGAGATTGAGGAAAACAAGAGGAAAGAACATCTGATACTATGCAAATAGAAAGCGACGATGTTTCGATCATTCGTCTTCTACATTCGAACACAACCTTGTGCATTGTTCTTTTGCTATACTTGGCACCGCAAAGAGTACACCTAGCACCGAAATATACTTACTAAATTTCGCGTTGTCCTCATTCCATGTTTAAACACCAACATCAACGGCTTGGTCCCTAGTTTATGTTGAATTACTTTTGCAACAGGATGAAGTTCTCATCAATCTTCGTAGAACTCTGCAAATCGTAGGGATACTCGACTGCATTGGACACTTGCTCTTTGTTCTTTGGAACGGACTTGCATGTGTCCCACGAAACAATTTTTCGGCTTATTCAAGTGACAAACGATGTGCTTTACGACTCAGCGACCATCATTCATTTCTACTCTGTTGTTTTCGTCTGTCACTTGCATTAGTAGCAGTAGGCGTATCCGATCAACAGAACGATCTCTGCGATTAGAAGAAACTAGCAAGAGCATTCAATTTGGCCCTTATTTTGGACTTTAATCCAAGCGACCAGATAGAACAAGGTTGAATACCTCTTCAGCCTTGCCTTTGCTCGATTCCTTCTGTTCTACGAGGCTTTCCAAGGATCGCAAAACTGTTAGGAATCCGACTTTAAAAGCTCCCGAGTGCTTATGGCATCGCAGAACTCGATCGTAGCAGTCTAAGTTCCTCTTGAAAGAAGCTATAATCAACAAATCTTTCACTACATCTGTGTCCTTTAAACCGTTGCGCTTTTCGAATGTTCATATTAAACGGCTATGCTTTCCTCTTATTTATCTATTCTTCGCAACCGTGCTCCGAACAAGCCACCAAACTTTGGGATCACAAACATTCCATCAAATAAAATGAGCAACTCAATCGATCAAGATGGTTCTCGCTCAGTTCCGAACGCTAATGAAGCGCAAACCCAACACATTTGGTCGAAGAGGGATTTCGCTGCGAGAGGTTCACCTGAGCTCATTGGATTGGTTGAAAACAGCATCGGTATTTGTGCCGGAACTTGCATCGCCTGGCTGCGAGATTTGTTGCTATTCTCATATCACTCGAACAGTATGCCGGAATTAGCCGAAGCCGTCTATTTCCAACAAAGCTTGAACTATCACGGTATGAGTGCTAGCAATTTCGCAAGGGTCGGCGGAATGACGGCGCAAAGCGTTACCGGTTTTTCGAGATTATTCGATGCGCTTAATCATGTCTGGAGCACCAGTGGATATTATCTCATCCTCATTTCCACGCCATACTCCTCTCTGGGTCATTGCATAGCGTGCGCGCCTGAAGGAGCTGTGCTGAACCCGAACGAAGGATTGTTTCGCTGCGCTTCCGTCGAGGCGGCCTATGTGAATTTGACGGCCGATCCAGCTATCAAAGAATTGGTGAGCAGTCCACATGGGGTGTTGATTCGGCTTGTTAAAGTTTCACGACCACAAGGCCAAGGCAGCACATCGCAATGTGCATGCACTTTGTGACATATAACTTTCAACTTGTTATTCTAGTCTTGGAAAAATCGAAAACGATCTCAAGCGTGAGGGGCAGCTTTAACTGTGACTTTACAGTTGGAAAAGAATCAAGAATAATCCGGCAACAGAGGCCGAGTGGGAAACGATCAAAATGATCACCATTGACGATTCAAGACGGGATGAACCAGTACACTACTGCAGGATAAAAGGAGTTGGTACCGGCATCGATTGTTCAGGTTCAGATAGAAGCTAGTTCGACACCATGGAAGAGGCAGGTATCACGTTTTCATGCACGAAGTTCGCAGATTGCGCTTGTGTCAAGTGTGAGTGTGGGGAGAAGTGCTCGTGCGGCACACTTCCGACTACTGCGGTCATCAACATCATGAAATCATTGTGCAAATTGAGCGATTGCAATTGCGGGGACGAGTGCGGCTGTGGCGTATCATGTTCCTGGTACGTAAAGCGGAGAAATTTCTACATACACGCTTCACTAACGATTACCGAACAGCGGCGAGACCGAGCGTACGAAAGAGCAGTGGATCGACTTGGCGAAACAGAGGACCGCCGAAAGCGATGCCGGCAGTCCATCCAAGTAAGCGAGCGCATTGTTACGGAGAACCTACACTCGAATAGAATCCGATGGAAATAAAGCATTGCGGTTTCCTCTCAGACCACCTCCCACGGTTCCCGACCTCAGCTCTGCAGCCGCCTCACCCCGTTCTGCATCGCCACCGTGCTACAGAAGAAGGAGATGAGTGCCATGACGCCGACGCCGGGGTGGAAGGAGCCGGAGGCGTGGACGCGGCTACGCGCGGAGTACGCGCAGCTGAACATCCTGCCGCAGACGGCGCAGCTGCGGTGCCTGATGACGACGCTGAGCGCGGCGAACGTGGAGGCGTCGACGTGGATCCACAGCGCGGACCGGCTGAACCGGCTCATCGTGGAGTTCGCGCTGAACTTCCTGCCCGTGGAGGCGTGCCGCGTGGTGTCGGCGGTGGACGATGAGCCGGTGGACGGCGTGTGCTTCGCGCGCTCGGGGCTGGTGGGCGTGTCCATCATCCGCGCGGGCGAGGCCATGGAGACCGCGCTGCGCTCCTGCTGCGCCAACGTGCGCATCGGCAAGATCCTCATCCAGCGCAACGAGGACACCGCACGGCCCGTGTTCTACATGGCCAAGCTCCCGCGCGACATCCACCGCCGCAACGTGCTCCTGCTCGACCCCATGCTCGCGACGGTGAGGCACCCCGCATGCTAATGCTCGCGCGACACTGGAACTGACTCGTTTCTCGTGCTAGGGAGGCTCCGCGTCCGTGGCCGTGCAGAAACTGCTCGACGCCGGCGCCAAAGAGCAGAACATCATCTTCGTGAACGTCGTGGCCGCGCCCGAAGGTATCGCCAAGCTGCTCACCGCGTACCCGCGCATCAAGTTGGTCACGGCCAGTATCTCCGTGGGGCTGAATGCGAAGCGATACATCCGCAAAAGTGTGGGCGATTACGGCGACCGGTACGTGGGAACGACCACACTTAATGATTCCAATCTGCCGTGTTACTGACTGAATTGATGCAAATGATGCGCAGCTATTTTTGCACTGGAAAGTATTGAAAGGAGTTCCTTCACTCCCGTTGCCGATTATTCCAATTATGTTCGTTGTTGACTGCTTTTGTGAGCGAGGCACATTAACAGGATAACGAATACCTATCCCGCTGTTCGCGATGCAAGTTCTCGACATTGGCTTGATTTGATGTGTTTTCAAGATACTCTAGTGTAGCGCGCACTATGTTTCGGTAAATGTAGACAAAGTTCCTGCGTTCATGAGGAAGAGTGGTGCTTAGTCGTTCTACTTACAACACTGCTGGATTTCTTCCCGGGGTGTACTGCCACGATCCATTCAAACCTCCCACTCCCGCTCATCCCCTCTGTGTCAACACAGCTGAATAACACTAGGGCAGAAACGTCTGGAACTAAACGGCGACAAAAGTTGGAATCGGTCAAGTTTTTTCACGATAGAAAAGGTAGCTCTCCATTCTAACAAGCAACAACAGAAGCAAGCATCCTGTACGAAACTAGCGGCGTGAACAAGGGGCATGATCAACATGCGAGGGCGAATAATAGGGGGTTGGCAGAACCACAAGAGTCGGGGGCACGACTGAGACGGGTATCGAAAACATCGCAGGCGTTACTCACGCCTAATTGTGGCGGGCCTCGCTGGCGAGGGTCATGGTGACGTCATCAGCGCTGGGGCCCCAATACTGGATGGGGCCGGGGCCACGGTAATCGTCGGAGAGCATCCAGCTCTTGCGCTGCGCCTTGAACGTTTCGAATGCGGCGCCATCCAGGTCAACCAGCTTCTTCTTGATAACCGGGACATCCTTCCCATGACGGCGCTCGACGTTCATCATCATCGTCAGCGGGTAGCCGGCGGGGACCCACTTCTCCGGTTCACGTGTTAGCCCGGACAATGTCGCGATGTAGCCAGTGTGCTTCGAATCAATCAAGGCACCGGCGACATGGCCCAAGCCGTAGCAGTAGTTGGTGTCGAAGTTGGTGGGTAGGGCACAACGTCCTTCGTATCCCATGTAGTGCGGCTGGGGGCTGAATTTGCCGGTGTATACACCAGCCGCCTTCAGCTTCTTCAACTCCTTCTCGACCATGCCGATTAGAAGGCGCTCGGCCTCGATTTTCGCGACCTGCACGTTGCCGTGGGGGTCACGTTCCAAGATGAGCTGGTCCGCGAACTCGCGCGGAATATTCCCGAACAGTTCCTTCGATTCGCCCTCCAGTGCAGACAGACATTCCTCGTAGGTCGCACCCGGGGACTTTGCCAATATTTCATTCAACGCTGCAATGAGCGCCTTCACGTCCGAGAGGAACTCGACCAAACCCTCGGGTAGCACAACGAGGCCGTAGTTCTTCTTGATGTCGGCACGGTTCACGACCAGGTCAGTGAACTCCTTCACGACCTCGGTGAGGGTGATGCCTTCCAATTCGACTTCCTCGCCGATGAAGCACAAGTTGGGCCGCGTTTGCAGCGCGCACTCCAGCGCGATGTGCGACGCGGATCTGCCCATGACGCGCACGACATGGTACGTTTTCCTTGCCGACACGGCATCGTGCCCGAGGTTGGCGACCAGGTTGGAATACACCTTGGAGGCGGTGTCGAACCCGAAGCTGGCCTCGACCTGGTCATTGCGCAGGTCATTGTCAATCGTTTTCGGACAGCCCACCACACAGCAAGGAATGTCATGCTTCTTGAAATCCTCGGCGAGGATCATGGCGTTCGTGTTCGAATCGTCGCCGCCGACAACCACCAGGCCGTCGAGCTGCAGGTTCTTCACCACTTCCCGCGACTTCACGAACTGCTCGGGTTGCGAGATTTTGGTTCGGCCCGAACCGATGATGTGGAAGCCGCCCTGGTTGCGGAACTTCTTCACGGCGGCCGCGTCGAGCTCGGTATATTCGCCATCGACAATACCAGAAGGACCGCCGATGAACCCGAACAACTTGGAAGAGGTGTTGCGTTCCACAAGGTAATCATGCAATCCTGTGATAACGTTGTGCCCACCAGCGGCGGGGCCGCCGCTAAGAACAACGCCAATGCGGAGACGACGTCCGATGAGGATCGGCTCCTCGCCGTGGTACGGCACGATGCTCACGGTCGGCTGCCCGTACAGTTGTGGGAACAGCTTCTTGATCGTCTCCTCGTCGTACATGGCGGTCGTCGACTGGCCCTCGCGGATCTGGAACGGGCCGGTCAGCAGCGGGTTGATGCGGGGAAGAAACGCGAGGCGCTGCTTCTGCAGCGTGCTGTCGCACGACACCGACTCGAGCACTCGCTCGTGCACGGGGGACGTCTGCGGGCCATTGCCAGGGGTCGGCATGTTGTAATCGATGGATGTGGTATAGGGTGGAGTGCAGATTGCTGCCGCTGGGTGGTGATCGGGCGGCCGATTTTCAGGCGAGGTTCAAGGTGCCACCTGGACAGAACTGTAAGCGCATCATCGATTACCATTGGTGTACCACTAGATCTTTCGGCCCGAATTCCGTTGGCCTCTGCGATCCATTTGATACCTTCGGCCAATCAGCTAGATATTTGTATATCTCGGCCGCGGAGCTGACTGTAAAATTTAATGTGAACATCGTTGCTTTCCATACCGACCAAGTTGCCCACGAATTCGACTGCGAAGATTAGCAAAGCGAAAGAACAGCGGCGAAAGGATCCTAAGATCCAACTTTATTCGTTTACGAGACTCGTATCCTTTGACCACGTAGCAACCGTTGTAACTTATCAATCACCTGCTACATTTGACTGAAAAATCATGTCTGCACGATAGGGTGTAATTCACAGCCAAGTCAAAACAAGAGAAATTAAAGTAATCTGAATTATTGTGTGGAGTAAAGAAATACGTTCTGTACCTGTCATCCAATCGGAGAACGCCCAATTCAACGTGCAGAAGGTCTTCGCTTTAAGAGCACGGTTGAAACATGAGCTTCAACCGAGTCATCACATGGAAAGTGTGACTTTGAAAAGCAGAATCATGAATTTGAAAGAGATTTGACAAGTTGCACAGTCAAAATTTAATTTTAGGTTTCACGTCAAGTCCGAATAACCGTTCGAGATATGCGCCTCTATAAAATAATTACCAATGTTTCATGGTACTCATTACATGTGCCCTACTTGGAGGGGCAGGTAGGTCAGGAGCGGAACTCATTCCACTAATGTGAACTCTATACAAACCATTTAGATACTTTCATTTTTCTGGATTAAAATTGTATTTGAAGGCAACTGGCCTTCGACCAAATCTCGTATATTCAACTTATGGTTTGATCAGCCTTTGTGACCGACTACATATCCACCACCATTTGCTTCCGAAACAGCATAGCCGAAGAACAAGTATAATGCACTCTAGTACGCAATGGAATAAACTTAACTGAAAAGATGACTAAAATCTATCCAAGATTGACAAACGACATTTACAAATGTAAGTATACGACAGTTCGGATAAGAAAATTGATCCCCCATATGGCCGCACTTAATAAGCCTCTGCCGCTCTTTGCATTCTCTAACAATTTAGTAGCACCAAGAAATGATACAAAACCATTAAAAACGTTCCGCGAACGATAAGAAACAGTGGCACAGTTATGTTCAATGAGTTATCCTAGATAAACTGGGCCAGATTACACGAAAATCAGGAATTGATACTGCTATAATGCCATTTTTGGGGATGACACTAAACTGCATTCGCGGTTTGAGATACGGTTTGAATCTAACTTGGAATGTACAGTACCATCAATTTCTGTTCGAAACTGTTGAAAAAGCATCTACTGTAATACGTTTGTATCAATAGTATACTTATCGAAGAACAAACTAATGTTCTAAGATGAAGCGCAAGGGATGTCTCAGCAGCGCTTCCTCACGTGCAGTGATGGATAGAGACATGTTGCAAAATTTTGCTGCTCCCAGCAGTCTTTGCAGCGTTCGCATTTGTATACGCCTTTGATTCTGCTGTATTTTAATTTTGATTTGTTATCGGTTTCTATTTATTGAGTCGTGTGATGCGTCTCCATAATGACAGTCTATAGTTCGTTTTCCGAACTTAATTTGCAACACACCTCACATTCAATGCTTTCAAATCAAGTGCATAGTATAAGATAAGAAAGTTAGAATACGAAATTAATTTGAATTTGAAAGATATCAAATCTATCTTAAAAAGTGGAACTCATTTTGGTTACACATAATAATTTGCAAAATTAACATTATCAATGAAGGAAAATAAAAATTTAAAACACCGGAAATTTTTTTAAAAATTTATTGAATCGTATTTCGCTGTGATTCGTTATGAAATTAGTATCTCTGAACGATGCACTCCTAAATTTTTAGGTGAGAAATTATTCTTAGAATGATTTCCCGATTATATGTTTGAAATCGAGGGGCACACCGCACAGAGCGAGCGTTAAAAGAGAAAAGTTATGGTTGAGACTAGTTCGCATTTCAAGTCGTTTATTAAAATCTCATCGGCAGATAAAAATTATACTGTGGCTACTAATTGAGCGGAATTAAAGCAAAATTACTTACCGCATTATAAATGAAATAAATAATAGTGGTTACAAACAGATCTTCAATGTGAATTTAATATTGAAAGTGTTTGTTTAGGCGTATGAGAAAATTATTTACTTGAGGCGGTGTTTGCATACAAAGTAAAAGCATTGCGAGAATATTCCTTTCACTTTTGGATGTTTAAGTTCAACTGTAACAATATTATAAAATTAGAAACTAAGTTGATAATTATCTCAAACCTTTCTGAAGGGTTTCACTATCACGCATTAAACAGGAATTCATGTGCTAACAATGATAGAGACAATTTGGTTTAATTCTCCGATCTAAATTTAGTTACTAATAAAGGTAAAATCTTTATGTTCATGTACCATTATATATCGTACGAAGTTCTGCAGAGAGATCAGTAGAACAATCGCCACTGAAATTTACTGTCTAGTGGATTTGTGCTCTTCAGTATTGTCACTAGAATCCTCCTCTGTGAAATATTGAAACAGTATTTTGTACATTTAAAATCCAAAGTTTATTTATTTCATTGAAAACCATATTTTTTTAATTACTTACATGATTTATGAAAAAAGCAAGATGTATGAAAACAGGACGAACATAAAAATCACGGATTTCTGTAATGCGAAGCTAATAAATCTCATTACATCAATATTTATCTGATAGTGGTGCAAATCGATGGGCCAAAAAATTAATCATCATTTGACTTGTACGTCAAATATATCTTCTAAATGTTATAGTTTTCGTTAATACTTGCAACAGGTTTTGTGGCTAGGCATCAAGCATATATTGCGACATTCAATGCTCTTCTATTGAACTTGAGCCACATTACAATGAGTGTTTCAACAAACATTTCTTCAACGCGAGCAGAAGGTCTCGACATGAGTCGAGAGAATGTTCGAAGATATGTTGTTGAAAATTACAGGTACATAAGAGAACAATATGCCGCCTTTCATTCCTTAACTTGCCTGGCTGGAATCGGGTCTGGGTGTTTCATCGAGTTTGAGTGCATCCCGTTTGATGCAGGATCGATGCAGCTAGCGTTTAAAGGAGAGCTGGTTAAATCTGATGAAGACAGTCAACTAAGTCGTTCAGGTTGTAAATTTGTGGTGAAAGTCCCACAAAGTCCAAATAACTTCGATGAATTGCCACTTCTCGATAGGTTTAATTGGTTGAGAGATTCTGCTTCGAAATCTGTTGAAAGGCATAAGAAGGCAATAGATTTTGCAAAAGAATTTAACAAACTTCGAGTTTCGAAGA
>JAAUYH010058574.1_pt1 | contig 11971 bp, 7 predicted proteins | sample 7278061 | NCBI WGS metagenome assembly JAAUYH01 (sample SAMN14350203, study PRJNA611818) | marine sediment metagenome | isolation source: surface marine sediment (0.6m) | place: French Polynesia: Moorea | collected 2018-08 | reverse complement strand
TCGACATCTTTCGCTGGTTCAGCCATTTCGTTGATGGTGAGCTGGTAAGACTCTGAGAAATGGATCCGGTCGACAACAAATAAGTAGTTGTTCTAAGGGGAAGACCAGGTGCGAATTCTTAGCCGGTGGGCCATACTCATTGCGTATGACGGTAGGCGGTTTTGGTGAGTGAGCAATTTCGCGGTTTGAGTTCCTCAGGTTTGGCCAAATTTTTCTGTTTTGGAATAGGGGCCAGATCGTGTGACGAGGAGGAGCTGTCGGAACAATTCTGTTGGGGCCTTATGATATATATCTGAGAAACATTACAACACTTTCTCAAAGCATTAGGAAAACCGAAATGAGGTCGCTTCCTGCCCAACTGTATCACTTCAGATGAACAGGTTTTATTTCAATATTGAAAGGTATCTACTACGAAAAAATGAGTTAGCGATAGATCAGAGAAAAGGAACTACAACTTCATGCTCTTGCTGAGCATCTCTCGATAAAACTAAGTGTTTCACAGGGAAATACAAGAAAAGAGGGAGTTTTATTAGATGTAAGCATTTAGCACAGATTTGAAAACGAACTGGCAAGTCGTGGATCGTAGGTCCTAGATTTGTACGTGCCTCTTGCCGGTCTGAAGTTTGGAGTGTTATTGAGTTATCCTTTCTCCTTCACTTTCAGAGACTTCGACTGGTCCAGGCTTGTGTATCAAATCAATACTCAGATTTTCGGTGTAGCTCTATATCGGTATTCATAGGATTGGAATAATCCATTTTTGAAGTATTCATAACTGGAAGCTTCTAAGTAAGTAAACTGGTTTAATCAGCGCTGTTTGCTGAGTATTTTATTCTCACTATTCGTAAAAGCAAGATATATACAAAGTTATTCAAAATACCATTTAATCCAATGAGATCGAGAATTTTTCCGTGATCTAACTGATTCATGCATCTCTATTTCATTACTGTGTTGACATCAATAATGTTGCAAATCTCCGAATTCAGGTGGAGAAACATTGTAACTTCGAACATACCTAGATTCAATGATTTGCGTCATTTGTCGGGCGAGTACCTTGCTCTAGAAAGTAAAGGTTCAACTATGTTAGCAGTGGGAAGAAGAAACGGGTGTCAACATACGTCGACTGCGTGGAATATGCCTTCCTGTTTTTCATAACACGCTCTGCAAACGACAAATTAACAGCCTCCTCCTCATTCTCATTCGAGCAAACTTTTGAATTAGAGTTGAGTAGTAATTTGACAGCGGATCTCTCTTCTGGTGTCAATTTACTGCTCTTTTTATTTTTTAATTTCAGAAATATACGCAATACCAGCAGGTGCACTTAGTCCTTATTCTGTGCCAGCAAATTTTTAATAACACCGTCAAGTAAAGACCTTGCTTGAGCAAGAGTAAAATTGCTCCTCAACAGCATTTTCGTAATGTTGCCCAGATCTGTACAGAGGCTACAAAGCGAACCTATCCTTTTGTTTTCACGATGACTTGTAATATTTTCTTTAATAATGTATCTGGAATAAAATTCTAAATCAAGTAATTATTAATAAATTTGCTAATATCTATGTATCATTGGCGCTACGGACCGTTATCGGGTAGAATGGTAATATTTGGCGCAAAGTTCTGTGCGTTTCCTGAAATGAGCGGCAGGAATCGGATTTCGAAATATTCTCATCAAATCGTTCACTTTTTTCAATAACGGTCTCTATGATTTAAATATGGATTGAACGGCCAAATTGAATCGATGCTATGAACAACATGCAAGACACTTTTTACTGAATTACAAAAGCCTGGTTTGTGTTATAATTATAGATACATAATGCGATTACGTTATCCGAAGTATTGGCAAAGAACAAAAGTACATACTCAACACAACACTTGAGTTCTATAATATTTTGAGAATTCTCGTCTTCAAGAGTAGAAAAGCTGAAGAGGTATGTTTTGTACCCATTTGCGTTGTCAAAAAGCACACCTGCAAATGCTAGTAGGCTATGAGTTTCTGATGCTGTAGAACCATCTACTATCAAAGAAAATACATTTGGTAGGCTGTGCCTGATTTTGAACCCATCTCGCGTTGTCGACAGGTTCAAATACTTGACCCATGTTCTGTAGTCTATACCTCGCTGCTTAAAATGCTTCCTAAAGGATGAGTTTTCAAAAATAGTGAAAGGTAGTGTCAAAGAAACAACTAAATTTATCTATCCATGAACAGTGACAACTTTGGGATCGTAAAAGCAAGATGCTTTTTGGTCAAAAGCGAGCCCAACGCTGCTTTCTGCTCCTGTAGCCAATAATGTTGTAGATCCTACATCACCACGGGCCGCATCATACATGTCATGTATACGCTTGAATTCTTCAGAATGTTTATCATGTATGTGATAAAAAGAAAAGAGTACCCAATGCCACTTTCTTTACCTGCAGTGCCATACATGCACTTTTCTTCTCCTTCAACCGGAGTGAAGAAACTTCCTCTGTCGCGTTTATCCAGAGCAGATACTAGTTTTGGGAGTGGCACGTTGCGGCTTTCAACTTAAAAATCTCATCATGCATTAAAGCAATCCAAGTCCATACTTCTCACGGATTCAGATTTACAGATATTGATTGAGTGATTCGAATGAATACAATTTGAATAAAAAACAAGCTATTCAATGAATCAAGACGCTTCAGAAAATAATTCTACATAATGAGTAGAACAGAATAAATACTTTCATGAAATAATTCTAAACTATTCTTTTTGATCATATTATTCCAATGCTCCGTTAGCACTAGCGTTCAAGTTCTTGTTTGCAAGCCAACTCCTGATTCCAAAACAATTAACTAGGCTAATCTGTTAACTTCGATAGATAGAAACGCTGTGGGCCGAATTATTCTGGAGTCATTTTTGAATATTACACAAGCATTAAGCAATGCGTGCTCTCGGAAATTCAAAAAATTATAAAACATATGGCGGTACTATCAAAGAAAAGTAATATTCTGGAACATGAAGTCTGGAACTGTATTTCTCATAAAATTGCAGAAAATTGATAAATGCTGCTTCAAAAATTGTTTCATTAGACTGTTATCATTTATTACAGCAAAATATGAACGCCACTGTGTTCGTTGAATCGGGACAAACTGGGTAAAGAATAAATACGTCTTCGATTTCATTGATCACAGACAGCATTATTTAGACATAATACGAATGAAGCTTCATTTCAGTTATGCTTTGAATACAAAATCTCATATCGCCGAACCAAGCAACTATACCAGTCATACATACCATCAAAAACAAATTACGAATACAATTTTAATTACAATCCAGGTTTTTTGTAGGCATTGTTTCATGAAGCTAAATTTCATGTAGTAGCATTGCCTATTCTTTTTACTTTTGTTTTGAGAAGCAAAATAATTGATCTCTTTTGTTGGGGCAAGCTGTTCTAAATTTTATCCCGATTCTTTACTAATTAATTGATTGCCATAAGGAATTGATCTTCGAAAATTTGAAATTGGACTTTCAGGAAAGTTTGGCTTTAATAAATTTGAGCAAATTCATTAGAGCTGAAGTACTACTGCAGAGACAATTACTCTCAGCTTAAACTACTTGCAAGACCGAATTAACTCAAATAGATATTTCCATTTCAATTTCCCGATAATACGCAAAGCGCTGAACGGATCAATGCCCCTAACTGCATGAGACTGTCATAAAATATAGTGAAATTTTGGTACGCACCTTTCATTTTTGGAGTACACCGAAAAACCTTACTACACTAACCCTACTCTTCGCGTCGTCGAAGATTTTGAATTAGACATTTATAAATGCTAGCGCCTAATAAATTCGAAAATAAAATTCAATAGTGCCGAGCTATCCGCTGAAACGACAGTTATCCATTTCAATTTCAAAGTAATGCGCAAAGAGCTGAACGAACCAATGCTTCTAACTATTTGGAGCTCCCATAAAACATCGTGAACCTTTTGCAAGTACCCCTTTTTGGAACATACCAAAAAATACCTTTAAATGACCTTATTTTTCATATGTCCATTATCCGTACGGAAGAAAATGCTTTATTTGGATAGGTTTAATAATAAATGTCGGACAAAAGTTTCAGGAATTCTCTCATTCTTCTCGTATATGTAAGCTTGTAGAAACAATGGAAATGTTAATGAATTTTTCAAATAGGAAGAAATCTAAAATAAGAAAGTACTAGGCAGTGGATCTTATAGTCGGCAGAAACAAAAATCAAGTGATCCAGAAAGTCAATCAATCTATGATATTGCTTTGATTTGAGTGTGATCAGTGAAATCATGGTAAGTCAGCAGGATATTCCAATGAACTTCAGTTATAGTTGATTTTCATCACAGATACATTACTAATCGGATAGCAATCCGTAATTATCGATCCATATTGGTGAATCTAGTACGACACAGACATGTAGATTCGGTGTGCTATGGATAAAAGTTAAGGTAAATTTCATATGTCGGGAAGCCTATATGTCGGACTGCTTTTCTTTTCAGCCTTATTGTCCGTATAATTGAAACTTTGTAGTTTTCTGGAAACCGTTGTGGGCAAAAATGCTACAGGAAATAAAAATATTAATTTCTTTGGAAAAGAAAAAATAGAAGTAAAGCACGAGAGTGTCAAAGTTTCGAGCATCAAACCTGATTAATTGAAACGGCAATAGAGGCTCAGATCAAATCTTAATGAAAATTCTGGTATTTCGTCGACACACCTTTCTTCTTTCCATTTTGTGAACGCTATAAGACGTAAAACCGATAAGCACTTAAATTACGAAGTACTGAGCTTATCAAAATCTTCACAGGACTATTCAAGTGTAGCTTTCACGCCGTACTCTTACAATGGCTAAATAGTGCTTCATAAGTTTCTGGTACAGATCAATTTTTCATGAGTTTACAGAAATCCTACGTTAGTTTCTTGATAATCATGCGGCCCATAATAAACAGAATTAGTTTGAGATAGACCAAATTAAATTCTAAGACTCTACCGATCTAATTCCATGTAGTTGAATAAAGTGCAGCTAATTGGTACTTATAGAAGTGTCTAGTTCGTCCTGAAGGTAAATTCACATCCATGTCAGAAAGCTCCGAGGAATCAATGAGAATTCGCGACCAGTTACATATTGGCAGACGTGACGACAACCAACATGAGGCGGACCATCCAACGTACACTAAATTATCGCCTTACCTATATTATCGCGTACGCTTGAATGATTTCTACCATTTATATTGAAGTATCCAATGTCGCGTATGATCGATTGTCGCCTATGATTCATGTTGAAGTGTTGTCTGCATTCTATGTCTCCGTTGCGCTATCAACTTTGAGTTTTTGTTTTATTTCGTATTGTTATGTTAATAGTGGAGTCATAACCACTCCGCAGGTATGCTGTGTTCGGCACACAGCCGTGCAGATACAAAGGTAGATTCTACTCAATTCCCTTAAGTACACTTTAAGCGTAGCTAGAAATTGTTATTCACAGCCCATCCATTACAGGTGTACTGTTCTATTCTAAATAAATGCCTTCCAACCTCTAGCGAGAGAGGTACTTGTTTTTACTCGAACCAAGGTATTTGTTTCAACCAAGAAGTAGCTCTCTACCTTCTCAGCTATCCTTTCGGATGGACTCATAGGAGTGTACTCACAGGCGGATCTGCTGCCTCAACTAGGTATTGGGTTCCGCTACATCATGAAGGAGCTCAACTAGTTGAAATGTGCATGATAGAGTCGGAGCGTTTCGTTACAGCGCTGCTTCTCACTCGACTCACTTTCGGGTCACTACTCCACGACCACCTGCAGGTCGTGCGACAGCAGAACCATGTCAGCCGGATGTACATGCTAGACACTCAAGAAAGCTCATTAGTCGGCAAGTTTCATTAATCAATTGAATTCTGATAGCGACAAAGTTATAAAGATAAATGCTAAGTTCATTCTGTTAAGCATTTCGTAACACCCTGTAGGTCAAGAATCATATAATTCAGACGCTTTGCTAAGTAAAGCCTCTTTAAAAGTAAGAGATGTAGACTGTCGGCGATGACTCAGTTTCAGTAAAACCCTTGAATTTTCAATTGGTTCGAATCTGAGCGTCGAGCAGGCTGTCAATGCAATTCAATGAATTCTTTTTTCGGAAGAAAACAATACCGATTTCGCAGTATGGTGACCAAGATCGCTTTGTTGAGATATACTGTTTTGCTTGATCCCATGTAAGATTTAGAAAGCGGAGGAAATGACTGCTGCGACATTTTAAGAAAATTTAATCGATTCAAATATTCTTCTATCTGCATTTCTGTAGAGATTCACACCACATGAAGATGATCTCGCATAGAAATAGATTCATAGCCAGACTGAATACTCAAAGCCATTTTAACGTTTTTTACCGTTTCTTATGCTTATGCTAAACTACTTTGCGTAACTTCTTTGGGTTTGCAGTGAGTCTAGACTAATCAATGAATGCACTATTATTCGACTGCCTATGAACAGTTACAGTACATGTCAACGCTTCTCTTTCTGGTAATAATGTATATGGACCTCAAGATAGTTTTGAATCTGCAATTATGTCACAAATTTCACACATGATGACATGCTCACGGCAGTTTCTGTGCCAATTTCAAAGCATAGAGCACTTTTCGCTCTTCGAAAAATATATTCCGAGATTCTCATCGTTTTTTGACTAAAATCTACAGTGACAGAGGTAGAAAAATATACTCGTATTTCGAATATTTTGAATTATTCGTATTCGTATTTATTATTACTTTCTCAAGCAAAAACTGTTTATACTTTTAATTCGCTCTTAGAAACATTAATACTTATTTATTTGAACTTATCATTTCAATTTTGAAGGAATGATCGGAAATTGGGCAGACAAAAGGCTATCAAATTGATTGAAAGTGCACCAACTTGCTTTGAATGTTTGACTTTACATCGAATGACTAAAGTGTGTCGTATTTCAGCTTGCATAACTAATAATGACTCGCCAAATGGCTGAAAACTGGATTACATGAACCTAATTAAACAAGTAAAGCTAACTGAAGTAAATGATTTTCTGACTGGTATTAATATGTTTCGCGGATTATTTATTTTTGTCTATTCAAAAGAATCTAGAGCATTGTTATCACTATTCGTATTGATTACAGAACGAGGAGTAAATAAAAATATAATTTTCCTATCTCTGTGCCATAATGTTTGTACATTGGCATCATTTAGTTTGGGTTAATGATCTTATTTTTCAAATGCTTAGGCACTATGCTTTGAGTTTTTTCGATTTCTCGTTCATTGGACTTTACGAGAGTTACAACCGCTTAGCTATGTCTCGTTTTCTCACACCTGCCTGACATGATTCTCGTACTCAATTACATTTTTCTTCCATTTGATTACCCGTGGCCGGATCATAAAAGCACGCAAAGGATTACCTCTGGGATTCGATTAAAAATACAGGATTGCAATTATGTGGTTGGTTTTTTAATCATCAGTGTATTGAGATTTAAATCTTTTATTTCGTTCGACTTATACGTACTAAAGTAGCTTCTATTATCTCTTATATACATGCAATTCAAATTAGTCTGACCTAAACATGTTAAAAAAGCTTTTCGAGGCTGTTACAAATTCATTCTGTTGATATCCATCAATTTGCAATGTTCCCTTCATACCGCTTCATCGCGCATAACTCACGATAATATGCATGAGCAAGCGCAGGCAATATTCGCAGCACTGTAAATTTTAGCAGCATTTGAAGTTTTCATCACTCGAATAAACAGATGACCATCGTCATTGTAACCGCATGGTCCATAATCAGATTTGAGTAACTGAGAAAAGATGAACAGTGGGGAGTACTCGACTTTGATCCTAGTGCATCACTGTCTGTTTATTAAGGTAAAAGGGGAGTAATGTAGCTCGGAACCTACTATAAAGCATCAAATTGCCTTAATAGTTAAGGTTGGTAAGAGCCAATGACATGACCAATTTCACTGAATCACAATACTTGAGTATACGGCCATCTCACTTTTGTGTGCCGTACGGGTCTACCACGGAACAATTGCTCATCGGAAGAAGGGGTGCGGATTCTTTGACTGCACAGAAGAGTGCTGGAATTACTCTAGTAATTGACAAGAAAGACCTCGGTTTTTTCTCGTTTCATCCTACTCCTCTTGTCAACAATTACATCACGGAACATGCACTCTAGTACCATCCTGCCGCAGCTTCGGGCTCTTGTTCGATTTCATTCATTTCAGAAATTATCGGCCCAAATTTGCACTTCTTGTGGCACTGATCGCCGCCATCTTCTGTGCCACCAACAGCTTTGTTCTTGCGCTTCGCTCGTCTACGATTCTTCACTGTGCAATTCCTATCTCTCCTCTTCACTGCAATTATTATCCCATGAACAACATGTCTTTCATATCCATACAGATAATCCATATAGTATTTGCGCATTCGATTTGACTTTGCATTAGAGCCGTGCCTAATTGTCCATAGTAGAGGTCGCGCTTCTCTTCGATAGCTTACAGACTCGATGCCTTCTCGCGTAATTACTTCTTTAAACAACTTGTACGGGTTCAATATATCACCTGCAAGTTTTGTAGTTCGAAGATTGGTCACGCTATATTCCTTCATCCAGGCCATCCAGTCTGATTTAAATGCCTCTTCGCGATCTTCACTCGGCGGCCGCGAGCTAAAACGCGTCGACAACATCCGCAGACCAATGTCGTTCAGCGCCTTTTCATAGGCCTTACCAACGCACACGACCTTTGTTGTGTAGAAACATTTAGTGGGAGCAGGTGAATTAGCGACAGAGTGCACGTTGCGATAAGGCTTATCTCCGGATTGTTCAAGGCTGAATTCACTCTCGTCTCGCACCTCTTCTTCGACGAGTTCATCATCTTCAACTGAGAACAAGAATTCTTCCGAACCCTATCCTCGACGAGGGCAGCGCCGCCCTTCTGTTTCATGCTCCCCATATCCACATCGAGCATAACCTGAACCTGTGCTCCCACGTTTTCCTGCTCCTCCATGAACTTTTCCGGGTCTTCCATCTTGTTTTCAAACAACTCTATCATTCGCTCCTTGTGTGCCAGGCATGCGCTTGCTGCGCAGACGTTTGCCAGGTGTAGTAGTTCGAGGTCAAGAACATCGTGGCGAGTGACCATATACGTGTTACTTTTTACATCTATTCCATCTTCCTCCTGGGTGGCATGCCACATAATTGGTTGAGCGAAGGGAAGAAAATACTCAGTCATAGGTTCTTCCACCACGGTGACCATTCAGGTAACAACTCATCCATTTCTTGGGAGAACTTGGAGAGGAACTTGGCGTAACATGGGGAAGAAAGGTGTGTGTGTTGTACCGGAACACCAGCCTCTGAATTTGCGTGGTCGAGCGCCGCCGCACATGCGGCACTCAGCTCAGTGCGCACATTTGGGTAGGGAACAACTGCGTTACTGAGGTTGCATTCAAATTTAGAGAGTTGATGCAATTCTGCGGAACTTGTCGATTCCTCTCTCCCAAGCATGGTTACCAGGTAACCACTAGCCGAACAAGCCGTGATGACCTCAGGCAATGGTTGTTCATTTTGGTTGACGGTAAACCACACGACAAGACCATTACAGGGTGGTATCAACCACGTGATTCCCATTTTGGCCAAGTTGGTCTTCTCTCTGATGAAGTAGTGCAGCTTGCTCCCAAAGTTGAGGAGTGTAAAAACCGACGCAAGGCGTCGGTGATGGGTTGGCGACACAAATGAATCCGATAGAAGCGTACACAATATGATTATGCGTACAATCTGGTGGATGGAGTAGTAAAACAAAAGGAGAATGCAACGTTACTTGCAGTTCGGAGTGAATTCGGTCAATTGTTTCCGCTACAATATGCAGAAATGACGAAAAAAGAGCGAACCCGAGGTGCATTTCTGGGATGATGGTGAGCATGTACGAACTTCAGGATAACGTAATTTCGGAATTGGTGGATTCCGGAAGACAAAACATCAGATTTCTGAAGATCAATCCACAAAGTTTTATAACGTTGAATTAAATTTCATACTCATCACTGATTTTCGAATAATTTTGAAGGTTATTGGGTTGCTTATGAAGGCGACGGACATCATCTTTTTCGAACAGTCACGGAACCGGACGGTTCATGTTTTTTTCAGAATTCATTGGACTGGTAATCATGGGTTTCGAACAATTGCTTTTCTACTCTGTGTTACTAGCCGACTGACTGTTAAGGCCCCATTTTTTATGAACTGCAGTGATTAGTTTTCCGTCCAAATTCCATCTTCCTTGCAGTGCATGGAATGCATGCTTTGTGCATGATCACCATTCTTTCAGTTAGTCTCCCTTCGTCAATGGTCCAAGAACGTTGATGAATTGGATCTAGGTTCTACTCAAAATTAATTCCTCACACCCTTTCACTGAGAAACACATCTTAAAATTTTCGGGATGGTCAGCGACGTGGGTTATGGCAAACTTCCGAAACACTATTCGAGTGAGAGCAATTGGCAAGGTTATAAACTGATCGGAGGAGTAATGCTATACTACATAATTGCTAGCGAAGTTCATTTGTTGATAATGACGAAGGAAGATCTACAAATGAGTTGTCGACATGGCATCAATCTCAATCGTCTTCGTTATTGAACCCAACCTGCCATCTACTTACATTCAACTGGCTTCACTGTAAACTTCTACAGTAAATGAATAACAATTTGTCACCACAAGAAAGTGGTACCTTTAATACGAGCGATTGGTCACGGTTGCAGAGGGTGTGTCTGAGTGGGCCTGTGTGTGTATGCGACCTAATGATTGATATCAACCTTATCATCATGATTGAAAAAAGAGATGTAGAACATTGAAGTGCTTGTAGCCGTAAGTAGCATGGCTGAATATAACTGGTGGAACGATTGTGCTCTGCGAGAGGCAGCCGAAATATGCAATGCATACATCGCAACGTTCTCAAAAAGTACTGCTAGGATATTATCGTAGAAGATGGCGCACAGTACCAACCATAAACGTGTTGCCCAGTCCAGTAGCACTATCGATGAATGCCTGTAATTATTTGCAGTACTGCGAATTTCCGAAAATCGCAATCCAACCTAAACAAAATCGAGTACACTTTGCCCTGATATACGGGTTAGTACATGAACAAGAGTATGATAAGACGAGATCAAGTTTACGCCGAATTTTTCTCGCAGTAAAATGACATCTACTGAACGGTTTTTCATATCACCTTCTTCATCATCTCAGATGGAATTTTGGAATGTTGTCAAAGAATGTAATTCTAGATAAGTGATCTGAAGCATGATAAGTACACTGTGGCAACAGCAGGTACCTGAGAAAGAAGTGGTGCGATGAGCACCAACGTAAGGGACAACACAATCTCACGGTCGTGTTTATTTCCTTACTTCTTCCTCTCTCTCTGCACAGTTACTGACGACGCCTATGCTACTTAAGCAAGCCCGCTTGGCAAATGTCAATGTAAAATGGCGTGGCACTCCAATTCAGCTACAATGTAGGATTTCGTGAAACCACAATGGAATTGACTAACCCAATTCATCACGGACCATGTGCGGTAGTTCGCGAATTAGGTATCCTCATTGCGACATACACAGAGCCCTATTAACCAGTTAAAGTACCGGTTATGTGAGCCTGTGTCACCGTCCTCCTACTTGATGTTTACCTCTTCGTGGCCATATCTTTTCCTGTTTATCACAATGCAGCAATAGAATAAAGTGAATAGATGCCTTTATGATGATACTTCAACTAAGTATGAAGAAATTAGGAATTCAATAATACTCTACAAATTGTTTATTTCAATATCTGAAGAGGTTTGGTGAGAGGAGGATACCTTACAGTTCTCTGCATCGAGCAGTATATGCCGTTTTCATCAAAAGTTTGTATTTCAAGTATAAATATTCCTAGTCAATGGCGTCAAATGACCTGAGCGTGACGAAAACATCGAAAATTGCTCAGCTATTTTCCAGTAAGACAATATCCGATAAAAATCACTTGG
>JAAUYH010220143.1_pt1 | contig 11973 bp, 6 predicted proteins | sample 7278061 | NCBI WGS metagenome assembly JAAUYH01 (sample SAMN14350203, study PRJNA611818) | marine sediment metagenome | isolation source: surface marine sediment (0.6m) | place: French Polynesia: Moorea | collected 2018-08 | reverse complement strand
GAAAATCATATTACGATGTTAATTTTCGACTAACACACATCGTTACTCCTGAAACCTATGAGATAGTCTGCGACACTAACACGTGCGGTCAAAGGTTTACAATTCTGTGAATTTAGCCTCAGAATGGTTCCGGAATCGTTCCATATAATCAGTGTCATTTCTGCTTACTTAAACTGTTAAATTTCACAGTTCGAACAACGGATCACTTCTATCAGTCAGTTCTTTAGTTTTTTGGAACATTTGCTCTAGATCACCGGTTACAGAAGCTAAAGAAAAGGCTTAGTCAATTTCTGCATGCCTTGATGCTATCTGTGTAACTTTTGCATGGCTTTGTGTCCTTCTTGTTTGTGACTAAGTGAATTTGTTCCGTAAAGAGTCACTTGACCCTTACCATCCTTGTCAAAATCAGTGTTAACTTAAGGCCCTCCGCTGACAGCTTGCGTAAAATGTTCTCCTTTAAAATTAGTTTCTGGTGTGCCAATAATTTTCAGAGTCTCTCCACGTTTCTTCTGCGGCTCAATGATTGTTTCAGATTGCTCATTAGGAACTTCTGGTTTCTATTCATCAATTGGTGCAATTAATCAAACGACAGAGCACTACTATGTAAAATACAAACCATTCAATTACTTTCGAGACAACAGGTATGTTACAACAAGTATTTCGAAGGGAATAATGAAATCATAGATGGTCAATCTCGCGTGATTTTTTTATTCCAGCGCTAAAGCTCTACTCATATTTATACAGAAAGCTAAGAATTTTTTTGCACCACGACTTTGCATGTATCACCAATAATATAATGCCCACCAAATATTCTCGTTTCAGCTTCAATATGGTGGGAGTCAATATTTTCAACTAGATATCTAGAAATTCATTAGGTATTCCATATGACTGGAATTTTTCGGAAGTCTCAATGAGCTATCAATAAATGAAAACCAAAATTGCGGTAATACTCCCTTAATCTTCTATTTCAATATGATGTACTTGCGCAAGGTTTTTGGTATCCCAATAGATTGATCGCAGCAGTCACAATGATATTCTAACTAAAATTCAGAGCTGAAGGTACGTAAAGATGACGCGATTGATACTTGGTCTTCGTCATATAAAGTTATCTCCCTTGTAAACACTTTTCCTCATTATGTTTTCGACAAACGAAAAGCTAAATCTCTCTAGTTAAATAAGGCCGTACTTCAATACTAATCAAATTCAGCGAAATGCTCCACTGTCGAGCCATGTAACTTCAATTATTCGCCTTTTCAGTTTGTATACCTCGTATATGTTTCAGCCACTAATCAAACCTGGCAACTCGTTGCCTAAATGCAAAACCTCACTCGAGCATCTGAAATGAAAAAGCGTAATTTGCTCAAATTTCACCTGTACCATTGATAATTATCGACAAGCATTGCCATGAAGCAAATATCTTTATCTGTATTTTTAATCAGAAGCGATCGCGTCTTAAATAATGAAGGATATATTAAAATGACAATATTCAATCGAAGTTATAAAAAATATTCAAAGCAACAGATTACATGAGACACGAGCCGTTCTAATGAACCAAACTAATGCAGGTTTATTCCTGTATTTTCACATTCTCATCACTTCCTTGGCGTTTACTTGTACTGGATTGATTTTTACCGGTAGCAATCGTGCCGAATGTTACTACCGAACATGTTGCTTCAGGTGTGCACAGCATGGCTGAGTCAAAATCTGCTTGTGAAAGGACTAAAGCAACTCTGACTTTAGATGCGACATTTCAACATTTCCGATACATCCAAGTACGACAAAATTTTGTAAATAATTTGTGATACTTCCGCTTCAAATTCCGGGAATTTAACGTTATCATGATTTACAATTTTGTGTTTTTTATGTGTCGTTTGGTAAACACCATGTGGCCAAAAAATTTTACATGAAGACGTCTTTTGCACCATTATTCAATCCACAACTGCAAGGGTTGGATATAATCCAACGTCGTAGACTTCACCCAGCGACGCTCGCGAGGGCATCGCAAGCACTTCGCTTTTGTGGGGTCTAGTTTACTCATCTGAAATGTTCTCGATGCTTTAAGGCGCTCGCGCTTGGGTTTCCGGATATCCGAAGGATTATACAGCTGATCTTCTCTAGTTGTTGTAGGTAAATTGATTGATTCTGCTCAAAAAACTTAATCACCATTAATTGAGTAGCAATTCATACACCGCTAATGGTGAAAACAATTGGAGGTCAAGTAAATGGGAAACCAGAAGGATCTATCTCAGAAGCTATCCCCTTACTTGAAGAGTACGGCAAATCTACAGCTAGTTCATGAGTCCATGTGTTACAGATGCCTAACAGATTGAATGCGGATGCAATAAAAATTGATACCCGAGCTGATAAAGCAAACGTTCTAGTAGGTACTAAACAGTAAAAAGGCACACTAATTCAAAAAATTACAGGAATTAGTGTTTATCCATGATGTCATAGTAGTTCTGTGACACTGCTAGTTATTGTTCAAAATTCCGTAAATTAACGTAAATTTGATATCTGTACCATCGTTCACCCGGTATATGTTCCCTTTTCCCTTTCATCACATTAAGTTAGTCCTCATTTCGTCGTCAGCATAGTCTACTTCAAATTCCTGCATCCCTATATTTCGCAAACGAATAATGTCTTCGTTGTTCCTATTGAGACATCTGCGGAATGTTCGTATCGATCTGCTGTATTCAGTTCCGTAAGCGTAAGTCTACTGTTCATCCGGGAAGATATTTCTTTAAACTGAGCAGTTCTCTTAAAACTCATTACCGTACATGTAACAAATGACTACAAGTGTATTTGCATAGTGATGGTAGACCTCTCTTTCCATCTGATTTAAAATATTTTAGGGCTTTCGACGTACTACAAACGAAATTATTATCGCACGAATTGATTATCAAATAAAATTCGAATTTAAACAAGTTTTTCGTGTAATAAATATATTTACTTTCGTCAATGGAAGCAGGCAATCTTTAATGCACATATTCATATAAATTTTCTTGCTTTTTGATATTTTCATCTATCTATTTCGAACAGAAGTCATTTGAAATAACAAATCATACGTATACAAATGTTGTGATCAATTTGTCTACTTCTTCGATGTAAAAGCTTTTACTGAAGTTAAGAGCCAGCGTTTGGGATTTTAAGAAACGTGCACATGATATTGAACTTTTTGATTGCACCTTGGTTGTGTCAAAGAACCATTACTCTACAAGGGTGCCTGAAATGTCAGTTCATTTTCGATGCACTATTCCTAACAAAAATTTTCGAACAAGATAGAGCAACAATCACTAACTCAGGTACAATTAGAAACTCGTAACGAACACGAAATCAAAGATAATAGAAACATCGGCACGAAAACTGTCATTCAATCAAAATAGAGTAGTTAGCACTCCGCCACTTTTCAACAGAACAAGAGATCCCTGAACTTATTTTAACTGCATATGACAACAGCTATTTGCCGAAACCGATGCATGGAGCATGTACACAAATTGCTCGGATGACGAAAGATTGAATTTTAAATTATTGCGATATACCATTTTCGCATAAAATAACCTTATGATAAGATCATAGAATGCTGCAAACTTCGGACTATAGCAATCAAACCAATCAATCCAAATATCTACAATTTATGGCATATGCGAGAAACGTTTCAAGTAGTTAGTTCACATAAAATTATCTCCCGATTTCGTGGAGCATTGGAAGAATATTTCGACCGGAAATACGTTATATGAATCATTTAAAAAAGAATAGTGAAAAGGAAAATAGTTTTTCGAGGTACATCATTTCTATTTATCTGCAATAAAATTTCTCGTGCAGTATTTATGCCGAAATTTGCCTGATTTTTAAGAAGACCAACAACTTATTTTGTTTCGTCTATAATTTTATCGCACCGAAATCACCACTTACACTTCTATTTTCGGCCATTTGCATGTCATTACGCATTAACAGGAGTCTATAATGATAAATCAGATGCTTCCAAATTTGGGGGAGTATTCTTTAAAGTTGAGACATTTTCCGAGTACAAAAGTCTTTGCTAATCAATCAACAACAGTTTTACAATACTTATTTGCTTTAATCTATGCTTTCCAAAGGGCGTATTGGAGTAGAGCTCTTCGTATCTTCTTGGCTTCATTGTCATGGTCTTCGTGACATTCTGGGCAAGCCAGCCACGGAATATGACAGCCATCAATTATCCCAGCACAATATGGTAAACCAGCTATACTTCAGAAGCCTCTCACTACAATATTTTGTGTCTTTGACATCTCTTGGAAGTCGAACTGCTTGATCAAAAGTCTGACAAATTGCTCTTGGCACATCGCGAACTATAGAACGAATAGAACTTGTCCTTAATACTAGTTGACTTGCGACCGAAGAATAGATTCGTTCTCCTACCCACATCAGAAACGCGGCCAGCTTCACAACACTAGGCGTGGCTTTTCGGAAGTTTTTATTTTTCGTAGATATTTTTTCTATTTTCGAATTGATCGTATTGAATTACCCGGGTGGAATTCTGAAATCAGCACACCACTGACGTGAACTAACATAATCACATTTGATTGCGCAATCATGTATCCAGTCGACAATGTTGCGCCTTAACAACCAACCACGACGTCCTTGGCAGATCTTCTTGTTTCACTCATACTGTTTTTCATACGCCTCATCACACTGATGTACATTTTAACTGGTGAGAGACACATTTCAATTTCATCATTCAGTGTGAATAAAACGAATACTAATAAAAGTAGTAGATTCTTCACAGTATTCTTCGATTCTTGCTAGATCGACTGGAGTCGATGGTACTCCCGACGGTTTTTATAATTTGCAGAACATCACCAGCATCCACAGTGTAGACGGATAGAATTGCACTCTCTGTATATTCGGCTCCGGTTTGACTCTCTCGCTTCCAAGTTAGCCTTCGATGGCATCACTGGCTCACGGGATCCTACTTCAAGCATTTGCAATTGCACGGTTGTAATGGGTGCCGATACTGAACCGATACAAACAGCAACTCTAGATTTCTGATGATTGTGCATCGATGGATCATTGTTGACCTCTTCAGCATTTTCAACTTGTTCCACATCCTGAGAAAAAGCTTCGGGTTCTCTCAACTCAAGATGCTGCTGCCCTTGTATGGACATGCTGAACCAAAATGTCTATTGATGGGGCCTCTTGTATTTTCGGTTCCAAGACTACCACTAGTTTGAACCATGATTAGAACTCACTCGTAACTTCGTTGTTATATCCTCAAGTCATGAGGATATGAAAAGTCATATATACTATTGACTCCTGCGTGTGCAATAGATCAGCAAAAGCGCATCTGCAAGTTTTAATTCTACGTATATAGACTACTAGAACAGTACTTCTACTATTTTCAGCTCAAGAACTCGTCCTGTATTCTCCGTATATGTGCTTGATCCATGCCTAATCGAACAACATTACCAACGTTATCAAAGCATCATATTCTTTTGTCGGAGCGATTTTTACAGGACCGCAGCCAAAATTTCTATTTCTTAGTGCACTTCGATCGTGGCATCTCATTGGATGAGCGTCGGAACCCAACGCAATGTAAAATGAGCTTTATTGTGGTCGTTCCTTTATAGTTTGTCCTTGTTTCCGTTAGTGGAACTTCTCGAATGAAAGCAGGCTTAGGACTTGTGATTACATGAAGTAATTGGAATTGATTGATAACCGTACATAAAACCATGATGGCTATACATCCGATGTCAAATAATATTAGGCGGCGACTGAAAGCGAAGGTTGATGGTTTAAGAGACTGTTGTTTCACTTTTGCGTACATCCCTTTCGATACGCTATTTTCTATTAAGAAGAAGTATTATTTTCTTTTATTAACTTCGATTGGATGCAGGTCAAAGGGAATCAACTTCGTTAAAAGTGTAAGATGTCTCCTCGTAGGAACATTATTCACTTTGTTCCTGAAAAATCAGAGGAAGCAACCAGATAGAAATGGAAGCTACTGCGTAAGCATTTCGACTGAAAAAACATCAATTTCAATTAATTCAGTATGAAACTTCGAATTCCTACCCGAACGTACCCTCATATCGGTGGCATTTGTCTGTTATCATCCACGAACGTAAAACAGGACGTTTCCTTAACCACTCTGGCTTATAAAAGCCAGCACTTTGTGAATTTCGACCTTCTACCAGAAACGAGCTATTAGGTGAACCTTAGATGACTTCAGCGGGAACCCCTAAAAGTGTCACACGTAGTCGTAATATCTCCTACTGTGACACGCATTCCTGGTCCTAGTCCAACTGGTGATCGCGCTCTCAGATGTGACTTGCATCTGTCACAAAACTAATGCAAAGTATTAAATAAAGTCGACACACAGCGTTGCCGAAGGAGAGAAATGACTCGAAAGGCGCGATAGCGCCGAGGATTATTTCCCAATTTTCTACCTAACTTTCACTCCGAAGTCGTTGCGAGGGTCGGGAATGGGGTGGAATATAGAAATATGGGCAAAAGGATGCGAAATACTGATAGAGAGTTATAACTAATATATGGCGTGATGAAGGGTAGTAGTAGGTGCTTTGAAGGTTCACGAGAATAGTAGTAATCACAATTATGTCACATCTGGAGGCATGATCACCAATTAGAATAGCACCGTATTCCTTCTTAGATACGCTTCAGCAATGCTAAATGGATCTGCATCTTAGGAAGTTGAGCAAGCCAACTCGGATCAGATTGGATGCTGAACCTCGAGATTGCCAACAAGACTCTTACACTTTTAAGTCCCTTAAAATCTGGAGATTTCGCTGCGCGCACCAGGGTACAAAAGATGACTCAAACTAGTCGCAAAGCTCAAAGACGTCAAGATAAAGTACTGAACAGTGCTCAACGGCGCCATGCACAAGATTCGATATCTAACTCACCTGTTGCTCGTGTTCGTGTCAGCTTGTATCTTCACAGTCGCGTTCTTGCGGGCGCTGTTCTTCCAATAAAGGTTTTTTCAAAACATTTATGCGGGTAATGCAACCACGGGACAATGTTTCTCACCAGCGGTAGTCAACGAGACCGCACTGTGCGCGTCATGTGTGCACTTCGTATCGTTTGTTTTTTTACCATGGTCGGTGGAGCCGGTTCCATAAGTTCTTGCGCGCACTGCGAGTCTTGGTAGCCACTCTTCGCACCAGTCAGAAATGTTTTCGCCTAAACCTGTACACCAATCTCCCAATCGGCGGGATTAAGGTGCGCAAGCTCATCCAAGCAGGAGGTGCAGGCGTCGAAGTACGAGCGCTACTCAAGCTACCTGCAAGTCAGTACACTGGATAGAGCCGTTGGCTTGAACTGAGCCGGTCGAAAATGGATCTCGTAGAGCATTACGCCTTGGTCACTGGTATCGACCTTGTTTGGATTGACATGGACACGCTAATTCTAACTGACTTACCGTGTGCGGTGGGACGCGCCTGAAACTTTGCCATCACCCGTGACTATCCTGAACACATCCTAGTCGGACCGCAAGGCCCCGTGCTGTTGCATCCCAAACGCTCTGTGTTCGGAGACCTATGGATGATGAATAGTACACTCCGAAGCGCAGTGCGAGGACTTGGAAACAGCGGGATGCCTCCGCCACCGTTTGATATCCAGGACTACATAAGTTTGCTTATGAATCGTTGTGACTGCACCGTGCTAGATTTGCGCAGCCTAGCCCGAGCGAACGAATTTCCAATAGCAAGCGCAATGTGCTTTGAGTTTGACGCAGCTCATGGGTAACATCCGCGGTGGAACAACCTTCATCTCACGGTGCGTGATGGTCAGTCACACTGCATCAAGAAGGAAAAAGATGGTGTTAAGTTTCGCGCAGTTGCCACCCTTCCGTTTGTAGCCAATCACTACTGGAGCGTCCTCAACAAGCCCAAAATTGTTTTCCATAGTCCTGAGCTAAGAAAATGGGCGGAACGGCGTGGCTTCTAATTCTAACGTGAATAGTTTTAAGAGAATGACTGGGACTGAGTGCGCCTTGACAATCATTTACTATCCCCACTGCATCAGTAGCTCGTACAGAACAAAAAAAGTGGTAAACGGTAGTACTGTAGAGGTGTTCCGTTCTTTTTGATTTGAAAATGCTTGACAGATGTATATTTCTCACCTTTTCTCTTACTGAATTCGAATCTTGTTTGACTTCAACCAGCGATGAAAAAGAAATATACACGCGAAAGGTTTTCCAAATTGCACCGAAATATGAGTGGAGGCTTACTTGTTCCTTTTTTTATTCCTATCAATAATGATTGTTTTCAAATTTACATGCTCAATTGCGTTGATCAAATATATATTAGCAAAACAATTTGAGACTGCTCACACGTTGCAGATAAAAAGCAGTCTTTACACTTAATTTCCACAATTTCTGTCACTTTCGATTCCAAATTTGAGAGTAACCTCTCACACTTACGCGTCTCAAAAACTTGTTCTGCAACCCTTCCGTAAATAAAAATCTGGGGGAATAATAAATTCTTCCAGTTATATTGTTATGAAAATAGAAATCATGATTTTCTGAAAAACATTGTTCAATTTCCGCACAACTATCGGCTTTCCTCTTTCAGAGGTTAGTGGGAATTACTTACCTGTCCGTATTTATTCATTTAATTTGTATTTCTGCGTTAGTGGAATGATGTTTGCGCATTTTGCTTCGCCTCTTTTCTGACCCTTAAAATAGTATCACCCCCATTTCTTGCCGTTAAAGAATAAACTGGGGGGAGGAACCAAAAGTATAAGCTTATAAGTCAACAAATCCTTACTTTTGTCATAGATCATACTTGCATTATAACTGATATCACATTAACGTAAGGCATAATAAGTTTCAATATTAATGCATTTTTGGTTTTAGAGATATTGGAAAATGGGTGAACTTCGCTGGTTTTTAGCTGATTTGGCGTATACAAGAGGGTTCAAGGCGATGACCACCAATCTTATTGCTCTATTTTTCTAAATGCCATGAATATATCTTCAACTGCTCGACAGAAAAGGTACGTTCAAAAACAAAAATTGATCGGTTTATCAAGAATTGTGTAGCTCTTGAACAAAGAGTTGTACCAAAAATGCAATATACATCATAACTTCAAATTCAAGAACTAACATGGCCATTCAAGGAATTCTACTGGAATGCGTATTCATAAAGCCACCGATAGATGACTTGCCTCATAAGAATCGGCCAAGAATCAACGCAGGTTACTCATCATATAATGTCTCCAAACCCAATGATTGTTTGATCTTTAATCTAGTTTGCATGATTTTGATCTAACTTCAAATTCAATGCCTGAATGATCTTTTACAAAAGCAATCATCGGTCGAGTTATGAGCTTATGCTTTTAATAAATTTTATGAAACATCTTGTTCAGTATAATACAGACCAAATTAAAAAAACCTTCCAAATCTTTGCGTCTGATACAAAATTGATTCACTTGAATTAGTCTCTTTTATTCTATTGGATCATTTGTCAATACCAATGAAATTGCTCTGTACTGATTTAAAATATCATATTGGTTTCCATTTTTCAGTGCATGGATCTGACGCTACAGATAAAGCAATGAAGTACTGTATCTTTGCTGCAGACCGAATCACCTAAAAAATGCATGCCGCTCATGCTATTTTTTTTTGGCGCATGATTAAATACTTCGAAGCATGCGAAAATTAGCACAAGCTTTAACCTTCGTTCTTGCACCATGCCAACACTATAACTCTACTTCTTGAACGCGCACGCAGTTTACGTACAGTATACGTCCGCATATGGCGTTTCTCGAAACAAAATCCTGTGCGGCTGTTTCTCTTTGACACTGGAGAAGCTGACGGACCTTGAGTGTCTCGTGCATGCAACTTGAATAAGCTGACCTGATCAGGTGTGAAGAGCGACTGCAGAGCATAGAAGAAAGTGGTATTGTGCGACCATCGGTTGGTGGCAAGCTAATAGCAGCACGAACTAATGCCTACAAATCTGGTTATATTCGTTGTGCGCTGATAGCGCAGCTGCGAATCGGGAAGTGTGCCGTCGTTATAGGCAGCGCAAGAGTTCGCTCAGAGAATCCATGTTTGACTTCGAACGACTTAATCTTACGCCGGATACTACTTCCGGAGATGAACGTGCAATTAGTGCCTAATTATTTGAAATTATGTTAGTTGAATGTCCATCTTTGCTGAACGGTAAAGAAAATGAGCTGAATCGTCTTTGAGAACTTTTTCGTTGTGTTTCAACTATGGTGGACGGGTCTTAACATTGGGATGTTGTTCTTATTCCCAACGCAGCGTCGTGTTTGAACCCTTCTCTTAACTGTTTTTGTTTTGCAACGTTCATGAGCTCCTAATTTTACAAATTCAAAAGCATAAATGACTCGTATTATCTTTTCAGCCGACGTAGAGGCGAATTGATTGGTTTTGCTATTCCCTGCGGCGATGACATTGCTTTCATTTGACGCCGCTGCTTGTTTCAACGCGGTTGCGCTATATTAATTTGATAGATTGCCAATAATCTATTTTTCACATCTTCCGTAGTGCTTCTCTGTTCACAGTAAGCCAGGAAAGGCGCTTTCCATCTTGGGTTTGGTGAAAATCGTCCACGAGAATGTTATTTGATCTCACGAAACCGATATTGGATGTCTCCTTGTTCTGATACGATTGACGTGCTGCATAAATGTAAAGCAATATCCGCTTTTCACTTGTAAAGGACCTTATCCTATTATATTAAACAGAGACTCGGAATCGGTGTATAGAGGAATGGAAACTGCTCGTGCAAGGCATGCTCGATTTGTGAAAGAATAGCATTGGAACTGCGGATTTAGATTTGTCAACAAGCAAAATCATTCTATCCAGTTGTGAGGGCAGGTCACATTTTTTTGCGAAAACGTCAGAGTAACATACATTGCGTATGCTGATTTTATAGGGCTTCGGGAAGAGAAGATGTGCAAAGTTGATCTCCTAGGGCGTTCACAAATAATATTGACAACTCAGAGCTGTCCAAGCATTATTTAGTTGGACAAATTTCAAAGTCGCAGATCATGATTTGCATAGATTGATCTGTAGCCCCAGTTGCGACAACTATCTACATAAGGCGCGCAATGTATCGGTTGGTTCATTATCGCCTATTTTTTGTGGTGGCGTACGTTGGAATCTCCCCTACACTTAATATTGAAGCGCCCAATGTCGCGTATGCGTTATGATGAAGTGTCCGATGTTCCGTGCACTCGTGTTTGTTTCATTTCGTGTTATTTCGTTTATAGCGGTGTCGTAAACTCTGTACAGATGTGCAGTGTTCGGCACATAGTATTGTGGTTGCAAAGATAGGACCAAGAAGTAGTTCTTTACCGTCTCAGATACCTTGTTCGGGTGGACTCTTCGGAGTGAGCCCATGATTTGGGACTCACCTGCAAGATTGGTGCTGCTTCGTTCGAGCGCTGCTTCTGACTCGACCCAAGTTAGGGGCACTACTCGACGAACACTTGCAGGTCGTACGAAACCAGGGAATCAGCGTTCTCTGTAGTAAGATTTAACTGCCTTTCCTGTCTTGTTTTGAATGTAGGTGATATCAGAAGTAAAATTGTTACAAAATTGAGAAAAATGCGAGACTTTTTGAAGATAGTCCCACTTGTGAGACAATTCAACGGCAGCAAATTCGCCGTGGCGATGGGATTACTATCCGCCGTCCCGCTGTTCCAGTTGAGTATGTGTGAGTCTGCAATGATTGGCAGCAAATGATAATTACTAAATGTAAGATTTTCTTAGATATGCATCACCGCGTAACTCATGGTATTTGCAATCTTCACCTCAGCGTTGCGGTTTGGGGGTTACGTATGAGCATCTTGTGCCATTCAAGTAAGAAAGCTTTTCGGGGTGGGATTCGTTAAGAATACTTCTAGTATTAGCTTCTGCCGATGGATTCCACATGACAGTCTTTGAATAGCGATTTTTGTTTAGAAATTCGGTGATTCCAGCCGAAGACACCCAAGCAATAGCAGGAAACAT
>JAAUYH010103474.1_pt1 | contig 11973 bp, 9 predicted proteins | sample 7278061 | NCBI WGS metagenome assembly JAAUYH01 (sample SAMN14350203, study PRJNA611818) | marine sediment metagenome | isolation source: surface marine sediment (0.6m) | place: French Polynesia: Moorea | collected 2018-08 | reverse complement strand
TCAGTAATTTCTTAGTACTTTCAAGCTGTAATAATCTAAGCAATACATGAATCCCAAAGAGATAGATGCCGCTAATAAATGGAATAAGTATTGATGAGCTGATATGCATATTACTTTTGTACTTCTGCTGTTTTCTACATTTACGTAACGGGCATTTTTTATTCAATGAAGAACGCGCTGGATACCCAAAATGCGCTTCCCATTTGTTTCTTAATCTCAACAGTATAGGTTAATGAATTGAACGCAATTGATAAATTGATAATAGTTTGCACTCAAGTTAAACGTCATGATTAGAATACGAATGGAACATAAGGTCAATCCTATTTTGGAGAGCCTTATCTAAAAAATGTTTTAAAGCAGGCTATCAATCCAATGCACCAGACAATAAAACTTACGTGATAACTGACGGCAATTAAGATCAAAACATCTCTGAGTATTTAACTTTTGTTTTTGATCCGAACTGGGCAGCATTTAACTTAATTGGCTAATCCTTTGCTTTAATACTTCCCAAACGAATTATCTGGAAATAACAAGATACTACGCTTTTGCTTTCTTGCGACTATAAAAATTGTTTGTATAGCCATGCAAAATTGATTAGCAACACTCAATTAAAACTGTATGCTACAGTTCTTAACCTTTTTGTCAGCTTTGTTTTAATGCTCATATCATATACGCCTTATTACTACTTTGCAAACGAAAAGTGTCGCCAAGTATACCAAATATCAATTATTAGCCTAAGAAATAATTAAATTTATTATTTATCTCTGAATGCAGACATATCCAAATCAAATTAGATCCAGGATCTGGTTCAGACATAATTAAAGTGGGCGAGTAAAATGAGTTAGAAAATGTTTAGGAAAGAGAATTAGGAAATTAGAGAATAAATGATTAAAATAAGAAGAAATTGGCTAAAATGGCTATCGCTAATAATAGCAGTAGGAATAGTTAGTCTCAGCAGTGTTTCCGTATCTGCGAACTCTAATCAGAGACAAAATTCCTCCAGAATGCAAGTTGCGATCGACTTTCTGGATTTGATTAAGGGAGCAGTTGACTATATTCAGGTGTCGAACATTTCTGACGAACAAGAAGTAGCACTCGGAAAGCAGACTAATGAACAGGTTTTATCACAATATCAACTTTACAATAATGCTCAGATTCAAGAATACGTTAGTAGTCTCGGTCAAGAATTAGTAAGCAGCAGTGATAGCCGTGATATTCCTTTTGTCTTTCAGGTAGTTGCCAGCGACGAAGTAAATGCCTTTGCTACTCCTGGAGGTTTTGTTTATGTTACGACAGGGCTACTCAAGACTGCTGAAAATCGAGCACAATTAGCCTCGGTAATTGGTCATGAGATTGCTCACATCAACGAAAGGCATGGTATCAAGGGCTTGAAACAAGCAGTAGCAGCACAGGGAATCGCCTCTACTGTAGGAGTCGATTCTGAGGTTTTGGCACAGATGGCATATCAACTAACAGTCGATCTACCCAGGAGTCGTTCTTTTGAATATGAAGCTGACAGCAGTGGATTAGAAATCCTACAGCAAGCAGGCTATCCTGCTCAAGCTTTTGCTGAATTCCTGGCCAAGTTACAAGGCGGTGGCGGTACACCAGAATTTCTTCGTACTCATCCCACTAGCCAGAATAGAATTGATGCCATCTCACAAATAGCAGGCACTAACCAAGTTGATACCAATAAGGGTCAAGATACTGCCGAATATCGCAACAATGTTCTGGCTCGTTTATAACCTGCATTTCGCAAGTCGCATTATACTTCTAAAGAATTTCAGTTGAATCTAAATTCAGTCAGTTAATCACTTAATTAAAAACTTCTCCTGTTTCTTGTAAAGAATGGAGGCGATGATAGATACCGCCATGATTTAATAATTCTGCATGGCTACCTACCTCGATAATTCTTCCTGCATCCAATACCACAATTTGATCTGCTTCACGAATGGTACTCAGGCGATGGGCAATAATTAGGGTGGTACGAGTACCCAGAATGGACTTCATTGCCAATTGAATCGAACGTTCTGACTCGTAATCTAAGCTGGATGTCGCTTCATCAAAAATCAGAATGTCGGGGTCAACGACTAAAGCCCTGGCAATTCCTAGACGTTGTTTTTGTCCACCAGAAAGCCTAACTCCCCTTTCCCCAACTAAGGTTGAATAACCTTGAGGTAGTTCGTGGATAAATTCATCAACTCTGGCTATCTGACAGGCTTGTTTAACTTGTTCTCTATTTGCTTGAGGATTGCCGTAGATTAGATTATCCCAGACTGTGCCGTTAAAAATATCGACATCCTGATGTACAATCGCCAGACGACGACGATAGCGGGCAATATCTAGATCATGAATGTTGGTGTCGTCAATCTTAATTGCTCCCTGATTGGGTTCAAAATAGCGAAATAATAACTTAACTAAGGTGGATTTTCCCGAACCAGAACGACCAACCAAAGCCACAGTTTGATAGGGCTGTACTAATAGGTTGATATCTTGCAAAATTAGGCGGCTGGAATCGTAACCAAAGCTTAGATAATTGAACTCTAATTTACCGTCAAACTTATAAGGATTATCTGACACATCTTCCATCACCAAACTAGCTGCATCCGTTCCAGACTCAAGCTGCATAAAGTCATGCAAACGTCTCATGGAAGCATAGCGGCGGGCGAAAATCTCTGCCAGTTGGCTAATTGGTTCCAACTCGGCATAAGCCATACTAGAAACTGTCAGGGTGGTAATAAAGTGTCCCAGAGTAATATTACCCCTTACGGTAGAGATGAGAGTAAACAGTAAAATTAGAAAGACACAGGTTTGAATTACGGTGCGTGACCAGGTAGTCAGATTGACATATCCTCGATGGATGCGATGGGTAATATATTTAAACTCTCGCTCAAACCGCTGCTGTTGGCGTTTATATTCCTGGGCTTCGGTAGCAAAAGACTTAACAGTTTTAATATTGGTAATAATTTCTGAGGTACGACTTTCCGTATTTTCCTCGTGTTTTTCGAGTAATTCCTCTTTGGCAATTAGAACTTGCAGGTGTTTGAGGCTGTAAGCCAGAATCAAAACAAAAGAGAGTAAAAAAGCGATCGCAATTCCGGCATCAATCAACAAGATCATCACAAAGATACCCAAGATTCTGGCAAACTTAGGAATTAACTGTCCTGCAATTTCAGGATATGTCCAGGTATAATTTTCAATCCCCCGTGCGATTCTTCCCGCGATCCGCCCAGGATTATTTTCATCGTAATAGCCCAAGGATAAAGTAAGAATTTTGGCTACTACTTTACTAAGATGATCTCTTCTCGCTTTGAGAGCAATTGCCCAATGATGCCAAACCCCAATCCAAGGCTGGATGGGCGCTCGTACTACCGTGACTACAAAAATTATTCCCAGCAACACGCTCAAAGACAACCACTTCCCCTCAGTCAGGTTACCCAGGTTTTGCACTAGGGTAATTATTCTGGTCAAAGGCTTGTCTAGAGGTTGATTAGACAGTACGTTTAAAATCTGTCCAATGCAGTAGGGAACAACCAGATCAATAATTTCAAACAAACTCGATGCAGCAATACTGAAAATAGCGATCGCTTTATACTTATCAAAATAACCAACAAGATCACGCAAGGAAGACATTTATCAAAGGTGGTGGAGTAGTGGAAGAAGCGAAGGAAGCAGGAGAAGAAAGAAGATGTATTATTTTATGGTTTTTTTTCTTAACAGTTAAACTTACGGATGAAAAAACTGCTTAGATATATATACAGGCAGTTTAGTCGGCTAATTACAAATCAATCCCACACAGTTAAATACCTAATGTCAACCAATTCTACTATAGCTATTTCTAACTTACATCGCTCAGTGTTAGAAAATGGCATTACCCTCATAGTCGTCGAAAACCAAGCTGCGGATATCATTTCAGGTCGTTTCTTTTTAAAAGGTGCTGGTACAATTGTGGAGAAACCTGAGCAAGCTGGATTAGCCCATCTAGTTTCGGCGGTAATTACCAAGGGAACAGAAAATCTATCCGCTTTAGAAATTGCCGAACAAATAGAATCCATTGGTGCTGGGTTAGGTGCAGATGCTTCAACTGATTATTTTTGCTTGAGTCTGAAGACTGTCTCCTCAGATTTTCCCCCGATGTTAAAACTGTTAGGGGAGATCATGCGATCGCCTACTTTTCCTGAATCAGAAATAGAATTAGAGCGTAAGCTGACTTTACAGGGAATCCGCTCACAGAAAGAGCAGCCATTTAACGTGGCTTTCAATCAACTACGTCAGCAGATGTATCCAAATCATCCCTATGGCGTTTCCGTATTAGGTACAGAAGCTAGCGTCGCGGCATTATCCCGCGAAGATCTCCAGCAATATCATCAAACCTATTTTCGCCCTGACAATTTAGTTATTAGTTTATCAGGACGAATTACTCAAGAGCAGGCAGTTAAACTAATATCAGAAGTTTTTAGTGATTGGGACATACCCCAGCAACCTTGTCCTGTTTCTCGGATAAATTCCCCCATTTGCAATCCTTCCCAGCAAGAAATTATTCAAGATACTCAACAGTCAATTGTGATGCTGGGTTATTTAGGCACTAAGGTAAATCTGGAAGATTATCCTGTCTTAAAGTTGATTAGTACCTATCTAGGTAATGGACTTTCTAGTCGTTTATTTGTCGAACTGCGAGAAAAAAGGGGATTGGCTTATGACGTTTCGGCATTTTTTCCCACTCGCTTAGATACTGCCCCATTTATCACCTATATGGGAACAGCCCCAACCAATACCGCGATCGCTATTGAAGGTTTAAGTAGTGAGGTAGAACGTCTAACCCAAATAACCTTATCAGAGTCAGAGTTGCAAGGAGCGAAAAACAAACTTTTGGGACAATATGCTTTAGGAAAACAAACTAACGGTGAGATCGCGCAAACCTATGGCTGGTACGAAACTTTAGGCTTAGGTATTGAGTTTGATCAGAGTTTTCAAACTGCCATCTCCCCCATTACTTCAAGTCAGGTAAAAGAAGTAGCTAATCGATATTTAACTCAGCCCTATATCTCCATCGTCAAACCTGAAAGTTAGATTGTCACGAAGTCAGAAATACGGAATAAAATAATTAACTTTGTCTAAGTTAGAATAACTCTGCCAAAAATTTCGATTTACAATATAAGTTGATTCTAGAGAATATCAGGGGTTAATTAACAGTTGCTTAAACACTAACAAATTATTTAGCTAAGAACCACAGCAAGATAGTAATTGAGGATTTGAATGTGTCGGGAATGTTGAAGAATAGCAAGCTGGCTTCATCGATAGCCGACATGGGGTTTTATGAGTTCAGAAGACAGTTAGAGTATAAGTGTAAGTTGTATGGCAGTGAGTTAATCATTGCTGATAGATGGTTTCCATCGAGTAAAACTTGTTCTAGCTGTGGTTGGCATGACAACAACCTGGCTCTTTCAGACAGAACTTATAAGTGTCAACAATGTTTGATTTCAATTGATAGAGATTGGAACGCCAGTTTAAACTTGGCAAATACCGTGAGTCACACGGAATTTAAAGCTTGTGGATAGGTAAGTGCCGACACTCCTAGATGAAGCAAGAATTTTTCTATTTAGAAGCGTAAATGTTAGTAAAAAATGAACGGTTAACTTATGAGGAACTTTAACTTAAACGACGAACTATATTGGACACCTCAAGCCCAAGCCAAACTTAAAATGATTCCTTTTTTCGCTCGTCCTCAAGCGCGTCTGAAAATTGAAAAGATAGCACGTGCAGCCGAGTTAGAAGAAGTAACTGCTGAGATTGTAGAACAGGCTAGAGCAAAATTTGGACAGTAATTAAACCACGTCTAGTTTGAAACCTGTAGTTTTCGTATTTGTTTGGGGGAAAGGTTAAAGGGAAAAGGGAAAAGGTTTTACGGAAGCTGTCTTTTTATTTCAAATAAATACAAAAACAATTTATGAAAATCGCAATTACTGGAGCAACAGGACTAGTCGGCAGTCGTTTAGTGGCTCAATTAAAACAACAAGAGCATCAAATACTGATTTTTACTCGTAATCCTAGTAAAGCCCAAAAAGTTTTTCCCGCCTCGGCTTTCCCGAATTTAGAGATAGTTCAATATGCTTCCCAAGAGTCGGGGGACTGGCAGCAGCAAGTCTCTGGCTGTGATGCGGTGATTAATTTAGCAGGAGAACCGATCGCCGAACGTTGGAATCCTAAGCAAAAAGAGGCGATCATGCAAAGCCGTCAAATTGGCACCAGAAAATTGGTTGAGGCGATCGCCATGGCGGAACAGAAACCCCAGGTGTTGGTTAATGCCTCGGCAATTGGTTACTATGGCACCAGCGAAACCGCAGTTTTTGATGAAACTAGCGATTCGGGTAGTGATTTTCTGGCTCAAGTATGTCAAAATTGGGAAGCAGAAGCGCAACGGGTAACCGAATCTGGAGTACGCTTAGTTATTCTTCGCTTCGGTATTGTGCTGGCTAATGGAGGGGCATTAGGTAAGATGCTTGGTCCATTTAAGATGTATGCAGGAGGCCCCATTGGCAGTGGTAAGCAGTGGTTTTCCTGGATTCACCGCGATGATTTAGTTAGTTTAATTTGCCAAGCTGTTAAGCAAGAGGACATGTCAGGAGTCTACAACGCTACCGCGCCACATCCAGTACGCATGGGTCAGCTATGTCAGACTTTGGGAGAAGTACTGAACCGTCCCTCCTGGTTACCTGTTCCCGAGTTTGCTTTGGAATTAATGATGGGAGATGGAGCGATCATTGTCTTGGAAGGACAACAGGTATTACCTAAGAAAACTCAGGCTTCAGGATTTAGTTATCAGTATCCTGATTTAAAACCTGCATTGGCAGAAATTGTTAAATGAGCTGGATTTGAGCGATTTGGAGGAGATGGGTCGTGTAATCGCAATCTATTGACACTAACTACTAGCAACACAGACCAAGGAAAAAGCCTTAAAATCAATAAGAAAGATAGTTATAGCTAATCCCTAACCGATCACATGGGTCAAGCTGATATTTTGGGATTGGCGATCGCCTGGAAGCCGACTATACATTTCTGAACTTTGGCGATTGGCTTTGCCAGTGGGCAGAGCGCAATCGCATGAGAAAAGCCTATCCTATATTTTGGATTGGGCGATCGCTTCCTGTCCTGCTCAAGCTAATCCTTCAAATGAACTAAAAGACACTCAAAGCTTTATCTCAAGGTAGCTAGAAGAATTGAACCCTGAAAACCGTAGCCATGTAATTTAAGATTTTATTCAGATTATTAACTAGATATTTTGGGATACAATGTAGTCATGTATATAGAAAGAGTTCCCAATAGAAATTCCCCCCTGCTGTCCTTCTCAGAGAGTCCTATCGAGAAGGAAAAAAAGTCAAGAAAAGAACTTTAGCTAACCTCTCTAACGCATCAAGGCATCTCAAACATGGTTCATTAGTTCTCTATGATTTAACGTCAACCTATGTAGAAGGAACGGAATGCTCTTTGGCAGCTTATGGTTATAGTAGAGACAAGAAAAAAGGAAAACTTCAGATAGTTTTTGGGATTCTATGTAATCAAGAAGGCTGTCCCATTGCAGTGGAGGTATTTGAAGGGAATCGTTGAGACCGTCAAACTTTAGGACAACAAATCTCCAAAGTTCAGCAACGGTTTGGAATTTCTCAAGTAGTGTGGGTAGGAGATAGAGGAACAATTACCAACGCTAAGATTGTGGATGAACTCAAAGCCAAAGAAGCTAAGAATTGGATTACAGCCTTAAAGGGAGCAGACAAAACAAAATTGGGTAAATTTCCGATTTAATGTCTCATGCAAAACTCATCAAGCAAAAGGCTAAATTTGTTATGCTTGAATGCGGGAAAATTATTAATAAGATTATTAACTTTTTATTTAACTTGGGGTGATTTGAGTCGTGGTAAATTTGAAACCAGCAAATCAAAGTAGTCAAACAACCCCAACCGTAAATCGCCGTGGTTTCAGTCTCCAGCAACTTTTATGGTTTATCTTAGTTTCTATATTGGTGCATGGTTTGGGTTTATTAATGCTGGCGAGATATCAGCGCTTTCAGCCAACCCCCCAAGAAGAAAATGATTCTAAACCGATTGAGTTTGTGACTATCCCCGAAGAATCTGAAGTAGAGCCACCCCCAGAAACTAAAAATCGAGCCACAGAAAATTCTGTTGCCGAAAAAAACCTTGATTCAGAGTCAAGCACTGATGATATAGCCCCCAGTTCAACCTCCACTCCCGATCAAGAACTTGCTCCTCCTCCTACCATACCAGCGCCATCTGAACCTGAACCTATTCCAGAACCGCCTGAACCTGAGCCAGTAGCGGAACCTATTCCAGAACCGCCTGAACCTGAGCCAGTAGCGGAACCTATTCCAGAGCCACCTGAGCCTAAGCCAGTAGCTAAACCTATTCCAGAGCCGCCTGAGCCTAAACCAGTAGTAGAACCGACTCCCAAGCCCCCTGAACCCAAACCAGTAGCGGAACCGACTCCTATTCCAGAACCAAGTAAACCTCAGGCTAATAACCAACCATCTGTATTGTCAGATGCCGATGCTGCTTCAACTCCCATACCTCAAGCTGCACCTTCAGCAACTAAATCTCCTGTTGCCACCAGCTTACCGCCTAAAATTGAACCTACTCCCGAACTACCGCCAACAACTACACCTGCTATTTCTAAACCGCCTGAGAATAATGCTGCTAGTTTATTAGGGGGAGACTATAAAAAAACTCTAGCCAATGGCGGTGGAGATGCTTTTTTCAGTCCCGAAGCTCTTTCTTTCAATACGGTTTTAGATCCTGGTCAACTGAATGCCCTTAAAGGATTTGATCCGAACCCTTACCTTTCTCACGTAAAACAAAAATTACGACCTAATTGGAATCCTGACCGTACACAAATACGTTCTACCTTGCTGAATGTTGAAATTCTCAGAAACGGTCAAATTGCTAAACTCGAAATAGCGAGAAGTTCTGGATCTGAAGCGTTCGACCTGGAAAATCTTGAAACCTTTAGAAAATCTGCTCCTTTCGATCCTCTTCCACCTGAGTTCCCCCTGGAGAGTTTTAAATTTAAGTTTGAGTTTCATATTATAGATTAGATCTCAAACGCAAGAATTTATGGAAACTATATTGCAATTATTTAAAAGTGGTGGCGTAGTAATGTTCCCTTTATTGGGGCTTTCAATCTACTCCCTAGCCATCATCTTAGAGCGATCGCTTTTTTGGTTTAAGATATCCCGCCAGCAGAATCAGGTAATTAAACAACTGCTCAACCTGTATCGAGATGACCCCAGTGCAGCCAGTACGATGCTCAAACGGCACTTAGATTTACCTGTTGCCCGCATTTTTTCTGTTGCCTTGTCTCTAGAGCGCTCAACACCACAAAAGTTCAAACTAGCTCTCGAAAGTGCCGCCCAGGCAGAAATTCCCGTTCTTAAACGATTTAACAATTCCCTAGAAACCGTGATCGGTGTCGCTCCGTTGTTAGGCTTGTTAGGTACTGTTTTAGGTTTAATTACTTCGTTGTCTTCATTAAGATTAGGCGATATAGAATCATCTCAGGCAGCAGGAGTCACAGGAGGTATTGGAGAAGCCTTAACTTCTACCGCAGCAGGTTTAATTGTGGCGATCGCCACTTTGTTTTTTGCCAGCATCTTCCGTGGGCTCTATCTCCAGCAGATTGCCCTAATTCAAGAAGTTGGCGGACAACTGGAACTAACCCACCTCGATCAACATGAACAACTTGAGTAATAGTAACTGGTAAATGATAAATGAAGAGATGAATTTTACTGACAAGCTCAATCAGGCGATCGCCATTAACCATAGTCTATTAGTTGTGGGACTGGATCCCAACCCAGAAATGATTCCTGCTGAATATCTTCAGGGTGAGAGGAGTTTAATTGAAAGTCTTGAAGCTTGGTTGTTGTGGGTAATTAGTTCAACGAGCGATCGCGTCTGTGCCTACAAGCCCACTCTCGGTTTTTATCAAGCATTAGGTATCGAGGGTTTGCAGTTATTGGCAAGAATTTTAGCAGCTATTCCCCCATCTATTCCCGTTATCTTGGATGCTAAACATAGCGATCTCAATACGAGTACTGTGGTTGCGAAAACTATTTTTGAACAGTGGCAAGTTGATGCCGTAACTCTTACCCCTTATGCCGGACAAGATCATGCTGCACCCTTTTTGGTTTATTCAGATAAAGCAGTATTTATCCTGGCACATACTTCCAATCCCAAAGCCGAAACTCTCCAACGCTATCCTAATTTAGAGCAACCATTTTATTTACAGGTAGTCAAAGAAGCTCAGTCTTGGGCAACCCCACAACAGCTATATCTCGAAGTTGGTACCACTAATGTTGAAGTATTAAGCAAGGTTAGAGCGATCGCCCCAGAGAGAACAATTTTATTGCGTAGTCTGTGGAGTAAAAAAAACAACTTAAAATCTTTAATAAATACAGGCTTAAATAATATTGGAGAAGGACTATTAATTCCCATTCCTCAAGACTTTCTCTCTAATAAGAACCTGGCACCAAAGGTGGCAGATCTCAATCAGAAAATCAATGCCTATCGGTCAGCCAAAACTAATCAGGCTGCATGCTGTGAGATTTGGACACCTGACGTATGTTTATTAACTCAACATCCCTATCAGTCTCTAATTCTCGAACTGTTTGATATTGGCTGTTTACTATTTGGAGAATATGTCCAAGCCTCGGGAGCAACTTTTTCTTATTACATTGATCTGCGGAAAATTATCTCTAATCCGCGTATTTTCAATCAAGTCCTCGATGCCTATGGTGATATTGTGCAGCAGCTAGAGTTTGATCGTATTGCAGGCATTCCCTATGGCGCATTACCTACAGCAACAGGGCTAGCATTAAATCTTCAGCGTCCGATGATTTTTCCCCGCAAGGAAGTCAAAGCCCACGGTACTCGCCGTCTGATTGAGGGCAACTTCCACCCAGGAGAAAAAGTCGTGGTGATTGATGATATTTTGATCAGTGGCAAAAGTGTAATGGAAGGGGCTGATAAGTTAAAATCTGCTGGTTTAAAGATTCAAGATATTGTCGTATTTATTGACCATGAAGGAGGAGTCAAAGATCGACTAGCAGAAAATGGCTATCGTGCTCATTCAGTTTTAGGTATTTCGGAAATTACGGACACACTCTACGAAGCAGGACGTATTAATCAGGAGCAGTATAATTCTTTTGGCGTTGCTGAATGAGTAATAATAAATGTTGCACAATAAAGGGAAGAAGATTTAGTATTTTAGTATTATTTTGTCGTCTTACTTGATTTAAAATAGGCTTCCATCACCTGTCTAGCCCAGGGAGCCGTAACCGAACCACCACCACCGCCAGAATGCTCGGCAAAAGCAACTACGACAATTTCTGGCTGCTTAAAAGGAGCATAAGCGCCAAACCAGGTATGGGATTTTCCTGGGGGAGCTTCCGCAGTGCCACTTTTGCCCGCTCCTGGAGGGGTATGGGGAGAATTTAACTTGGTTCCTGTCCCGCCATTAACTACGGCTCTCAGTCCCTGCTGAATTGTGGAGATAGTTGTTGGTTTTAGATTCAGACTAACTTTCTGATTTTCTGCCCCCTGATGATCATGTTTTACCAAATGAGGTCGCACCATATAACCATTATTAGCGATCGCGCTAAACATTACGGCTATTTGTAACGGCGTTGCGCTAGTAAAACCCTGACCGATAGACATATTTACCGTATCTCCTGTCGTCCAGCCCCAGTTTCTAAAGTTGCGACGCTTCCAAGTATCATCGGCAATTAACCCTGCTATTTCTCCCTGTAATTCAATACCTGTCGGTTTACCAAAGCCGTATAGTCTTGCCCATTTAATTAACTCTTCGCCCCCCACTCCCCGACCAATTTGACCAAAGAAAGTATTACTACTCCAGGCTAAAGCAGATACATAACCCATTCTGCCAAAACCTCGTTTATTCCATTCTCTA
>JAAUYH010058926.1_pt1 | contig 11973 bp, 15 predicted proteins | sample 7278061 | NCBI WGS metagenome assembly JAAUYH01 (sample SAMN14350203, study PRJNA611818) | marine sediment metagenome | isolation source: surface marine sediment (0.6m) | place: French Polynesia: Moorea | collected 2018-08 | reverse complement strand
CTATCAAATTCTGTACTAGAATTTCTAAAGAAATCATCCGTAAATGCGAAATTAGTATTAGTATTTGTGCGCATCCGCCATAAGTTCATACAATTGTCGATAATAGGTAGATTTCATGAGAATTGTAAGCGAAGTGTGCCAGACTAGACTACTCACTCTGAAAAACTATAGTACTCATGCAGTGTAACAGTCTTTCTGCAGTGCAAGTAGTCAAAGCAGTTATTTATCTACCCAATGAAGCACAACATGACCATAAGAATTTATACGCGCTTGTTCAGATGTTCATGGTTCGGTTCTGATGCGAATCGGTTCCATTTTTTCGGAACCGGAACCGAGTTGAACCGGGTGACCTTCGAACCAGAACCGAACCGAACCAAACCGGTTAGAACCGATTCGAAACTATAACCATCATAGATATATGAATCATTAAATTTTTCTGATAAAATTAGTTGTTGCAGTTACAAAGCATTGAATTAATTTATTTGGATGTTGAAATGCTAACTACTTTAATGTAGCTTCGAAGGTTCATTTATTGACTAAGAAATCTATGGCAAGATTTAAGAAGCATAAATGCAGTAGCTTATTCATCACTTAACTTATTTCGCTTTATGGATATCAAATTTCCAGCTAACAAAAATGCAGATTCGCTCGCAACTGAAGATGCTTGAACAGAAAAACGTTACGTGCTAATTTTGCAATTGATGTAAATATTTCTTGGTTCATTTTCCACCACATCAATAGATCCGTTGAAAAATTTTGTCGGATGTCTGTGGCTTGAAAAATAGAATAATTTCGTCTGCATCCGATTTTTTCTCAATAAAATCTTCATTATTTTCGAAAATAGCAGATAAAAAATAATTCCTCTTCTTATTAATTGCAACGGGGAATGGTTGAACTGTAAAACCATTGCTTCGCATAAATTTCTTCATGTATAGTTTTTCTTCAGGACTTGAATTTTTAAACCTTGGATCAAGAATACAAGACAGCTCCGGCAATTCAGAGTTTGCTAGACTAAAATACGATGACAGCTTGCTTTTCATAGAAGGAGCTATAGATCTTAGTTTTCCGATGTCAATGTCTTCAAAGTCGTCAATATCCTCGAACAGCGTCTCTTAAATTCTTTTAATCGTACTTAGTGTTACATAATATGATACAATTTCTGTATGTGTTGCACAATAAAATGTTTACAAAAGGCTGCAAATTTACCCAGCAATAATCCATTTTTCATCTGAAGTTCTGAATGCACTCAATTGCTCGTCTTCAGAACACACAGTTTTTAAAATTATTTTCGATTTCAAAGAAGCTTCAATCATAAAATAAGTCGATGACTAACGAGTAGCCACGTCGATTCTTGGTAAAGTAGCGTTCTATAAATTTAGCTCATTTCTAAACTCTTCGAATCTTTCTCTTCTTTTCACTGATATTCTGATTTAATTCACAACGTTTCTTAGGTTAGATAGAGAAGATGGAATTTCTGCGCATGCAGCTTGTACGGATAGATTAATAATACGTGCAATAAATGGAATATGTAAACTTGATTTTTCGAGAGATTTTTCTAGTAATTTCATTCATTTGCACATTTCTGATCCATAATCAGTCATTATGAAAACAAACTTTTCCTCGATTTTCCAATTTTTCAAAATGTCCAGGATAATAGTGCACATTTTTAGTGACATCCTTGGCTTGGAATAATGTAGAGTTGTTCGCATAGAACAACGAAATTTTTAGAATCTCATTTCTTTAATAGAACAGTAATCAAAAGAATTGACCAACTTCAAAAACTGTAATTTGATTTATTTTGCGTATCATTAATTTTTATTTAGAAGACTATTAGTTCATTTGATTTGTCAAACCATGTTAAAACTGTACCCGGAAAGCTTTTTTCCCTCAGTTGAAATCAAAATATTCCTTAACTTGAATTGTAAATCAAGCTATATTCCGGTTGTACTACAATAAGCTACAAGTTCATGATACTGCTTAATGTAATTGAATAACTTAATTTGATTTGATTTGATTTATATTTTATAATTTTAAAGCATCATTTTTAACTTCTTTCGTTTCACAAGCGAGAGTGAAAGTCCTAGCTGTACAGTACAAAGTCAACGAGATTCAAAAAAAGACAATAACGTAAGTTTGATACTGTTTTTAATTGAGTAAGTCAAACAAACATCGATTTTAATCGTTTTCATACTGGAAAAATCAAAATTGGTGTCCATTCTGATCACGGACGACCTTTGACCAATCATAATGAAATAGGAGTTGTTTTGGACTTATCTGAAACAGTCGAAGCACGATAGAAAATCTAAAATGAGTTGAAGCTTGAAATTGCTCACTTCATCGGATATTTTCAATTTTAATAAATCAACTCTCATAGTCAGTGTATTTCTTAATGATATACTTTCACCATAAGATTACTGAAATCAAATCCAAACCTGTAAATCATACTCGGCAATTGATTGAACCCTTTTGTAACCCTGCCCGAATTCTTTGCAGAGTACTAGCATTATTATTACTTTTCTTATGCCAAGTGTTTACGTTTAATTGCCTGGGATAATGGGTTCCTCTGATTTCTTTTTGGAAACTCGAATGTCCAATTCGGGACACGGGAGTCCTCGCGGCCATTAGTTAATACACCCGATAAATGCAAGCGCTGTGCTATCGTCTCGTTTCGATGAAATTCCGGCAACACGTCGATCTGTGCATCTCAAATCGATGACTTAAATTCTGTTAATCCTTGACAGTCTCGTACTCGCGACTTCACCCCGCTTCACGCCGGCCTGATTGTCTTGTATACCAACCTCACCCATCATCTCATTCGCACTCTCATCACACTATGTCTTTATGAAACCCTAAGACACCAAACAAATCTGATGGGACTAGAAAGTTCATGATGGCCTGGTTCAACAATCGAAAGAATGATAGGTCTTCAAAAGCCAACCGAAAAAACGCCCGCAAGGAGCCCCCACCAGCTTCATTCAACTCCATGCCACCGGTATCCGCCAGTCGAGGCCGTGGACAAAGTGTGAATTCAACTCCAAATGAATCTTACTCTAGATCATATACCAACCGCCATCGAGCCTCAGCTCCTTGCAACGATGACCGTATCCGTATGGAGCTTGATATAGACGAACGACAGCTGCCAGGAGGAGGAAGTGAAAGTAAAAGTGAGATCAAGAAAACAGAAGCTGATTGTAGTCAATCTAGGACTCCTACTCAATCTACAAAGCGACCTTTGTCGCAAGACGACATTGCACTAGCCAATTTGTCATCTGCACGAAGCAAGAAAACTCGCACTGCACGACGTGTTATTGAAATTTGGGATAGCGAAGATGATGAACCTTCAAGCAAGTACAATTCTTATTCCCACACCGCACAAGAATTTGGTGAAGAAGAAGAGGAAGAGGAGCATGTGCACATGTCTGAAATGTTTCGTTAAGATGGAGACGTGGAAATGCAAGTGATGAATTCGACTTATCGTGCCTGAGCCAGAAGTCCCGTTCGGACGATGGCAATGGTGCAGCTTCCAAGTACGAGGAAGTGGCACTTCCGCACCATCTTGAATTGCAACGTTCTCGTGCCTGCGCAAAACTATCCCACGTCGACATGGATACGAATCATCGCAGCCCATCTAGAGAAGACTGATACTCCTCCCATCGTTGGGCACTTGACATCCGTGACAAGAATATGCGTAGACCTTGTGATGAAGGATACGATGAGAAGACCTCGTACATCCCGTCACATGCATTTGGCCCTGGCAAATACGGGTTGGAAGATTATGAAAGAAAACTATGATGTTATTTTCTTCATGAAGAAAAGCAGGTTCTACGAAATATTCGATGTTGATGCGGATCAGTGCCACAAGCTGTTGGGATTCACGTGGACTCGCCAGGGCCGCGGGACATGAGATTCATGGGTGTTCTGGAGAATCGATTCGAAAAATTCGCATCTCGTCTTATCGAGCTTGGATACAAGTTAGGTCGCATCGAGCAAACGGAAACAGGTAATGGCGCTCAAGAAAGAAAATCCCAACAAGTAAAGAAAGCCGGACCCTCTGTTTGTCAGCGTAGCTTGGTGAACATTCTGACAAAGGCAATGGTCAACGAAGATGGCTTGCTCGAGTCTCACGAAGCAAGCTATCTGCTATCTATTCTTGAGTCTGGATAAGAGGAAATGGAAGCAGTGCGGAGCACAAATTTATTGCATACCGTGAAAGTCGCAGTGTATTTCGTTGACTCGGCTTCGGGAAACGTCGTCATCCGTCAACTTGAAGATGATTTCCGTCGAACTGAAACTAAACGTTTGCTCACGAGCCTTCGTCCCATTGAAATCATCATTAGTACGAATGGCTTGTCAGAGCGTGTAACGAAGCTCATTCGTTAGAGTGCAACACTTACGAACACAGAAATCATTGAGAAATTGTCTTATGCTTTCGAGTCAATGTCAACTAGGACTGTCGCAACATATCTGAGTCCTGACACTTCTAAAAAGCAGTTTGACAACCTCACTGCGTACTTGTCTGAGAACAAACTCGGCTCGCAGTGCTTCAATGCAATGAAGATGTACTTGACGTCTCTGAAAATTGACGAGGAGGTTCTATCGCTAGGTAACTACACATTATCGCCACTACCCGAAGTACCAGATGACACCATTATGAAAGTGGACGAACTCGTCCCTTCCTTGGTCGTGTCACACTCCTTTGACAACCCGGAAGCTACAGTTTCCATAAATGCCGCAACCTTGAACTGCTTGGAGTTGGTTGCCAACATAGTAGACTCGAGCGTAAAAGGGTCTCTCCTTTCGTTTGTGAACCATGCATTCACCCCTGCCGGCTTGTGTCTTCTGCGAAAATAGACATCTGCTCCTCTCGTATGCACAAAAGATATCAGCTGTCGATTGGATGCCGTGGAATCGTTCGTATGTTTGTAGAATGAGATAAGCAACCATGATTATAGTACATTTTCCATGAAGTTGAAATTTGGTTGTGATCTCGAACGGGCGCTCCCTCGTTTGCGCAAGCAAGCTACAGTTCAGGACTCTGCTGTGCTGTACCCTGATGTTATCTCGAAGCGTGTGAAAACATTCTAATAAGTACTGTGGACGATTGAAAATACCATCTCCACTGTGGCCGAGCTCAGGAATGTGATAAGTGGACCCGGGTACTCTTCGAGTCGCCTCAAGTTGCTTGTGAGCGAAGGAGGATCAATTTCATCAGACACCGACCAGAAGTTGGACTACTACGGTGACGCGTTCGATATCTCGAGAGCCGAATCTGAAGGTGTCATCATTCCTCTGGATTGATCCTGTTCAGCCTATTTCAAAGCCAAAAATGATTTCAAGGATATTGACAAAGAATTTGATCAAGTGTTGAAGCAATGACGAAAGGGAGCGATGACAAGTCAATCAAATACTTCAATCGAGGAAAAGAAATTTACCAACTTGAAATTCCTCGCTCAAGTTTGCCCGAATCAGACGACCGAGATCTCGACTTTATTTCCCCGACGAAAAATGTTAGACTATTCTACACAGATGTCAAGTATGATAAAATTTGAAAGGATATTTTGTATCAGAAAATAAAGAGAATATCCAAAAACTTCTAATTGTAAAAACACGTAACATAGAAATAATCAAATCTGAACTACGGTAGATTCAAAGAGGTTGAAATTTGAAAAATTATTCAGATACAGTCAGTGGCAATTTACTACTCTCAAGAGTGACTATCCGATATCTTTCAATTTTAGTTTTGGATGGCTTCAATTTGCGAACTCCTGAAATTTAGTTTTGAAATATTTGACTGATGCTTAGGTCGCGTATGACTTAATGCTGTTTTAGTCACTTAAGAGCTAAGTGATTCAGAGCTAAATGCCCAATTTAAATGTACAGAAAGTATCAACATCATACCTTCTTTTTTGTTTGAGTAGAATATTCAATTCAGAAACAAGGAAAGGAAAGAGTTTGGCATACAAATAATTCAAATAGTTTTCTCTCATAGTTATTATTCTTCGAATATGAGAATTTCTTTTAAATACGAACAATTTTCCAATGGACAAAATCATGTTATTACTGGATTTTTAAATATTTCTATAGTAGATGTCGCCCATGCATTATATTCCAATAACAGAGTATTCAGTAGAGTAGTGCAAAATTACGCCAATTACTTATTTTACAGGAACCTGATAGTGGCAATATATCAAGTGCTATTATTTCAAGTTGAGAACGTAATCAGGGTATCGACGCAGTTTATTTGTATTCCAATAAATTGCAATTTCAACTGAAAATAGTTATTGACAACAAAGAAGAGATTGCAATGTGTATTGCAGTCTTGAAATGATTAGAATAGTAATTTTTTGGCATCGTTTTCAGAGTTTCCAGACAGGCTTTTAGAAATATCCCTGTCGATTAAATCATTTCGTTCGATGTGAAATCTAACAGTTTTAGAAGCGACGTGTCTATGTATGAACGTTTACTAAGAAGGAAAAGTAAAGAGAGAATCATTCCCGATACTAAACGCCTTTTTCGGATCAGCGAAGTCAAGGCACACCGATTGAGCCAAGTGTAGTAGAGTCGAGTGCAAAAACTATTTTAGTGCACGACGGTACGATTTTAGCACTGCTAATTTGAGTTTTAATTTTAGGTTTGATTCCGAGTTAGATTATTTAGGACTAATTTTCACAGACGATGATATATATTTGGGCCTTCGTCCGAGGTTAAAGACACAACGTGTTCGGTCTGGAGCCTCTCGCTCGGTAGAGAAAGTCGAACTTTGTCCAGGCGGATCTAGGAATCGGCCTGACCCCGGCGTTCGCCGTTCGACGTTGCGCCCTGCTGAGCTATTTGATCTCGTTATTTTCAGTCCCGATTGAAAGGAGAATTGTCGGATGTCTGCATTTCTTTCGGTTTAGCCCTACACGCCGACCCGGTATCGGCGCACGCCTCGGGACGCTACGCTTTTTCCGACCACATTCACTACAGGTAAAACTTGTGATTAGTGTCTCATTATGACAAACAAGAACACTGTCCATTTGACGCAAGTTATGTCGACCATTCTGGAGTCCCTCTTATTGAAAAAATTGATTCAAACTTCATATGCAGATTTTGTGAACGATACGATGTTGTAGTCAGACGTAAATGTGGAAAAAGAGCAGATCTGACAATTACATTGAAAGAAAATCGAGAAATAGCCTGTTTTTAGGCAGTTTATCTCATTCTTTCGAGAACAATGAATTCATGGACGAAGATGTAGAGAACATGGATGTGACCCATTTTCTCTAGGATTTAGACTCTCAGCGTCTGCTCAGGGTCAGATTCGATACTGATTTTGCTTATCATGATGTGGTATCCGGGACTGAAGGTATGACTGACGTATTGCGATTGTCGGGAGGTACTTCGAAACAGATACAGACACCTTTTTTATTTTCAAAAATCCACTTGCTAATTATCAGATTTAAGACTGCCCTGACAACATAAACGGTGCTGCTTATAGGGAACAGCGTAATGGTTGGATGGACAATGACACATTTGTAAAATGGCTGAAAGAGTCAAGAGCCATTTCTACACTTGCGGATAATCGATCTCGAGTATTGTTTATTGACAAAGCGCCGGGACACAGATCATCACCACAAGTTTGTGAAGCCTTAAATAATGTACGTACAACGCTTAAACGATTACCAGCCAATACAACAGAACAGACTCAGCCTCTCGACCAATTTTTTATCAAACTGATCAATGGTCTGTGAACTAAAAAGTGGGGCACGGAACGTAATCGCCTTATTTACAACAATGATTTTAGCACTGCATCCGGTAAGCTTCGACATCCTAGCCGACACTGGTACATGCAGCTGGCGGTAGATTGCATTAAAGCAGTAAAAAGTGTAGTGGATGAAAACGGAGTACCATTACCTCGAAAAGCTACGATTATGAGCGGGCTTGCGTATGAATTAGGCGGTGTATGGAGAGTAGGGCAACTTTCGTCGGAACTGCAACCCGTCATTGAAAAATATCCGCAAAACTTTAACGCACTCTCCCCGCAATGATAGTGCTTAGGCTAAAGCAAACTAGAAATAGAATAGTTCCAGTAGAGTACTAAAATTCAATCTGTTTGTCCCAACATTAATTTGCGACAGGCCCAAGGGTATTCCAAGGAAGAACTTCTTTTCATACATGAGACACTAATTACAAGTTTTACCTGTAGTGAGCTGTTGGACTTGGGATCATTTTGGTTTCGTATAGTACTTGGCTCTCGCCTGCCTTGTGTTTTCCGTTTGACATTCGCTGATCTCACCTCGGGAGGTTAACACCTGATCAACATCATGCACACCAGTAGGCTGCACCCCACCCACGGTACTAAACCAAGAACACGAAACATGTTCTTACAGACTCCTAAGGTAATGTAAACCTAGTTCTGCAGTACTTCTTCAGAAACATTGCGTTTCGATTAACCATGCTACTTACACTCGACAGTCCTTGTCGCTGTAAGTTCTTGAACCTCCAGAATTGTATCTTGACAGGCGAAAATGTTCAAACTGGAAATCCAGGAGCAATAACGTCACAAATATTGGAGGCTCTAGCATTCCTAAAACGCAAGATGTACTTTTGTAGTCTATATCTAATGAATCATTCGATTTCGAACACTGGCTCTTTTTTTAACTTGGGCAGATAGAATTTAGGTAGACATTAAAATCGAAATTTCTTGCCTAGTAAAACCTGTAGTTAGTGTTGCGCCAACCTTACCTCTAAAAAACTACGTGCTGATTGAAGATATTATCTCAATCAACTGCAATAGTATATGGCAGTAACTGAGTGTTGTAGCTTCTATGACGTCAAAGCGCTAGAGTGCAAGGGTGAAAGTTAGAATGATTATACGAAGCGGTTCATGTTCAGCAATCCTGAAGAAGACATTCTGGAATTGGTTGAAGTTGTGGCGGTATCTATTCAATCTTTCGTGATCATCTTCGGTCCCCTGACATCTCCGACAGTTTCATAAACAACATCAAAAGATTCTACGCAATCTTACGGGTACATTTATCAATATTTAACTTGTTGATTTTCATGTATATTGTTGCTCTACCACTTGCAACAGGCAAACAGTTACAGAAAGTGAAAAGTCTTGAAGAAGAATTATAGAAAACAGTAGAAGATGAAGAAAAAATCGAGAAAAAATACTATTGGACTTCGAAACGAAACCAATAAATTAAGCAAACCACTTAGACGAGTGAAGATCCGTCATTCAAGCGGAATAATTGTATGTAAGTGAATCAAGTGATTCGTTCCAAGGGAAAATTCAATTATATATGAATGTTCGCTACTACCGTCTTTATCAGAACCGATAGTTTGACAAGCTTGTTATGTTTTGCTGAGACGTTTTTCGAATCCTTCGAGCACTGTCGCAAGTTCACCGGCGCATACTACGATTTCTCAAGGAATGCCATACTAGCGTTGACGGTGCCAAATATTGCTAATCCAATAGCAGCTATTAAAAACCGAGATCCAGCTGTGCCTTGATTCTTGTTAAAAAATAGGTACGATTGTCGATATATTTTCGTGAATTTCACATTTAAAAGATGATAAAAATTAGACTCGCGAATTGGTATAATATAACACAGTTGCAGCCAGAGAAGCTTCAGATTGGTGTCACAACTGAAACCGTAGTAGGGAGCTTTAGTGATAGTAGCGAATGTTGAAATACTGCTTATGGATAAAATGACAGTAGATGCCGCATACAACGATGGTTCCCAATTTGTTCCAATATGGATTAGTTGAACGCAAAATAAAAATGTTCCATTCCCAATTCATTCCTTTTGGGTTAAACTTCCTCCAAGGCAGTTCAGCAGCAATAGCCAGTCCCTCAAAATTTCGGACCAAAATTCAAGCCATTCATCAACTTAAAATCGACTCATAGTCATCTTGCATCAGCAATATACTTGCTAGCACTTGCTGGTAACCACATTTCACTGAAGTCGCAATAGATTACCGAAAGATATAACTGACGTTCTTCAAACGCCAACATCCTTCAAGCATTGTAATTATTTCATCAATACACATTAATTAGTTTTGTCTAATGTTTTTATTATTAGAACCAGATACGCAAACTTTTGAATATGTCGATTTCCTTTGAACTGCGGACCCATTTGTTGGAGGGCATACGTCATCTTGCTCCTTTGTTGACCACTATTTTTAACAATGAATGTCCTTTCAATTCTGCAAGGGTACGCACCTCAACGATGGTGCAAACAAACCGCTCCATTTGGTCCTAGTCTGGGCGCGGACGTCTTTGGCATTTTGTCCACATTCCATATAAAAAATCTCATCTTGAAACGCCTCTCTGACTTCGTCCTGGTATCTTTAAGCATGTAACGCTGATGGATTCCCGACATTGCCTATTTCTTGCGTCCCACTTCCACAGATAGAGACAAAGCCCGATGTTCCATGCGTAGTTCTACTTTCTTTTGATTTTTATGCGTAAGATTTATGGGATGATACTCGACGAAGTAGCTCAGAATAGTATACCGGTGAAAAAGGAATCGCAGGTCGACTTACTTAATAATTAGTCTATGAACGTGAAATGTAAAGATTATACTCTTAACGAGTAGTCGACAGTGTTTGCCTTGCTTCCAGAGCGATCTTGCTACGCGAACGCAAGTATGCTCTCTTCAAAGGACGTTCTTACATTGCATGTCGAGGTTACAAAACTGTAACAGTACAGATGCTACAGGTCGAAATTGTGTCAAAAGGAAAATCGTGAAATGTTCTGGATTGGAGATTAATCATGAAAAATTCAGATTCAAGTACATCTGTAGGAGACAGTACATTTCTAACATTAACAGTAGCGATGACAGGAAAATTAAATTGAGTGGGTAGCATGAAGGAATGCTAAATAACAGGATAAGTAATAGTAAAGATGGTAAATAAGAGAAATTGGATGGAAATGGAAAGAAAAAGGCAAAGCCTGTTTCACTAACCCGGTAGCCAATCCGTAAGGCAGAATAAGCGAACATCATGTTCTAGGTTAGAAGCAAAGGTTACCGAAAAATTGGTCATTTAATTATTCAAGTTCTCCCATGTGCAATTGATTGAAACTCACATTGAGTTATTACTACGTAAATAATCGTCGTCGGTACCGAGAACAACAAAATTGAATAAGTTCCACGAACTCCGATTTCTACTGCGTCGAGGCGCGGAGACGCGAATGCAGCAGAAAATTCACGAATTATTAGCTGATCGACAACAATTCAACTGCCCGATCCATCAGTCTTTCGCTCCCTCGTTCACAACTATTATTCTGGTTCATTTTCCTATAGCCTCATCGTGGAGAAAACTAAAACTACCTCTCGATTCCTTTCTCATAGCCGCGGAGGGGCTGGTTAACAAGAACTTAAGTAAAAAAAGGCTGTGGTACCAAAACAGCTTTAATATGTTCGAAGATACGTCTGAAGTTATGAATGGCGTTTTTGGCTTAAATTAGTTGACTGTACTGAAGGAAGCAGTCATGTAACTTAGATTTGGTATCGCAAATGTTAAAACCTTGTTGAAAGATGAGTGCTTGTTTATCAGCAGCTACTCTGCATGCAGAAGAAACTGTTCTTGATTTATAACGTTTGCCACTATCCTTTGAAAGATTTACGTCGGCTACCCTCAGCAAATGGTCATCATGATATTTCAGAGAATGAATCTAGATGATGATATCCGAAAACAAAAAGTGTAAAGGCTTACTGTAAGTGAACTCCAGTTCTCCGTAACGCATTCAAGATTCTCTTTCGTTAGCTACTATCTTAAAAAATAATGTCCAAATAAGCGAAGCTTGAAGTTTCATGGCGGCAGAATGATCTCACACTTGTCGATCTAGGAAAACATTTAATTTTTTCTTTTTTTATTTCACCAACTTTTCATGCTCGTATTTTTCAGAAACAAAAATTACCTTACTGCACGAATTAAAATCTGCTGCAGAATTAACTTGCAGGTAGACTACTGCGAAGCGGT
>JAAUYH010049360.1_pt1 | contig 11974 bp, 7 predicted proteins | sample 7278061 | NCBI WGS metagenome assembly JAAUYH01 (sample SAMN14350203, study PRJNA611818) | marine sediment metagenome | isolation source: surface marine sediment (0.6m) | place: French Polynesia: Moorea | collected 2018-08 | reverse complement strand
TTTTGCTATAGATGGGATCGAGGTAAAAGAAAGTGCTGCGGGGAGGCTCAAAAGCACTGCGGACTTCATTTTTGTGTAGTTGCAGCTTACCTAGATCGGTTTTCACAGTCAAAGTTAAAATTCTGCCTGAAGGCGATCGCCTGTGGACTTTTAAAGCTTCAATAGTTTTGAAATTGGCTAAAGGATGGTTAATTTTACGCAAATATCGACTTAAATCTTGATTAAGGTCAGCTATACTTCTTTTTTTATGCCAACGAAATACACTCCGACCTGTTTCATTAAATCCCCGATTTAACTTTAAAAACTGACGAAACACTGTCTCATTAGCTAAGGGATATTTGTTTAAGTCCCAAATTGGTCGCGGGGCATCAATAATTGGTTGAAGATAAGGACGATTTGAGCCATCCCAAATATCCTCAAAATATGCCGTTACCCCCCCAGTGGTAGAAGAATAAAGAGCATCGATTAACTCATTTTCATGGGTTAAAACTAATCCTTCAGTAGCAGCGATCGCCCGATCGCTAGTAGAGTTAGCTCCCGTTAAACCCTTATATACTTGACAGTGAACCGTAGCACATAGTTGATAATCATCGGTAGCAAAACGCCGTAGATTTCTCAAAGCATAGGTACGAGCGATAATCGTTTGAGCGGCAACGGCTTGGGAGGGAGCATTAGCACCAATTTCATAGGGAACAACCCCTCGCAGATAGGTTTCCAAGGGAACATGGTTAACCAGGGTAAAATCTCCATGGGCATTGGGTTGTAGTTCTAAGCTACCACCATAAAGATGGGCTGATTGCGGTTTTTTGCTGGTGTTGACTTTAACTAAGTTTTTCTGAGTTGTAATTTTAACTCGGTCGTAGTTATACTCTTGTCCTTCGATCGAGAGAGTAATATCGGGTTTGGCGGTTAAAACCTGAGAAGATAAATAGGGGCTAGTATAGCCATTGGCTTCTAGACTGTGCAGTAGCCAACGACGCACCAAAGGATTAGAATAAACATCCCGCTTTGCCCATACTTGCCAGCGTCCAGGTTGGGCAATTTCTACTTCAATGCCCAGCTTTTGCCAAGAATTAGCACTAGCTTCTGCGGTTTCAAAAGTAGAGTGATCGCTTAAAACCAGTTTTTCAGCTAATTTCCCTTGGGGTAGGGGTTGAGATTCTACTTTTAATAAAACTTCTGGAGTTTTAATGGTTGGGATTGAGGCTGCATCAGGAAAACTAATCTCCAGTTTGTCTCCTGGAGTGCTGTTAATCTTAACCTCTTTAATTGTGGGCTGGCGGTTGTCTAGAGGCTTACTACCTAAGCGTTGGATGATGCCAATCTGTAACTTTAGTTCTCGGGCAATGGCATTAGTAGGTAATACTGCTTCTATGGTTAAACAACAACCCAGCAATAAAATGCCTAGACCATAGCGGGTTACATTACTTTTAATCATCAGATTTCAATCCTATTTTCTGGCGAGGGCGATCGCTTTTTAGACAAGGAACAGAACACAGATTTAATAGTTATCATAAGATAATCCCTGTTTCCTGTCCCCTCGGTAGATTAATTAAATAGCCGAGCGGGAATTCCCACCCCGTTAACTGCCAAACCCTCAATGAAATTATGCTCATCTCTGGTCATTCTGCTTCAATCACGATTTCACCCTCAAGCATTCTTTTGGCAGCATCGAGCAAAACATCTTCTACATAAGGTTTAACGAAATAACCTTTTGCTCCTCTTTTCGCTGCAATATTACGCATTTTTTGCGCTCCCCGAGAGGTCAACATCGCTATGGGTAATGCAGATAACTGCTCATCTTTTTGTAGCTGAGACAATAATTCTAAACCATTCATTCTGGGCATTTCAATGTCACAGAATGCCAGATCGCAATCTAGTCCTTCCTTGAGTTTATCCCAAGCTTCCTGACCATCTCTGGCTTGTTCAACTCGATAACCAGCTTTCTTAAAGGTCATCGACAGCAACTCTCTGACTGTCACTGAATCATCGATAATCAATACTAAAGGATTGTCGCTTCCGTGAGCATTTGCATGACGATTGTCACTGCTGCTACTCTGTTCTGCTGTTTGAATCTTACGAGCAAAGGATTCAGCCTCTTGATTAGTACGATTAACTTCAATTAGACGTTGCGCTACATCCATTAGGTCTTTTTCGGTATAGGGCTTAGTCAGATAAGCTTTAGCTCCCAAATCTCTAGCTAATTTCCGATGTTTTTCCGCACCACGAGAAGTTAACATAGCTACAGGAATCAACTTCAAATCTTCATGTTTTTGGAGATTAGACAGTAACTCTAAACCATTCATCCTGGGCATTTCAATATCGCAGAAAATCATATCGCAGGGCAAACCACCACGAAGTTTATCCCAAGCTTCCTGACCATCTCTAGCTTGTTCCACACGATAGCCTAACTTATTGAAACTGAGAGATAATAACTCGCGCACTGTAATTGAGTCATCAACTACCAGTACCATCGGCTCGCTTCTAATTTCCATCTGGGGCTGTTGCTGACCAGTAAGATCCCCTACAACATTTGCCCCCAGTTCGATAGTTCTCTTACCTTGGGCGATTTCAATCAGTTCTAATACGTCCCCAATGGGCATAATTTGACCATCACCCAAAACCGTTGCTCCAGCAATGCCAGGTGGTTTGCTGACTGGTCCATCAATTTGTTTAATAACTATTTCTTGTTCGGCTTGTACCTGTTCTACTTCTACTGCGAGTAAATGATCTACACTACGCAGGATAATTACCGATATAGTATCATCTCGTCCATCTCGATTAGCATTATAAATTCCTGCCCGACGAATTTGCCGATTGTATGAGAATAAACTACTCAAAGGTCTTAGGGGTAATAACTTATCTTGCCAGGAAATACATTTAACTCCATTGGCGTTGGTTTTGATTTCGCTGGGCAGATATTCTTTAGTATCTTCGATCCCATCAATGGGAAAAGCGATGTAATTGTTGTTATCGATGCAAGTGAGAGCTTTACAAATACTTAAAACTAGGGGCAAACGAATGGTGAAAGTTGTTCCTTTACCTAATTCAGATTCAATACCGATTACTCCCCGAATTTTCTTCAAGTCGGTACTCACCACGTCCATACCCACGCCACGACCAGCAAAATCATCAGCTCGATCTTTGGTACTAAAACCAGGATGGAACAGCAACTCATAAACTTCTTGTTGAGTCAAGTTTTGAGCAGTTGCCCAGGTAATCAGTTTTTTCTCTATTGCTTTGGATTTGACTATTTCTGGGTTAATTCCCGCGCCATCATCAGAGACCGTAATTACGGTTTGATTCCCTTGAATGAAGGCGCGAATATTGATCTGACCAGTCGCAGGTTTACCTAACTTGATTCTTTGTTCGGGAAGTTCTATACCATGAGAAATGGCATTGTTGACCAAATGGGTCATGGGATTATATAGATGTTCGACAATCATTTTATCGATCAGAACATCTTTCCCTTCTACATTGAGTTGGGCTTGTTTTTTTAGTTTGCGAGAAATATCCCGAACGGCACGGGGTAAACGGTCTGCTGTTTGACCAAAAGCAACCATCCGCGAAGAGTTCATCCTTTCCTGTAACTGACTAGTTACTTGACGGAAAGTTTGGGTGACTTGATCGGATTCATCAACCACAAATTGAATATCCGATGCTGCCTCTCTCACTCGGACAATTAACTCAATAATTTCCTGGGAGAGTAAATGGAAGCCTGTAAAGCGATCCATTTCTAAAGCATCTAATCCTTCATCTTGTTGCTTATTTTCATTGTCTAGAAAACCCGATCGAACTGGATTACTAGGAGAAGATGACCGAGATTGACGGCTTGCCATCAAAGCACCTTCTAAGAGCGATCGCTCGTACATATCGTGCATTCTTGCCCCTGCATCTCCCAAGGATTGTACGTGAGTGAACAGGTTGTCTAGAAAGCGGCGCAATCTTTCTTGGTCTTCTTCTAAGCGATTGCGCTTAACTACTAGTTCACCGATTAGGTTGTTCAGGTCGTCTAATTTACGCACTGATACCCGCATTGTTTGCTCGAAACCTTTTGCTTGGGGTGCTGGTGAAGGATTACTTGTCTTAGAATATGGTTTTGAGCTACTGGCTGTTGATAATTCTGGCTCTGAAGCTGTCGGTGGTTGAGGAGTATCTAATATATCATCTAGAGCTGATAATCCTAAATTAGATTCAAGGGAGTTTTCTAGGGTAATAAAATCTGTGTTTGCTTCTAATTCTAGAGAATTTGCTGATTCTTCCAGCATATTTTCTAAATTGTCGAGACTATCATTATCTGTGGGTTCTGCAATTAAAGATTCTAATTCGCTTAATCCCCCAGAAGAAGACAATAGCTCGGTATCTATTTCCGAGAAAGATTGTAATTCTACCCCCATGTTTTTAGGTGCATTAACTTCTTTGAATACATCAAGATCGATTAACTCAGCTAAATCCATTTCTTGGGTTAAATTTATCTCTGAGTTTTCTAAAGTTAATCTTGCTTCTGACTCCAAAGAGTCTAGGTCTAATTCTGAATCTAACAAGTTTGGTTCTGTTGGAATTACATTTGCTGCTTCTGCACTTGCAGTTCCTGGAGGATTACGAAAATCCCATTCAGACAGTTGCAATTCAAATTCTTCTGGGGAAGGTTGATTTGCTTCTAGTTCATCAACTTCAGTTAATAAATCTAGAGGAGCGTCGTCAGAATCTAAGTTTTCTGGTAGAGATAGATTAATATTATCTATAGATGTAAGTTTCCCTTCGTTTGTCCACAAATCGTTCAACTCACGACTGCCCTCAGTTTGATTATTATTGTTTGATAAATTGATATCCTGCTGCTCCCAATTATCATTTACTTCTAAGGGTTTATCTTGATGGTTCATAATAGTTCGGTTTACCAAATATCGTTAAAGCTTAAGAAACATGAAAAATTCTGAATATCATAAGCGAGTAGATTTTTAAACGCTTATTTTGAAAGTTTTAGACCAAACGGACATAATAAATTAAATATATTTTTGCTGACTGCATAATCATAGTTTGCCCAAAATTTACTTAATATGTAAATTTTGATTTTAATCAATAGCAAAATGTTTATACTTTATACTAGTTTGCTATGGTTTAGTTTTTTTGATCATTCCAGCAATATAAATTAAGTATTTTTTCGTAAAATATCTACGTAAAATATCTTATTGACTTAATTTTAATGGTAATGTCTCCTACTGCGACACTTCTCCTTTCTTGCCCTGACCGCCCTGGATTGGTTGCTAAAATAGCTAATTTTATCTATGCTAATGGCGGTAATATTATTCATGCAGACCAGCATACTGATTTCGCTACAAGTTTATTCCTGATTCGCATTGAATGGCAACTCCAAGACTTTAATTTACCGCAAGAAGCGATCCCTACTGCTTTTAGCGCGATCGCTAAACCCCTAGAAGCAACTTGGCAATTACATTTTTCTGATACTTTACCGCGCCTTGCCATTTGGGTTACTAAACAAGACCATTGTTTACTAGACCTCCTCTGGCGACATCAAGCCGGAGAGTTGAGGGCAGAAATCCCGTTAATTATTAGTAATCATCCCGATCTCAAAGCGATCGCCGAGCAATTTAAGATTGATTTTTATTGTCTACCTATTACTAAAACAAACAAACTAGAACAAGAAAACAAACAATTAGACTTATTAGCTAAATATCAAATTGATTTAGTTGTTTTAGCTAAATACATGCAAATTCTTAGTGCTGATTTTGTCGCCAAATTTCCTCAAGTTATTAATATTCATCATTCTTTTCTCCCTGCTTTTGCTGGAGCTAAACCCTATCATCGCGCTCATAAAAGAGGAGTCAAAATTATTGGAGCAACGGCTCATTATGTTACGGAAAATTTAGATGAAGGACCAATTATCGAACAGGAAGTAACTAGAGTCAATCATCGCGATAATCCTGCCGATTTAATTCGTAAAGGTAAAGATTTAGAAAAATTGGTTTTAGCTCGTGCCGTAAGATTACACTTACAACATCGCGTTTTAGTTTACAGCAATAAAACAGTTGTTTTTAACTAGAATTGCCTGGCAACAGTTTTTGATTGGTTAGACCATATTAATTAATCTAGCGAGGTAACTAAGGAATAGGGGATATGGACTACTGCTACTTGCTATCTACATTTTCACTCTCAGATGAGCTAATATTTAAAATCTAAACAGTTTAAGTAGTGTATTGCCACAGATAACCATAAAAATCCTGTAACATCTGTATCTTTTATTTTTTATGCTAGAGTTTAGAGTTTTTCATTTCTTTGAACTCGCGTTATCCTTGTGGCTCGCTCAAGTTTAACGTAGACAAAAGTTATTATGGTTAGTTTTTGCCAGACTATTTTTAAATTATCTATTTTTACTTGTATTGTAGGTATTGCCGCTGTCGAGTTACACCCAGTCGCAGCAGCATCTTTGGTTAATTTGGCGCTCGCTGAAACTACAGAGGAGAAAACTGGGAGTCAAAAACAACCAGCCAATTCTAACAGCGACCAAACAGACCTAGAAGCAGAAATTTTAGCAGAGATCAATCGCGCTCGAACAGATCCCCAAGGTTATGCAGCTTGGCTACAAGAACAAAAACAATACTACAATGGGATTCTGCTCAGATTGCCAGGAGAAAAACCCATTAGAACCAATAAAGGTTTACGAGCTTTAGAAGAAGCGATCGCTTTTTTACAAACTCAACAACCTTTAACTGCGGTTGATAGTTCAGAAAAACTTTCTACGCTTGCTGCTACCCAGATAGACAATCTGTTTTCCACTACAGGCAACAAAATTAATCATATTACCTACGGTAGAGTCACAGCCAAGGCAATAGTAATGCAACTGGTAGTTGATGATGGATTTCCCAGCCGCCGTCATAGAAAGAGTTTGTTTCAAGCTGATATCAATCATACAGGTGTGTCTTGTCAACCAGATCGACGCTACAGTACTGTTTGTGCGATCGCCTATGAAGGAGAAATTACAGAGGTAGCAACAGAACCTAAACCAGAAACCGCTGAACCCGATCCCCCAGAGGTAATAATTGAACCTGAATCTAGTAAACCAGAAATAGCAACAGAACCTAACTCAGAAACTACTGAATCTGAACCCGCAGCATCACAAGTTAGTGAGAATGTCCCTACCCTCCCAGAACCACCCCAACCGCCTACTCCTCCTAATGATCCTGGATCAGAAACAGACAATGTAGAATCAAATACTGCAACTGAAGAACTAGCAATAAATGAGACAGAATCAGAATCCCAGGATATCAATCAAAATGCTTCAGTTCCTGAAACTGATACTGACTCGGAAGCTGAACTAGAAACTGAATTAGAAGCTGAAGCTGAAGAACTAGCTGCAACTTATAGCAATCAAGAAACTAATAATAATTCAGGCAACATTGCTACTGCCAGTGACTCTGATTTACTAGAAAAAATTAAACAAGGCATCCTCGAAGAAGGAGATCAAATTGTTCCCAATGATGGTAGTTTTTATGATTCCTATCCCCTAGAAGGAAAGGCAGGAGATTCTTTTACTATTACCTTAGAAAGTGAAGAATTTGATACTTTTGTCGCGATTATGGATGCAGAAGGCAATATTATTGAACAAAATGACGATATAAATGAAAATGAAAGTAATTCTCGCCTAAAAGTTACTTTACCTAGTGATGGTATCTATAACGTAATTGTGAATGCTTATGATGAAGGTGGTAAAGGCAATTATGTCTTAACAGTTAGTCCTTAAAACAGTTATCATATGTTTTTGCTGGTTAAGTGCAAGGGAGGTTCACCAATTTTACGGCTTTTTCGTCCCTTGAACCTAACTTTTATTGATATTAATTGGTGAAGTTTCTATAGCTCATATAACAATTAATTAGCGACGACCGCCACCAGATCTTAATTTAAATAAAGATGCTTCAACTTTACGAAGATAACTTTTATTACTAGCAGTTGAACTAGACAATCTACCCTTAGCTACTGCACCTTGAACCAAAGTTTCTGCATCAACCTTACCTAATAAAACGGCTTGATAAAAAGCACCATGACCAGGAATTCCTTCACTTGCCAAACGACCTTGATAGCCTTGAAATACTAAATTTACTGGCGTAATTTCTGCTGCTGTTGATGATATAGGAACACCTGCCAAAACCAATGCTCCGATACTAGCGAATAATAAATTTTTCATGATTTTATCCTTGCTGTAAAAATTAACTAGTAATTAGCCAATTGCATTTTTCCCAGCAATTAAATTAACAATTTATAGCCAGGAATATTAATCAAATAAGTTTTTAGTTTAATAAATTAAGAACTAATAACTAACTAAAGATTAAAATGCTGTAACTATTGATTTAACGTTTTTATGATATTTACTGAAAATACAATATCATTACTTGCGAGTAAAATTGCTATTTATTTGCTAAATTAATCTAAAATTTAAATATTATTGTCTATTTAGTAAACAAAAATGGGGATTCAGCATTGCCAAATCCCCAAGCCCCAGAATAATATCATTGTGATGATATTCAATTATTAGTCTTTAAACTGAACTAGCAGATAGCAAAGCATCTTTTAACAGTGTTACCTTATCAGTTTTCTCCCAAGGTAAATCTAAATCAGTTCTACCAAAATGTCCGTAAGCAGCTACATCCTGATAGAAACGACCACCCCTTTCTTGGGGCAAGTTACGCAAATTCAAGGTTTGAATAATACCCGCAGGACGTAGTTCAAAATGTTCCTTGGCTATTTGGAGTAGTTTATCTGCATCAACCTTACCAGTTCCAAAGGTTTCCACCAAAATACTTACTGGTCTAGCGACACCGATAGCATAGCTTACTTGGACTTCACATTTCTCTGCTAAACCAGCAGCGACAATATTGTTAGCTACATAGCGACAAGCATAGGAAGCACTACGATCTACTTTAGTGGGGTCTTTACCAGAAAATGCACCGCCACCGTGACGAGAATAGCCTCCATAGGTATCAACAATTATTTTTCTACCAGTTAAGCCAGAATCGCCTTGAGGACCTCCTATAACGAATTTACCCGTAGGGTTAACTAGAAAACGAGTATTATCATCGGGCTTAAGTTCTAAATCGGCAAAAACTGATTTGACTACAGTTTCCCATAAATCGTCTTTGATCTTTTTCTGAACTGCATTATTCTCACTCAGGCTACCAATGGTTTCTGTATGTTGGGTCGAAATTAAAATAGTATCGATGCCCACAGGTTTACCATCTTCATAGATAACCGAAACCTGCGTTTTGCCGTCAGGACGTAAATATGATAAACTTTCTTGTTTACGGACTACTGCCAAGCGACGAGACATTCTATGTGCCAAGCTAATGGGCATCGGCATTAGTTCAGGGGTTTCATTACAAGCATAGCCAAACATCAACCCTTGATCTCCAGCACCAATTTTATCTAATTCATCATCGCTGAGTCGATCTCGTTGCTCTTGTGCGGCTGTGACACCTTGAGCAATATCAGGAGATTGTTCATCAATTGCTACTAAAACGGAACAGCTATCGGCTGAAAAGCCATTTTCAGCATGAATATAGCCAATTTCAGCTATTTTTTTTCTTACCAAGTTAACGTAATTGATTTGAGCCTTACTGGTAATTTCACCAGTAACTAATACTAAACCAGTATTAACTACCACTTCGGCAGCTACTCGACTTAGGGGATCTTGTGATAGTAAGGCATCGAGAATAGTATCGGAAATTTGGTCGCAAATCTTATCAGGATGACCTTCTGTGACAGATTCGGAGGTGAACAAGTAACGACGAGACAATTTTATTTAGCCCTCTCTTTCAATAAATTAAATAAATTAAATCGGTTTAAAAATACATGATATATGCTACGCGATAGATCGCAAAACTTTAATTTCGGACAAGCTGTTAACTAGAACATCTGCATTAAGCTCATGCTTGTAGTTAGAATTACGGCAAATCCCAATTCCTGCCCTAGCTCCAGCAGATTTTGCCATCTCGATATCTCCCTGGGAATCGCCGATCATTAAAGTTTTAGCTGGTTCGACTCCTAAAGCCGAACAAGCTTGAATAAATAGTTGAGGTTCAGGTTTACCGATTGTTCCATCGCTACCCATAGCTAACTGAATATATTTTTCTAGCTGGTGATTAGTAATAAAATTATTAACTCCTTCACTAGAATCAGCAGAGATAATACCCAGTTTGATGTTATGTGTTACCAAAGATGGAAGTAGTGTTAAACTATCGGCAAACAAGGGTGCAGTTTCTGAAGTCTTAAGGAAAGATTTGCTCGCTTCATTAAAAGCATTTGCCGCAATTTGTTTTGCTTCTAGCCAGCTACGACCAGTTTCAGCAATATAAGCTGCTGCGGCAATCTCATTTTCATAACGGCTTCCCACCGCCATTAACCCCCTAGGATCTAATGTTTGCTCTAAAATTCCCCATGCCATTAATAAAGGTTCACTAGTACCAGGAACTTGAGCATCGATTAATCTTGCTCTTTGGATACCCATTTTACGCCAAAAGCTTTGAGAGTCTTCTAAGGTACCATCTTTATCAAAAATGACAGCTTCGATATTTCTAAATACTCGATCTTGACAACTGATATCCCTCAAACAATTTGCCTTTTCAAAAACAACATATAAATAAAAAGAGAGGTTTTACCCCTCTTTTTCAGCTTACCCTAATTTAGATAATCTCAATTTATTCTTCTACCGATGCAGTTGCCATTTCATTGGTATCAGCAGTATCTTCAGAAGTCACTGTTTCCTCAGTCACTGTTTCCTCTTCTTCGATAGCTTCAGCAGTTTCCTCTGCTTGTTCATCTACCACTGTTTCTTCTTCTTCGGGAACTTCAGGTTCTTCTGTAGCTGTGGGAATTTCCTCAGGATTTAAACCTTCAACTTCAGCTAATAGTTTTTGACGATATTTTTCTGCCATTTCTTCAGCTTTTTCAAAAACTAAATCCCGATTTTTCAGCATATCACCAGGTTCTGGTTCTAATTGCTTAGTAGATAAAGAAATACGTCCTCTCTCAGCATCTAGATCGATGATCATTACTTTTAGCTCATCGTTAACTCCAAATACACTGTGGGGAGTATCAATATGATCGTGGGAAATTTCGGAAATATGAAGCAGTCCGCTGACTCCACCAATATCGATAAAGGCACCGTAAGGCTTGATACCTCGTACTGAACCTTTGACTACCTGACCAACTTCTAAACCATTCATCTTGCGCTCTACTAAAGCACGACGATGACTCAAGACTAGACGATTCCGCTCTTCATCTACTTCTAAAAATTTTAGGGGTAAATCTTCGCCAACTAAATCTTCCTTAGCCTCTCTAGCACTGATATGAGAACCAGGAATAAAGCCGCGTAAACCTTCAATTCTAACCAAAGCACCACCGCGATTAGTGGCAAAAACATTGGAGCGAACTGTAGCGTCTTCTTGCTGTAGCTGTCGAACTCTTTCCCAAGCGCGCATATACTCAATGCGTCGAATCGAAAGAGTCAACTGTCCATCTTCGTTTTCATCAGTCAGAATAAAAAATTCTCTAGTTTCATCCGCTTGCAGGACTTCCATGGGGTTGTCAACTCGATTGATTGACATTTCTTGAATAGGAATATAAGCGGCTGTTTTAGCACCAATGTCAATCAGAGCTCCCCGTGGTTCCATACTAAATACTGTTCCAGCCACGATATCCCCAGGACTAAAATGATAGTCATATTTGTCGAGAAGGGCGGCGAAATCTTCGTGAGTAAAACCAATATCGTTTTTAACGTTTGCTTGCTGATTGACCATGTGGGTTAGAGTTCCTTGTTGTATTTTCTTATCTCCTTGGTTGATGAGCCTCCTGTTTGATGTACACTCACCTAACTTTTGTGCAGTCTACACCTACATTCATTGCGTCTTCCATGCACTACTTTCTCAGATTTAGTCTTAAGACTTAATATTCAAGATTGTTAGTG
>JAAUYH010037127.1_pt1 | contig 11974 bp, 9 predicted proteins | sample 7278061 | NCBI WGS metagenome assembly JAAUYH01 (sample SAMN14350203, study PRJNA611818) | marine sediment metagenome | isolation source: surface marine sediment (0.6m) | place: French Polynesia: Moorea | collected 2018-08 | reverse complement strand
CGTGCCGGCGGCCGATCACAACCTGTATCTCAAGGTCGCGCGCGGCTACAAGGCCGGCGGCTTCAACATCGACATCAGCATTCCGGAAGACCAGCGCGAATTCGATACCGAGACGCTCTGGAATCTCGAAGCGGGCTGGCGCTCGATCTGGCTCGACAGCGCGCTCCTGCTCGACGTCACCGCCTTCTACATGCGACGGCGCGACCAGCAGGTGCGTCGTTCCTCGCAGCTCGATCCCGGTGATCCGCTGTCGTTCGTGTTCTTCACGGACAACGCCGCGCGCGGTACCAACCGGGGGTTGGAGGCCAGCCTGCGCTGGCGGGTGGACGAACGGCTGTCCGTCACCGGCGCCGTCGGCCTGCTCGACACGCGCTTCGACGAGTACACCAGCGACGGCGGGCGCTCCCTGGCCGGTCGCGAGCAGGCTCATGCGCCGGACTATCAGCTCAGCCTCGGCGTGCAGTATGACCACCCCGCCGGGTTCTACGGCCGCATCGACGCGTCGCGTTCCGACGGCTTCTTCTATTCCGACAGCCACGACCAGACCGCCGATGGCTATTCCCTGGTGAACGCCCGGCTGGGTTACCGGGGCGGGCGCTGGGACGTGGCGCTGTGGGCCAGGAACCTGTTCGACGAGGTGTACACGGTGCGGGGCTTCTACTTCGGCAACGAGCCGCCGGATTTCGCCGAAACCCTGTACACCCGCCAGGGCGACCCGCGCCAGGCGGGCCTTACTCTCACCTGGCGCTACTGACCATCGGGAGCACTCGCATGCGACTTTGCGCGGAAATCAGCCTGTATCCACTGGCAAACGACTACGTGCCGGCGATCAAGTCCTTTATCGAGCGGCTCAACGCCTATCCCGAGCTCAAGGTCGAAACCAGCGCGACGAGTACCCGCATCGCCGGTGACCATCACCGTGTCATGGCAATCCTCACCGAGGAGTTCGCCACGACCTTCGCGGGCGCCGACCGCAGCGTCTTCGTCGTCAAGTTCCTGGGCGGCGCAGACCGGTGACCGGTTCGTCGGCTGGCATCGGCGAGGCGCTCGTCGCTGCCGCGGCGGCTATGAGCGCGGCCGAAGTGATTGCCGTGGCGCTGGCGGTGGCCTACCTGTTGCTGGCCGTCCGCCAGAACATCTGGTGCTGGGCGGCGGCGCTGGCGAGTACGGCGATCTACATGGTCATCTTCTTCGAAGCCGCGCTGGTCATGGAGTCGGCGCTGCAGGTGTTCTACGCGGCCATGGCCGTCTACGGCTGGTGGCAGTGGCGCCGCGGCGGGCCGGACCACAACGCACTCGCCGTTTCGCGCTGGTCCCCGCGCCGGCACGGCCTCGCCGTGGGCGCGATAGTCATGGCCACGCTGGTCAGCGGCGCGTTGCTCGATGCGCATACCGACGCCGCCATGCCCTACCTCGATTCGTTCACGACCTGGGCCGCGATGCTGACCACGTGGATGGTGGCGCGGAAGGTGCTCGAGAACTGGCTGTACTGGTTCGTCATCGACTCGGTGTCGATCTACCTGTACGTGTCGCGGGAACTGTACCTGACAGCGCTGCTGTTCGTGGCCTACCTGGTGATCATCGTCTTCGGCTACCGCGCGTGGCGCCGCGATCTCGACAACGCATCCGTCGACCCGATCCCGGCCCCGCAGCGCGCCTGAGATCGCCGTGCCCGCGTCCGCAGACCACCCCGACCCCGGCAGCCTGGCCGAACGCATTCCCGCATGGCGCGGCGCAGAGAACCTCACCATCGAGCCGGTCGCCGCGGGGCTGAGCAACCGCAGCTACCTGGTCACGGCCGGCGGCGACCGCTACGTGCTGCGGATGCCCGCGCGGACGGGGCCGGGCCCCGATCCGGCTGTCGGCTTCGCCGCTCATCGCACCGCTGCGGCCGTCGGGCTGGCCCCGGAGGTCGTGCATGCCGACGCCGGGACCGGCCTGCTCGTCACGCAATGGGTGGCCGGCGAGCGCTTTGACGAGGCACAACTCGAACGACCCGCCCAGCGGGCGCGGCTGGCCGACGTGCTGACACGCCTGCATCGCCTGCCTCCGCCACCAGAGCGGCATCGCCCGCTCGAAGTCGCCGAGTCGCTGTGGGCGTGGTATCGACGCTACGCAGAGGTCGACGGCGAACTCGCCCGGTGGCGTGACGCCTACCAGGCCGAAGCGCCGGCGCTGGTCGGCGGCCTCGAGCCGGACTGCCTGTGCCATCTCGACCTGGTCGGCGCCAACGTGCTGGACACCGGCGATCGCCTCGTGCTGCTGGATTTCGAATGGGCTGCCGCCGGCGATGCGCTGATGGACCTGGCGTTCATCGCATCGTCGGCAGACCTGTCGCCTGCGGCGACCGACGCCCTGCTGGTGGCGTGCGGGCGGGACGGTGCCGGCCAGGGCGACAAGCTGCATCGCCTGCGACGCCTGGCGGATCACCTGTCGGCGCACTGGTACCTGGCCCGGAGCGTCGGTCCCGGCGGCACACCGGGCCTGGTGTCCACGGGATTGGCGCTGGTGCGAAAACTGCTACGTCGTCGTTTGCACAGCGGCTGAGGCGGTGACACTATCGGGATTCGGACTGAACCGCCGGCGCCACGCAATTGTCATAAGATGCTGGCGGCTTCGTTCACGCCACGAGTGCCTTTGTTCGACAGAAAATGCCAACCCGAGCCCCGCTGTCTCCCCTGCTGCTGATCGCAGCCATGTTGATGCCCCTCACCGGGCAGGGGGCCGACAGGGATATGGGGCCTCCCGATCCGCAGCTGTACGAAGACCCGGACAGGCAACGGTCGAACACTCCGGACACGCCGCCGCCGCAGGAAACCGACGCGGGTGATGAGCCGGCGCCGCCGTCGCCGCTGACGGACGAGCCGCTGACGAATGAGCCGCTGCCGTCGCCAGGCACCGCCATCGGGCTCGACGACCCGGCCACGGCCGGCCGTTACGACCCGGTTGCGGCCATGAACCGCTTCGAAGACCTGATGGACGACGGCCAGTACCGCGCTGCGACGGATGTCGCCGAAGCGATGCTGGCCCGCACCGAGCTCAGATATGGCGCGGATACCGACCGGCTCATCGCGCCCCTGCGTGCCCTGGCGTCGGCGCAGGTGGCCAACGATGCGCCCAGAGACGCCGAGGCCACGCTCGTGCGCCTGGTCGAACTCATCGAATCGCAGGACGGCATCTTCGACGACTCCCTGGTCGAGCCTCTGATCGCCCTCGGCAACGCGCACAAGATGCAGGGCGAGCTCGACGATTCGCTGTCGGCCTACATCCGCGCACGCTACGTCACGCACCGCAACTACGGCGTGGTCAACGGTGAGCAGCTGCCCATCATCGACCTGATGACCGAGCTGCACATCGCCATGGGCGAGCTGACCGACGCCAACCGAGAGCAACGCCTCGCCTATCGCATCGCCGACACCAACTGCGGCGACGACGATGTCTGCCGCGTCGACGGCATGTACAAGCTGGCGCGCTGGTATCAGCGGCTGAGCCGCTTCACACAGGCGCGGGGCCTGTACCGCGATGCGCTGGAAATCCTCGAGGAGGAATACGGCGCCAACCACACCGGCCTGGTCCCGGCGCTGCACGGCGTCGCTCAGACCTACGAACAACAGGGGCAACGCTTCGGCGAGGGCCGCCGCTCGCTCGAACGGGCTGCCGCGATCCTCGACGCGCAGGCATTCGCCGACGTCACCGAGCACGTCGATGCGCATCGCAAGCTGGGCGACTGGTACAACCTCACCAACGATCACGAACGGGCGCGCGCTGCCTACGCCCGCGCGTGGGACGTCATCGCTGCCGACGACGAGTCGGCGACGGAAGCCAAAGCCGTGTTCGCCCTGCCGGAAGCGCTGCGTTACCGGCCGCCGGAACCCATCATCGGCGATCCGGCGTGGCACGAAAGCCGCCTCGATGGCAGCTACGTCGTCGTCGAGTTCGACGTCAACGAGTTCGGGCGGGTGGAGAACGCGCGCGTCATCGAAGCCAACACCAGTGCGCGCGTCCGCAAAGAGGTGCGGGATGCGGTGCGCCGGGCGAAATACCGGCCGAAGCTGGAGGATGGCGTGCCCGTTCGTTCGGAAGGCATCAAGCTGACGCAGGGCTTCGAATACGTGAATATCTACCGGCAGCGCAAGAAGATGCGTGACGCGGCCAACCGCAAGGGCGTCAATGCCTGTGCCGGCTCCGGCTGCGGCACGTCGGGGCTGCCACCGGGGGTCCCGATCGAGGTGCGCGGGATGGGCACCACGCCGCGCGCGATGGACAAGCCCGATCCGCTGCTAGATGGCGCTTCCGTCACCGAAGAAGTCCCGTAGCTGATCGGCCAGGCCCTTGCAGGCGGCGCTCTGCGTGCGCGCGATCAGCGGAATGGGAACGACGATGGCGGGCATGTACGAGGTGCCCGTGGCTTCGGCGCTGATCGTGCCGGCATCTTCGCCCTGCTTGAGATCCCAGATCGATGCCTCGTAGGACGAGTCCTTGTCCCACCACTGCAGGCCCAGGCAGGCGGCGCCGCCGGTGCTGATCGTGCACGAGATGTTACCGCCACCGCCGATGGTCTCGGTCTGGCCCTCCACCCACACCAGATAGCGCACGCCGCTGTCGGCGATGCGCTCGGCAACGCCCGGCTTGTCGAGCAGCGTGGGCAGCGCTTCCGGGCCCGGGGGGGCGAGGCGCGGTTCGAACCACGGGAACAGCTGGTCGACGAACTCCGACTCGCTGCGCAGGTTGAGCGAGGCGCTGCCGGAACTGAGCTCGCGGCCGATACAGTCGGTGAACTTGTCCTCGGTTTCCGACTGGGCGTTCTGGCGCCGCACCAGGATGACGATGGCTTCGTCGGTGTCCAGGGAAACGGTGCGGCGCTGCGCCTCCTCGACGCGGGCGGTGACGCAGCCCGAAATGGTGACGGCGGTGTAAAGAACGAGCGCGCTGCCCGCAATCGTGGCGGGCCGCGGCCGCGGGGCGTTACGAATCCCGCTCATTGGCCTGGATAACTTCATCATCGGGTTCCTGGTTGGATTCGGCAGACTCCGGCGCAGCGTCGTCCTGGGACACGGTGTCCGGGTCGGGCGTGGCCGGTGGCGGGTTGAGCAGCGCCATCACCTCCGGCAGCTCGGGCAACTCCACGGCCAGCGCCGCCGCCGCGTCGCGCAGCGCATAGCTGGTGGCCTCCGACAACGATTCGTCGCCGCGCATGGCGCGCGAGCGGCTCTTGCCGTAGGCGACGACCGGCCAGTTGGCCAGTTCGTTGCCTTCGCCATCGTACAGCTCCATGCGATAGCGAATCGATACGGCCCAGAAATGCGAGCCGGATTCGGACGGGGCGAGGAACGCATATTCCTCGATGTCGGGCGCGATGATGGCGTCCAGCTCGGTGGCGGCGGGCCGGTCGCTCAGCGATTCGAGGCGAACGGTGCTGCTGAACAGCGCATTGAAGATCTGGTCGAAGAGCCGCACGTTGGACGAGCCGAGATCGACGGACCAGGTGGCGCCGTCGATCGTGGTATCCAGAAACGAGAAGCTCTGCAGTTCTTCGTTGTAGTGAACGCCGACGTTCAGGGGCAGCGTGCCGACCAGCGGTGTCGGAATTTCCTCCTGGAGTACGACGGATTTGCCGCAGCCGGCCAGCGTCAGCACGGCGGCCGCAAGGGCGAGCCGGACAGCGCCGGCGCGGGGTTGGGGTGTGTCGGCCATCGTTCGTGGGTGCTCCCGATCCTCAGGACCCAAAATAACCCGAACGGCGTCGCCGGGCCACGCCGCCCCTCACAGTTGCGCCCATCGTCATGCGCCAGCGAGTGCTTTTGTTCGAAAAAACATCAATTTATATCCTGTCTCGGTTGCCGTCGGGAAGCGCCCATGGTGGCCTGACCCGCCCGCGCCCCTGGTCTTTTGTGCCGCCGTGTGCCGGCGGAACGCCCGGCAATGAAACAACGACGCCATTTCGGCGTCTAAGCGCCTGAGGCCATAAAGGGTTCGATGGTTTTTTTCAGCTTCCGTTCAGGCAAGCTGTGCTAAGTTCAAGGCCGATGGGCCGGGGGAGGCAACAAATGCAGCATCCAGCAGGTGTTCGGAGGCTGATCGCGACCGTGTTGGTGTCCGCCGCCCTGGCCGGCGTGGGATGCAAGTCGCAGACCGTCAAACAGCCGCCGATTCCGACGCCGCCGTCGTCGCCGTCGAGCAGCCCGCCTGCACCCTCGCAGCCTGCCCCCGAATCCTCGTCGTCGTCCTCGTCGAGCCAGTCATCCTCGTCGTCCAGCTCGTCGTCGAGCCAGTCGTCCAGCCAGAGTTCTTCCAGCAGCTCGTCGAGCAACTCGCCGTCGAGCCCGCAATCGTCGCCGGATGCCTCGCAGAGTGCGTCGACGGGTCAGCCGTCACCCAGTTCCTCCCAGGGCGAGGCGTCCAGCCAGTCGTCCTCCAGCGCGCCCTCGATGCCGCAGAGCCCGACGGCCTCCAGTTCGCAGCAGGCGCCCTCGGCCAGCCTGCCGACGCCGTCGAATCCGACCCAGGCCAGCCCGAGTCAGTCCAGTCCGAGCCCGTCCAGCTCGAGCCAGTCGCCGTCGTCCCCGTCCAGCTCCAGCCCGCAGACCGCCTCGCAGGCACCGGGCAGCCAGACAGCCACGGCCAGCGCCAGCCAGGCGCCGGCGACGCCGGGCGGACGGCCGGGCGATCTGGACACCGCCGCGGCGCAGGCATCGGAAGCCATCGCGGCGGCCGGTGAGGCCATCGAGCGTGCCAGCCAGACCGCCGAGGCGGTCGCGCAGGCCGATCCCGGCGCCCAGGGCGATGCCGCCAGCGCCTCCAGTTCCGACGTCGGCCAGTCCGGCGACCAGTCGGCGCAGAGCGCCCAGGCCGCCCAGGCGGCGCAGGGCAGCGCAGGCGCCGACAACAGCCAGGCGGGCGGCGCGGAGGCATCGGCCTCCGGTGCTCAGCCCGAACTCGACGCGGCCGCCGGCGCCATCGCCAGGGCTCAGGCAGCGGTGGCGCAGGCCCGCGAGGCGGTGGAGGCGTCGGAAGGCGACTCGGGTGCCGACGGAGAAGCGAGCACCGAAGCGTCCAACGCGGCGTCCGGCGCCACGGCCAGCGGAGATGACGCCCAGGAACAGACAGACCAGGACAGCGCGCTGGCGCAGGCCGGCGCCGGCCAGGACAGCGCGAGCCAGTCCGACCCGGAAGCGGGTGACGATGGCGACACGGCCGGCGCACTGCAGGACGCGGCCGGGGCCGTCGCGGCGGCGAGCGAGGCCGTTGCGCAGGCCAGCGAAGCGGCGCAGGAAGATGCCGGCGGCGAAAAGGCGCAGAGTTCCGAGGGCGAGGAGTCCGACGAACTCGCAGCGGCCGCGGAAGCGCTGGCGCGTGCGGGCGAGAAGCTCGCAGAGGCCGGAGCCGAGGCGCAGGGTGGCGGTGCCGAGGGTCGTGCCGGAAATCCGGCCGCCGGAGGCGGACCGAACACCGGCGGTGGCGGCCAGGCCGGCGGCGAAGCCGGCGACCGCCAGGACACCGAGGGCGCGGCCGATGCCGTGTCGGCGGCCGAAGCGGCCCTGGCGCGTGCAGGTGATGCCGTGGCCGCCGCCGGGAGCTCGGGTGCCCGCGAACAGACGGTCATGGCGGCCGGGACACCGGGCAACGCGCAACAGGACGCCAGCGCCGGCACGGACACACCCGGCGAAGACGGCGAGGACGCCAGCGCTCAAGGATCACGCACAGCCGATCAAGGCTCCGCAGGTTCGCCGTCGAGGGCTGGCGATGCGCCGGTCAACGCCCGCCGCGACGATCGTACGACCACCGTTGCCGTTGCCAACGAAGCGCTTGGCCGAGCGCGCGCCGCCGTGGCGGCCGCCGGCGAGGTGGTGGCCGCCGTCGGAACCGGCGATGAAGCGGGCAGCGCGGGCCAGCCGGGTTCGGTGCCTTCGGGACAGCCGGGCCAGCCCGGACAGCCGGGCAGCGCGCCCGATGCCGGCGACGTCGTCGGCGCTGCCGAGGAACTGGGTCGTGCCGCCGCTGACGTGGCGGCCGCTCGCGAGGCGGTCATCGATGCCAGGAGCGGCAGCCCCGGGTCGACCGACGGCGCGCCGGGTGATCCGGCGGCCAGCAGTGACGGACAGACGACCGCGGACGGATCCGCCGGCGGCGACGGCGGCGTCACCGACGAGGAGCTCGACGAACTGTTGACGGTGCTCGAAGCCGTCATCGAAGCGATGGAACGTGCAGGCTATTCGCTGGGCGACATCGCCGGCGTGCTGGTCGCCGATGCCGGTGGCGAGGGCGACCAGTCGCCGGACGGCGGCAGCGACGGCGGCGGCTGGGGGGTCATCGACGAAAGCCCCGGCACCGTCGGCGGCAGCCGCTCGACCGCCAGCCGTGGCGGCACGGTGGGCGAAGCCCCGGTGCCCGGCGATTATCCCGGCGGACGTCCCGGGCAGGGCGGGTCGACGGATTCGCCCGAGGGCGTCACCCCCGAGGAGCGCGTGGCCCAGCTCGAGCGCGAGCTGCAGATCAGCCTCGGCGTTTTCGATACGCAGATTCTCAGCAGCCGTGACGTCGGTCGCGGCGAGGACGACGGCACGGGCCAGGACGACGGCGAAGGCGCCGCCTGGGACGGCGAAGGGGCGGCCAGCGCCCAGGATGCCGGCGACGAAGAGCGCCAGGGCGACGCCCAGGCCAGCGTCAACAACGGCTCGGCCCGCGGCAATATGCCCGATGCGCCGCGCCCCGAGGGCGGCAGCCGTTCGAGCCCCGGCGACGACGAGAACACCACGCCTGTGGTGCCGGAAGACATCCCGGACGGACAGTCCGACGACGTGGTCGCGCGCCAGCTGCGCGAAGCGGCCATGGCCGAGACAGATCCTGTGCTGCGCGAGCGGCTGTGGGACGAGTACCGCAACTACAAGAACAGCGTGAGCCAGTGAATCCAGCCCGATCGGCCCTTGCGTCCCTGTTGCTCGTAGGGACAGCCGCCCTGACTGCGACCGGCTGTGTCACCACGACCGTCGTGCGCATCGACTCCACCCAGACCATCAAGGCCGACGCCGACGTGCCCGAGGAGCTGCTGCTCGACGTGGGTGTCAATGTCCTCGAGATGGGCGTGCCGGAAGACGTCAAGAAAGCCGAGAAGGGCAACGTCGTGCCGGGCGTGCGCCGGGCCGAGGCGCGCTTCATTCCGTCGGTCATCAAGACCACGCTCCAGGAAACCGGTCATTGGGGCGCCGTGCGGGTTGTGCCCGGCGACAACAAGGCCGTACACCTGCAGGTGCACGGCACGATCGGGGTTTCCAACGGCGAGGAACTCACCCTGGACCTGCACGCCGTGGACGCCACCGGGCGCGTGTGGATCGACGACGAATACACCGAGAAGGCCAGCCGCTACGCCTATTCGCCGGAGTACTCGCACCAGGATCCCTTTCAGAACCTGTACAACACCTTCGCCAACGATCTGCTGGCCGTGAAGCAGTCGCTGAGCGACGACGACATCCTCGAGATCCGGCGGGTGAGCGAACTCAAATTCGCCGCCGACGTGGCGCCGGACGCCTTCAGCGACCACCTCGCCGAAGACAAGGACGGCACCGTCACCGTGCGCCGGCTGCCCGCCGACGGCGACCCGATGGTGGAACGCGTGCAGCGCATCCTGGCTCGCGAATACATGTTCATCGACACGCTGGACGAGCACTACGACACCTACTACCGCGATATGGACACGGCCTACGACGACTGGCGCAAGTACAGCTACGAAGAAACGCTGGCGCTGCGCGACGTGCGCCGGTCGGCGGCGATGTTGAAGATTCTCGGCGGGGCGGGCATGCTCGGCGGCGTCATGCTGGACCGGGAAAACGAGTCGTACACCACCGAGACCGCGGCCGACGCCATGGTGCTGCTCGGCGCCGTGGCCATCAAGTCGGGCTTCGACCGGTCTGCCGAGGCCCGCATACACGCCGAGGCGCTGCGCGAACTGGGCGATTCCTTCGAGGCCGAGGTCGCGCCGCTGGTGGTCGATGTCGAAGGCGAGACGGTGACGCTCCAGGGATCGGTCGACGAACAGTACGACGAGTGGCGTCGCATCCTGCGTGACATCTATTCCACCGAGACCGGTCTTCCCGTCAGCGCCGAGGCACAGGAATCCGACGAGAACGCCGCGGATCGCGGCGGGTTGTAATCTCACGGCCCATGCAGGAAATTGCCCCAGGACATCGTCTCCTAGGTCGCTACACCCTCAAACGCCGCCTCGGCCGGGGCGGCATGAGCGAGGTGTGGCTGGCCCGGGACGACGAGCAATCGCGCGACGTCGCTCTCAAGCTGCTCGCCGCCGATCGGGCCGGTGCGCACGGGCCGTCGCTGCTGGAGGCCGAGTGGCGGCTGCTCGGTCGCCTCGCGCACCCGCGCATCGTCGCGGCCTACGAGCTGCACGCTGACGCCGACCCGCCGTGCTTTGCCATGGCCTACGTCGACGGCGGCGACTTCCGGCGTTTCATCGGCCAGTCACCGGAACGGTTTCTGCCGCCGCTACTGGCCGCGCTGGACGGCCTCGAGCACGCCCACGCCAATGGCGTCGTCCACCGCGACCTCAAGGCGTCCAACCTGCTGCTCGACGGCAATGGCGAGCCGGTCATCGCCGACTTCGGCATCGCCGCCGGCCGCGCCGCCGACAGCGCGGGTGGCGGCGGATCGCGGTACGGCATGAGCCCTCAGCAGCTGGCCGGCGAACCGCCGGCGCCGGCCGACGACATCTACGCGCTGGGCGCGTTGCTGTACGAATTGATGACGGGCAGCCCGCCGCTCTACCCCAACATCACCGACGAACGCATACGCACGGAGATTCCGCCGCCGCCGGATCACGGACCGCTGGCCGACCTGGTGTGCGCGATGCTCGCCAAGACGCCCGAGGGCCGGCCGGCCAGCGTGCGCGAGGTGCGCGACCAGCTCGAAACCCTGGCGGCGGGCGCGGCGGACAACCCGACCTTGCCGCCGGTGATGCTCGTTCAGGAAGAGGCACCGGTCGAACACGTCACGATCCAGCCGGCCAGCCATCGCATTGCGCCGGTGAACCTGCCGGCCGGCGCCGCCGCGGCCACCCGCGAGGAGCCGGCCTGGCACCGGTTCGCCGCCTGGGGTGGTCTGGCGGCGATGCTGGCGCTCGCGGCCGTGGTGTTCCTGTACCTGCCGACGCGGGTGCCCGAACCTGTCGTCGTGATCGCCGAGGCGCCCGCCGACGGCGACGAGGCGGAGGCCGCCGCGCAGGCGGCTGCCGAGGAGCAGGCGTCGGCGACACGCAGCGTCGGCCTGTCGCCCTACCAGCTGGCGCAGCTGGCCGAGAAGCGCGCGGCCGCCGAGCGTGAACTCAAGGTCCTGCTGCGCAACCAGAACCGCCTCGAGGCGCGCAACGTGACCGTGTGGGGCAACGACGACTTCGAAGCGGCCCGGGCCGTGGCTACGGACGGCGACGTGCTGTTCCGCGAGCGCGAGTACGACCAGGCCGGCGAGCGTTATGCCGAGGCCGCAGACATGCTGGCGGCGCTGCTCGAGCGGGCCGACCCCGTGCTCGAGGAGGCGCTGGCCGCTGCCTGGCAGGCGTTCGATGCCGGGCAGTCGGAGGAGGCCACGCAGGCCTTCGAGTATGTGCTGGCCATCGATCCGGACAACGAACAGGCAACGCGCGGCCTGGCGCGCACCGCCAACCTGGACCAGGTGCTCGGACTGCTGACCGAGGGCGCGCGGCAGGAGTCAGCGGGCTCGCTGTCGGAGGCGCTGGCCACGTTTCGGGAGGCCGCCGGCGTCGATCCCGATTACGGTCCGGCGCGCGAAGCGGTCGCGCGGGTATCCAGCCGCATTGGCGACGCGCGTTTCAACGAGCTGCTGTCGCGCGGTTACGCGGCGCTCGAGCGCAAGGACTACGCGGCGGCGCGCCAGGCGTTTTCGGACGCGGCGGCGCGTCGGCCCGACTCGTCGGCGGCGCAGGCCGGTCTGCAGCAGGTGAACCTGCAGG
>JAAUYH010015970.1_pt1 | contig 11974 bp, 9 predicted proteins | sample 7278061 | NCBI WGS metagenome assembly JAAUYH01 (sample SAMN14350203, study PRJNA611818) | marine sediment metagenome | isolation source: surface marine sediment (0.6m) | place: French Polynesia: Moorea | collected 2018-08 | reverse complement strand
GGGCCGACAAGAACTGGTTGAAGCGCTGCGGGTTGAACAGCAGCAGCGGCCCTTCCCGATTCAGATCTTGCGCCATGGCCAGGGCGTCGGCGTTGATGGTCCTGAGGTGCTCTTCCAGATAGGCCTGGGCGACGGCGACCGATTCCTCCACGGCGGTGCGCACCCTCTGGCTGAACCAGCCCTGCAAACCGAAGTCGAAGAACAGCACGCTGAAGGTGGCGACGATGATGGTCGGCGTGACCGCCACCAGGCTGAAGAGCGCCACCAGCCGGGCGTGCAGACGGGCGCCGGCCACGCCGCTCTTGGCGGCGAAGTGAAGGATCACCAGGCGCCGCGCGATCAGGGCGCCGAGGCACAACAGCAGCGCCAGGTCCAGCAGCAGGAGCAGAAGAATGACCCAGGTGTCGACCGCCGCCGGCAGGCTTTCGGTCATCGCCGCGAAGGTCGTGATACCGGCGGTGACCGCCCCTACCAGAAGCGCGACGGCGAGCTTGCGCTCCAAGCGGACGCGCTGGGCCCAGTCGGAGAACCGGCCAAAGTTGCTGCGCGGGGCGGCGAGCTGAGCGTCAGCGTTCATCGGGGCCCCGGCGGCGCGAAACGGCCGTCCCGCCGCCCCCGTCTCTGTTGCAGATTTGCCACAGGCTATTTAACGCCTCGAACCACTTGAATGTCCAGGTCGCGGATCTTCTTCCGCAGGGTGTTGCGGTTGAGGCCGAGCATCTTCGCCGCGCGCAGCTGATTGCCCCGCGTGGCCTCCAGCGAGAGCTGGATCAGCGGCCGTTCCATCTCGCGCAGGACCCGGTCGTAGAGCCCGGATGCCGGCAACGCGTCCTGGTGCGCGGTGAAGTAGTCGCGCAGGTGCCGCGCCACGGCCGCGCTCAGGGACTCCCCGGCTTCCGCCTGCGTGCCTGCGCCGCCCGCGCCTTCCGCCAACTCCGCCTCGACCACGTCGAGGCCGATGCGTTCCTGGCTGTAGAGGGCCGCCAGGCGCCGGACCAGGTTCTCGAGCTCGCGCACGTTGCCGGGCCAGGGCGCGGCCTGGAGCAAGGCCATGGCTTCGGAATCGAGCCTCTTGGCCGGCAAGCCCTCGGCCTGGGTCATGGCCAGGAAATGCCGGACCAGCTCGGGGATGTCCTCGCGCCGTTCGCGCAGCGGCGGCAGACGAATCGGCACCACGTTGAGACGGTAGAAGAGGTCTTCGCGAAACAGGCGCTGGCGCACCATCTGGCGCAGGTCGCGATGGGTCGCGCTGATGATCCTGGCGTCGGCGCGAATCGCGGTCCGGCCGCCGACGGTCGTGTACTCGCCTTCCTGCAGGACCCGCAGCAGGCGGGTCTGCGCCTCGAGCGGCATGTCGCCGATCTCGTCGAGGAACAGGGTGCCGCCCTTGGCCTGCTCGAAGCGGCCCGAATAGCGCGCCGCGGCGCCGGTGAAGGCACCCTTCTCGTGGCCGAAGAGCTCGCTTTCGATCAGATCGCGTGGAATCGCGGCCATGTTGATGGCGACGAAAGACCCGTCGCGCCGCTTGCCGTAGTCGTGCAGCGCGCGCGCCACCAGCTCTTTGCCGGTGCCGGACTCGCCGAAGATCATGACCGTGAGATCGGTGCCCATGAGGCGCGCGAGCACCCGATAGATCTCCTGCATCGCCGGCGAGCGGCCGATCAGCGGCAGCGGCTCCTCCTCCGGCGGCGGCGCACCCTCGCCGCTCTCCTTCGCCGTCGCCCGGTTCGGCTCCGACAGGGCGCGATTGACCACGCCAACCAGCTCCTTCAAGTCGAAAGGCTTGGGCAGATACTCGAAGGCGCCGCGCTCGGTCGCCTTCACGGCGGTGAGCAGGGTCGTTTGGGCGCTCATGACGATGATGTGCAGGTCGGGTCTCAGGCTCTTGATCCGCGGGATCAGGTCGAGGCCGTTGTCGTCGGGCATGATCACGTCGGTGATCACCAGATCGCCCTGCCCTTCGCTGACCCACTGCCACAGCGTGGCCGCGTTGCCGGTGCTGCGGACCTGATGGCCTTCGCGGCCCAGCGCCTGGGTGAGCACCGTGCGGATCGCCCGATCGTCGTCGGCCACCAGGATGGTCGCGCCGCCGATCACGGCACCGTCTCCGCTTGACGCTGCGCGGCGTTACCGCTCTCTGCCGCCGCCTTGGGCAGCATGACGCGAAAGCTGGTGCGGCCGGCTTCGCTCTCGAACTCGATGACGCCGCCGTGGTCGCCGACGATCTTGGCGACCAGCGCGAGGCCCAAGCCGCGGCCGCTGGTCTTGGTGGTGACAAAGGGATCGAACAGATGGGCCTGCAGATCCTCGGGGATGCCCGCCCCGTTGTCCTCCACGACTACCGTGAGCGGCAGGTCGACGCGGCTGCCGCTGCCCGGCACGGCGAGGCGGACGCCATGCCGGTAGCGGGTCGACAGCGTGATGCGGCCTTCGCCCTCGCCCACGGCCTCGGCCGCGTTCTTGACCAGGTTGAGGAAGACCTGCACCAACAGGTCGCGGTTGCCGTAGACCTGCGGCAACGAGGGGTCGTAGGACTCGAGCATCTCGATGCCGGCGCCGAAGCCCGCGTGGCAGAGCTTGCGGACGTGTTCCAGCACTTCGTGGATGTTGACCGCTTCGCGCTCGATCGGCCGCTGATCGGCGAACATCTCCATGCCGTTGACCAGCGCCACGATGCGGTCCGTCTCGTCGCAGATCAGCCGGGTCAGCGCGCTATCGCCGGCATCGGCCTGCTGTTCCAGGAGCTGGGCCGCGCCACGGATGCCCGACAGCGGGTTCTTCACCTCGTGCGCCAGCATGGCGGCCATGGCTGTCACCGAGCGCGCGGCGTTGCGGTGCACGAGCTGATGATCGATCTTGCGCGCGATCGAGCGCTCCTGCAGCGAGATCACGACGCGCCCCGGCTGCTCGGCAACCGGCGCCGCGTCGACCGACACGAAGCGGGTTCCGAGCCGGGGCGTTTCGATGGTCAAGCCGTCCTGAGAGACGCTGTGCCCGCCCTCGCGCGCGTGACGGACGATCCCCAGAACCGGGCTGTCCTCCGAGAAGACCTCGTCGAGGGGCCGGCCGAGCAGGCTGGACGCGCTGGCATCGAAGAACTGCTCGGCGGCCATGTTGACGTAAGCGATACGGCCCTCGGCGTCGATCGCGAAGACCGGTTCCGGCAGCGCGTTGAGCACCGAGGCGGCGTCGAGCTCGACCGCCGCGGCGGGCGCACGGCTTCCGGACTTGCTGGCTCGCGCCGGCATCACGCCGCGATCCGTTCGGCTGGGTCCGCGTAGAGACGGCGGATCAGTTCCCTGGCCTTTTCCGGGTCGCCTTCCCGATTGACCGCGGCGCGAAACTCGGCGGCCTTCGGCAGGCCCTTGGCGTACCAGCCCAGGTGCTTGCGCGCGATCTTGATGCCGCGATCGATCCCGTAGTGCGAGAGCATCGCTTCGTAGTGCTCCAGGACCAGCGCCAGCTGATCGCGCAGCGTGGGCGCCGGCGACAGCGTCCCCTCGGCGAGAAAGCTCATCACCTGCCGCAGAAACCAAGGACGGCCACAGGCGCCGCGCCCGATCATGACCCCGTCGGCGCCAGACTCGCGGAGCGCGCGGCGCGCATCCTGCGGCCTTGTGATGTCGCCGTTGACCACGACCGGAAGGCGGACGGCGTCCTTGACCTGCCGCACGAAGGCCCAGTCGGCCGAACCGCCGTACATCTGACAGCGGGTCCGCCCGTGAACGGAGATCATGCGAATGCCGCAGTCCTCGGCGATGCGCGCCAGCCGCGGCGCGTTGCGGTTCTGCGCGTCCCAACCGGTGCGCATCTTGAGCGTGACCGGCAGCGACACCGCCTTCACGGTCGCCTCGAGAATCCGCCCCGCGAGCTTTTCGTCGCGCATGATCGCCGAGCCGGCGTATTTGTTGACCACCTTCTTCACCGGGCAGCCGAAATTGATGTCGATAAGCGCGGCCCCGCGGTCGGCGTTCAGGCGCGCCGCCTCGGCCATCACCGCTGGCTCGCAGCCGGCCAGCTGAACCGCCATGGGGAACTCCTCGGCGCAGTTGGTCGACATCTTCAGGGAATCGCGCGTGGCCCGGATCATCGCCTGGCTGGCGATCATCTCGGAGACGACGAGACCCGCGCCGCTGCGCTTGACCAGCTTGCGGAACGGCAGATCGGTCACCCCCGACATGGGTGCCAGGATGACCGGGGCCTCGAGCCTGATGTCGCCGATCGAAATGCTCATCTACTAGGCAAATCCTGAAGCTGCCCAAACGGTGAGCATTTCTAGCGCTTTGCCCTGCAGATGAAAACGCCCAATGGCGGACCTACGACAGAAACTGAGGTCGACCGCTTAAGCTTCTGATCTTATGCGATAAACACCACCTGCCGCGATCTCCCGAACGCAAAGCGTCGTAAGCGGTTCCGAAGACATCCCGTGTCTTCGGCTGCGATTCTGGTCCGATAGAGACGACGATGAGACGACCGTCCAACGCCTATTGCCGCGCCCCACTCACGCAGCGAGAGGCGCGGTGTCGACCCGCTCCACGGTCGTCCAAGGAAAGCCAGACATGAGCCACCAGCCGCCGACTTACGCGCGGCGGTCTCGGATCATGGCCTTGGATGGGGCGGCCTTACCTGGCCCGAGGAAGGAAGGTTCACAGTCACCCGCGCCGAAAGTCTTTGGCTCGGATCTTGCCGCCGGCTTCCCCACGGCGGCGACTTCCTTCTCTACCCCCCCTAGACTGACGCCAGTCTTCTATGGGCGGCTATCGAAGCGCGACTAGCGCGCCGCCTTCTTGCGTGCAGTCGTCCTTCTTCTGGCCGGCTTCCGCTTCGCGGTCTTCCGCTTGGCGGTCTTGCGCTTAGCCGTCGTCTTCCTGGCGACCTTGCGCTTCACCGGCCTCCGCTTCGCGACTTTACGCTTGGCGGGCTTCCGCTTTGCGACTTTGCGCTTTGCGACTTTCCGCTTGGCGGGCTTCCGCTTTGCGACTTTGCGCTTGGCGACCTTGCGCTTGGCGACTTTGCGCTTGGCGACTTTGCGCTTGGCGGGCTTCCGTTTCGCGACTTTGCGCTTGGCGGGCTTCCGCTTTGCGACTTTCCGCTTGGCGACCTTACGCTTTGCGGTCTTGCGCGCTGCGGGCCTTCTCGCAGCGGTCTTGCGCACTGTCCTCCGCTTAGCCTTCGTCTTGGTCGACGCCTTCCTGGCGCGGGACTTCGTCGTCGAACGCTTAGTAGTACTTCTTGCTGTAGCCATAACTTTGAGCACCCAAGAGATTGTGAACACCCTTGACGCACTCACTATAGGCGGATTCGCGACGAGTCGTTAATGCTCGTGTAACCTTTAACGAATTTTTTTCTTGACCCATGTTGCAGGCATGTCGCTGCGCAAAACCGCCATCGCGACACCTCGATCGCTTCTCGCATCAATGACATGGGCCAAGCTGCAGCGCTTGAGACAGCGAATTCGATCGGGCGATCGACGTCCCGAGTCGTTCAGCCAGGTGGCGATGAATCGGAGAATTCGTAAAGCGTATCGCGCTAAGCGGCTCAGCTCATCAAGACGTCGGTGACGAACTTCACACCCGGATAGGCGAGCGTCAGCAATAGGTAAGCGAGCAACACCAGGCGCGCGGCGCGCTGGCCGCGCAGGCCGGTGTAGTGGTGAACCAACAGCAAGGCCGCGATCACCGCGAAAGCCAGCAGCGACAAGACGTTCTTGTGATCGAAGGCGAGAAGGTTACCGCTGTTAAGGTATTGCAGCGCGATGCCGGTCAAGACGCCGGCGCCGAGCACCACTTCGGCCGCTGCCAGCAGCCTGATCTGCAGCGCCTCCGCCTCGGCGAGCGGCGGCAAGATGCCCATCAGCCGCGTCGTCCGCTTGCGCTTGAGCGCGCGCTCTTCGATCACCACGGCGGCGCCGGCCACGGCCGCGAGGGTACAAAGCGCGTAGGTCGCGACCGATACCACGATGTGAACCAGCAGCCAGGCGTCGGGCCGCACCGCGGGCCGCGCGGCGTCGGGCGCCCCGCCCCATACGATCGCAAGCAGCGCCAGCAGGCACAGATAGGGCAGAAGCAAGGGCGTGAGCCGCCAGGCCTCCCGTGCGAACACGCAGATCGCGGCGAAGATGCTGATGCTGGCGGCGATCGAGACCCAGAGCGCGACGCCGAGCCCGGTCTTCCAGGTGTCGACCAGTTGCACCAGCGTGAAGCTGACGGGCCCCGCGACGGCCGCCCCGAGCACGGCCCAGAAGGCCAGATCGGGGCGTTGGCTCGTACGCCGGTAGGGCAGCACGGAGGCCGGCACCAGCGCGATCATGGCGGTCAGGCTCAGCATCAGGTTGTTGCCCATGACGTCTATATAATGGGCTCTTGGCCGGGGCGATAGGGGGCACTAGGCTCGCCTCCGAGCCGGGCCGAGGAAACCGTGCCGGTGCTTTAGACTCGTCGGAAAGGAAGCCATGACCGGCGCCATCGCTCTGGTCGTCGCCGCGGGCCGCGGCACACGTTTTGGCGGCGAACTGCCCAAGCAGTACGCCGCCCTCGCCGGTGAACCGGTCCTGCGTCGAACCCTCGGCGCCTTCGCCGCACATCCGCGCATCGACGGCGTGCGCGCCGTGATCCAGCCCGACGACCTGCCGCTTTACCGAGAGGCGGCCGAAGGTCTCGCTCTGCTCGATCCCGTGCCCGGCGGCGACTCGCGCCAGGCTTCGGTGCGCCTCGGGCTCGAGAGCCTGGCGGAGATCGAACCGCAAAAGGTGCTGATCCACGACGGCGCGCGGCCCTTCGTCAGCGGCGCGGTGATCGACCGGGTGCTCGATGCGCTCGAATCATCGCCGGGCGCGATCGCCGGGGTGCCCGTGACCGACACCTTGAAACGCGAGGCCGAGGGCCGGATCGCGGGCACCTTGGATCGCGACGCACTCTGGCGGGCGCAGACGCCGCAGGGCTTTCGCTTCCCGGAGATCCTCGCCGCGCATCGCCGCGCCGCGCATGAGATCGGCGACACGCTGACCGACGACGCGGCGGTGGCCGAGCACGCCGGACTCGCGGTCGCTCTGGTCGAGGGATCGGACGACAACGTGAAGCTGACCACGCCTCAGGACCTGGCGCGCGCCGAACGGCTGCTCGGCGGCGCCGCGGCCTTCGACATCCGCACCGGCAGCGGCTTCGACGTGCACCGCTTCGGGCCCGGCGACCACGTCGTTCTCTGCGGCGTGGAGGTGCCGCACGAACAGGGGCTGCTCGGCCATTCCGATGCAGACGTGGGTCTGCACGCCTTGACCGACGCGCTCCTGGGCGCGCTCGCCTTGGGCGACATCGGCCAACACTTCCCGCCCAGCGATGCGCGTTGGCGCGATGCGGATTCGGCGGTCTTCATGAAGCACGCGGCGCGGCTGGTGGCCGAGCGCGGCGCGCGCATCCTCAACGTCGACGTCACCCTGATCTGCGAGCGGCCGAAGGTCGGCCCGCACCGCGCGGCCATGATCGCGCGCGTCGCCGAGCTGCTGGGCATCGATCCGAAGCGCGTCAGCGTCAAGGCGACCACGACCGAACGGCTCGGCTTCACCGGGCGCGGCGAGGGCATCGCCGCACAGGCGACGGCCTGCCTCAGCGTCACCGGAGCACCCTAGGTGCCGGCGCCGCCCGCCCTGCCCTTCTTCCATCCCGTGACCTTGATCGCGACCTGGTTCGGCTCGGGCTACCTGCCGGCGGTGCCGGGCACCTGGGGCTCGCTCGCCGCCCTGCCCTTCGCGGCCGCGATCGCCTGGCTGGGCGGTCCCTGGGCGCTCTTCGCGGCCGCCTGCGCGGCCTGCCTGATCGGCATCTGGGCGAGCGGCCGCTATGCCGAAGCCTCGGGAGACAAGGACCCGAGCGCCGTCGTGATCGACGAAGTGGCCGGCCAGTGGTTGGCGCTGGTGCCGGCGGGACTCGATCCCGGCCTCTACCTGCTCGCCTTCATCGCCTTCCGCGCCTTCGACATCGCCAAACCTTGGCCGGCCGGCCTGATCGACCGCAAGCTCTCGGGCGGTGCCGGCATCGTGCTGGACGACATGGTCGCCGGCCTCTACGCCGGCCTGCTCTGCGCGGCCGTGGCCGCCTGGCTGGCGTCATGATCATCTTCACCCGCGATCTGAAACAGCGCGCCGAGGCGCTGCTCGAGTCCTATCGCCGGGCCGGCCTCAAGATCGTCACCGCCGAGAGCTGCACCGGTGGGCTGATCGCCGGTTGCCTGACCGAGATCGCTGGCTCCTCCGATGTCGTCGAGCGGGGCTTCGTCACCTATTCCAACGCGGCCAAGACGGAAGCGCTCGGCGTGCCGGCCAAGCTGATCGCGCGGGTCGGCGCGGTCAGCGCCGAGGTCGCCGAGGCCATGGCCCGAGGTGCCCTGAAAAGCTCGCAGGCCGACGTCGCCGTCGCGGCGACCGGCATCGCCGGGCCGGGCGGCGCGACCGAGGACAAACCGGTGGGCCTGGTCTTCCTCGGCGGCTGCTGTCGAGGCGAAGCGCCGATCAGCCAGCGCCATGTCTTCGAGGGTGACCGCGCCAAGGTCCGTTTGGCGTCGGTCGAGGCGGCGCTCGATCTGTTGGAGCGTGCTAGCCGCTAACTCTCGGCAGACAGGGCTCGACCGCGACGCGTTCGCCGTAGAGCTCGCGGGCGCGGGCCTCGAAGGCCCTGACCATGCGGCGCACCGCCTCGTTGAACAGCGGTCCGATCATCTTGCGCAAGATTCGCGCACGGAACTCGAAGTCGACGTAGAAGTCGATCTCGCAGCCCTCCGGGTGCTCGAAGAAGCGCCAGTGGTTGTTCAGGTACTTGAAGGGCCCCTCGGCGTAGGTGACGTCGATGCGCAGGGCCGCGGGGTCGAGGTTGACTCGGCTGGTGAAACGCTCGCGGACCATCTTGTAGCCGATCACCAGGTCGGCGACCAGCAGCGTACCTTCGCGTTTGCGGATCCGCGCGGCCAGGCACCAGGGCAGGAACTCCGGGTACTTGTCGACCTCGGAAACCAGCGTGTAAAGCTGGTCCGGCGCGTAGTGCACAATCCGTCGTTCCGCGTGGGTCGGCATCGCTTCGCCCCGGCCGGCGCTGGGAAAGCCGCAACCATCCCAATCTAGATCGGCCGGCGCAAGCAAGCTGTCAACTTCGCCAGGGGCTCCCCTGGGGCAGGATCCCCCGTGTCAATCCCGCATGAGGGGAAGAGGCGCTACTCGCGTTCGCGCTTGATGGAGTAGACCAGGATCTGGCTGACGGTCTCGCCGTCCTCGGAGAGCGGCAGGAAGATCGTGTACTCGTCGCGCCAGCGCCCACCCGGGGTGACGTACTCGAGCGGGTCGTAAAGAAAGGTGCGCTCGCGCCGGACCAGCTCGTAGCAGGCGATCACGTCCTCACGGCTTGGCCCGAAGAAGCCCTCCTCGACCAGCTTGCCGGTCGGGTCGTGGCCGCGCAGGGCCACCTCGCGGGTGCCCACCACCCGATAGCGGAAAATGCCCAGGCCCGTGTCGTCGACGCCCTCGACGTCGACCAGAAGTATGTCCGGCAGGTGCCGCCTGAAGTCCTCCGGGCCGATGTCGGCCCGGGCCGGCATGAGCCGCTTGCCCCGCCGGTCGTCCCAATACTCGAACAGCTCGGCGACCATGGCAGGACAGTCGGCGAGGAATTTGCGGCTGGTAATTCGGCGTTCGTCGCGCTCCGGGCTCGCGATCGTAGAAATTCGGCTCATCGTCGTCGGAACGATTTGAGGTCAGAAAGACAGTCGCGGCATCGCCCACCCGTAAGTTATATTTCTATATGGTAGAGGTTAAACCGAGGTTTTTCTACCCCTTTTTGTCCGAGCCCCCGGCCAGGCCCCGGTTCCGGCGGACCGATCCGCGGCGCCCTGTGATTTTTCGCACCGTAGGCCCGGCACGGCGGCTTAGACTGAGCGGCGCAAAGGGACTTTCGCCAAGCCATGAATAAAGAGGAAGCCCTGGGCACGGCACCCGAACCGAGCGCGCCCGTTTCAAGCGGATCTGACGAGCACGAGCAACGCGCATTCGAGGTGCCCGAGGACGCCGGGCTCGACCTGGACGCGAGCCGGCGGCGCATGCTGGCGCTGTTCTTCCTCGCCGGCCTGTTCCTGGCCGCGACGGGCTGGGGCACCGCGGCCTGGTGGTACGGCCTGCCCTACGGCGGCGAGTTCCGCCCCGACCCCTTCTCCGACCGCGGCCTGCGCCTGAGCAATCTCTTCTACACCGTGCCGCACCGGGCGTTGCAGACCATGCCCTACGTCCCGGTCGGCGCCCGCGGCACCCTGACGCTCAGGCCGCGCGAGACGGGTTGGGTCAACTCGCCGGGCTTTCCCGGCGACGAGGTGCTGTTCGACACCGAGGCCCCGTCGGCGGCCATCGGCGTCCAGGGCAGCCTGTTCGCGCCGGTCTCGCGCGCGTTTGCGGCGGACAAGAAGAAGGGCGAGGAAGCCCCACAGGCAGATCCGCCCGAAATCGAGACGCTGAGGAGACTGAACGAACAAATCGACGAGCAAATCAAGCAAAACCAGAAGGCACTCCAAGTCATCCAGCAGGGCCAAGAGGCTGTGGAACCGCTCGTCGAGTCGGACGTATCGGAGGGCGAACAACAACAGCAGCAAGAAGAAGCAACCCAGAAAGAGGATCCGCCCGAAGGGCAATCGGCCGCACCGAACATCCCGATCCTTCCGGAGCAGGTCGGACTACCGAAGAGCGCGCAGGCTTCGGCCTTCTTCGCGAACCCGCCGCCGTCGATCGGCCGGAACCCAAACCAAGGTTCGCGCCTGGCCCATGCGCTCGACGGCTCCTGCGTGACAGCGAGTCTGTGCTGGCTTGTGGGCGAAGGCGGCAGGACGGCGCTGACGAAGGACGGTGGCCTTACTTGGGTTCACGCCGACTACTTGAACCGCATCCCGCCGGGCTTCGACTTCCTCGGTGCGTTGCCGCCCAAACAGAGCGACGGCGATATCGAAGCCTTTGCAATCTCGAACGGCGGCTTGGTGGTTCGGCTAGAAGTCAACAATGAACAACTGACCTTGCCTCCTCAGTTGGCAATCCCGGCTCAATTCGAAGTACTCCTGCACACCGATTTGGACCTCGGCAACGGGCCCGCATTTCTCTTTCTCACAAAGTCAAACCGTCAGGGGGTGCGCGCAACCGTCACCCAAGAGGCGGTATCTGCCGGGCTCTACGTTGCGGGTAGCGGCGGTCGACTGCGCCTTGCGATCGGTCCCGACGGTTCGCCCCTTGAGACGGACCCATTTCCGGACGAGGAAGTGTACCAGCCGGTGTTCATTACGCCGGACGGCGGTGCGGTTTTCGAAGCCACCTGGGCTACGGATGGGGGCAACTTCAACGGACTGACCTGGTTCGAGGATGGCAACGGCGGATGGGCGGTCGGGGACTTCGGCACCCTCGTAAAGCTCGTACCCACGGGAGTGGACGGCGGCTCGCTCTATGTCAAGGTCGAGACCTCGACCCGCGCCAACCTGCGCAACATCCGATTCGCCGCGCCCTCGCCCGACGCGGAGAACGGCCAGCCCCAACACGGCTGGGTCACCTCGGGCTGGTACGACGGCAACGAAGAAGGCGCCCGCCCCGTCGTGCTGCAAACTCTCGACGGCGGCGCCACCTGGCAACGCTTGAGCTATGGCCGCTGGCCGGCGCCCTGGATCTTCCTGACCGGTTTCCTGGCGGCGGCGGCGGGCGTCAAGGGTGTCGGGGCGCGGCGGCGCTACCTCGCCCTCAAGGCCTTCCTCGAACAGAAGGCCCGCATCGCCGGATCGGTCGCCACCAGCGACAAGCCGATCGGCTGGGACGACGAGGACGTGATCGGGCTCAAGCCGATTGCCAAGGCGCTTTCCCTGTTCATCCGCAACCGCGACACCGAGCCGCCGGTCACCTTCGGCATCACCGGCGCCTGGGGCACCGGCAAGTCCTCGCTGATGCACCTGGTGGCCGAGGACCTGCGCAGCC
>JAAUYH010023821.1_pt1 | contig 11980 bp, 11 predicted proteins | sample 7278061 | NCBI WGS metagenome assembly JAAUYH01 (sample SAMN14350203, study PRJNA611818) | marine sediment metagenome | isolation source: surface marine sediment (0.6m) | place: French Polynesia: Moorea | collected 2018-08 | reverse complement strand
TTTTGACGCAAAGCGAAAAACAAGCTTCTACAAGCGAAAAGGTTGAAAGTTTACTCGGGGTGAGCTAGCTACCCCTTTTTCCTACAATTATCTTCATACATACTTAAATGTCCAAAATATAGGACCGCGGGAGAAGCTATCTAAAGTTCTAGGCCATGAAATTTTTTCTGTGCGGTTGAATCGCAAAGATATTATTTCTTAGAGGGTTTTTCGAAATTGCCTCAACACTTCCCTAAGTACTTTACTTGGAACAAAGCAGCAGGCCAGTGGAAATCAGGAGCGAATTACCAGATGAAAACTGGAGGAAACTCGAGTATGATTTCACTATGCCGCCATAACCTGTTGCAGTTCAAATGTACAGTATTAATCCTCGAGAAGGAGAGCGCTATTTCCTGCATACATTGCTTCTTCATAGAACTGGAATGAAATCTTTTAACGATTTAGAGCAAGTAGATGGAAAAAACTATTCATCTTTTCGCGAAGCATGCTCCGCAATGGGCTTGCTAGCTAATGATGCAGGATAGATGAAATGCTTGGAGAATGCTTTTACGTTTACTTTTGAACCTTTAACAACCGTTTTCTCTATTATCCTTGACTATTGCGACCCGTCTAATCAAATTGGGTTATGGGAGAAGAACAGTGCAAACTTTCTGGGTGATTTGAGAACGCGTCACACAAGAGTCCCAGAAGCTGTCAAACTTCTTGAATCTGATGCTATCGCCACAGAATATACAATTAACGAAATTCAATATGCATTAACTGATATAAATAAGCGGATTCGAGTTGAAGACTTTTGGCTTCAAAAAAACATTAGAAAATCTACCTCAGCTACCACAGCAGAAAGACTGCTCCCCACGGACAGTGGAACAGCAGCGAAAGTATCAAGAATCATAGATCAAGAGCTTTAATGAAGGACAGGAAAAGTGTTTAATGCAGTCGTGGGCGCAATACTTCCTGCTGTTACAGCTACAGACTTATTCGCTCCTGTGAATGCGTCAAAGGGTTCCAATCTACTTCGTTCTCGTGGTTTCTTCCTCGATGCTCCAGGAGGTATAGGAAAAACATTTGTTGTTCGTAACATACAATCGCTCCTACAACTGCGTGAAAGAAAGGATGTACCAGTTGCAACTTCGGCTGTCGCTGCATCACTCTTGGAAGGAGGTCAAACTGCACACTCTATTTTCAAAATTCCAATCTATAGCGATTCTGAATGCGTCTGTAACATTTCCCTCGACTCTGCATTAGCCGCACTTATTCGGGAAGCTGATTTGATTATCTGGGATGAAATTTTGATGTATGTTAGATATTGCGTTAAAGCTGTGGAGAGGACAATTCGAGCGATTATGAGAGCATGTGGAACACTTTTCGGTGGAAAATGTATAATCTTTTCTAGTGATTTCCGCCAAATTCTACCTGTCGTACCTAAAGGCTCACGGGGAATGATTCTACAGCTTTACCTGAAATCAGCGACCATTTTCTCTGAGCTTAATTTACTGCCCCTCACCGAGAATGTGCATCTCAGAGCTCTAAAAGAGGTTGATAATGCAGAACCTTTTGCAATTGAGTATCCAACTTATCTTCTAGCTGATGGAGAAGGAACACACGAACAGGATCATGACTCCAAAATAGAATTACCTCCGTCCATCTGCCTCGTTCCACCATCTGTAGATCTCATTGATGCCGGTTTCTCCAATTTAGCTCCAAGTTACTCATATTACAAATGGCTAACCTCAAGAGCCATTTTAGCAACCATCAATTCAAGGCAGAAACAATTGAATGATGAAATAATAGAGCGCTTTCCGGGATCAAATCGCGTGTTTCTCAGTGCTGACTCCGTTGTTTCTGATAATCCTGCGGAGCAAAAAGCAATAGAACTGAACTATCACCAAGAACTTCTGAACAAAATAGAAACCGGGTCATCACTACCTGATCATGACTTCAATTTGTAGAAGAGCTGCGTTTTCATGCTTCTTCGTAACATTAGGCCGAAGTGTGGGCATGTAAATGAATCCGTTATGTCGTACGTAATAGGACGAAGAACTTACTGTTCCTCCGATCCGTTTCTGGAACTCAAAACGGAAAAATAATTGGTACTTCCCTGAATGAACTGTATTCCAAGAATGGAAGATTTTCCTATTCCAGGCTTCAGGCGATGTCAATTTCCGATTCGTCATTGCTTCGCGATGAGAGAATTAACAAAGCGCAAGGTCAGTCTGTTCCTGGAAATCAGGGAATCGATCTATCACCATAATGCTCTGCTCACGGGTAGTTGTATGTTGCTTTATCACGGACAACTCATCCTGGAAACGTATACATACACACAGGAGACGGAACAAACAAAACGAAAAATTTAGTTTACCCAGACGTTCTATCCGATATTGCAACAAGTACTCCGGGAGTACTGTTCAAACAGATAAATCCTGTGTCAAAGCCTGATTTTGAAATTACAATGGCTGAAGCATCATTACCAAATCAATCCAAAGAGCCAGAAGTGATTGATCTGATTTTGAATGTCTATCAGAATCAGAGTGTGATGTTCCAGTACCCAAGACGGAGCCAGAAAATTTGATGAAAAAACACATGGACAACTTACGAGAAACGTACGAAAGTTTATTGAACCATCCGGCTCTGCGTCAGTTCGAACAAACATTTGGAACTGTCCCGGACTTAATCCGATGCCAAAGTATTAACGTAAGGCTTGGTGAACTTGCATCAGTTATTTGTCCGGAAAATTATGTTGATGACTTTCCAATTTCGGCTTTTTTGGTGTTGTTAGTTAGCGAATCCGTGTTCTGTTTTAACTCATAGGTTTTCACTCGATTGCGGAATGCATTACATCGCGAGCTTATTCAGTCGGGCTCCGAGTTTCTAAGGCATGTACATACTTATAACTCACTGCCTGGGAAGCTACAAGAACTAGCGACCTGTAGATGTGTTTTAATGCCTTCATACAATGGAGGTTATTCAGGGCGAGGAGACCACTGGGGTCTCGCTGTTTTTCACAAACCAACTGCTTCGATAATGGTGTATGACTCTTAACACGAAGGCCAAAAATTCGCAGATATTAGTCCTCATTTGCGAGATGTTGCACAATCTGTAGGTTCTGTACACAATGTTGCTGAAGAAAATTGGCCTAGAAATTGGCAAATCAATTCGTCTATGCTGTAAGTGCAGCAAAATAATGGCGTAGACTGTGGAATATTCACGATGATGAACGCATTTCACATCTCTCGAGGGGTTTTCCGTCCTTTATTAACTGCTGGATTCTGTGTTTCTTTTAATTATAGACCAAAACTGGGGGAATGCATCCTAAATTCAAGTTTGAGTTTTCTTGAATATTGAATACGCATTAAAATTGTGTTATTTGTTTTTAATAATTTTTAAGTCATTGTTGAACGGTAACAAATGCAACGTTTCACAATAATGAATTGTCATAATTCTCACAAATTGTTTTAGCATTTGCACAACTCTACAAACATCAATACATCTACCCAGATATTCTATGATTTTTTTATATTCACGTATTCTTAGACTCCATTTTCTTGGTGGAGATAATCGTTTACTCTCAAAAGCATTGAACCCAAATAAGTAATATTTGCTAGCCTTTACTAAGGACTTTTACAAACTTATTGTTACGTTTTTAAATTCATGGGCTTACAGGTCGACCGAAGGTCGTTTTTGACGCGTGTAACCTTGTCAGCTAACCTCAGAATGCTTGGATAGTGTGCTACCTGGTTTAGTGCACTAGCAACAGCCTTTTGCCAGGTGTCCTAGTTTTCGCTGACAGTAGCTAATTCTTTGCCAATCAACCACATGCGACACTGTACTTCTAGTTGACATACAACTAGATGACACTTGGCAAATACCTTAGACAAAGGCGCATATTCGATCGAGTAAATCCATAGAAACTTAATTTGAGCTGAGCCTACATCTCGTTTGAATGGAGACATTGCGGTACGGCGGGCTTCTCGCCGTAACAACTAATTCATAATAATGGGAGTTCACGGTTTGTGGGAGTTGCTGTCTCCGATTGGGGAGCGAATTCCGAACTCACATGTGCGAAATAAGCGTATCGCTGTCGATGCTTCAATATGGCTGACACAATTCATTCGAGCTATGCGTGATGCTGAAGGTGCGCAAGTCGCAAATGCACACCTTATAGGTGTCTTCCGCCGGTGCTGCAAGCTTCTTTTTCTCAATGTTAAGCCGATTTTAGTTTTCGACGGTGCTACACCACCTCTCAAGCGTAAGACTCGAGAAATTCGCCGTGCTCAACATGACCGAGACGTTGCGAAGCTTCGCCGTCTCGCAGAACGTCTTCTAATGAATCAAATGCGACAGGCGGCTGCCAGTGCTGTCTCAGATGCCGTACGGAAGAGAGGATTGACGGGTCAATCGAACTGGCGAAAGACGAAACGTCCTCGTCTTACTACACCACCTACCGAGCCCATTAGACCTGAGTTTGAAAATGACGAAGATTCAGTGGATCTTGACCCAACAATCTCTGTAGAACTTCCAGATGATGTCCATCAAATCGATGATGAAGCCCTTGTCAACCTGCCATCGAATGTTCAGGCAGCTATTTTCAAACAGATTCGCCAAGCGCAGCGGAAGCAGCATCGACAACAAGTTATGTCTCGTCGGACGGATCCTGAATCGTTTTCGAAAGCACAAATAGCCGGATTCATGAAGAACACTACGCTGAATCGACGTATTCGAACCGTGCGCAATGCCATTAACGATAGATCTGGTGCGAATCAGCGAATTGCATCTGATAGCAGTCGCGCCTTTCTTCTAGAAGAAGGTGATCATGTTGACGAAGAAGAAGAAGTAGTTGAGGACAACAATCTAGATTTCGATGATTCCGACTGTGAAACCCCGAAGATTCGAACACAGTTATCAATGACCAGAGAGGACCAACAGTTGGATTTGTTATCTCGGATCCGCATTCGAAGAGAGCTGGGCAGTAAGAAATATATGGTGGGTGGAACAATCAATCGTGAAAAGGTGAGATCGCGTGATGCCGGGTTAGGATGGGCCGCAAAGGTTCTTGATGGTAGAGGAACCCATGTCTTAGGTGGGAGTGAAGGAGAATTCGCATCAAATCAAGACTCTCCTCTACTCAACGATGGTAGTGACAGTGATAGCAGTGATGAATGGGAAGTGCCTGTACATACTATTCCAGACGCGGCGAATCTGAATGTGCGAATTAGTAGTGAGAAAGGAGAAAAGGAATACCTCGGCTTAAACTGTGTGGATAAGGGCTTCGTTTTAAAAGGTGAAAAGAAAGGAACTAGTGGCCAGCCAGCTAAGTCAAATGAAGAAGGCCATTTGACTTGCGGTGCCGGGTATGCTAAACAAAATTCGCGAAGCGGGAGGGAGACGACTGTGTCGAATTCTGAGAAGATGAGTGCGGGTTCACAAAAACTTTGCCAACAGGAGCGTGAGGTTGAACAAGGCGCAATACCTCGTAGCAACAATGAAACTCACATAGTTGCTGAACAATCGCAAATTGCGCAAGATGTAGACGACGTAGAGCTGCAATCACTGCCTCTTCGAAATGAAGGCGCACCCGCTTCTACGATTGACAAGGCTGATGGTACGCCAGAAAATACGCCATCATCCGAATCCAGAAGTCCCAAGACTGATTTTGACGAAAGCAAATTGCCCATTTCTGAAGATGATGCTCCGTCCAGTAAAGATATCATCCCAGAACCTGTAGCTATTGATATCGAAAAGGGAATGCCAATATGGAAAGGAACGCAAGCCGAAAATCACACGAAGGTTAGCATCGGAACTGAAGAAATTGATAGTCCCGAGGTGACAAATACAAATGTCGTTTGGAATAAGGATGTGAGACCTGGCACAGTTGAAGTCAAATCTTCATTTGCTTCGAGAGGATTGGCAAACCACAGTCCAATTGCGAATCCCACTACTAGCGACCGAGCCAGCTCTGCTGTAGTTACCGCTTCACAATCAATCCGGAACTCTGTGGGATCCAGTGAAACTGCCAGTGAGATTCAGCCACAGGTTCATCCTGAATATGTGGAACGTCTACGAGATAATCTTGAACGGGAGCAACAGGAGTTACAGAAACAACATAATGACCAACAACGAGTAATTGGGTCGGTATCAGACGAAATGATCGCCGAAACATGTGAACTGCTTCATTTATTTGGTATCCCGTTCCTGCAAGCTCCATTCGAAGCAGAAGCGCAATGTGCCCAGCTAGAAAAAGCTGGACTAGTGGATGGCGTAATCACTGAAGATTCAGATGTCTTCCTCTTCGGAGCCAAGACGGTGTATCGACGTTTGTTTGCTGATGGAAAATTTGCTGAGGAATACTCTGCACTGAGGGTCGAACGAGAATTGGGAGTCAATCGAAATAAGCTTATTCAATTGGCGTATCTGCTCGGTTCAGACTATACGTCTGGCGTTCGCGGTATCGGAATTGTAAATGCCATGGAAGTCTTACAAGCTTTTCCTGGGTGTGATGGACTGAATGAATTTTTCGACTGGACGAAAACTGTTACGATGTTTGCTGAAAAGCCTGAGGAGGATGAAAGTAGTGTTAAAAACCAGGCTGCTGTACGACGCGCATTCTGCTGGAAACATCGAGTTATGAAAAGAAATTGGGTGTTTCGAGCAGATTTTCCTGATCCCAAAGTCAAGACGGAATATTTGAATCCACCGGTCAATCGGTCAACGAAGAGTTTTGAATGGAAACCTGTTAACTTTGATGGTTTGGAACAGTTCTGCTGGCGTAAGCTTGGTTGGGATATGAAGAAATTCAATGAAGCTGTTGGTCCGTTGCGCTCAGAACTCGAACAGAGAACGAAACGCAGTACCCAGCGCACTATCAACGAGTTCTTTAAGCCCCATAGATTCGCAAAAATTAAGTCAGTCAGACTCAAAAGTGCTGTTACGGGAATGGCAGGAGAGGATAATTCTCGTCACATAATGGCGGAATCTATGCCGCTTGGAATCGGAACTGCTGCATTATCGAGAAACGACCAAGACGGAGGAGAAGACGAATTGGACTCTTTGTTTCTGCAGATTGATGAAGAGTCACTGATACCTGAGCGCAGAAACGGAAAGCGAACTCAACGCGAAGAACTTGAACGTCTGGGGAGAGATGCACTTCGAGGTTGAGTGCTATATTTCCAAAATTCTGGAAATTGCAAATATTCGCTAAGGATTGATTCAACTTTTCGAAAATCATATCAACCTATAAAGTTTGCGATCAGGTCCTATTCGTCACGCATTGTGGTCGGTTGCTAATCACGAGGCTTCACTGAAGATGGCAAGACAGAATCTTTCTTCAGCTCGCGGAAACCAAGCTTACGAAGAGACGGGGGTTGAGGTACACCTCAATGTGTACGACCTGCTCGTTCCCCAAATACCTGCGTCAATGACCGCCGCAATGTATCACATGGGGGTTGGATTCTATCATTCTGGTGTTTCAATTTTTGGAACTGAATATTGCTATGGTGGTCATCCAGATGATAGTACCGGTGTGTTCGAAGTTACACCGAAAGAAGCACCGGAAGCCAGGTTCCGTGAAACTATTATCATTGGGAAAACAATGATGAATCCTCTTGACGTAGCTATACTGGTTAATCAAATGGCTGCCTCAAGTTTTTGGCGAGGAAATAGTTATAACCTGTTAACAAGGTTCGTGCAATCTCGAAGAATGTATGCGATGCTGAATTACTAACGAACTAGACAGGAATTGTAATCACTTCGCAAGCGAATTGTGCGAGAAACTGACAGGGCGCTCGGCACCGAGCTGGATAAACCGCCTAGCATGGATGGGAGAAAAAGCGAAATTTTTGCTACCTGAAGGTATCGACACACCAATGGCGGCCCCGGTTCAAGCACCGCACATTCGTCCCACTCGTTCAAGCATTAACCGAGTTGAGAATGATGGGGACCCCGATGCAGAGTGAAGCTAAACGCTTTTTCTCACTAACACTACTGTTGATTGTAAACTTCAGGACGCAGGAGTCCAAGGATCGGAGCGACGGTACCTGTCTCGTGCCTGTTAGATGGTTTAGGGACTCGACAGCTCTACTAATCGACTCCTTATCTCTGGTAAACGTTATCTTATGTATTTATCGCGCTTGTGCGGAAAATTGCTTTCCTAACCTTTCAAAATTACAGTAAGTGAAAATCTGGTCGTACCTCGAGTGGGCACTCCCGCCGACCTGCACACATGGAATAATGGTGCCGTCTTTTACTTTTGTAGGTGTCATAGGGCAGTCACCATTTCGAGCAAAGAGGAATGGAAGAGAATGGAAAAACCGGAAACAGAACCGGATGGTCGCTTCTCGTAGTTCTCAATCAAGTGTACGCGTGCCAACAGGTTCAAGTTCTACCGCGAAAGAGATGGACGTGATTGTCATTGGTTCCGGCATAGGAGGACTCACAACCGCAGCACAGCTAGCAGCGTACGGGTGTACAGTCGGTGTTCTTGAAAGTTATCTAATTCCCGGCGGTTCATCTGGATTTTTCGAACGAGATGGATATCGTTTTGACGTCGGGGCATCCATGATATTTGGGCTTGGCGACCATGGTACAACTAATTTACTAACTCGTGCCTTAGATCTAGTTGATACCCGCGTGGATTCTGTGGAAGATCCAGTTCAAGTCCATTATCACCTGCCCAATTCTCTAGATATTCGAGTATACCGTAACTATGAAAGGTTTATAGCGCAACTTTGTGACCGTTTTCCTTCTGACGCAATCCCTGTTCGCCGTTTCTATGACGAATGTTGGAGTGTTTTCAACTCCCTGAACTCCATGCCTCTACTATCTTTGGAAGAACCGGCTTGTCTTCTGCGCGTATTGGGTTCAAATCCCGGCGCATGTCTCAATCTCACTCGCTTTTTGGCAGTGAACGCGGGCGATATTGCTCGCAAATGTGGAATTCGCGACGCCGAGTTGTTGAATTTCATCGATATGGAAACCTTCTCATGGAGTGTTGCACCAGCCAGCCGCACTCCTATGATCAATGCTGGCATGGTATTTTGCGATCGTCATTATGGTGGAATAAATTATCCTGTGGGTGGTGTTGGCGAAATAGCTCGTGCGTTAGCCGATGGAGTCTCGAAAAAGCCTGGTTGTTGGGTTCGATATGGTGCTCGGGTCAGGCGTGTGCTTTTTGATGATGGAGGAAAAGTGCGCGGCGTTCAACTTGTTGATGGGACCGAGATATCAGCACGTGTTGTTGTTTCGAATGCAACTCGCTGGGATACATTTAGCGGTGACGGAACACAAAGGGCACTTGTACCTCCTGAACACACACCTGCAGGGGAAGCGAAATTTAGGAAACGATATTTGAAGAGCCCAAGTTTTGTATCGGTTCACCTTGGTGTCCGAGAAGCGGATTTGCATGTGAATATGACGGAAGCAAGTGGAATGGACTGTCATCATATTCTTCTCGATGATTGGGCTCAACTCGAGAGTGCTTTTGATGCGTGTGGTACTCTTTTTGTTTCTATGCCAACTATACTGGATAGAAGCGTTGCGCCTGCAGGTCGTCACATTGTGCATGCATTCGTCCCGAGTTGGTTAGATGAATGGAAAGGGCTTTCTACAGTTGAATACACGGCTAAGAAGCAGAAGTTCCTAAATATAATCGTCAATCGAATAGAGAGAAAGATACTGCCAGGGCTGAGCGGGGCAATAGAGGTCTGTGAAGTCGGAACCCCAAAAACACATCGCCGATTCCTCCAACGCAAAGATGGATCATACGGTCCTGTCCCTTATTCCAAACCAAGAGGACTACTTAGTATGCCGTTCAACCGCACTGAAGTGCCTGGATTGTATTGTGTTGGGGATTCTACCTTTCCTGGACAAGGACTGAACGCAGTTTCCTTCTCTGGATTTTCCTGTGGACACCGTATTGCTGCTGATCTAGGTGTTGTGCAATCTCTGCCAAAACCCATTGATGATGTAGCCACAGCAATATTGTCGAAGTACAGACTATATTTGTGATTTGTGGCTATTTGTGCGTGGCGCCGGAATAAACAACTCACTGCATAATTAATGAACATTTCTTTGCGTATTTCAGGTGGTACATACGAACCTCCAATTTGCAACAGACTGGTGTCGAGGGTATTTCCGATAGTGTTTTCTCTGGTTGCATATTCGGGGAATGCGACATGTAGAAATAGGACAAACCCCAAGTACCGGTATAATTCTTTACATCAAGTACGGTACTACTCCAAATGTCCTTCGGCAGTTGTTGCGAGATCTTCTCCAGGCGGTTGAGTGAAATTCTCTCGCACCAATTTTTGCAGGACGGGTAGAATAGAACCAATGTAAATCAGCATGTCATTTTCTTCTGTGGTAATATTATTCTGAAATAAATTCGAACCTGCACTTGATATTCTAATTGAACCCAATTTAGCCCAACAATTGTGTACAATAGTCGATTCCAAGTGTAGCCGAATATTCTGTACCCATGTCATATCCGTAATCTGGTCCACGTCATAAACAGAAACAAAATTCGGCTCGATCAAATTCAGAGCCTTCATTAGTTGACATTTTCTATGTCTCCGTTGTATAACAGAAATAATTACAGCATCTAGAGGCTGAAGTTGTGAAATTGTATTCGCAGGTAAATAAACAACTTCGACATTACAAAGCTTTGGAATAGTTTCCAAATTTCCATGACAACGTGCATTGTCCATTAAAAGGGCTACTTTTCGATTATTTGTTTTGCCAATAAAAGAATCAAATCGAATTAAACATTTAATAAAACAACTCAGAGTTCATCCACCCCTTTTTGTTTGAATGGTCATTAAAGCCATGTTCTTCTCCAGACTTGTCTCAAAAGCACTGAGGCTTATTAGATTTCCCGATGATCATCAAAGGAAATTTTTCAGTCCCATCACTATTCGAGCAGGCTAAAAAAGCCAATCGATTTTTGACTTTTTTCCTTCCTGGTATTCTTCCTGGACCAATTGTTGATACCGGTGATAATTTGTAAAAGAGCCCGAATTCATCAGTATTCCAAACGTCGTTGATAGCGTACTTGCAAAGTTTTTGACAATTGCAGGTATTTTTCAGTCACACTTTTTAAATCCAAATTAAAAGATTCTCCATGAGAATAAAACCTTTTAAATTTGTTTCGTACTTTGAATATGTGTAACCATCTGTTACTCAATTGCAATTGAATTTGATGGTCTCCAGGTCCGGTAGAGAGGTTTTCATTTAAAAGCGATGATGCTTTTATTTCGATTATCTCATCAGAAAGGTATATGTTTTTGTTAAACATATCCCAAATCCAATTAACCAATTTTTGCTCTACTTCCGGTAATTTCAATAGTCTTCCTCTGCTTCTTTTCCAACTTCTCTTTTTTAAAACTTTAGAAATTGTAGAAGTGTGAGGAATTTTCGTTAATTAAAAATTCATTTTTGCCTAAGTAGCAAGGTCTTGAAGAGACGAATTTTTTCTGCTGTTTGTCTTTTTTTCAAATTCTTCAAGTTTCATGCATGTTTCAGCTTCACTGAAAAATTTAGTGGGCATGGTGCAAGCAAGGTTTAGGTCCACCTGGAATCTAGTGCACTTATTACTATTTAGAATGCATAACTTTCTCTATCTGAATTACCATTTCTATCAAAAAACACTGTGCTTGCACTTGCAGAGGGTCAAAATGTTAGGGTTATGGGTCTTGCGAATTGGAGGTGCGAATGTGCAGTCTTCCATTACTACAATGTGCAAGGGTTTTGGACAAAACCTACCTACCTCACTGCAAATAAACAACCTACAAATCAAAAAGTTTGTGATAGAATCCGTAATGCGAAACGGGCATTGCATCCCAACTGAAGTAAGGCCCGTAGAATAGTCTTAGAGTAGAGAAACAACAATATGGAGAAGAATGGACATGTTATTTACAAAGAACAATATTAGTTCTATGGAAGCTCTTATAGATGTTATAGTGATTTCTTGATATTGTTAAAAATGTGTTTG